>OATU01000082.1_pt1 | contig 104409 bp, 92 predicted proteins | sample 1516711 | NCBI WGS metagenome assembly OATU01 (sample SAMEA2579971, study PRJEB22360) | human gut metagenome | biome: human gut; feature: human-associated habitat; material: faeces | place: Denmark | collected 2008/2010 | reverse complement strand
TGCCATCGCCGTTCGGCGGCGGGACACGGTCCGGGTGCGGGAAGTCCTTACGATCCCTGGAAACGACCCGGACGCGGAGACGCTTTTGTGGCAGGATATGCGGCTTCAGGATGTGGAGACGAAGCCCCTCGACGGGAAGATCCATATCAGCGGCGATCTTCTGGTATTTGCAGTCTACTCTGCGGGCGGCGGGCAGATGCCGGTGCAGTGTTTCGAGGAGACTGTGCCGTTTTCCGGGGATGTGGAGCTCACAGAATCTGCGGAGGACATGATCCCGTTTATCACGGTGAAGTTAGTGCACCGGGATATGGAACTGCAGCCGGATTCCGACGGGGAGATGCGGGAGATATCCGTGGACGCGGTCATGGAACTGGACATCAGGCTCTACGAGGAAGAGCAGGTGGAGCTTCTCGGGGACATCTATGCCCTGGACCGGGAGGCGGTTCCGGAGTCAGGGACGGTGTGCTTTGATACGCTGGCAGTGCGGAACCAGGTGAAGACGAAGATCCAGGAGAAGGTCCAGCTCACCGGAAGGCAGCGGATCCTGCAGGTATGCCACAGCGACGGGGACGTGAAGATCGATGAGGTCCAGATCAAGGAGGACGGAATCCACATGGACGGGGTCCTGGAGATCCGGCTTTTATACCTGACGGCGGATGACCAGGCACCTGTGGGGGCAGCGTCGGAGGTGCTGCCGTTCCATCTGATGGCAGCCGCGGATGGTCTGACGCAGGATGTGGTATATGAGATTGAACCGGGGATCTCCGGGCTTACAGCTGTCATGGCAGGCGGGGACGCCGTGGAGGTGAAGGCTCAGATCACGGCGGATGTGCTGGTGTTAAAGCCTGTCTGCGAGCAGACGGTCCTGAGCGTGGCGGAGGAACCTTTGGATACGGAGCGGCTCAAAAAAATTCCGGGGATCATCGGATATGTGGTGAAGCCGGGGGACAGTCTCTGGAAGATCGCCAGGATGTTCCACACAAGCGTAGAACGGATCATGGAGCTAAACCACCTGTCAGACAGCACGATCCGGCCGGGCGACAGGCTGATTTTGGTGAAAACGGTGCAGGGATAGAGCTGGTTCCGCGTGTGACTGTTGTCCGGTGCTGCTTTTTATTGAAAAAACAAGTGCAAAATGCGGCAATGTGTGATTTTCCCCGAATGTCTGGTTGCAATTCGGGGAAAATTTTATATAATGGTATGAGTGGGATTTTCTGATCGCAGCAAAATGACATTGGTCAGGAGTGACAGAATGTTATGGAATATGCCAGAATCGGAAACAGAAGAATGCTCCTGTAACGTTCTGAAAACTGCGGCATAAAATAACAGTACCACAGAAAAACACATCTAAGGCATCCCGATGCTTTCATATAGATTCCGCGGGCTCAGGCTTTCGGAGAACGGTGATGGATTCCATGGTCCCATTGCCGTTTACATAACATGTAAAGTGTCAGAGAGCAGGGAATGTCGGGGCAGGATACAGGCGGGTGCCGGTATCGCCGTGAAATGGAGAATAACATGAACTACACATATCTTCTGGAATGTTCGGACGGGACCCTCTACTGCGGCTGGACGAACGACCTGGAAAAAAGGGTGAAGGCGCACAATTCCGGGCGCGGAGCGAAGTACACGAAGCCCAGGCGGCCGGTGCGGCTTGTGTGGTATGAGACTTTCGAGACGAAGGAAGAGGCGATGAGCCGGGAAGTGAAGGTAAAACAGCTTTCCCGGAAGCAGAAGGATGAACTGGTGGCCCATGGGCCGGTTGAAAGGCCGATTTCCTGAAAAGCCCCGTAAGCGTGCGGCAGAGCATTGTTTATTTCGCTGACCGCAGGAAAACATCATATATAAGGCAGAAATGCATCAATTTTTGAAATGGATTTTTGCTAGTATCTGTGAGAAAACCGAACAGATACGGAATACAGGGAGAAAATATTTATGATTTGTACTTTAAAAAAGAAACTGGCAAAGGTGCTCTGCGGCGTGCTCATGTTTGCCCAGCTGGGAACGATGCAGGCTTTCGCGAGACCCGACTGGCCATCTGACACAGGAATCGAGGCGGAGGCGGGAGCCGTCATGGACGTGGACACCGGAACGATGCTTTTCGGACAAAACAGCCATGTGGAATACTATCCGGCGAGTATCACAAAGATCCTCACAGCCCTTGTGGTTCTGGAACATGCGGACCTCACCGACACAGTCACTTACTCGGACAAGGCCATGAACTCCGTGGAGGTAGATAGCGGAAATAAGCTGAGCCTCGTGGCGGGAGACACCATGACCGTTGAGGACTGCCTTTACGCGCTGCTTCTTGCATCTGTTAATCAGGCTGCAAACGCCCTGGCGGAACATGTGGCGGGCAGTATTCCGGACTTTGTTGACATGATGAACGCGAAGATCGCGGAGCTCGGATGTACGGAGAGCCATTTCGCGAACCCGTCGGGTCTCAACAACGATGACCAGGTGGTTACAGCGTTTGATATGACGAAGATCGCGGCTGCGGCCTACAGTAACCCGAAGCTTCTGGAGATCAGTTCCGCGAAGTCATGGAAGGTGGGACCGACGACGAACAACCCGGACGGGGTCAGTGTGCGGAATGAGCACCGTCTCGTGATCACGGAGGACACTTCCAGCGAGTATTACTGCCCGGAGGCGGTGGCAGGAAAGACCGGATATCTCTTAAAAGCAGGAAACACGCTTGTTACATACGGTGAGAAGGACGGAAGACGTGTTGTATCCGTCATCTTAAAGGGAAGTCCGAGACAGTATTTCATTGATGGAAAATCGTTGCTGCAGTTTGGCCTGAACCGGTTCCAGAACGTGGATATCGCGGAGAATGAGACGAGATATGTCACAGGAGAGGATCAGGTGGATGTAAACGGAACAAGCTATGCGCCGTCCGACCTGGCGATCCAGACAGGAAAGAAGATCACACTTCCGAAGGACGCCACATTCGCGGACGCGGAATTAAGTCTCGGCGCAGTTCCGGACGGAGCGCCGGAGGGAACGGTCGGAGTGCTCAACTACATTTACAATGAGAGAAAGATCGGCTCCGCGTACCTGATGACGAAGGCGGGGGCGGAAGCACTTGCGGCTGCTGAGGCAGCAGGAGGGGCCGAGACCACTGCAGCGGAAGAAACGTCCGGGGAGAGCACAGACGCTGCGGATCCGTCAGCAGATGACGAGAGCACTGAGGATGAGATGGAGACCATGGTCGAGGCAGAGGTGACCACGGCGGCAGATGACGCGGACAATGCGTCGGATCAAGCCGGCAGCAATGATGTGAAGACCGGATTCCCTGTGAAGATCCTCCTGATCGTGATCGGAGTTCTTGCGGTGGCTGCCCTGATCGGCGGCGGTATCTGGTTTACGATCCGGAACAATAAAAAAGAGGCGGAGGCGGAAGCGCTTCGCCGTGAAAAGAGAAGGCAGCGTCTCATGGCCGAAGGCGGTGACGCTGAGGCTGAGTTCAACCGACTGCTTGAGGAGAAGCGGAAGAAGAACGAGGAGAGACGGAAGAGATAGAAGAGATAGGAGAGATAGAAGAGAGAAAGGCGGCTGGATCAATTGTGATCAGGCCGCTTTTCTGATATACTGGAAATGAAATTGGTTTTACGCGGCAGCCACATATCCATACATCATCATGTAATGACAGAAGCTTCCGCCCATGACGAAGAGATGGAAGATCTCGTGGGAGCCGAAATTTTTATGCTTCGAGTTGAAGATCGGCAGTTTCAGCGCGTAGATCACACCGCCGATGGTATAGATGATGCCGCCGGCGAGAAGCCATGTGAAAGCGGCAGGTGTGAGAGCGGCAACGATCTGGCGGATCGCCATGATGCATACCCAGCCCATCGCGATGTAGATCACGGAGGAGAACCACTTCGGGCAGTTGATCCAGAGGGCATTGATGATGATGCCCACGATGGCGATGCCCCAGACAAGGGACAGCATCCGGTAGCCGGACTTATTTCCGAGGACGATCAGGCACACCGGTGTGTAGGTTCCGGCGATCAGGATGAAGATCATCATGTGGTCGATTTTCCGAAGGATCTTATTGACATGCTCAGAAATGTCGAAGGTGTGGTAGACCGTGCTTGCGGCGTAGAGCAGGATCATGCTGACGATGAAGACGCTCAGGGCCTTTAGGTGCATGGTTCCGGGGACGGATGCGGCCTTGATTAAAAGCGGCGTCGCGGCAACCATTGCGGTCAGCATTGCGATAAAGTGAGTCAGCGCGCTTCCGGGATCTTTTATTTTCAGTTCCATAATCATTCCTCCAATCATGCGGGATAGCCTGTGTTGAACAGGGAAAATATTGGAAATCAGAATGTGCGTGACTGTATGAAATGAATTAGTCCGATATGGATCTGCGATAATAGGTTGTGGCGGACAAATTTCAGATCATTGCAGCAAATGAACGCAGGGTCTGGTTTCAAAGTTAAAGTGAATATTTAAAATGCGACACGTAGTTTTCAAAACCACTTATCGCGTTTGAATATACTATACCACTTACGATAAAAATATGCAAGGGGAAATATTTTGATGTTAAAAGTATTATATGAGGACGACGAGATCCTGGTGGTCATAAAGCCTGCGGGCGTGGAATCCCAGGCTGCGAAGCGGTTCGCACCGGATATGGTCAGCGAGGTGAAAAAACACCTGGTTATCAACAAATCATGCACACCGGGGAAGGAACCTTATGTGGGAGTTATCCACAGACTGGACAAGCCTGTGTCCGGCGTGATGGTGTACGCGAAAATGAAACGGGCGGCAGCGGCTTTAAGTGAGCAGGTTCAGAACCATAAGATGAAAAAAATCTACACAGCAGTTGTCCACGGAAGACCTGTGAATATGGTGGATAACTATGTGGATTATATGGTGAAAACACCGGACGGGAATTATTCACAGGTTGTGGATAAGGGGATAACCGGTGCGAAAAAGGCGGAGCTGTCCTATGAAGTCTTAAAGACGATCGACGGGGAAGCTGCCGGGATGCCGGGGAAGGAACTGAGTCTGGTGAGGGTTGCGCTGAAGACCGGACGCCATCACCAGATCCGTGTACAGATGGCGTATCATGGGACGCCGCTGTATGGGGATATGAAATATGGAGTGCCTGTGGGAACTGCCAAACTTGATAAGAAAGAGAATGCAGACCAGGGAACCATGACGGCAGCAGGAAATAGAAATATGCCGGGTATCAGAACAGCAGGAAATATGGGAAGTGGAAGAGAGTCGATCGCACTCTGCGCTTCATCGCTGATTTTTTTTCATCCGGTGACGAAGAAAGAAATGACGTTTGAGATAGAACCGGTCGGAGGGGCATTTCAGTTGTTTCAAGTTTGATCCTGGTGGGGCTGTTTTCGGCTACAGGTTGTGACATTGGCAACTGTGGAGGTGAATATCTTTAGATTCAAAGGTCGAGGCTTGTAAATGATCATGTCCTGCTAAGAACCATGGAAAAAACAGATTATGGAATCGTCCCGATGAGCGCATATCGCGGGAATTTCCGCCCATACTATGAGCAGTACAAAGGAAGTACAAATCAGAAAACGGGTGATTCCATGGTAAGTCCTGAGAAAAAACTGAAGAAATTTCTACTGATTCTGGGAATCACGGGTGCGGTATACGGAGCGTTTCGTTATCTTTTACCCCTCGTGGTTCCCTTTTTATGTGCGTATGGGACGGCGCTATTTCTGCGTCCGTCGGTCCGGTTCCTCTCGAACCGCATTGCGGTGCCGTTTCGGGGGGAGATGCACCATCTGCCGGTGTCGCTTGTCGGCGGGATCGAACTTCTGGTGATGTCATGCCTTGTTTTTGGACTCCTCTACGCGGGCGGCAGCATGGCGGTGAGCCAGACGGGGCTTTTTATCCGGAGATTTCCGGACTGGCTTTCCGCCCTTGATCTGCGGCTTACGGATACCTGCCGCCTCCTGGAGCAGAAGATGGGGCTCAAGGCGGACGCGCTGGTGGAGCTTGCGGGGAGAGCAGTGGAAGAGGTCCGGCAGATGTTTAAGAACTCCACGATGCCAGTGCTCATGGACCGCTCCGTGTCTGCGCTCCGCGTGGCAGTCGCCGGGATCGTCCTTTTCTTTATCTATTTTGTCGCAGTACTCCTGACACTGCAGGAGATGGATGACATCAGGGAAAAGCGGAGCAGGTCCGCATTCCGGCGGGAATTTCTCGTAGTGGGAGAGCGGATCGCATCCGTGGTGAGCGCGTGGCTGAAGACTCAGGCGTTTATTCTGTTCCTAACAAGTGCCGTGTGTATCTTCGGACTGGCAGTGATCGGAAATCCATATTCGTTTTTGTTTGGCTGCGGGATCGGGATCCTGGACGCACTGCCGGTATTGGGGGCCGGGACTGTGCTGATTCCGTGGGGAGTCGCGCTGCTGTTTCAGAAGGCGTGGAAAAAGGCTGCGGTGATCTTCGGCATCTATGTGGTCTGCTACTTTCTGCGTCAGATCTCAGAGGCGAGACTGATGGGGAAGCAGGTGGGGCTTTCGCCGCTGGGATCGCTGGTATCCATGTATGTGGGACTTAAATTGTTTGGATTGTCGGGGCTGATCCTGGGACCGGTGGGAGTGTTGCTGATCGGGGATCTGGTGCGGATGTATGAGGAACAGGGGAGCTGAAAAGACAGATTGTCTTGTGAAAAACACTATGATACAATGGGAGCAGCAATCAGTTTACCTATGAAAGAGGAGAATATCTATGACAGAAGATTATTTCACAATAAGAAAAGCATCCCCAGCTGATCTCCCACGGATCCACGGGATCTACGCCGCTGCCCGCCAGTTCATGCGTGACCATGGGAACTTCATCCAGTGGGACGGCGAGGACGCCCCGGAGCATCTGCTCCCGGGGGACATCGAGGCAGGAAATTTATATGTTCTGGAAGAAAACGGCGTGATCCATGCCGCCTTCGCCTTCATCATCGGCGCTGACCCATGCTACGCTGTGATCGAGCAGGGCGCCTGGAAGGCAGACACCCCGTACGCCGCCGTCCACCGCGTCGCAAGCGACGGTACGGTCCACAACATCCTGGGCCGGATCATGGACTTCGCCAAGTCGAAGATATCCCACATCCGGATCGACACCCACGAAAACAACAAGGTCATGCAGAGAGCGCTTGAAAAACAGGGATTTGAGAGATGCGGAATTATCTATGTCCCGGACGGAACGCCGCGGATCGCGTTTGAGTGGGGCAGGTAATCATGATGCAGATGAAAGACACCGAATAGACCATTTGGTTTTTGAAGTGTCTTTTTTGCACGAACAATTGTTAACTATATAAATATAACGGGTTGACAATACGAAAATTCTATGTTATGCTCCTACAAGTCCATCTTTGCAATACCACCCGGGTTCTGAAGACAGCAGCCGCTGTTTCAGAAGGTATGGAAAGAACGGAAGAGTGATGCGCATGTACAGGAAAAGAGAAATGCTTCAGATTTCTTGAGCAACCAGAAAATTCAGGAGGAAATAATTTTGAAACATATGAAAACGAAAGACCTTGTGCTGTGCGCAATGTTTGTGGCATTGATCGCGGTAGGGGCATTTATCAAAGTTCCTGTTCCGGTGGTTCCGTTTACACTTCAGTTTTTATTTACGATGCTGGCGGGGCTGCTGCTGGGTCCTGTGAACGGGGCGCTGGCGGTCGTGGTCTATATTGTTCTGGGACTTGTGGGACTTCCGATCTTCACCCAGGGCGGCGGACCGGGCTATATTTTTCAGCCGAGCTTCGGCTACATCATCGGATTCGCTGTGGCAGCCTACGTGACAGGCCGGATCGCGAATGAGAAGAGCCATCCTGGTTACAGACGCCTGCTGGCGGCAAATTTCATCGGACTCTTTATCGTGTACGCATTTGGAATGGTTTACTATTATGCGATCAGCAATTTCGTCATAAATACGCCGATCGGTCTCTGGCCATTATTTTTATACTGCTTTTTACTGGCGGTTCCGGGAGATATAGCGCTGTGCATTCTGGCGGCAGTCATCGGGAAACGGATGATCCCGATGATTAAAGAGGGGAGACTGGGATAGGAAATGAGCAGAAATATTTTTATCACAGGAACGGGAACGGATGTCGGAAAAACGTATGTGACAGGATTGATCGTGAAAAAACTGAGAGAGAGCGGTGCGGACGCGGCTTACTATAAGGCTGCCATGAGCGGCAACGAGAGACGGCCGGATGGCAGCCTGATCCCGGGGGACGCGCTCCAGGTAAAAAACATGTCCGGAATCCGCCAGTCCCTTGAGGAAATGTGTCCATATGTCTACGAGACAGCTGTCTCCCCGCACCTGGCATCACGGATCGAAGGAAATCCGGTCCAGATGGAGACTGTGCTGTCGGGATTCCAGAAGGTCTGTGAGGAGTACGAGTACGTGACGATGGAGGGAAGCGGTGGAATCCTCTGTCCGCTCTGCTTTGATGAGACGGATATCCGCCTGCCGGAGGTAGTCAAAGCCTGCGGCCTTGGGTGTCTGATGATCGCGGACGCGGGACTCGGCACGATCAACGGTGTGGCGCTGACCGCGTACTACCTCAAAGAGCAGGGAATCCCGTTGAAGGGGATCATTTTCAATCACTATAAGCAGGGAGATGTGCTCCATGAGGACAACCGGAAAATGTGCGAGTATTATACAGGAGTTCCTGTGGTTGCCTGTGTGGCGGACGGTGACACGGAGCTTTCCATGGACGCGGAGGATTTGAAAGCGCTGTATGAGACTGCGGAAAAATGACCGTGAATATGCCGAGGTTATATAGGAAGCGATAAGTGCTGACGTACTCCCGGGAATCCCACCCGCAGCAGCGGGGCAGGAAAGGGACCGGGGAGTCCATGTTAAGATGAAGGAGAAGAAAACGATGATCTGGTATCCATATGAACAGTTAAAAACAATGAAGGCGCCCTACGAGATCGTGGACGCGAACGGGGTATATCTCTATACGAAAGATCAGAAGATGATCGATTCGGTTTCATCCTGGTGGAGCGTGATCCACGGATATAAGCACCCGGTGATCAACCAGGCGATCATCTCCCAGGTGGAGAAGTTTTCCCATGTCATGCTGGGCGGGCTGACCCACGAACCGGCGAGAAAGCTGTCAGAGAAACTGGCGTCCTGGCTGCCGGGGGATCTGGATTACTGCTTCTTTTCCGATTCCGGCAGTGTGGCGGTGGAAGTGGCGTTAAAAATGGCGCTGCAGTATTATATGAACCGGGGAGATGAGAAGCGGACCATGATCCTGGCCCTGGAGCATGCCTACCACGGCGACACCTTTAAGACGATGGAAGCGGGAGACGATGAGGATTACCATTTCGTGCTGAAAGCTTACGGGGCAAGCCCGTATGTGGTCCATATTCCGACGGAGATCACGGCCCTGGAAGAGGCCTTTGAAAAGTATCATGACAGACTGAACTGTGTGCTGGTGGAACCGATTTTACAGGGGGCGGGCGGCATGCGGATGTATGACGTTTCCTTCTTAAAGAAGGCGAGAGAGCTTTGTGACCAGTACGGTGTCCTTCTGGTCTTCGATGAGGTGGCGACTGGATTTGGCCGGACCGGCAATCGTTTCGTGGCGGATCTGGTCCTCCCGGATATTCTGGTTCTCGGAAAGGCACTGACAGGCGGATATATCGGTCATGCTGCCACCGTGGCAAACCGGAAAGTATTTGAGGGCTTCTACGATGATGTTCCGGAACATGCCCTGATGCATGGACCGACATTCATGGGAAATGCGCTGGCGTGCAGCGCGGCCCTGGCATCGATCGAACTGTTCGAGACCCAGAACTACATGGAAAAGATCAAGAGGATCGAAGCTGTGACCCGCCGCGAGATGAAGGGCTTCACAGACCCCAGGATCCGCGAAGTCCGGATCCTGGGCGGCTGCGTCTGCGTCGAAGTCTACGATCCGGCCGTATTAAAAGGATATCAGGAGTATGCCTGCAAGAGAGGTGTGTTCAGCCGTCCGTTCTTAAACTACCTCTATGCAATGGTGCCGTATGTGATCCAGGAGGACGAGCTGGTGCAGGTGCTTCAGTGTATGAAGGATTGGTTTGCGAGATAGGAATGCGGACAGTAAATACAGTACAGAACAAACATTCGGTTTGTTCTGTACTTTTTTTAGCTTGAATGCTATACTGGACAGGTAATATACTAAGAATGAAACGATTCCGCACATTCATAGCCTGGGCGGAGAGATATTCCAGATCGGCTTCGCCGTTGGGATTTTTGCACTGCTTCTAATAATATCATGGATAGGTCAGGAGAAATCATATGGATCATTTTGAATTAGTATCAGAATACCAGCCCACCGGAGATCAGCCGCAGGCAATCGAGCAGCTGGTGAAGGGATTTAAAGAGGGGAATCAGTTTGAGACGCTGCTTGGAGTGACCGGATCCGGTAAGACGTTTACGATGGCGAATGTGATCCAGCAGCTCAATAAGCCGACGTTGGTGATCGCCCACAATAAGACACTGGCGGCGCAGCTTTATTCGGAGATGAAAGAGTTTTTCCCGAATAATGCGGTGGAGTACTTTGTCTCCTATTATGATTACTATCAGCCGGAGGCATATGTGCCGTCTACGGATACTTATATTGAAAAGGATTCCGCGATCAACGATGAGATCGATAAGCTGCGTCACTCTGCAACGGCGGCCCTGTCGGAGAGAAACGATGTGATCATCGTGGCCTCCGTGTCCTGTATTTACGGCTTAGGAAGCCCGATCGATTATAAGAACATGGTGATCTCCCTGCGCCCGGGAATGGAGAAGGACAGGGATGAGGTGATCCATAAGCTGATCGATATCCAGTACACGAGAAATGAGATGGATTTCAAGCGCGGAAGCTTCCGGGTAAGAGGTGATGTGCTGGAAGTATTTCCGGCTTATTCTGGAAGCGAGGCGTACCGGATCGAGTTCTTCGGGGACGAGGTGGACAGGATCATGGAGATCGAGGCGCTGACCGGAGAGGTGAAAGCGCAGCTGGAACATGTGGCGATCTTCCCGGCGTCCCACTATGTTGTACCGAAAGAAAAGATGATGCGGGCAACGGAAAATATCCTTGCGGAAATGAAAGAACAGGTAACCTTTTTTAAGAGTGAGGACAAGCTTCTGGAGGCACAGAGAATCGCGGAACGGACAAATTTTGATGTGGAGATGATGAGAGAGACAGGCTTCTGTTCGGGAATCGAGAACTATTCCCGTCATCTTGTGGGATCTGCACCGGGACAGCCGCCGTGTACGCTGCTCGACTATTTCCCTGATGATTTCCTGATCATCGTGGACGAGTCCCATATCACGCTTCCGCAGGTCCGCGGCATGTATTTCGGTGACCGGTCGAGAAAGAAGACACTGGTGGATTATGGATTCCGCCTGCCGTCTGCCCTGGATAACCGCCCATTGAATTTTGAGGAGTTTGAGACCCATATCAATCAGATGATGTTCGTGTCCGCAACCCCGTCCACTTACGAGGCGGACCATGAACTTCTCCGCGCGGAGCAGATCATCCGCCCGACAGGACTTCTTGATCCGGAGATCTCCGTGCGACCAGTGGAGGGACAGATCGATGATCTTGTGGGAGAGATCAATAAAGAAGTAGAAAAACACAACAAGGTCCTGATCACAACGCTTACAAAGCGTATGGCGGAAGATCTTACGGATTATATCAGGGAAGCCGGGATCCGCGTAAAATATCTGCACTCGGATATCGACACATTGGAGCGCGCCGAGATCATCCGCGATATGCGTCTGGATGTCTTTGATGTTCTTGTGGGAATCAACCTCCTCAGAGAGGGACTCGATATCCCGGAGATCACACTTGTGGCGATCCTGGATGCGGATAAGGAAGGATTCCTCCGTTCGGAGACATCCTTGATACAGACGATCGGACGTGCCGCGCGAAACGCCGAAGGCCATGTGATCATGTATGCGGATTCCATTACTGATTCCATGCGGGCCGCCATCGACGAGACGAACCGCCGACGTGAGATCCAGCAGAAGTACAATGAGGAGCACGGAATCACTCCGCAGACCATAAAGAAAGCGGTCCGTGATCTGATCGCAATCTCCAAGGCTGCCAGTGCCGGCGAAGAAGAGTTCAGGAAAGATCCGGAATCCATGGACGCAAGGGAACTGGAGAAGCTTGCAAAGGAACTCACAAAGAAGATGCGCCAGGCGGCAGCAGAACTGAATTTCGAAGAGGCCGCAAAGCTGCGTGACCGGATGAAGGAAGTGAAGCAGATGCTGCTGGAACTGGAGAAAAATTAAGATGATTGGTAACTACTGCCCGCACCGGGCGGACGAATGTGCCAGGATACACTTATTGACAATTATTCTCAACAAGAATACAATATTTCCAGATGACAGAGTCGGCTCTGTCAATTATGATAATGAAGGATGGACACAGGATGAAACTATATGAAGGAAATATTGGCGCGACATATATGGTCGAGTCAGTCCATGTGGATGAGGCAATTAACCGGCGTTTAGAGGCGCTGGGGGTAAATGAGAATACGCCTCTTCTTGTGATGAATAAGAAAAACAGCGGAACCATGATCATCAAAGTCCGTGGAACCCGCCTTGCACTGGGAAGAAGAATTACCGGTGGAATTGAGGTAAAAGAGGAGGCGGCATCATGAGCACAGGAGAGAGACCGATCACAGTCTGTTTTGTAGGAAATCCGAACTGTGGAAAGACTACGCTGTTCAATGCATTTACGGGAGCAAAATTAAAGGTCGCAAACTGGCCCGGCGTTACGGTCGAGCGGATGGAAGGAGAGACGAGCTATAAAGGGCGGAAAATCCGTGTGATCGATACGCCTGGAATCTACAGTCTTACTTCATATACAATGGAGGAACTCGTCACAAGAAGGTGCATTGAAGAAGATGACGTGGACGTAATTGTCAACGTTGTAGATGCATCATCTCTGGAGAGGAACCTTTATCTGACGATGCAGCTTTTAGAATTAAAGAAACCAGTCATTCTGGCTCTCAATATGATGGATATCATCGAAGAGCGTGGAATGGAGATTGACCTTCACAGACTTCCTGAGATGCTTGGCGGGATCCCTGTGGTTCCAGTCTCCGCGAGAAAGCGCACAGGACTTGACGTGCTGATGCACGCTGTGGTACATCATTATGAGGAAGGTCCCCAGGGCGTGATCGTCCGCTATGACAGGGAGATCGAGGATCGGATCCAGCGGGTAGAAGACCTTCTGCGGGAGAAGTATCCGGATCTCACAAATCTGCGCTGGCATGCGATCAAGATGCTCGAATATGACAAGGAAGTCCTGAAGGACCATCCGGTCGAACTGAAACAGATCGTGCCGAGAAGCTTCGAAAAAGAGGTTATCAATGAAAAATACGATTACGTGGAATCGGTAATCAAGGAATGTCTGTTTAATAAAGAAGAAAAATCTCATATGACAGATCAGGTGGATAAGATCCTGACTCATCCGATCCTGGGAATTCCAGCGTTCTTTGGAATTATGGCATTAGTCTTTTTCCTGACATTCACAGTCGGGGATTTTCTGAAAGGATACTTTGAACAGGGACTGGAACTGCTGTCGCTCGGTGTTTTGTCCGGGCTTCATTCAGCGGGAGCTTCCGACTGGGTGATCTCCCTGGTCGTTGATGGTGCGTTGGCGGGAGTTGGAGGAATCCTGACATTTCTTCCAAACATCTTTATCCTTTTCCTTGCGCTTGCGTTCCTGGAGGACAGCGGATACATGGCAAGAGTCGCCTATGTCATGAATGAGACTATGGGGATGGTCGGACTTTCCGGTCGTGCGTTTCTGCCGATGCTGCTGGGATTTGGCTGTACAGTTCCCGCGGTCATGGCGACCAGGGCGCTGGAGAATCAGAGAGACCGCTTGAAGACGATCCTTATCACACCGTTTATGTCCTGCTCAGCGAGACTTACGATCTATGTTTTGCTGGCGGATATGTTCTTCCCGAAATCGGCAATGTTAGTGGCATATTCCCTTTATCTGGTGGGGGTTGCCATGGCGATCCTCATCGCGCTTATTGTACATAGAACGACAGACGATAAAACTGAGAATGCTCTTCTGATCGAACTTCCGGAATATAAGATTCCGAATCTCAGAACTGTGGCGATCTATGTCTGGGAAAAAATAAAAGATTACCTGACAAAGGCGGGGACAACGATCTTTCTGGCATCGATCATCCTGTGGTTTGTCATGAATGTTGGACCGGCGGGATTTATTTCTGATGTGGCGGACAGCTTTGCGGCAAAATTCGGACAGATCCTTGTGCCGGTACTAAAGCCGGTTGGTCTTGGAAGCTGGCAGATCGCGGTAGCATTGATCTCCGGAATCTCCGCAAAGGAGGTCGTTGTTTCGAGTATGTCTGTTCTTTATGGGATCGGCAATATCAATTCTGCAGCGGGAATGGCGGAACTCTCAGGAATCCTTGGGGGAACAGGATTCACAGCAGTGAACGCTTATGCGCTCATGGTATTCTGCCTTCTCTATACACCGTGTATTGCGACGATCGCGACGATCAAGAGGGAAACACAGTCCTGGAGATGGACACTGGGGATGGTCATGTTCCAGCTTGTGCTTGCCTGGTCGGCGGCATTTCTTGTATTCCAGATCGGAAGCCACCTGTTCTGATCAAAAAATTGAAAACTATAACTGCTTCCACACGGACAGAAGATCTACAATAGTGGGTCTTGCGGCAAATGTGTTATATAGCAGTTATACAAAGATAAAGGGGTTAAAAGGGGTAATAAATGAACGAAAAAACACTGCTGGAAGCTGTGGTGCTGGCGGGGGAACTCATGCTTGTCAGCGGAGCGGAGATCTACAGGGTGGAAGACACCATGAATCACATGCTGAAACGATCGGAGTACGAACAGACGGAAACGATCGTATATGGAACGGGAATCTTCGTCACGCTGAGCGATCCAAATAAGGAACCACTGACCCGTGTCAAGCGTGTTGCGGCCAGATGCACCAGTATCAACCGGATCTGCCTGGTAAACGATGTATCTCGCCATTTCTGTGAGGGAAAGATCACGGTGGAGGAGGCGTTAAGGCAGCTGCAGGAGATCCAGGCACCAACGACGATCCAGTATGACTGGCTGACCCAGGGACTGGGATATGTTGGTGTTTCGGCATTCTTTGCGCCTATGTTCGGCGGCTCCCTGGGAGACTTTCTGGCGGCAACGGTAGTCGGTGTCTGTCTTGCGATAGCCGCATGGATTGGAAAAGCCTTGAAATTCAACGATTTCTGCTTTAACGCGTTTGGAGCGTTTGTGCTTGCGTTTTCAGCCATGACGATCTGCCACTCTTATCCGGGACTGAATTCAGATACGATTATCGTCAGCGCTGTCATGCCGCTTGTCCCGGGCGTAACGTTTACAACGGCGATTCGTGATACCTTAAACGGGGACTACGCAGCCGGATCCGCCAGAATTCTGGAAGCGATCGTTGTGGGACTTGCAGTTGCGTTTGGAGTTGGTGCGGGACTTCTTGTAGCCCGCAGCATGGAAGGAGGACTCTTATGATCATACAGGTATTCAGCGCGTTCTGGGCGGTCGCGATGTTCTCCATTCTGACGGAGACTCCGAAAAAGTTCCTTCCGTACGCGGCTTTTTCCGGCGGATTTGCCTGGTGGGCATATTTAGTGATCAATAATCTGACTCATTCAACACTCCAGGCCGCGTTCTTTTCGATCCTCGCGGTAGCATTTTTGAGCCATATTCTTGCCAGGATCATGAAAGCACCGGTGACGGTATTCCTCATCGCAGGAATCCTTCCGTCTGTGCCTGGAGCAGGAATCTACCGTACAGTATATTACCTGATCCAGGGAGACCAGACACTTTCAACCCATTACTTGATCTCGACGCTTCACACGGCAGGCGCGATCGCTCTGGCAATCTTTATCACAGATTCTGTTGTCAACCTTGTACATCTTTATCATGAAGGAAGTCATGCGAGACGAAATTGAAGGCGGTAGAATGTGTGCTGTGCAGCAACGTTTGCCTGCACTTAAACACATGTAGCCGGGTCTACGGAAGAATCACAAGGAACTTCCGTAAAGATCTGCAGGTTATCCGTTTCCCTGCGATACAGGTACATGTTATCAGAGAGAAAGTCTTCCGGCTGGATTGATTCGCGGTTGACATTTTTGATCGTATTGCAGAAGACATGATAGTCATGTTCCGTAAAATTTTCTGAATCAGCGATGATCAGGACCTCGTGGATACTGGATGGAAGGATGAGAAGATCACTTCCAAACTCGTCCGCGAGGTCTTTTAATTTATCAGGATAGAGGACGCAGGCGGCACCGTTGTGCGCGGCATCGTTCGTGAGGACATAGAGCGTCGGAACAGGGCAGTCTTCGTGCACAAAGTCAGTAGCTCCTGGGAAATATTCCTCGATCACTGTTTCAAGGCGGCGGAAACTTGCAGGAAAGATCCGAGGTGTATTTTCTTTTGCGAGCACAAAAAGTTCTTCTGCTGTCACATTCCAGGAAGCAGATACCGTGTTCGTGACGACAGAGCTGATCTGGGTCTCACCTTCAGATTCGATGATCAGGGAGAAGATCACCGCGAGATCCAGGAAAGGGATCCAGGGAATCGTCTTTAACAGCTCCTTATTTTTATCGCGGGAGATAAGCCGCCAGGTGATCTGATCACGGAATTCCTCAAAACTGCTTAAGGAAGTGAGACTTGTCACGGAAACAGGAAGCTGTGCGTCAGTGATCGATATCATATATTCACAGAGTTCTGCCAGCGTGCGGCCTTTTTCAAACTGTTCATACAGCATCTCCAGGGAGATCACGGGGGAACAGTGTTTTTCCAATCTTAAGAGAGCCAGGGAATCAAGCACAACGCCGTTGTTTTTGAGCACACGTTCCCTGTGGATCGAGCAGCTGGTGTCCAGCCTGTTAAAAAGTTCCTCCTGCAGTGCGGCACAGAATTCTTCGTAGTTCATTGTAATACCTCCTGATGTGTTTTTAGATCGATAGATTTGTTTTCATGACTTGAACAATAGAAATTAGAATGTTTTTTGCGGCCGCCCGGCGGGAAGCAGATATTCATACTGCTTAGATTGATTCGGCTAAAAATCAGGATGCCGGACAGCCATGGGATGTAAAATGAAAGGATAGGTGTATTCTAACGAAATCCTGTTCGAAAATCAATCGTGATGATTCACAAGAATCGCCCTCTGAAATTGACATGCAGGCAAAAAATAGTTGTATTTACAACATACAAAAGGGAAATATCGTGGTAAAATAAAGAGATAGATCATGGGAAGATCCAGGTGGAAAGGAAAAAGAAAAATGGCTTTTATCAAAAATATCGATCATGAAACAGTTTTAAATCTCGCGGACCAGATCCACGCAGAACCGGGTCAGATCGTCAGCAAGACTCTCGCCCAGAACAAGGCGGTCAGCCTGACATTATTCGCGTTCTCCAAAGGCGAGGAGATCAGCACCCACGATTCCACCGGCGATGCCATGGTACATGTGATCGATGGCGTCGGTCAGTTTACCGTAGACGGTGCAGAGCATATCTGCAAAGCCGGAGATGTTCTCGTAATGCCGGCGAAGAAGCCGCATGCGGTATTCGCGAAGGAAGATTTTAAGATGCTTCTTACGGTGGTATTTCCGTTAGATTGATACTTGAGTATTTAGATGAAGTATTCTTAACATGCTATAAATGCGAGATGTTACCGCCTTCTATACTGGTGACAGGAAGATGGAAAACCCCCGGTGTGGCTGCACCGGGGGTTTTGCTTTGTCACTCGAATAAAGGAGTCACATCTCTTTAGCCTATGGCATGATATGATATGCAGAACGTAAATTTAACATACATCAGCGAATAAACATCGCGTCTCCAAAACTAAAAAACCGGTACCGCTCCTTGATTGCCTCCTGATATGCATTCAGGATATGTTCCCGTCCTGCGAGTGCGGACACGAGCATGACGAGTGTGGATTCCGGAAGATGGAAGTTTGTGATCAGGCAGTCCAGGATCTTGAATTTGTATCCCGGATAGATAAAGATCTCAGTCCAGCCGCTTCCAGCCTTTAAGATCCCGTCATCACCGGTTGCGGATTCCAGGGTACGGCAGCTTGTGGTTCCAACGCAGATCACACGTCCGCCGTTTGCCTTTGTATCGTTGATCTTCTTCGCCTCGGATTCTTCTACCATATAGAATTCAGAGTGCATATGGTGCTCTTCGATGGTATCGACCTTTACCGGGCGGAAGGTTCCGAGACCGACATGGAGAGTTACATGAGCGATTTTAACGCCCATTTCCTCGATCTCCTGTAAAAGTTCTTTGGTGAAATGCAGACCTGCTGTCGGAGCAGCCGCAGAACCCTCGTTCTTGGCATATACAGTCTGATAACGGTTCTTATCCTTTAACTGGTGAGTGATATATGGCGGCAGCGGCATCTGGCCAAGCTTATCGAGGATCTCCTCGAAAATTCCATCATACTCAAACTGGATCAGTCGGTTTCCCTCATCGACCACATCGATAACCTTTCCCTTTAAAAGTCCGTCACCGAAGGAAACTTCCGCGCCGACTTTCATCTTCTTACCCGGTTTTACAAGGGTCTCCCAGACATTGTCGGATTTTCTCTTTAAAAGGAGAACTTCGATTCCTGCGTCTGTCCCGATCTTATGTCCCATGAGACGTGCCGGGATAACTTTTGTATCGTTGATAACGAGGCAGTCACCCTTTTTCAGGTATTGTAAAATATCGCGGAAATGGCGGTGTTCCATCTCGCCGGTCTTTTTATCTAATACAAGCAGCCTGGAAGCAGCGCGGTCCTCAAGCGGATCCTGCGCGATCAGTTCCGGCGGCAGTTCAAAATTAAAATCTGTTACATTCATTTTTCTATATCTCCTGTTTGTGCGCTCTTATCAAAAAGTTCCATGCCATTGTAGCAGAATCGGGAAGAAAAATCAATGAGGCGCGCAGGAATATGGGGAAAATCGGTGATCATCTGCAAAAGGCTCGGACAGCAGCCGGGAAATAAAAATATATCTTGTTGTTTTAAGGTTATGGTGGTACGATAGGAAAATCAAAAGCATGGTACATGCGGCAATCGGAAGGAGCAGTTGTAATGAAATATATCAATCAGTTAGAACACAGAGATATCCCCTATGAACATAATTTAGACCACGGCGGAGTGCCGGAGGAGAAGCGGAATGTGGCTGCAGCAGGCTGCGGACCGAGCTGTCTGTGCATGATGGTGGATGCGCTGACTCTGTCAACCTATGAACTCACAGACTGCCTGAAATTATCCAATGAGGTTGGCGCGAACCGTGAGATCGGAACGAGCCTGAAGATCCTGGGCCCCGTCGTTGCGGAAAGGTTTAACCTGAATTATGGGGAAACGAGTGATCTGAATGAACTGAAGGCGCACCTGGCAAAAGGCGGACTCGCCATCGCAAATTCCGGCGGAGACCGGGAAGGGTATACCGGGGTGTTCACTCATGGAGGACATTACATCCTCGTTGTATCGGCCGATGACAATGAGGCGTGCATTCTGGATCCGTCCTATAAAGAAGGAAAATATGAGGAGCCGGGCAGGGATGGAAAAGCGAGAGCCGTAGATGGTTTTGTTTACTGCAGCCTGAAAGTTCTTGCGGAGGACTGCGCAAACCGTACTCCGTCCTACTATCTGTTTTCAAGAAAGCATTAAAAATATGAAAAGCGCGGCAGCCGGGAAATGGAAAAGCAGTGCCCCTGGAACTGCCGCGCATTTATGCGAAGATGCAGATCATCGCAAGCGACCGCGCGGGACTCCGGAAGGTGCCAGGACGCATGCATCCTTAGTTTAGAAAAATTGAGTGAAAAAATATACAAAAAAATAATTCTCATCCTCTTGCATGAATCAGAAAATTATTGTATACTATTAGAGATGCATCTGTAGCTCAGTGGATAGAGCAGTGGCCTCCGGAGCCGCGTGCGTAGGTTCGATTCCTATCAGATGCATTTTTTGATGCCCTGGGATGTCAGGGCGGTTAGGATCCCGTAAGCCTTGAAAAATAAGGGCTTGCGGGATTTTTCTATACATCTGCACAGAAACCGGAATAAACTGATATAGACTGTTTTTGACTGGTTCTGACTGCACTTTTTGTGGTCAGATTCATGGTCAACTTTTGGGTCAAATTTGGGTCAAACTTTTTGCCCGAAACCCGCATGTTTAAATGGATGGTATCGCTTTGATCGCGTTTCGTTTCTGCTCTTCGATGATATGGATATAGGTGTTGTAAGTCGTGGTCACGTTGCGGTGACCTAATAACTTGCTCACAACGGCGATATCCACGCCCTTACGGAGCAGAGTAGAAGCAAATGTGTGGCGAAGTCCATGCAGTCCGATATGATGGATCTCAGCGGCTCCCAGGGCGTATTCCAGAGACTGGAATAGTGATCGCTCGGAGATCTGTGCGCCGGAATCAGTGGAGATCACATAAGGAGTCTCGATTCCCCGTTTCCTGTTGTAGTTCTGGATCTGTTCCAACATCTCAACAGCTCTGTCGTTCAAGGGAATCTCCCGGACACCTGCGGGGGTCTTTGTCTCGCTGACCAGCTTTTGACGTTTTCCAGCGTTCCAGTTTTTATCGCGACTTTTTACAAGTGTGAAATTTTTATTGATCCGACATATGCGATTTTCAAAATCAATGTCACTCCATTCAAGCGCGATCGCTTCCCCGCACCGGATCCCGGTGTTGAGGAGAAAGAGGTAGGCTGGGACGTGTTTGTAAAAGTGGTTGTCGTTCTTGAGGATCTTGTTGTTAAAGGCATAGAGCTTTGATATTTCCTTTGGTGTTAGAATATCAATCTCCCGTGTCTTAACGGCAACATGCTCCTCTTTGGGGACGATGACAGCGTCACAGGGATTTGTTGTGATGATGCCGCGCTGCTTCGCATATTTGAAGAAACCATTGAGAAACTCGTAGATTTTTTTGATATACGAGTAACTCAGTTCCTGTGCCTTTGCGTTGATCAGCATCTGGATATCATCACTGTTGATCTGCGAGAGAGGAAGAAAGCCTAAGACTGGTTTGATATGTACCTCGTAAGTTGTTTCCAGGCGGTCGATTGAGTTGCCGCGTAAGTTTGGAAACTTATAAACACGCATCCAATGCTCGGCATGCTGCCAAAATGGCGTCTTATCTGCCTCGCAGAGGTATTTCTGGCGATCAGAGTTATACTGCTTGATAAGTTTCTTTAACTCGCGTTCAGTGGCTGCGTAGAAGCTCTTATAGGCATATTTTCCATTGACTTTTCCGAGTGATACCCGGTATTCCCAGCGTCCATCTTTGCGCTGGTTGACCGTGCCCTCTCCATCATATCTTTTTGTTGTGTTATTTGTGGTTGCTGATTTGCTCATGATTGTCCTCGCTTTCGATGATGCGATAACGCCATGTATCAGACCACGGTATGATTGTGGTCATTATAGCATTTTCGCATCACTTCAAGCAACTAAAAGTTTAACTCTTTTCCGGCGTTTTTTGTCATCCAGTCATCTAACTGCTGTTTAGAGATATAGTAGTTGTTACCGATCTTGACAGCGGGGAGGAGACCAGAGTTGAGAAAACGCCGCATTTTATCTCTGCCATACCCGAAAATATGTTGGAGATCATGTTGGTTCAGATATTGGGGGATATCTGGGGCATCTTTAGTTAAAGAGTTATTCTTCACAAAAAATTCCTCCTTGGAGGTGTCCCGGATGGCGTATCCGGGACGGTTTAGCAAATTACTCCTCTGGTGTACCCCAGATAGAGATATAGGTCTCAGCATCCAGGTTATGCTCACACCATTGACGTGCCTTTTCTCGAGTAAGGGATACAATTTTTTCACCGCCGGTCAGATTGTTAATACCGGTAGGTCGAGCAAGACTTGTCATAGCTCCGCCGACAATATGTAACCAGTATTCACCGTTATCCTTACGATATAAGGTTTCGCAATAGCAGGTTAAGCCAGTTTTACCGTTCCAGTTCTCGCCGATCATTGTTGATGATGCGGAATCGTAAAGTCTATTATTCATTATAAATTGCATTTTGTTTTTTGGATAACGTTATCGTTTTCTCCTTTTTTTTATAAACAATGCATTGCTTATGATGTTAGTATATATGTTTTACCTCAAAAAAGGATGTAAAAAAATGCAGAAAAATATTGAAAAAAACGCAAAAAAATGCATGACAAATGATAAGATATATGCTATACTAATTATAGTTTATTGTTCGTTGTGTAAATGGAGTATGGGTCATAGTGCTGAAAGGAAGCATTATGGCCTTTTTTGTTGTTTCCCTTTTCAATATACCGGATCCCGAATCAATAATTAACATATGTTTCCATGGAGAAAACATATGGAATTGAGAGAACTGACAGATAGTCTGCAAGAAGCTATAACAAGCACATTTAGAGCGTTAAAAACAAAGGAGGTGAAAATTATGATAGATATGTTATTATTACCCAAACGTAGGACTCAAGAATATTACAACGGGAAAGATGATTCGGAATTAACATATAAGATATATGTGGCTTGTGTTACGTATTTAAGAAATAAAGAAAACGCAATTATAAGAAAATATATTGCAAATTTGGAAAAACAACTAAACAATAATATTTATGCGTTTTGTATTTCGGATTTTTTAGGATATGATATGCGTAAAGATACCATTTCACAGTTGTTTAATTCAAAACTGATTAATCCAGTAAATGTAAATCTGCTTATACTGCTACATCTAAATGGAATACCTATTAATATCAGAGTACCCAGTAATGCAAAATATAAATTAGATGCAAATGTAGCAATTGATCCGGATGTCTATATTGATGAGATAACAATAAAATTAAGTAAATAACATATGTTTTTTTGTAGGGAAATAAAGGAAAATTAAATAAGAATAATATTAATAAAATTATTAATTAAACGTATCAGTAAAAGATAAAAGCCAATCAAAAAAGAAAATAAATATATCTTAACTTATTTTTTATTCTACTTCACGCGTTAGAAAATGTCAATATTTGCATAATTTATATGCGATTATTGTCATTTTTGGGTAAAAAATAGACCCCGGTTATTCTTCTAAATAACCGGGATCCAAATAATCCTAATTAAAATCCACTCTGATTCGTCCTAAGTTATCAACGACTCTTGCGTGCCCTGCAAGCTTTGATAAGATCACATCGTTGCTCGGAACCGTATAGCCAGTTCGGTCACAGTAATCAGCAAGTAAACCGTATTTTTTATAGGAGCCGATCATATAAATATCTTCTTGTGGATCTACTATATGAAATGACTCTTCATGTGACGTTGCCTCATGGCTTACCCAAACACCATTGATACAATATGCTGTATATGAATGATTGGCAGCTAAAGATGTCACACTTGTAGCTTGTAAGTTTACGCACCAACCTAATAAACAAGCTGCATTTACAAATCCATCGCATACCGCTTTTCCTTCGACTAGACAGCCATATGCAAGGCTACATGAATTTGTTGAATTATCATATTCAGCTTTGTTGACACGTCGTGCAATGTGTACCGCTTTTTCGTAATCCGATGCGTTCTTCCAATCAAAGCTATTAAGAAAATCTTTGATTTCTTTTTCTAATGCTAAGGTTTCCGCAGAATTCTCAATTGCATGATATCCCGGCATTTGAACTCCTGCAAGTCGTGCAACTGCATAAAGCGGCTCTCTGCTTGTATTTGCGACATCTGCATAAAGAATGTTGTGTTCCTCAGCAGATTTAGTCATTGTATAATCAACCGTTCCGACATATCCATATTTTTCATTCCTTGCTTTTTCAAGCTCTGGATGTTGTTCACTTAGATAATTTCTGGACCATCTCGTTGCTAAGGTACCATTACTTGTAAAAACAAACCAGTCCTTTAAATACGCCAATGGATACTGATCGCTATTATTTGTTGTTTCAGTTTTTGTCTGTATTACACCGTTTACAGTCCATGCGCCATCCGCATTTACTGTATATCCGTCCGGAGTTGTGGTATTGGCATACATATTTCCATTGGAATCAAAACAGTAACTTTTTCCATTGATCCACTGCCAGGTCGAAGTCGCATATTTGCCATCATTATTCTGATACTTCCAGGTGTTTCCCTCCTGCTTCCAGTCTGCAAACGCAGTCATCGTAGAGAAGGAAAGGCTTGCAGCAAGCGCAAGAGACGCTACACGCATAAACTTATGTTTTTTATTCTTCATACTATTTTCTCCTTTTGGATGTATATAGAAGTGAAAAGTCTTTTTAACATATAAATTATATCATGTATAGTTTGGGCTGTCCATATAATGCTTATTTCTTCTGCTTTGCAAAAACAATAAAATTAAAACGTATCAAATGTTAAAAAGGGAGAAGAACAGATTCCATCTCCCTTTTGCGTTTATCATCAGCCTACAATAAAGTTTACCTTCACAGGTACTTTAAATTCATGTTCTCCATTTAATTTCTGCGCGATACAGATTCTATGTCTCCCATCGTAGCAGATAATATGTCCGTCCAGACTTGAAAGCTGTATATCTACTGGAAACTGATAATCTCCACAAATCAACTTTTTCGCCATTCCAATACAATAGTCTGGTTCATACTCTTTTGGCATGATTCGGTTTGGGGAAATATCGACAAAATAGAGATCAGCAAGCGTAAGACCTTCAATTGGGCAAGTGCCATTATGGCACTTGCAGCATTCGTCTTTCGCAAAGTTAAAATGGATATCGTCTCTAGTCTCGGGATAATATTTCCCATCTTTAATCAGATATGGATTAGTGCGCAGATGTATTTTCCGATACATTCGTAAAACCCTCCCTAAAATAATATGTTTTTTGAAGTCTACAAAAGCCATAAGGCGATAATAATAACGCTTCATTCCCAAGATTTTGTAATTCCTCCGGTCGGATTAAATTGGTTAATTGTTTATGTTCGCTGCTGCTATACTGGCGGTCGGATAATAATCCATGCGTACTGACACTAGCCTGGGTCTGATAATGTTGTCCTACCATGGATGATATTTCCTGCGCTGTCTGTGGATCCATCACGGATAGGATAAGCTTATAAGCAGCATTGTCGGTAATGACTCTTCTGGCAGTTTGTCCATAGGTGCGGTCTAACTGACTGTATGACTGCATCAGTAAGCATATTGTACAGCCTTTACTTCGCAGTGTTGCCATTCCATCAATCACAGCAGTCGCTTTCCCTAATTGCGGAAATTCATCCAATAGAACAAGTGTGCGAATAGGATTGTTATCTGGAAATTCGGTCATCGCATGCAAAAATTGGTTGATAATCATGGCAGTTAGAGGAGACCAGTTTTGCAGTCTGGATTCCGGCAATTCATAATAGATCTGATAACCTTCCAATAGATCACGCGGCAATATTGTACGTTCCCGTGTTAAAAACTCCTGCACGACCGGATCAGTGGCAAACAGCTCTATCGCATTGTGTACGGTTTCCATGATGGATGAGAGAGTTTTATCTGAGAGACCCTTGAAATGCTGCATGTGATCTCTTGCGTCGCCCTCTGTGGTACTTATAATTTTATCCACAAGTTCCTCTGCGGGAGTGCTGTAAATGATCCGATTGGCTTCGATAAATGTTTTAGATGCATGATAAGCCCAGGTATAGACACCAGCCAGATAGTGACGCGCTGCCTGTTCCCAAAATGGATCCTCAGTATCCCGATCAGGAATAATCGCATACAGGATATCATTGAGCGCATGAGTAAATTCTGACTTTGGCGCAAGATACAACAATTCAAATGGGTCATATCCATAACTGTCCGGATTATACGGATCCATCACACGGCGGTTATATCGTACGGGAGCATTTTTTAACAACTCTCCTTTGATATCAATGGCCAAAAGTGCGCCTGTCCACATGTGCAACGTAGGGATTGCGACAGCTGCGGACTTCCCGCTTCCGGGTGTTCCGATGCAAATAATATGTCCGTCCATATTCTGCTGTTTACCAACATAACGCCGTCCGTAACGACCAAATAAAAACCCTGGGTTCCCGTTAAGATAGAGATGAGCATTTGGTGCTGGTCGTAATTCCTTACGTTCTACGAGAGGGAGAGAACGCTCGTTTCGGCGTTTCGGATCAAATGGTGACAGAAATGTAAAGTCACGTTCTCCGGCAATTAGATTACGGATATTTTGTATGGTAATCATACCAGATGGCACTAAGGCAGCCAGATCTAAAAGAGCGTTTACATGTAGTTTTGTTGGCAGCAAAAGGATTCTACAAGAGACCATCAATGAGGCACTGATCCAAAGTCCTGTAAATGCGGAAAAGTCAAAAAAGCAATTCAGCAATGACTTCCGTTCTTCTGGTAGAGGGCTTTCGGCGGGAAAACGTGCAGGAATCACAATTTTTGAGATAGGAATGTTTTCTTGCTTTTTTGAAACAGGGGTCTCAAGATCTTTCATGATTTTGGCATGCTCAGCATTTTTATTGAGATTTAAAAGCATAGCACTCTTAAGCCTGTCTCGTTTAGCAGTCTGGCGGATCTGCTCCGGTGTCTGGGGCGGATCAAGGTCATCAAAATTTTTGCGCAGCCGGATACAGGGCGAAGAATTATCGCTCTCTGCTGTCATCTTGTTCATAGGTTCGGCTGACGGTGCGTTCATCTGCTTTTGCAAGGTCTCCGCGAACGAGGCTCTTTTCTTTTTTATAGTTGTCATAATGTTTGGCCTTTCTTTCGATATAGTTGACAATTGTTTCTTTCGTGTAGTCTCCACCCAGACGCCGCTCGTGACATGGCTTGGGCGATGCTGCATTTTTCCGTGTAAAAAATTCCGGGATATATCGGTATGCATTTTTGTGTTCCTGTACTGTGACACCAAAATTATCTTTCATAAGCCAGATAAATTCGCTGCTACTGGATGCCTGTTCCTTTGCGTATTCAATCTGGTTTCTCAGCTTGTCTTTCCAACTGATTTCCCCTTTAGCCGCAAGTGCAAGCTCCGCCCGTGTCAGACGTTCCTGGGCTTTGCTTTTGGTGTTGACCAGGCTGTGTTCATATCCGTGTTCTTTACAGATGACATTCCCTTTTTCCATCAGTTCATGGCGTAGTTTTCCCGTTGATTGAAAGCTTTTCCCAGCCTTAACATGCTGTTTACGATCGCCGCGGTAGCTGACGTTATTGATGACAACATGCGCATGCATGTGATCTGGGCGGTCAGTATGTACCGCAAGATACCATTGATAACAGTCAATTTTTGTGCGCTGACATAAGTCCTTAACCATGTCGCGGACTTCCTCGGGACTGATTTTCTCATATGTCGTGTTATAGCTGACGATCATATGGTAGTAGGTGCGGTTTCCGACACCTGTGGGTTTATTGTAGTAACGCGCGATATCGGAAAATTCCTGTTCAGCATCCAGAATGTCACAGCCGTTTGTGCGGATCAGTTCCTCCGGGACAGTATCACCGCGGGTAATGTATTGCAGGATTCCCCGGACTGGTCGCTTACTGGGATAGATCTTAATGATCGGCATGGATCGTATTCTCCTTCAATTCTGTGATAAGATCTTTGATTGCGTCCAGATCATCGGCGATCCTGGCAAGCTCACTTGCTTCCAGAGATTGCGGATGCAGATAGACGGCTCGCACGATCTGGTTAAAATTTTTTCCAATGCGTGAAAGTTCAATCGTAAGCTCTGGGATTCCACTTATGATATTGATGGAGCTGCGGACGCAGGAGACCCGGATAAATTCGGACATGGAGAGACCATATTTTCTGCATTTGGAGATAATCTGTTCTTTCTGCTCCGGCGCGCACTTAAATCCGATGTAGGTGGTTTTAGTTTTAGATTTCATGTGATACCTCTCATATTATGCATTGATCGCAGGCAAGGGTGGGTTCCATAGGGCGGTTTCCGCCCTTGGCCAGATGGTTGCAGGTTTTACCGGCGACGTATCTGGCCTGGCGGTGCAAAGTCATGGTCACCCTCTAAAATGAGCAGGACTTTGGAGCGCCTCCCCGGGAAGGATGCCCGGACAGGATCACTCGTGCGCGGAGCACGGCGTGAGCCTGTGTGGGCTGACTGGACGGGGATATCACCCTTGCCTGCGATGTAGTTGTGGCTATTCGCTATAAATGTAATGGCGGACTGCGGTGCGCAGCTGTGCCGGAAAATCGGCGGCTATCTGCCGCAGATCGTACAGCGTATTACATAATAGGGGAGCTAAAAATAAGAGGATCACAATGTTGAGAAGCAGTTGACTGGTCTGGCAGCATCTGCTTAGATGTGTATCGGTATTTTTTTTGATTCGCATCTGATAATTCACCTCTTTTCCATTCAGTTTGACGTTGTTATGGTCAAATTTATGGTCAAATCAACACCAGTGGTCTAAAAACACAGCATTTATCGGTGGTTGTGGGTTATATATCAGTGGTTCGATTCCTATCAGATGCATTTTTTGATGTCCCGGGATACCGGGGCAGTGAGACAGGAAAGCGTCTGCCAGATCTGGGAAATGTCCCGGACTGACAGGCGTTTTTTTCTTGCATTCGCCCCTCAGAAACGATATAATGGGCGAAAGGATAAATTTTGGATCATAAATTATGAATAAAAGGGAGAAGTAGATTGGAAGGAACGATTCGTTTAAATAAATATCTGAGTGACGCTGGAGTCTGTTCGAGAAGAGAGGCAGACAGACTTGTGGAGGAAGGGAAGGTTCGTGTGGACGGCGAGATCGCCGTGATGGGAATGCAGATACGGCCGGGACAGAAGGTGGTCTGTGATGGAAAGCCGGTGGGCGAGAAGGAAAAACCGGTATTTCTGATCGTGAATAAGCCGAGGGGAATCGTCTGTACGACTTCCGACAAGGATCATGCAGAAAACATCGTGGAATTTTTAAATTACCCACAGAGGATCTACCCGGTCGGACGTCTCGATAAGGACTCCGAGGGACTTCTCCTCATGACAAATCAGGGCGACATCGTCAACAAGATCCTCCGCGGTGGAAATGCTCATGAGAAAGAGTACGCGGTAGCTGTCAACCACCCGGTGACGGAAGAATTTTTAAAACAGATGTGCGAGGGCGTCCGGATCGAGGACCTGGATGTGACCACGAAGCCGTGCCGCGCCTGGAAGACCGGAAGCCACACCTTCCATATCGTCCTGACCCAGGGCTTAAACCGCCAGATCCGCCGAATGTGCCGTGCGCTGGATTATCATGTAATGAATTTAAAGCGCGTGCGTATCATGAATCTCCAGCTGGGTACATTAAAGCGCGGAGAATACCGGGAACTGACGGAAAAAGAACTGGGTGACCTGATGCGTATGGTGGAAGGTTCCACAAACCTTCCGGCGAGGGAAGCCGCAAAACTTGGAAAGATTGTGGATCCGGCGAAGAGAGAAAGAAAGCCGGGAAGCTCAGGACATCAGGGAAAGCCTGGCGGAAGAAAGCCGTCAGATAAAAATAACGAGGGAAAACCGTTCGAGAAAAAGACCGGAACCGGAAAAATATGGAGAAATGTCCGTCAGGACGGTGAAATAAAGCCGGAAAAGAAAGCCCCCGCATCCCCGGAAAGCTGGAAACCGGGTGCGCCGGAGCGCAAGGAGCATAAAATATGGACGACAAGATCAAGAGGATGAAGGAGCTGATCCCGATTCTCTCCGAGGCTGCGAAGGCCTACTACCAGGAGAGCCGCGAGATCATGAGCAACTTCGAATATGACAGGCTTTACGACGAGCTCCTGAAGCTGGAACAGGAGACGGGAACCGTGTTTGCGGGAAGTCCGACCCAGAAAGTCGGATATGAGGTCTTAAGCGAACTCCCGAAAGAGCGCCATGAGCGGCCGATGCTTTCCTTAAATAAGACGAAAAGCGTCGACGAGCTCAGGGAGTGGCTCGGCGGACAGACGGGACTTTTATCCTGGAAGATGGACGGACTCACCGTGGTGCTGACATATGAGGACGGCGTTCTCGCAAAGGCAGTTACCCGGGGAAACGGCGAGATCGGCGAGGTCATCACGCCGAACGCCCGGACATTCATCAATATCCCGACAACGATCCCCTACAAGGGGCAGCTGATCCTACGCGGTGAGGCGGTGATCAGCTATTCTGATTTCGAAAAGCTGAACGATTCCATCGCCGACGTGGACGCAAAGTATAAGAATCCGCGAAATCTCTGCAGCGGTTCCGTCCGCCAGTTAAACAGCGGGATCACAGCATCGAGAAATGTCCAGTTTATGGCATTTGCCCTGGTGCGGGCGGACGGCGTGGACTTTAAGAATTCAAGAAAAGAGCAGTTCTTATGGCTGTCCAGACTTGGATTTGAGACCGTGGAATTCGTGGAAGTCACCGCGGAGACTCTTTCCGGGGCGGTCCATGGATTCGCGGAAAAGATCGAGCACTACGATATCCCGTCCGACGGTCTCGTGCTGTTATATGACGATATCGCCTACGGTCAGTCCCTGGGGCGCACTGCGAAATTCCCGAGAGATTCCATCGCCTTCAAGTGGGCCGATGAGATCCAGGAGACGACGCTCTCCTATATCGAGTGGAGCGCGTCGCGAACAGGACTCATCAACCCGGTTGCCGTGTTTGAGCCCGTGGAGCTGGAAGGAACGACGGTGAGCCGGGCCAGCGTCCACAACATCAGCATCATGGAAGGTCTGGAGCTTGGGGCCGGGGATCGGATCACAGTCTACAAGGCGAACATGATCATCCCGCAGATCGCGGATGACCTCACAAGAAGCGGTGTCCGGGATATCCCGAAGATCTGCCCGGTCTGCGGCGGAAAGACGGAGATCCGCAGCCTGAACGATGTGAAATCCCTCTACTGTACCAACCCGGAATGCCAGGCGAAGAAGATCAAGAGCTTTGATCTGTTTGTGAGCCGTGACGCTTTAAATATCGATGGTCTCTCCGAGATGACGCTTGAGAAGTTCATCGCGGCGGGATTCATCCATGAATTCGATGATATCTTCCATCTGGACCGTCACCGGGATGCCATCGTGACTATGGAGGGATTCGGCGAGAAGTCCTACGAGAACCTCATCGAGGCCGCAAAGACTGCGTCCCACACCACACTGCCGCGGCTGATCTTTGGTCTCGGAATCGCGGGGATCGGCCTTGCAAACGCGAAGGTGATCTGCCGCCATTTCGATTTCGACCTGGATGCCATGCGGAAGGCAGACGCAGAGGAACTGTGCGCCATCGACGGAATCGGCGGCGTGCTTGCGGATGCCTGGGTGACGTACTTTAAGAATGATAAGAATAATGAGATACTGGATCATTTACTGGCAGATCTGACTTTCGCAAATGAAGCCAGAAGCGAAGAGCAGACGCTGGCCGGAAAGACATTCGTGATCACCGGCTCCGTGGAGCACTTTGCGAACCGCAAGGAACTTCAGGAGAAGATCGAATCCCTGGGCGGAAAAGCCGCCGGTTCCGTGTCTGCGAAGACCAGTTACCTAATCAACAACGATGTGACATCCAATTCGTCAAAGAATAAGAAGGCAAGAGAGCTTGGCATTCCGATCCTTTCCGAAGAGGATTTTCTGAAGATGATAGGAGAAGAAAACAATGCCGATTAAAATACAGAATGGATTGCCGGCGAGAGCGATCCTTGAGAGCGAAAACGTATTCATTATGGACGAGGACCGCGCGGAGAGCCAGGATATCCGTCCGTTAGAGATCCTGATCTTAAATCTCATGCCGTTAAAGGAGGACACGGAGACCCAGCTTTTAAGAGCTCTGTCCAATACGCCTCTGCAGGTGGAGTGCACTTACATGACCATGTCCACCCATGAGTCTACCCACACCTCCGCCAGCCACTTAAATAAGTTTTATGTGACATTCCCGGAGATCAAGAAGAAACATTTCGACGGAATGATCATCACCGGCGCACCGGTGGAGCTGATGGAGTTTGAGGAGGTCAATTACTGGGAGGAGCTGACCCGGATCATGGAATGGAGCAAGACCCATGTGACATCCACCATGCATCTGTGCTGGGGTGCCCAGGCCGGACTTTACTATCATTACGGAATCCCGAAACACTTACGGAAAGAAAAACTTTCCGGTGTGTATACACAGAAAGCGCTGGATAAGCGTGTTCCGTTACTCCGAAGCTTTGACGATTACTTTAAGTGCCCGCATTCCCGCTACACGGAAGTCCGCGAGGAGGATATTTTAAAGCACCCGGAACTCCGGATCCTCGCTAAATCCGATGAGGCAGGCGTTTTCCTTGTCATGAACCAGGACGGAAGCCAGATCTTCGTCCAGGGCCACCCGGAGTACGACCGTATGACCTTAAGCAACGAGTATCACCGCGACCTTAACAAAGGCTTAAATCCGGCGCTTCCGGTCCACTACTACGAGCACGATGACCCGTTCTCGGTTCCGCCGCTTCTCTGGAGAAATATGGCGAACACGCTGTATACGAACTGGCTGAACTATTACGTATATCAGGTGACTCCGTATACGTTGGAGGAAGACGCGGAGTAGAAGGTTCGAAATCCCTTATTTTATGCGGGATTTAGGATCTTAAAGTTTCAATAAGTCCCCTATTCACGGAGAAATCCGCAGATAGAGGACTTATTTTGCCTTTCTGTCTTTCTTTCAATTACTGGGATGGGATTCGTTACTTTTCATGATATCGTTCCGGCACCTGTGCATCATGGAAAGCGTTGATCTCATCACGGAATTTGCTGTCTTCCAGAATATCCAGGGCAGTCATGGCAAGACCCTTGGCTCCCTTCAGGCAGATTTCATCGGCTTGCGGTGAGGCGGCTGCGTCTGCATAAGCTTTTGAGTGACTTTGAATCGTTTTATCATCAGTGATCGACAGATAATCGTGGATTGCCGGAATTTTAATCGAAACATTTCCGATATCGGAAGAACCGTACAGTTTTCCCGGTGTTGGCCAGGTCATGTGAATTCCGAGAGACTCCATATTATTTTTGAAAGCTTCGCACATAGGCTTATTCGGGTAGCGTTCCGCGTAGATCGGTTCTACAACCACCTCTGCCTTGGCTCCGGTCAGGGATTCTGCCCGTTCAATGCTGGATTTCACGAGATCAATAAGAAACTCAATTCGTATCATGGTTTCCGCTCGGAGATTAAATTCACACCGGACGAGTGCAGGAATGACATTGGCAGCTGTTCCACCTTCTAAAATAACACCGTTGATATTATCCTGAATCTGGAATGTGGGACGCATCAGATCAATCTGGTTGAATACATGGATTGCAGCACTGAGTGCGTTAATCCCGTTCGAAGGTGCAGAAGAGTGGGCTGCTTTTCCGTGGAAAGCGACGCGGATGGTTGTGGCAGCGCGTCCCCCTCTTCCTACAAGATTCGATCCGCCTCCTGACGGATGCATCATAAGCGCATAATCGGTATCATGAAAACCGCCGCGCTCTAAAAGAATCACTTTACCGGCACCGCCTTCCTCCGCAGGGGTGCCAATAATGGAGATTTCCCCATCATAGTTGTCCATGAGAGCGGCAAGACCGGAAAATGCACCGACAGCACAGGTCGCAATAATATTGTGACCGCAACCGTGGCCGATTCCGCGAAGGGCATCATATTCTGCGAGAAACGCGATTCTCGGTCCTGCATGCTTTCCTTTTTTTACTGCTTTGAAAGATGTGTCAAGTCCGCAATAAGGGGTTTCAACCTCGAACCCATGGCCTTCTAAAAATGTGCGGATAAATCCTACAGCCTGATGTTCCTGGAATCCCAGTTCCGGATGATCATGGATCTGATGGGAAAGTGTCAGAAGTTCATTTTGCATCTTGTCAATGGTCTCAATAATTTTTAACTTATTCTGATTCATAGGGAAATACCTCCTGCAGGGTAAGAGCTATTTTTGGTATACGACTTTTCCTTCGATCAGAACCGTAGAGACGGAGGAATAGTAGTCTAGCGGATAGCCGTCCCAGATGACGATATCGGCATCTTTTCCAGGTTCCAGACTGCCGACTCTCTGGTCAAGTCCACAGAAACGGGCTGCGTTGATGGTGGCAGATTCCAGAGCTGCCATAGCAGTAAGCCCTTTTTTGTACATGAGCGTCAGATGAATCGCAGCCAGCTCAATATTCATTCGCGGATGAGCGGTGGATGAGGCAAAGGTAATGCCGTGTTCCTCAAGTACAGAACCAACGATAGGGTCACGGTAGCGGCTTTCATTACTTTTTTGTCCATAAGATGGGCCAACCACGCAGTTCACCTGATGTTTTTTTAGAATATCCGGAATCAGCCAGCTTTCGGTACAGTCTTCCAAGATATAATTGAGTTCGAATTCCTCGGCAATGCGAATGGCGGTGGTCATATCATGGCTTCTCTTGGCGGTGATCTTGACAGGCATCCCATCAAACACGCGCATGAGGGAATGAAGCTTCATGTCGAATTTCGGCGGTTTCCTGGATGGATCCACTTCGGACAGTTTCCAGAGCGTGTGGTAATTTTTTGCTTTCATCAATGCTTCACGGATCAGAGCGGCACTGGCAAGCCTTGTTTTTGGAGCACGCTTGCTGGAATAGGTCGTTCTGACATCATCCGTTAGGCACATGTGAAAAGCAAGTTCAGGCACCATCGTCATTTCGGAGACTGTTTTACCGGAGGTCTTGATAGCGGCACATGTTCCGCCGATGAGATTTGCATCTCCGGGGCAGGTGACTGCCGTAGTGACTCCGCCGGCAAGTGCCATTTGAAAGCCCTCATCGGCAGGATTGATGGCGTCTAACGCACGGAGCTGCGGAAGAATTGGATCCGTGGACTCATCGGAATCATCTCCCTCAAAACGAAAGACCTGTTCGCGCACTCCTAATTGACAGTGAGGTTCTACAAACCCCGGAGTCACATAGTGTCCGCAGGCATCGATACTGACATGTCCTACATTATATTTGCTCACGGCGTTATCACAGATATCGAGAATCTTTCCATTCTCCACAACCAGATCTTTTTTTTCTTCGTAGATTCCGGCCATATTGATCAGATTACAGTTTCTGATAATCAACATTGCTTTCACCTGCCTTTCTCCTGTATGCAATCTGACCGTCGATGATAACGATACCGACCTGACTCAGAGTTGCCAATGGTTCTACGTCCCAGATCACGACATCCGCATCTTTTCCAGGTTCCAGACTGCCGACACGGGAGTCAATGTCGGTAATGATGGCGTTATTGATGGTGAGACATTTTAAAGCCATTTCCCGGGAAAGTCCGTTTTTGACATAGAGAGCAGCCTGCAGAAGCTGACCTTCAATCGGAACGAAAGGCGCATCAGTGATCAAGCCGAACGTGATTCCGGCGTTCTCCAGAATCTGCCCTGCTTTAAAAGTTTTATTTCTGGCTTCGATTTTTCCTTTTCCTCCTACGGTAGGACCGAGAAGGCATTGAACATGATTTCTCACAAGGTCATCGATGATCAGATAGCCGTCGGTGCAGTGTTCAATGGAAAAACGAAGATGGAATTCATTGGCGATCCGGATCGCAGTTTGGATATCATCCGCCTGGTGTGCATGGATCTTGACACGCATACCGTCGAAGACCCGCATTAAAGAATGCATATGAAAATCGAATGGAAAATCAGGGTCCTCTCCGTGTTCCTGATAGTTTCTATAGTATTCCTTCGCTCGGAAGAGTTGTTCCCTCATAATGGCAGCACTCATCATTCTCGTTTTTGGTGCCATGTTCCTCCTGCCGTAATTGACTTTTGGGTTTTCACCGAGGGCCATCTTCATGCAGATTTCCTGACAGATGACGCGGGAGTCGGGATTTTTTCCGGCGGTTTTTACGGCTGTGAACGTTCCTCCTATAATATTGGAACTTCCGGGGCCGGTAACGACCGTAGTAACGCCGTGACGAACTGCAACGTCGAAGGTGGCGTCATTCCATTTCAGAGCGTCAATTCCGCGGAGTCCGGGAAGAGCTGGACTGGTATTTTCATTTCCGTCCATTTCCGCGGAACTGGCGGTTCCCCAGAGTCCGATATGGCAGTGGGCGTCCACGAGGCCTGGAGTCACCACTCTTCCGGCAGCATCGATCACTTCGCAGTCCGCGGGAACAGGATCTACGTTTCCTACGCGGGATATTTTTCCGTTTTCGATTAGAATGTCTCCGGTCTGCTCATAGATTCCGGCCATGGTAATCAGTTTTCCGTTTTTGATCAATAGCAATTGCAGCTCGTCTCCTTTCTACGCAAATATAATCAGAAAAAGGTATAGTTTCTTAAATATAATTTTATAATTACCATTACATATTGTCAAAGAAAAACGAAAAAGCAGAAAAAATTAAAAGTTCTGATTGATCTTTTGCAATGATTAGGTTGTTTGATAATTAAATGGGGTGTATAATTAACCTAATAAGCTTTGGGGGGAATGCGTATGAAAAAAACGATGCTTCTGGTATCCAGCAGTCCATCTACCAGTGTCGGACTTCGCTCCTATCTGACTCATATTTTCGGCCGCTATATCAAACTGGAAGCACGGCTGGCAGACGATGTTACATCAGAACTGATGGAGCAGTTTGATCTTGTTTTGTTTGCATCAAAAGGGGCTGCAAGAGCCTTGGAGACAAGTATGACGCCGAAGATCCATTTTCTGATTTGCATTCGAACATTCAATTTTACATATCTGAATAAGATTTTGTCGATTCCGCCGAATTCGGATGTATATCTGGTCAATGACTCGGAGAAGACAACCAAAAGTGCGATTCGGCTTTTGAGTACCTATGGTTTTTCACAGTATCATTTTGTTCCGTATTATCCGGGATGCGGCGAGGCAGATTATTCCATTCAGTATGCGGTGACATTGGGGGAGGAGCGGTATGTGCCGCGACATATTCCGAATGTGATGGATATCGGGGTAAGAGTGGCAGATGTGTCTACCATTGCGGAAATCGCATCGTTCTTCAATTTGTCTATGAGCATTGCGGATGTGGTAACGCAGAATTATCTCAATCAGTTTGTCCAACTTCTCAAAATGTCCAACTATCAGGTACGGCAGACGACGAACATGAATTTTATAACCCAGAGTATTATTCATAATATTGATATCGGTGTCTGCATGGTCAATAAGGAACATGTGATTATCATGGTCAATAATCCGTTTGTGAAGGAACTGGAGATTCAGAAACCGCATCTGGTGGGGGTTTCCATTCTGGAGGCTGTACCGGAGTTTGAGGAAATACTGAAAAAACATCAAGAGCCTGAGAGTCTGACAACGGAGATCATTCGTCACGAAAGCAAAAAAGTGATGGTGACTCTGCAAAAGATCCGGGATGCGAATCATGAAGATCTTACGCTGATCCACTTGGGGAGAAGAATGATCCGTGAAGATTCGGCAGAAGATAACGGATTGCAGATCAGAGACGGCGTCCTGAATCCGGAACAGAAAACAGAAACCTGGTATCAGTTCCGGGACTATCGATCTGAAAATACCCAGGTCCTTCGCATGCTGGAGATGGCAAAGCGGATATCTCTGACAGACTACCGTGTACTGATTCAGGGGGAGACAGGAACAGGAAAGGAAGTTCTGGCTCAGGCGATCCATAACAATTCCAGTCGATGCAGAAATGCATTTGTCAAGGTAAATTTATCGGCAATGAGTGAACTGCAGGCTGCAAAAGAACTGGACACGGCGGAGGAGAATAGCGCAGCAAGGCATGCACAGGGAGGAACTCTTTATCTGGATGGGATCCATAATCTTACGCAGGATCTTCAGCGGGTAACGCTGGGGCTTTTGGATTCTCCCTTCAATGTGCGCCTGATTGCATCGACAGATCAGAATCTGTATGAAATGAGCAGAGAAGGACTGTTTTTGAGGGAACTATTTTATCGGATGAATGAAGTGTCGCTGGCGACACTGCCAGTGCGGGAGAGACTGGAAGATGTTCCGTTATTGTTTGAATATTTCATGAGAAATATCTATAACACCCCGTCCTTGACATGGAGAGAACTTTTCAGCGACGGACTCTGGGAATTCTTGATGGGATATTGCTGGCCGGGAAATGGAAAAGAGATCGAGAATCTGTGCAAATACTTTTACTGTGTGAAATCGGACAGGAAACTGACAGAAAGAGATCTTCCTCCATACATCCTGTCCCAGATCCGTGAAAACGAAGAACATTTATCTCCGCTGGAGAGACAGGTCCTGATCGCGCTGAGTCAGAATCCCAAAAAAGGAAGAGCAGCGCTCCTTCGGATTGTCCGGGAACAAGGCGTGGATGTGACAGAAGGAAAAATAAGAAGGTTGCTTCAGGATCTGTCGGATCGCGGCCTGGTACGTACAAATCGCACCAAAGGCGGATGTGAAATTACAGGAAAGGGGGAAACATTTCTTTAAAAAAGAGCTGCACAGCGAACATCGGGCTGGCAAAGAACGCAGATTTCGATTAGGTTGATTTACAGAAAAAAAAACGGGTGAATCAACCTAATCGATTTTTTTGTGCCGGAAAATAGAAATGAGACTTCGGAAATGCGGAAATTACCTTGCCAGCCATATTCTGAAAAGTTATAATGAATGCGGAAATGAATTTAAAACAATGATAATTCACGCAAATTGTTTGATAATTCGTGAAAATACAAAAATATGCAAAGTTTTCTACAAGGTACAGAGTGTCAAAAACAGCGACAGAATGAGATATAAGCTGCCGGCCAGAACCGGTCCCGCACAGGATGGAAATACGTTCCTGGAATTGCGGTATTCGTAGTAGGATCCGAGTTCAGGTGTGGAAGCCGGGGCAATCTTCTCATTTTCTTCTTCAAATTTTTCATGGTGTTTCCCGTACTTCCAGAGTTTTCGATGGCTGTAAATAAACAGGTCAAAGGTTCCGAGATTTTTAACAAATCGGAGACCTCCAAAGATAAGGGGAAAGAAACTGGCAAGAAACAAGGAGTTGATGAGTCGGTTCATAAAAAAAGAACTGTGACTGAAAATAAAATAGAGAATTCCAATGACTCCTCCAATTAGAAGATGAGTCAGAAAACTTTTCCGGAACGATGATGACATAAGGGACCATCCTTTCGCTGAATTGATGTCGTGCATATGGAATTTATTATAATGAGATTCATATAAATGTCAACAGCTGGGAGAAATTCCAATGGAATGAAAATGGGCGAGATGGAAGGCCTGTTTGGAGGTCCTGAAATAAAAAAGGAGGAAACGATATGAAGAGAAGGACAATTGCAGCATTGTTAGCATGCACGATGGTGATCGGAACCCTTGCAGGGTGCAGCAGCGAACCGAAGAACCCGGGAGACTCCGATACAACGGTTACTGAGACAACGGCGGCAGAGACAACGGCAGCTGCACAGACAGGACCGAAAGTATTTAACGACTATATGACGACGGATATTGATACATTAAACAGCCATATCTACACGTTAAGTGCAAGTGCGGATGTGATCAAACCAACAACACTTCTGCTGTATCGTCAGTATCCGACCGCGGACGGAAAATCATTTGAGTATATTCCGGAGTTGGCAGAAAGTGAACCAGAGCAGGTAGATGCGGATGGAAAAATCTGGCAGATCAAGATCCGTGAAAATGCGAAATGGGAGAATGGAGATTCAATCAATGTGGATGATGTGATCTATTCCTTCCAGATGTGTCTGGATCCCCTTATGGTAAATAACCGTGCATCCCAGCTTGCAAGTGATTATATTACGATCACAAAGGCTACAGATTATTATCTTCAGGGGACAGAAAACAAAGTCTCCTGGGACGAAGTGGGAATCAAGAGAAATGGCGATTATATGCTTGGCCTCGAGTTAGATGCTCCAGTTACAGCAGCCGATATCAAGAGTCATTTCAACTATGTATGGACCAACCTGGTACATAAACCGACGTATGAGGCCGGTATGAATGAAGACCGGACGAAGACTTCATATGGTTCCACGGGAGACACTTATAAGAGCTGCGGAGCTTATATTTTGACAGAATGGGTACCGGGTTCCGTTTTCAAAATGAAGAAAAATCCGGATTATGTTCTTGCAGACCATATCAAATTGGATGAATATGTTTATAAAGTTGTAGCAGACAGAAATACAGCGCTTGAGCTTTACTTAAACGGAGAACTGGACGAAGTCGCATTAAGCCCGGAGGCGATTGAACAGTATGTGGATGATCCGAGCATCAAGGTAGCACCGGCAACCTCCATCCAGACCCTTGCGATTAACCACGGAAATACTAATAACAATGGAATCCTTGGAAATCTGAACTTCAGAAAAGCGTTGTTCTATGCAGTGGACCGTCAGAGCATTGCAAAAATGACAAATGGAATTCCGGCTAATTATCTCGTTGCTAGCAAGTGCCTTGGTCTTGACGGCAAGACATTCCGGGAAATGCCTGAATCACAGGAATATCTGACCGAAAATCTCGGGTATGATCCGAAACTTGCCAAGGAGTATTACGACAAGGCGATGGAAGAATGTGGACTTACCAGTCTGACCCTGACCCTGCAGTACAATGAGACGAGTGCCAACAATAAGGCGGCATCTGAGTTCTTACATAAATCTTTCCCGGAGATCTTTGGCGACAGCTTTACTCTGGAGCTGATGGCAGCTCCGAGCGGTGTCTTAAACTCCTACATCAAGGGATGGAAAGATGGAGATCCGAACAGCTTTGAACTTCAGTGGAGAGGATGGAATACCAGTACACCGGCACCGTGGAACGGACTTAAAGTTTACACCGGCATGTATTCGAACAAGAACGAACCATATTACAATGATGAAGTGGATGCACTTTGGGAAAAAGCCAATTATGATCTGGAAGCAAAAATGGATTCGGCATACCGTCTGGAACTGACAAGGGAAATCGAAAAGATCGTGCTTGATGAAGTAGCAGCCTGCCCGGTATACGAGGCACCGAGCTACTATCTGATCAATCCGAAAGTCATTCTCCCATCGGATGTATACATTCCGGGTTACGGATTTGGTTTCACGATCAGTGATAAAGAAGTATAACCGATGACGGGAACTGAATGAACCTGCAAACATCTGCCTGCCGGATACTGCGAGCCGGCAGGCGGATTTTATGCTGACGGAAGTGATCGGGCGGCGAAAAGGAACCGATGGGCTTTACAGGAAGCGCAAAAGGAAACTCGGAGGGAATGATATGGCAAAATACATTATGCAGCGAATTCTGGCAATGTTAGTAACTCTGTTTATTATCATTACCATCGGCTTCATGGTGATCCGCCTGATGCCGGGCGGAATCTTCGATGATGCCGTAGATATGACATATGAGCAGAGGACAGCTCTGGAAGCAAAATATAATCTTGATAAGCCGATCCCGATCCAGTATGCAATGTTCTTAAAGGGACTTGTTCTGGAAGGCGACTGGGGAACATCTCTGAAGATGTATGTCAATGTTCCGGTGTGGGATGTGATCAAGACAAAGATTCCGGTCACACTCTATATTAACTTTTTTTCACTGATCATATCGCTTCCATTGGGGATTATCCTCGGAATTGTGGCGGCAATCCGGAAAAATACGATGACAGACTATCTGATATCGTTTCTGGTCGTCATATTCATCTCAGTTCCATCCTTTATCTTCGCCACCCTGCTTCAGTATTTTGTGGCATTTAAAGCGGGATTATTTCCGATCATTTACGATGCTACGGCATCCGGTTGGGATAAATTTTATTGCCTGTTTCTTCCGATCATGGCCCTGTCTCTCGGACCGATCGCCCGTGTGACAAGATATCTGAGAGCGGAACTGGCAGAGACCATCAACTCAGATTTTATGCTTTTGGCAAAGACGAAGGGACTCACGGAACGTCAGGCAACGATCAACCATGGAATCCGAAACTCCATGCTTCCTCTTATGAATATCATTGTGCCGATGTTCACAAGCATTATGGGCGGAAGTCTTGTAATCGAGACCATTTTCTCGATTCCCGGTATGGGCGGTATTATGGTAAAGTCCATCAATGCGCCGGACTATACGGTAACGCTGGCGGCCCTGATCTTTTATTCTGTGGTATCTCTTGTGACTGTACTCATCGTGGATCTTTCTTACGGGATTGTTGATCCGCGTGTAAGGATGGGAGGGAAGAAATAATGGCAAAATTTTACTCTTCCGCTGTACCGGAATATCAGGCTGACAAAGAACAATTTGAATTTGTCCAGATGAAGGATGACATTGCGGATGCGACATTCCAGGATAAGCCGATTGGCTTTTTTAAGGATGCAATGCTGCGTTTCTGCCGGAGCAAGGTCTCCATTGTAGCGTTTGTAGGAATCGTGATCATTCTGTTCATGGCAATCTTTATGCCAATGATGAGCCACTGGCACTACAATGACCAGGATCTGAACCGAATCAATCTTCCGCCCAAAATGCCGGTTCTCGAGAATGTTGGAATTCTGGATGGAACCCGATGGCTGACGAATCGACGTGTGGACAGCCTGGAAGATACAACACGTTATCCGGAAGGCAGCATTCTGAAAGTCATCAACTACCGGAAGGTCCAGGGCGTGGATATGTGTGATATCAAAGTGGATTACTACAAGTACTGCGGTCTTGAGGACGGAACATATTTCTGGATGGGGACGGATTATCTCGGCCGTGATCTGTGGGTACGAATGTGGCGAGGTGCCCGTGTTTCCCTGGCAATTGCGTTCATCTCGGTAATCTGCAATGTTTTTATCGGTATTGTCTATGGCTCCATTGCGGGATATTACGGCGGAAAGATCGATATGGTTATGATGCGCATTACCGAGATTATCGGTGCATTCCCGGAGATTGTAGTGGTAACATTATTTATCCTCTTTTTCGGAACCGGCATGCTGTCAATTATTCTTTGCCTTGTCGTACAGAACTGGATTGGCACAGCCCGAATGATTCGCTCCCAGTTTTACCGTTATAAAGGCAGCGAATATGTGCTTGCGGCCAGAACACTCGGCGTGAAAGATATGGCACTGATCTTCCGGCATATTCTGCCGAATTCCATTGGGCCAATCATTACACGTGCCATGATTGCAATTCCGGGTGCTATTTTTACCGAGTCTTTCCTGGCATATATCGGACTTGGCATCCGTGCACCGGAAAGCTCGATCGGTGTCCTTTTATCCCAGGGACAGAAGATCATGCAGCAGTATCCGAACCAGGTGTTTTTCCCGGCAGTTGTGATTTCTCTGCTGATGATCGCATTCAACATGCTGTCAAATGGTCTGCGTGACGCATTTGATCCAACCCAGCGCGGTGCATAAGGAAAGGAGCGAATGGTATGGAACCTATTTTAAGTGTAAAAGATCTTTCTGTTTCCTTTCAGGCGTTCGCAGGTACGGTTCATGCGGTTCGTGATGTCAACTTTGACTTGATGAAAGGTGAGACACTGGCGATTGTAGGAGAATCCGGTTCCGGAAAATCGGTTACGATCAAAGCAATTCTTGGAATTCTTGCAAAGAACGGCCATATCGACAGCGGCTCGATTCTGTATCAGGGCGAAGATATGGCGAAATATAAGGAAAAAGACTTTTATAAGATCAGAGGAAAACGGATCTCACTGGTGTTCCAGGATCCTCTGTCAGCACTGAATCCGATCATGAAAATAGGAAAACAGATCTCAGAGGCGCTGATCTTAAGCGGATCCATTGAAAAGTCAAAGGCGAAGCAGAGGGCCATCGAATTGATGGAAGCCGTTGGAATTCCGAACGCGGCAGAGCGGTATGAGGCATATCCGTTCCAGTTCTCCGGCGGTATGAGGCAGCGCATTGTCATTGCAATTGCCCTTGCATGCAATCCGGAGATCCTGATCTGCGATGAGCCGACGACAGCTCTCGATGTGACGATTCAGGCGAGAATCCTGGAGCTGATCAATGATATGAAAAGAGAGCACGATCTGTCGGTAATTTTCATCACTCATGACCTCGGCGTGGTTGCCAATATTGCAGATCGTGTATGCGTTATGTATGCCGGACGGATCGTGGAAGTGGGAACCTGTGAAGATATTTTCTACCATCCGGCGCATCCGTATACCTGGGCACTGTTGTCTGCAATGCCGGATCTGCACACGGAAGAGACCCTATATGCAATTCCGGGTGCTCCGCCGAATATGCTTCATCCGCCGAAAGGGGATGCATTTGCAGCGAGAAATAAATACGCGATGAAGATTGATTTTGAAAAAGAACCGCCGTATTTTAAAATTTCCGACACCCACTATGCTGCTACATGGCTTTTACATCCGGATGCGCCAAAGGTAGAGATGCCGGAGATTTTGCAGCACCGCATCGCCAGGATGAAGGAGGAGGCGGAACATGGATAATAAAAAGATGAATTCGACAGGTGTTGAGGATCATATTCTGGATGTGGAACACCTCAGCATGTATTTTACAACAAAAAACAGAGGAAAAAAGTCTACAGTGAAAGCGGTGGATGATGTATCCTTTTATGTGAAACGCGGGGAGACGTTCGGACTGGTTGGTGAGTCCGGCTGCGGAAAAACAACGACAGGCCGCACGATTATTCGGCTGTATGATCCCACCTGGGGAACTGTGAAATTTAACGGCATAGAAATCTCCGGAAAAATGGACAGGGAGCTTCATAAATATATTACCGATCATATTGCCATGATTTTCCAAGATCCGATCGCATCTTTAAATCCGAGAATGACAGTACAGGAGATTATAGCGGAAGGATTGAAAATTCGAGGGGTGAAAGACCCGGAAGAACTGCAGAAAAGGGTGATCGCGATGCTGGAACATGTGGGGCTTCAGGCAGAACATGCATCCCGATACCCCCATGAATTTTCAGGAGGACAGCGCCAGCGCATCGGAATTGCAAGGGCGCTGATCGTGGAACCGCAGCTGGTGATCGCAGATGAGCCGGTTTCAGCTCTCGATGTCTCTGTGCAGGCACAGGTGATCAATCTGCTAAATAAGCTGAAACAGGAAATGGGACTGACAATCCTGTTTATTGCGCATAATCTTTCCGTCGTCAAATATTTTTCCGACCGAATCGGTGTGATGTATTTCGGAAAGCTGGTTGAGATGGCGGATTCCAATGAGCTATTTAAGAATCCGCTTCATCCGTACACCAAGGCACTGCTTTCTGCCATTCCGGAGCCGGATCCGCTCAATGAGAAAAAACGCGTAAAACTCCATTACGATCCGGAGATTCATCATTACGGTGAAGGAAAACAGCCGTCCTATCACGAAGTAAGTCCGGGACATACGATCTATTGTTCGGACGAAGAGTTTGAAGAGTATAAAAAAGAGTGGAAAGCGTAATTCCGGACGTTATTTAAGAAGCCAAAAAGACTGCATATCCGTTTGTTGGTATGCAGTCTTTTAAAATGTTTCAATCGTATTACCGTCTTCCCGTGTTCCACAAAATATCATGGTTGATGGTCTCATAGAACATCTCCCTAACCTTATCATGGTCCTTCGTCTGCCCGAGGATCCACATGAGCTTTGTCACAGTGGCTTCCAGGGTCATATCGTAGGACTCGATGAGACCGAAGGCATTTTTGATCTTCTGGCCGACTTCGTAGACGGACATGTTGCTGCCTTCCTGAGTGACCTGGGTGGTCATGACAACGACTTTTCCCATAGAGATCCATTTTTCGATGGAGCTGTAGAAATCGCCGGATTCATAGGACGGAAGGCCGCCGACGCCGAAGGACTCGATAACGACAGCGTCATAGTGCTCTGCCATGTAGTCGAGGAGGCTGGAATCCATGGACGGGATCAGCTTTAAGAGGCTGACCTGGCTGTCCATCTCGTGGTAGAAGCGGACACTCTCGCGGTCCTGCCACTTGTCGTCGATGTAGTATAAAATATGCTCGTCCTGGATCACGGCAAGGTACGGGAAGTTGATGCTGGAGAAGGCGTTGTAGCTCTTGCTGCGCTCCTTCTTTCCGCGGGTTCCCGCAATGACTTTTCCGTCAAATACGATGGTCACGCCGTGGGCACGTTCGGAGGCGGCAAAACGCAGGCTGTCAAGAAGGTTCGTTCTCGCGTCCGTCACGTCAAGGTCGATGGGCTTCTGGGCACCGGTGATGACGATGGGCTTGCTGGAGTGCTGGACGAGATAGGACATGGCAGCAGCGGTGTAGGCCATCGTATCGGTGCCGTGGCAGATCACGAAGCCGTCATAATCGTCATAATTCTCCTCCAGGACCTGAGCCAGCTTCAGCCAGTGCTTCGGGTGCATATTCGTGCTGTCGATGTTTAAGACCTGCACTGTCTCCACCTCGCAGAATTTTTTCGCGTCCGGTACATAAGACAACAGTTCATCGCCGGTGAGGAGCGGTGTCAGACCGTTTTCTCCTCTCTTGCAGGCAATCGTTCCCCCTGTTCCGAGCAGCAGAAGGTGTTTCATGATTTTAAAATCCCCTTTCGTTTGCAATCATCTCACATATGGTTTATAGTATAACATAGGAGGCTTCAGAAAGTAAAGACGGCGGATGGTTTGGAAAGAAAGAATCATCCGGGAAAGGGGAGAGATGGTGAATATACCGAAAGATCCGGTCATGCTGTTAAGCTATATCAACACGCAGTTGCGGGACAATTACCCGGACATGGACGAGTTGTGCAGGTCGCTTTGTCTAGACAGGAAAGACGTGGATGAGAAACTCGCGTCGATCGATTATGAGTACGATCCGGAAAAAAATCAGTATGTATAGAGTAAGCGGCCGATCCTGGCTTTCCAGGGCATGAGCCGCAGAAAAATAAAAGTGGAAAAAAGCACCGTGGAAAAGGCTGCATAGCGGATCGGAGAATCACAGATACTGGTTTCATGAACAGATGGAAGCAGAAAAACAGAAATCAGAAAATTGCAGTAAAAAAAAGCTCCGGCGGCGGATGGAGACAATGGGTCAGGAATTTTACGCTCTGCGGTCTGACGGGATGGGGACTTGAGATCCTTTTGACTTCCGTGGAAGGCTTTGCGGCTGGAGATATGAAATTCATGGGAAAGACATCAATATACATGTTCCCGATATATGGAATGGGAATCCTTTTGGGGCCCATCGGGAAATGGGTGGACAGTTGGATCGGAGACCGGGGACAGATCGCGGTAAAGGACAGGATCTTCCGCCATGGGATCCTGGACATGGTCCTGATCTTTTCCGCAGAATACCTCACGGGAACATTCTTGAAAAGCCTTGGGATATGTCCGTGGGATTACACCGGGCGGATGCTGAGCGTTGACGGCGTGATCCGGCTGGATTTTGCTCCGTTCTGGTTCATGACAGGACTTCTCTTTGAATATCTGACAGGAGGAAAAGAGGAAATCCTTTCCAGAGATCCGGAAACGGAAAAGCCAATATATAGACAGATTTGAGCTGGATTTTAGATGGATTCGAGGTGCATTTGAGTTGCAAATAAGAGGTTTATTTAATATAATATAACTTATGAACCTCATTGCTGTAACTCTTTAAAGTGTATGAAAGGCAACTGTTCCATAGGCCGGCACACCTGTTGTGCTGACCGTAAGAGAGCACCGTTACTGTTAAAGAAAATATGGGAGGTTTGTTACGTATGATAAGATTATTACTTGTCCTGTTCACACTGGTGGGATTTTTGATCTTCAGCTATCCGTTCCTTGTGGCACAGGTATCGCTTGGAAAGAAAGATCCCCACGCGCGGGATCTGGAGACGATCAAGGTCGTCCGGTCCGTGTTCAAGGTACTCTTAAAGCTGGCGGGGGTGACCGTGACGGTGAAGGGCGCGGAAAATATACCGGAAGACACAGCGGTCCTCTATGTTGGAAACCACAGAAGCTATTTTGATATTCTTGCGGGCTACACGACAGTTCCGACACTGCTCGGTTTCGTCGCAAAAAAGGAGATGGAAAAGATCCCACTCTTACGCACCTGGATGGTGAACGTGAACTGCCTGTTCTTAGACAGAAAGAACATCAAAGAAGGCTTAAAGATGATCCTTCAGGGAATCGAGAAGGTAAAAAACGGCGTTTCCATCTGGATTTTCCCGGAGGGAACGAGAAATCCGAACGAAGATATCACGGAGCTCCTTCCGTTTAAAGAGGGGAGCTTAAAGATTGCGGAGAAATCCGGCTGTCCGGTGGTCCCGGTGGCGATGACAGGAACGGCGGAGGTGCTGGAAAAACACTTCCCGTTTATCACCCCGTCCCATATTACGATCTACTACGGAAAACCGTTCTATGTAAAAGAATTGGAAGCCGAAGATCGGAAACATCCGGGTGCTTACACTAGAAATGTATTGATCAGAATGCTGAAAGAAATGCAGGAAGAAAAACAATAAGGTTTCAGGCGGATAAAATGGCTTGAAATGATATGACAGGACAAGGTTTCGGAGAGATCTGCTGAAAAAGCAAAAGAAATTTTGGGAAATACCTGGGGAGAAATGACAGAAAGCAGAGGCATAAAATATATGAAAAATCTTGACTTAAAAGAATGCAGGGACAAGCTGGACGTGATCGATAAAAAGATCGTCCGTCTGTTTGAGGAGCGCATGTCCGTATGCGGAGATGTGGCGGAATATAAGATCGGAACAGGAAAAGCCGTTTACGATGCGGCGAGAGAGGCACAGAAGATCGCAGCGGTTCAGGAGCTGGCCCACAGTGAGTTCAATAAAGAGGCGGTAAAGGAGATCTTTTCCCAGTTAATGTCCGTCAGCCGCAGATACCAGTACAGCCTGTTATCCGCTCACGGTATGGGAATGGACACCGGATTTACGGAAGTGGAGACCATCGGGAAGAAGAATAAAAAGATCGTCTTCCAGGGCGTCGAGGGCGCTTACAGCCATGCCGCCGCGAAGTTATATTTCGGCGAGGACGCGGATCTTTACCATGTTCCGGAGTTCGAGGACACGATGCGCGAGGTGGAAGAGGGACGCGCTGATTATGCGGTACTTCCCATCGAGAATTCCACAGCCGGTTTCGTGATCAACAACTACGACCTGCTCTTAAAGTATAAGAATTACATAGTCGGCGAGGTCTATGTCCCGGTTGCCCATATGCTGCTCGGCGTTCCGGGAGCGGAGCTCTCCGATATCAGGACCGTTTACTCCCATGCCCAGGCTCTGGCCCAGAGCTCTGATTTCCTGTCCGCCCATAAAGACTGGAAGCAGATCGCTGTCTTAAACACGGCTGTAGCTGCAAAGAAGGTCATGGAGGAGAAGGATCCGTCCCAGGCGGCTGTCGCAAGCCGTACAGCGGGAGAACTCTATGGAATGGAGATCCTCGCAAAGGAGATCAACAACGTCAAGGGAAATACGACAAGATTCCTGATCCTCGGAAAAGAGCCGGTCTACGCAAAGACCGCCGGAAAGGTCAGCGTGGCTTTCGAGATCGCCCATAAGAGCGGTTCCCTATACAACATCCTTGGAAACTTCATTTTCAACAATGTCAACATGACGATGATCGAATCCAGACCGATTCCGGAAAAGAGCTTCGAGTACCGGTTCTTCGTGGATTTCGAAGGAAACTTAAGCGATGCGGGCGTGAGAAATGCGCTGACCGGTCTTGCTGCGGAAGCTTCCGTCATGAGAATTTTAGGTAATTATTAGAGAGATACGGTCCGGTAAAATCCGGACCGATTCTTATATCAACAGATATTTGATGCAGGCGATATGATGGACATAAAACGGGTCCGGCGATCGTCGCGCACAGAGTAAGGAGGAAAAAACATGGCAGCCCTTACATTTGCAGCCATCGATGTGGGATCTTTTGAGGTGGAGATGGGGATCTATGAGATCTCAAACCGCAACAAGATCCGAAAATTGGATCAGATCCGCCACGTCACTGCGCTGGGAAAAGATACCTACAATAACGGAAAGATCAGCTATGAGATGGTGGAGGAGCTTTGCGATGTGCTTGCGGATTTCGCAAGGATCATGAAATCCTATAAAGTCACGGAATACCGTGCCTACGCCACAAGTGCGATGCGCGAGGCGAGAAACAACCGGATCGTCCTGGATCAGATCCGTGTCCGCACCGGAATCCAGGTACGGATCATCAGCAACTCGGAGCAGCGGTTTCTGGGCTACAAGGCCATCGCGGTGTCCGATGACGAGTTTGATGAGAATATCCAGCAGGGAACCGCGATCGTGGACGTGGGATTCGGCAGCATGCAGATATCCATGTTTGATAAAAACCTTCTGGTGAATACGGAAAATCTGCCGTTAGGTGTTCTGAGGATCCGCGGTACTCTGGAAGAGGTCGATACGACGATGGAACAGTACCGGGAGCTTATTGATGAGATGGTGGACAATGAACTCCAGAACTATAAAAAAATGTATTTAAAGGAGCGGAAGATCAAGCATCTGATCGGGATCGGTGAGAACATCCTGTATCTGTTTCGGTACGAGGAAGACGGAAAGCCGCTCTCAAGGATCACGAGAGAGCAGTTTGAAGAGTTTTACACCCGCCTTAGTACGATGAATGAAGAGCAGATGGAGGAGCATTTCGGGGTGAACCGGGAGTACGCGTCCTTACTTATGCCGTGCGCGGTGATCTATAAGAAGTTTCTTGAGATGACGGGGGCAGAGATGATCTGGATCCCCGGGGTACGGCTCTGTGACGGGATCGCGGCGGAGTTCGCGGCGGACAAGAAGCTTATAAAATTCAGGCACAATTTTGATAATGATATTATCAGCACTTCCCGTTCCATGGCAAAACGCTACCAGTGCTTAAGCCGCCACACGGAGACCGTAGAGAAATATGTGCTCCAGATCTTCGATACAATGCGGAAATACCACGGAATGGGGCAGAGGGAGCGCCTGCTTTTGCAGATCGCGGTGCTGATCCATGCCTGCGGAAAGTTTATCAGTGTCCGGAATTCCAATGAGTGCGCTTACAACATCATCATGTCCACGGAGATCATCGGTATCTCCCATTTAGAGCGGGAGATCATCGCAAATGTGGTCCGCTATAATATCCGGGATTTCGATTACAATATGGTCCGGATGGAGACAGAATTGGATGAAGTGACGGACAGCTTCAGCGGTCAGAACGAGGTCATGCTTCTGATCGCAAAGCTCACAGCGATGCTGCGTCTGGCGAATTCCATGGACCGCGGACACAGCGCGAAGCTTGCGGACTGCCGGATGACCGTGAAGGATCAGAACCTGATCATAACGACAGATTATCACGGCGATATTACGCTGGAGGCTGTATCCTTTGAGCAGAAAGCAGCGTTCTTTGAGGAAATTTTTGGAATTCGGCCGGTGCTTCGCCATAAAAAGTATGTATAGTCAGGTCTGACCGGAACCAACGTATTCAGGGAGGCGGAAAAGAAAGATGAAAAAAGAAGAAAAAAAAGACAATGCACAGAAGGCCAGAAAAGGAAAAGAACAGGGAATTGAGTATTTTCAGGATCCGAAAAATTATGTTAACCGAGAACTGAGCTGGCTGGAGTTTGACTGCCGTGTACTGGAGGAAGCCAGAGATAAGACCAACCCACTCTTTGACCGTTTAAAATTCTTAAGCATCACGGCATCAAATCTGGACGAGTTTTTCATGGTCCGCGTGGCCTCCTTAAAGGACATGGTCCATGCCGGATATAAAAAACCGGATATTGCCGGAATGACGGCTCAGGAACAGCTGGATAAGATCAGCGTCCGGACCCATGAACTGGTGGTTCAGCAGTATAATACCTACAACCGGTCCCTGCTTCCGGCACTCAGAAACAACGGATTAAATCTGATCGAGTGCCATGAGGACCTGACACCGGAACAGGGAAAGTTTGTGGACCGGTATTTCAGGGAAGAGGTCTATCCGGTACTCACCCCGATGGCTGTGGATTCCTCGAGACCGTTCCCACTTGTCCGGAATAAATCCTTAAATATAGCGGCACTGCTGAAGAAAAAAGACGGCGATGAGGAACTGGAATTTGCCATGGTACAGGTTCCGGCGGTGCTTCCGCGGATCATAAGCCTCCCGGTGACCACCGATGAGGACCACAACGAGACGCGGAATGTGATCTTTCTGGAGGAGATCATCGAGCGGAACATGCAGCAGCTGTTCTTAAACTACGATATCGTGACATCCCACCCGTTCAGGATCATGAGAAACGCCGATTTCTCCCTTGACGAGGAGGAAGCTGTGGATCTTCTCGAGGAGATCGAGAAGCAGTTAAAGCGCAGGCAGTGGGGCGAGGTCATCCGTCTGGAGATCGAGGATAAGGCGGATCAGAGACTCCTCAAGATATTAAAACGGGAACTGGAGGTCAACGAGGAAGATATCTTCGAGATCCCGGGCGCTCTGGACCTGACGGTCCTTATGAAGATGTACGGCCTCGACGGATATGACCATTTAAAGACACCGAAATATACGCCTCAGCCGGTTCCGGCACTGATGAATGACGATGATATCTTTACAAATATCCGGAAGGGTGATATTCTCCTGATGCATCCTTACGAGACCTTTGATCCGGTGGTGGATTTTGTCAGAAGCGCGGCAAGAGATCCGGAGGTGCTGGCGATCAAGCAGACCCTCTATCGTGTCAGCGGAAATTCCCCGATCATCGCGGCTCTGGCGGCAGCGGCGGAGAACGGAAAACAGGTATCCGTACTTGTGGAGCTGAAAGCCAGATTTGATGAGGAGAACAACATCATCTGGGCAAAAAAGCTTGAGAAAGCCGGTTGCCACGTGATCTATGGTCTCGTTGGATTAAAGACCCATTCGAAGATCACCCTTGTGGTCAGAAGAGAGGAGGACGGCATCCGCAGATATGTCCACCTCGGAACCGGTAACTACAACGATTCCACCGCAAAGCTCTATACGGACTGCGGAATCATGACATGTCATCCGCTGATCGGTGAGGATGCCACAGCAGTCTTCAACATGCTTTCCGGTTATTCGGAACCCTTAAACTGGAATATGCTCTCCGTGGCACCGCTGTGGCTGAGAACAAAATTCCTGCGTCTGATTGAGCGTGAGACGAAGAATGCCCGGGCAGGAAAGCCGGCTTCCATTATTGCAAAGATGAACTCTCTCTGTGATAAAGAGATCATCGCGGCCTTATATGAGGCGTCCTGCGCTGGTGTCAAGATCCATCTGGTGGTCCGTGGAATCTGCTGTCTGAAGGCAGGAATTCCGGGACTTTCCGAGAATATTGAAGTCCGCTCCATCGTCGGGGAATTTCTGGAACACGCGCGGATCTTTATCTTCGAGAATGACGGAAGCGAAGAGATCTACATGGGAAGCGCCGACTGGATGCCGAGAAACCTGGACCGCCGCGTGGAGATCCTGTTCCCGGTACTGAGGGAAGAGTTGAAAGACAGGATCCGGAAGTATATGGAGCTGGAGCTTGAGGACAACTTAAAAGCCCATGTCTTACAGCCGGACGGAACATACGAGAAGCCGGACCGCCGTGGAAAACTCCCGGTGGGATCCCAGAGGGCACTCTGCGAGATGGCTGTGGCTGCGGCGAAGAACGAGCGGAAGAAACATGAGCAGGAGGAGACTGCAAGAGTGTTTATTCCGATCGAGAGCGAGAATTAAGTGAGATCATAAATTGACTGACCCGCCCATAGCAAAGGCGAAAGAGAAAAAGTTTATAAAAATTTTATTAGCACTCATCAAAAATGAGTGCTAATTTTATTGACATTTTGATTTCCTGGTATTAAAATATGTCATGTTGAACAGAACAGCTGTTAAAAAGGCAGCTGGAAAACGATAAATGAAAATAAGCGGTCCGAAGGAATTATGAGAAGTTCCCCCACGCCGCAGGAATAGAAATAAGGAGTGGTTTAACATGGCAAAAAGTGGAAGTCTTTCAATCAACAGTGAGAATATATTCCCGATCATCAAAAAATGGCTGTATTCCGATCACGATATCTTCTACCGTGAGTTAGTCAGCAACGGCTGCGATGCCATCACAAAATTAAAGAAGCTGGCTCTGATGGGCGAGTACGAGACACCGGATGATGAGACCTATAAAGTTCAGGTTACTGTAAACCCGAAGGAAAAGACGATCCGGATCGAAGATAACGGTCTTGGAATGACAGAGGACGAGGTTGATGAGTATATCAACCAGATCGCTTTTTCCGGTGCGCAGGATTTCTTAAACAAGTACAAAGATAAAGCAAACGAGGACCAGATCATCGGTCACTTCGGACTTGGCTTTTACTCCGCGTTCATGGTAGCCGACAAAGTAACGATCGATACCTTATCCTACAAGCCGGACGCAAAGCCGGTCCACTGGGAGTCTGAGGGCGGTACCGAGTTCGACATGAAAGAGGGCACAAAGGAAGGACACGGAACTGTGATCACCCTGTACCTGAATGAGGACAGTGCTGAGTTCGCAAATGAGTACCGCGCAAGAGAGATCCTCGATAAATACTGTGCATTCATGCCGGTTGAGATCTACTTAAACGATGAGACTGCAGAGCCGCAGTATGACACGATCGAAAAGGATGAGCTTACCGACAAGAATACGGTCATCGAGACGATCGTAGAGCCAGCAAAGACGGAAGAGAAGGAAAAAGAGGACGGAACAAAGGAGACTGTTGAGGTTTCTCCTGCAAAAGAAAAATATAAGATTGCGAAACGTCCGGTTCCGGTAAATGATATAAATCCGCTCTGGAACAAACATCCGAACGAGTGCACAGACGAAGAGTACAAGGAGTTCTACCGTAAGGTATTCCAGGATTTCAAGGAGCCGTTATTCTGGATTCACCTGAACATGGACTACCCGTTCAACTTAAAGGGTATCCTCTACTTCCCGAAGATCAATATGGAGTACGAGAGCATCGAAGGCAAGATCAAGCTCTATAATAATCAGGTATTCATTGCCGATAATATCAAGGAAGTCATTCCGGAATTCCTGATGTTGTTAAAAGGAGTGATCGACTGCCCGGATCTTCCGTTAAATGTATCCAGAAGTGCTCTCCAGAATGATGGGTTCGTTAAGAAGATCTCCGACTATATCACAAAGAAGGTTGCGGACAAGCTGTCCGGCATGTGCAAGACAGACCGCGAGAATTACGAGAAATACTGGGACGACATCAACCCGTTCATCAAATTCGGCTGCTTAAAGGATGAGAAGTTTGACGAGAAGATGAAAGACTACATCCTCTACAAGAATCTGGACGGCAAGTACCTGACTCTCGCTGACTGCCTGGAGGAGAACAAGGAGAAACACGAGAACAAGATCTTTTATGTAACTGACGAGAAAGAGCAGAGCCAGTATATCAACATGTTCAAGGAAGCTGGAATCGACGCTGTGATCCTTCCGAATCCGATCGATTCTCCGTTTATGCAGCATGTGGAGCAGAAGAATGAGGGCTTGAAGTTCCTGCGCATCGACGCGGATGTCAACGAGACCTTCAAGGATTCTGAGGAGACCGATGAGGCCGCGAAGGAGCAGGAGAAGAAGGATGCCGAGACTCTTGCGGAGGTCTTCAAGAAGGCCATCGGAAATGACAAACTGAACGTCAAGGTCGAGAAGCTGAAAAACGAGGGCCTCGCGTCCATGATCACTGTGTCCGAGGAGAGCCGCAGAATGCAGGATATGATGAAGATGTACAGCATGTACGGCGGCGGTGCCGACATGTTCCCGGCGGAGGAGACACTTGTCCTCAACGCAAACAACGGCCTTGTAAAGTATGTGTTAAACAACAGGGACGGCGAGAAGACACCGATGCTCTGCGAACAGCTCTATGACCTTGCAAAGCTCGCTCACGGAAGTCTTTCCCCGGAGCGTATGACAAAGTTCATTGCGAGAAGCAGTGAGATCATGAAGGAAGAATATGGTGCATAAACGAAGAGATTTTCTGATTACGTTTACAATTTTTTGCCTTGCCATGTGCGCCTGCTCAGGGTTCCAGTACCTGGGCAGCGCTTTCTATGGCCTGGTATGGCACCGGATCCATGGCCTGGGAAGCGGCGGAGCGCGTCTGCTTTCCGGGCTTTTTGATTCCCCGTGGACGGGAGTCCTGGTGCAGTATATCTTTTCTATCGGAGTTCCGTTCCTTCTGGTGGTTCCGATGACATGTTTTGTGAGATCGGACCGGAGACCGGCTCATACACTTCCGGCGGAGGTCTGGATGTCGGCGCTTTTCATGAGCCTGGGACTTGGGTACATCTTTAATTTCCTCGGCGTGTTTCTGGACGTGTTTTTTTCTATATTTACGGGAGTTCCGGCGACGGATATGAACCCGGTGATGGACGCCCTCGATGAGCTGACGCCTGGAATGGTGATCTATACCTGCCTGATCGCCCCGTTTATGGAGGAGTTTATCTTCCGGGGAGTTCTCTTAAAGAAGGCGAGACGGTTCGGGGACCGGACAGCGGTTGTCTTCTGTGCGGTCATGTTCGGGCTGATGCACGGAAATTTAAACCAATGCCTGTATGCGGTGGTGATCGGACTGATCCTCGGCTATGTGGCGGTGCGGACGAACCGGATTTTTTATAATGTGCTGCTTCACATGGCAGTGAATTCCTTTTCCATGATGTTAGTGCTGGTGGAAAATGGATTGAACGTACTGGGGATGAGCGCAATGGCGGCGGCGTTTTCTGTGGGAAGCTTCATTATGATCCTGCTTCTCATCGCAGCCGGGATCTACTTTTTCTTCCGGGACGGACGACGCTACTGGTGGCAGATGGGACGCCAGAACGGGTGGCCGACACCGTACAGGAAGTATGTGTACCTGAATCCGGGATTTATTTTATATATGATCATTTTCGGGATTGAGATGATATCGTATATTTTATAGAAAAAGTTTTCGAGAAAACAGCAGCCTGGAGAGAATATCCGGGAGTGTCGCGGCTGTTTGGAAAACCACATTGAAATGTACGTGAGAGACGGAATCATCCGGCAGAATATACTGTGGGCAGTGGACACATTGCCGCAATAACGCAGTGCATTCTGCCGGATTTTCTGTCTGAAACGCTTGAAAAGGGGGCGGGGTCTTGGTATAGTAGTGGGAGACCATTTACGAAGAGGAGACATCATGCAGAGAATCGCAAAATTTGAAAAAGTAAGCTTTGAGCAGTTTAAAAAAGACTGGCAGGGGGAACACCCGCAGGATACAGAAGAAGTGATCAGGGAGATCTACGATGGGATCAGACTTCCGAAGCGTGCTACAGCAGGCTCCGCCGGATATGATTTCTTCGCACCGGCAGCGTTTACACTGAAAGCCGGGGAGATGACAAAGATCCTCACAGGGATCCGCGCCCGGATCGATGACGGCTGGGTATTAAAACTCTATCCGAGAAGCGGACTTGGATTTAAGTTCCGTCTGCAGTTAAACAATACCGTCGGAATCATCGACAGCGACTACTACGGATCTGACAACGAGGGCCATATCCAGGTGAAGCTCACCAATGACAGCCGCGAGGGAAAGACCGTGGAAGTGGAAGCCGGAACAGGTTTCTCCCAGGGGATTTTCGTGGAGTACGGAATTACGGTGGATGATGAGGCCGATGAGGTGAGAAATGGTGGATTCGGAAGCACGACGCGTGCGTAAAATGTGGAGAAAAGGGAAAGAATTCCCGAGGCCAGAGCGTGCTGAAGCTGAAGGTTCATGAAAAGACTTCACAAAACGTATAAAGAAACGAAATAAAACGTAAAATTTAAAATGTATAAACAGTATAAGAAAACAAGAAAAATAAGCAAAATAAAAAAGAGCATTGTATCAGCGTTATTTCTATCCGGTATGCTGCTCCTCCTCACCGGCTGCAGCCATGTGACCAGTGAGATGAAGGAGAGCAGGGAGAACGGCATCGCCCTCATGGAAAGCGGTGATTATGAGGGGGCTGTCGCGGAGTTTGACAGCCTGATCGACCAGACAACGCGGGTGACCTCTTTTGAGATCGATGTATTAAAGTACCGCGGTGAGGCAGAATTTATGCTGGGGGACTATGGTGCCGCGGCGTATACTTATGATACCCTGGCGAAGGTGGATAAGCCGAGAGCCGAGTATTACTACCTCGGCGCGGTGAGCCTCGCGAATTCCGGGGATCAGGATGGTGCTGAGAACCGCCTGGAGTCCGGTAAGAGCGCGGATGCGAAACATGAGGTTACAGGCTACGCAGAGGCGATGGAAGCCCTGGGGGCGGCATATATGACTGCCGGAGATGAGGAGAAGGCGGATGAGCTCTACCAGACTCTCGTGGATGAGGGCTTTTCCAGCACGGAGGTTTACAACCGCTGGATGATGGCTGCGATGGAAAAAGGCAATTATGAGGAAGCGCTGCAGCACGCGGAGGCGGGACTTGCCCTCTCTGATGATCGGGCAAAGAAAGAGATCGCCTTCAACCAGGCCGTGTGTTATGAGTACCTGTGCCAGTATGAGAAGGCGCTGGAGCTGTTCCGAAGCTACGAGGAGCAGTATGGACAGGACGAGAAGGCGGACCATGAGATCGCGTTTCTCGTGACAAGATAGGAGAAAGAATGGCAGAATTGATAGAGATCGGTGAGCAGCAGGAGCGGGTCATCCTGTTTGCCGCCAGCACGAACGCCTCCGATGACACGGAGGAGTCCGTGGAGGAGCTTCGGGAGCTTGTAAAGACCGCGGGGGCTGAGACCGTGGGCGCTGTGATCCAGAACCGGGAAAACATCCATCCGGGAACATATCTCGGAAAAGGAAAGATCCAGGAGCTGAAGGAGATGGTCTGGGAGACCGGTGCCACGGGGGTTGTCTGCGACGATGAGCTCTCCCCGGCACAGTTAAAAAACCTGGAGGACGCCCTGGACACAAAGGTCATGGACCGTACGATGATCATTCTCGATATCTTTGCCGCCCGTGCAAAGACAAGAGAGGGGAAGATCCAGGTAGAACTTGCGCAGTTAAGATACCGCGCCGTCCGCCTTGTGGGTCTCAGGAATTCCCTGTCGAGACTTGGCGGCGGAATCGGTACGAGGGGACCGGGTGAGACGAAGCTTGAGGTGGACAGAAGACGGATCCACGAGCGGATCAGCCAGTTAAAATCGGAACTCCAGGATGTGGAGCGCCACAGGGATGTGGTGCGGAAACAGAGAGAGCAGAGCGGAACGCTGACGGCGGCCATTGTGGGTTACACGAACGCCGGAAAATCTACGCTCTTAAATAAGCTCACAGGAGCCGGGATCCTGGCGGAAGATAAGCTCTTCGCGACTCTGGATCCGACGACAAGGGCATTGACGCTTCCGGGAGGGGAAAAGGTTCTCCTGACGGATACCGTAGGATTTATCCGAAAACTTCCGCATCATCTGGTGGAGGCGTTCAAGAGCACTCTGGAGGAGGCGCGCTACTGCGATGTGATCCTCCATGTGGTGGACTGTTCAAACCCGCAGATGGACATGCAGATGCATGTGGTCTACGAGACCCTGCGTCGTCTGGACATTAAGGACAAGGAGATCATCACGGTATTCAACAAGGTGGACCGCCCGGACGCAGATACCGCCTGCAGGGATATGTCCGCGGATTATAAAGTGAAATTATCGGCAAAGACAGGAGAGGGCATTGAGGAACTGCTGGATCTGTTTGCCATAATTTTGAGAAACCGCAGGATCTACTTTGAGAAGGTATTCGCTTACAGGGATGCCGGACGGATCCAGACGATCCGGAAGAGCGGACAGCTTCTTTCGGAGGAGTATCAGGATGACGGGATCCATGTGAAGGCGTATGTGCCGGTGGAACTATTTGAAGAATTATATCGGGATTAAATGAATTCAGACTGGCAGATATAAGGGGGATAATCTTATGGAAAAGATGAGGGAAAAAGAGCTTGCTCTGGATCTTCTGGCAGATGTGGCGGGCGGTTTTGTACAGGCCGTCGCACTCCACTGCTTTATCAACAATATCGATATCGCGCCGGGAGGTGCCAGCGGTATGGCGATCCTGTTAAACCGTCTGACGAAGCTCCCAATCGGTACCCTGACATTTCTGATCAATATTCCGCTTCTGATCGCGTCCTGGATCTATCTGGGAAAGGAGAAGACGATCAAAACACTGAAGACAGTTGCGATCATGACCGTGATTCTGGATGGTCTGGTGACACCGTATTTTCCGGTGTATTCCGGCGATAAGATGGTATCCTGCCTTTTCGGCGGAGTGCTGATCGGAATCAGTCTTGCCGTTATATTCATGCGCGGCTCCACCACAGGCGGAGGCGATATTGCCGCAAAGCTTTTACAAAAGTATTGTCCGCACATGCAGACCGGAAAAGCGGTCATGGCGACGGACCTTGTGATCATCCTGCTTTCCATGGTGGTATTCCGGAATATCGAATCCGGTCTTTATGGACTCATTAACATGGTGGTGGGAACATATGTGATCGATGTGATCCTTTATGGTATGAATAAGAGCACCATGATAACGGTCATTACAGAAAAACCGAAGGAGATCGCTGATGAGCTGATGGATGAGCTGGAGCGCGGCTGTACCTTTTTAAAGAGCGAAGGAGCTTATCGGAAAGAAGATGGAAAGACCGTGATCTGTGTTCTGGACAGAAAGCAGTTCTACAAGGCGAAGAAGATCGTCTATGATATCGATCCCAGAGCGTTTATGATCGTCTCTGAGGCTCAGGAAGTCTACGGGGAAGGTTTTCTGGATTCTGACTGGGAAGTGTAGGAAGAAAAAAATGAATGCGGCAGGACAGAACGGATCACCAGATCCCGCGGGTGTGTCTGCGGCAGATAAGACGGAACAAAAAAGATGATCCGCTGATTACCTGGCGGATCATCTTTTTGTCACAGAAGATCAGGGGGGACCTCTGTGACGATAACTTCCGGCACCCGGGGAGGCGCCGGTGAAGGGGTACGGCCTGACCGAGGCCGCGGGGTTATATCAAAGGATCGAACTATTCGATAATGCCAAGGCTCTTCGCGTACTCTGTATACTCATCGTACCACTGATTGTAAAGATCTTTCTCAACGACTTCGTCGATGATCTCGTTGATCCGGTCTGTGAGGGCATCCTCACCCTTCGGGATACCGATTCTTGTTCCCTGTGTTTCAGGATCAACTTTGAAATACAGGTTCGGGACGATCACAAGATTGCTGTCCGGATTGGATTTCAGATATAATCTTGCCATTCTGAGGGCTGCGACCATCACATCACCCTTTCCGGTCTCGACCATCAGGAAACCATCGTTTGTGGAGGAAACACGGTTGTATTTTTTGTAAGCCGGGATCTGCTCCTGTACGAACTGCTCCTGAAGGGAACCATTCTGGGCAACGACCACCTTGTCTGCAAGATCGTCGAAGGATTTGATGCTGTCAACATCTTCCTTGCGGACCAGAATGCCGTATGCTGTCTGCGGATCTTCGTCTCCGAAATAGTAACCTTTGGAGAGGTTCATGGTCTCGGCTCTTGCCGGTGTGTAGGCTAAGGCGGAGATCGCGAGATCATATTTTCCGGTCGTGATGCTTCCGAGAACGCTTGTGAAGTCCATCGGTTTTAAGCGGACCTCAACACCGAGTGCCTCACCGATGTACTTTGCAAGTTCGACATCAGAACCTGTGTAGGCCTCCTCGCCGCTCTTTGTGGGATCGATGAATTCGTTCGGAGCGAAGTACGGCTCAGTTGCGATCTCGATGTATCCGCGCTCTAAGATCTCGTTCAGGCGGTTATTGGAACCGGTGGTCTCAGATGCGATGATTCCTGCGTCTGTCTGAGGAGTTGCTGGCTCTCCGGAAGTTGTCTGCGGGATCGTAGCGCCCATTGCGGAGGAACCGGAACATCCGGTGAGTGCCGCAGCGGATAATAAAAGTGTTGTACCTAAGATGAGAAGCTGATTTAATTTCTTCATGGATTGGTTCCTCCTTGTATGCTGATTGATTTATCGTGTTAACAAGATTCTGATTTAGCGTGGTAAATTGTTATCATGGTGAAGAGTATACAGGAGGAAAATCGATTTGTCAAGTAGGTTATTAAAAAAATATGAAAAAAATGTTACAGTTCAGTCATTACATCTTCTTGTTTCCATATTCATGAAAACAAGAAGCTTGGTGGTTCCACCATATGCTGATTTGGATGAAAAAGTGCTTATGCAAGCAAGCTTGCAACACACTTTCTCATTCAAACCAGCGCATGGCTGAACTGTAACAAAAAATACCCGGTGGTCTCAGAATAGAAATCACCGGGATTCAATATTACTGTTCAACTGCTTTGGAAAGCGCCGTCCGCACTGCCGACACCAGCGCCATGGAGGTATACTGGGATCCGGACGGATACTCCAGCCCCTCAAGACTCTGGTTTTCCAGGATCTGCGCCGCAATGGAATCCATGGAGGGTGCCATCAGGGGATACATAGTCTCAACGGAGTCACTCAAAGGCACGAGAGATACGGAGCGGATCCCTGTACGGTCCACTGTGACCTCCACATTGGCGTTCTCGCTGCCCAAAACGATGGGGGACGAATAAAGTCCCGGAACGTATGTAGCGGAGGCAGGAGCGGCCGATGAGGCGTTCTCGGCGGTCTGGTCTGCCGTGCTCCCGGAGATGTTGTCCTTCTTCGGGCGGAACATAAAGAGGAAGAGCATGATGAGGACGATGGCAAAGCCGATAAAAAGCGCGGTGTAGATGATCTCCTTCATTCTGAGGACGATGATCTTTGTTTTTGAACTCATGGAATAGATCCTTTTCACGAAATATTTTGTATATTCTATGAGAACTGCAGGAAAAAGATTCATGATCCCGGAGCCGATAGGAGAGACGTAGGAGAAAAATCCGACTCCGGTAGCTGCGCGATAAAGAACTTGACAATTCCCTTCGGAGCATATACGGTTGAGAGAGAATGATATGTTCCGAGTGTCCGGATGCGCATACCGCGCGAAGGCGCAGACGGTCACAGAAGAGCGTGCACGGTGTGGAAACGTGCCAAGGCACATTCTTTTTCATATAGCAGGAGGATAACATGGGATTATGCATCATCGCCGGCGGTTCCGGTGCCGGAAAAACAGAATATATATACAGGAAGATCATCGAGCTGTCCGCGAAGGAACCGGAGGGCAGGTTTTTTGTGGTGACGCCGGAGCAGGCGACGATGCAGGCCCAGAAGGAGATCGTGAGACTCCACCCGAACCACGGGACGCTGAACATCGACATCGTGAGCTTTGAGCGCCTGGCCTACCGGATCTTCTCGGAGCTCTCCCTGCCGCAGCCGGAGGTGCTGGACGATACGGGCAAAAATATGGTCCTCAGAAAGCTTGCCGGGGAAAAGATGGACGAGCTCACCATGTTTTCCTCCCACTTAAACCGCCCGGGATTTATCAGTGAGATCAAGTCCATGCTTTCGGAGCTCTACCAGTACGGGGCGACTCCGGAGGATTTAAAGGCGCAGACAGCCGGGGAACATGTGGGACAGATTTTAGCTGCGAAGCTCTCGGATATGGAAGTGATCTTTGAGGCGTTCCGGGAGTTTACGAAGGAGAAATATATCACGCTGGAGGAACTTCTTGATGTGCTCTGCCGGGTGGCGGACCAGTCTGCCCTTTTGAAGGACAGCACCATGGTTTTAGACGGATACACGGGCTTTACGCCGATCCAGTACCGGCTTATCGGGATTTTACTGAAACTTTGCCGGAATGTCTTTGTGACGGTGTCCGCAACGATGGAGCCGGGAATGGATCTTACGGCAGAGTCGGATGAGACGGATCTCTTTGATATGAGCCGGAAAATGACAGGAAAATTGAAACAGCTGGCGGAGGAGAACGGGGGGAAAATTTACCAGGACCTCGTCTTTTCCAAACGCCCGCTTGTGCGGTTCCGGAACAGCCCGGCTCTTGACCATCTTGAGAGGACGTTTTTCCGCTATCCGTATACCCGGTACCACGGCGGAGAGAGAGAGATCATGCTGGTTCAGGCGAAGGACCCGGCGGATGAGATCGACTTTATCACGAACCGGATCGAGGAACTGGTGAAAAAGGACGGGTACCGCTACCGGGATATCGCCCTGGTCTGCGGGGATCTTCCGGGATATGGCCGGGAGATCACGAGAAGCTTTGAAGAGAATAGGATCCCGTTGTTCTTAGATGAAAACCGGGATGTGTCGGGAAATCCGCTGATCCGGCTGATCCAGAGCGCCCTGGATATTTTGCAGAAGGGCTTTGACTATGAGAGCATGTTCCGGTATCTGAGGACCGGGCTCGTGACAGAGGAGACGGAGGCCGTGGACCGGCTGGAGATCTATGTGCGGGCCATGGGGATCCGGGGATTTGCGAAGTGGGACGCGGCGTGGGAGAAGACCTTTGAGGGCGGAGAAAATTTAAATCTTGTGGAGATGAATGCGTTCCGGGAGAAGATCATGGAACCGCTCCGTGTTTTAAGGGAGCGCTGCGCCGGACGGGGAGTTCCGGTGGCGGTAGTGACGGATGCCTTAAAAGAGCTCCTGGAGATCCTGGGAGCCGAGGAAAAGCTGGAACAGTTTTCGGAGAGGTTCGCGGATTCCGGTATGGACCGGGAGGCGAGGGAGTACGAGGAGATCTATGGTCTTGTCATCGAGCTTTTCGAGAAGTTTAAGAGCCTGTTGGGCGATGAGTGCGTGTCAAGGAGAGAGTATGCGGAGATCCTTTCCGCGGGCTTTTCGGAGCTCTCTGTGGGAATGATCCCCGCGGGGGCGGACCGGGTGGTCTGCGGTGACCTGAAGAGAACGAGACTCGATAAGATCAAGGTCCTCTTTTTCCTCGGTGTGAGCCAGGGCGTGGTTCCGGCGGACCACTCGAAAGGCGGTCTTTTTACGGACAATGAGAGGGAGATCCTAAAGAAGAATTCTATGGAGCTGGCACCAACGGCCAGGGAAGAGGGCTTTATGGAACGATTTTACCTCTATCTCATGATGACGAAGCCGTCGGATCAGCTGATCTTATCTTACCCGACGGTGACGGCGGAGGGAAAACAGACACGGCCGTCCGGAATTATCGGGGAGATGAAAAAACGGTTCCCGGACCTCTTTATCCGGGAGACGGAAGCGGAAAAACGACCGGATGTTTCTGTGACGGCGGCGGGAAGAGCCATACTTTCCTGGCTTCAGGCGCCGGACCGGCTGATGGATCCGGAGAATGAGAAGGCGCGGGAGCTTTACAGTTTCCTGTCTTCCGATGAGGCGAAAGCGAAGGAGATGGAAGATCTCGCGAAAGCCGTGGCCTATTCTTATAAGAAAGGCGGCATTGGCCGGGCGGCGGCGAGAGAGCTCTACGGAACACTTTTAAGGGGCAGTGTGACGAGAATGGAAGGTTACGCTGGATGCGCCTACTCCCACTTCCTGAATCATGGACTTGGGCTCCGGGCGGGAAGAGAGTATGAGCTGGACCTCTCCGACATGGGAAATCTGTTCCACCAGTCCCTGGACACCTTTTTCCGCAATGTGCGTGACCATGGAAAGGATTTCCGGACCATCACGGACGCGGAGCGGCGAGCTCTCGTGAAGCGGGCGGTGGAGGAAGTCTCCGCGAAGTACCGGAACACGATCATGAAGAGTTCCGCGAGAAACGCCTACCTGGAAAAAAAGGTGGAGCGGATCACGGACCGGACGGTGCGTGCGCTGATTTACCAGATCCGGAAGGGCGATTTTGAGCCGGAGGCGTTCGAGGTGGATGTGAGCACGCGGATCCCGCTGAAGGATGGGGAAGCCGTGAACCTTCGCGGGCGGATCGACCGCATGGACGTGTTTGAGGATGAGGACAAGATCTATGTGAAGATCATGGACTATAAGTCGGGAAGCACGTCCTTTGACCTGGCGCTTTTGTACCATGGGCTGCAGCTTCAGCTTGTGGTCTACATGGACGCGGCGTTAAAGCTCCAGGAGAGCCGGCATCCGGGGAAACAGGCGGTTCCGGCGGGAATCTTTTATTACCATATCGATGATCCTGTGATCGACCGGGAGGACGGAATGACGGACGAGGAGATCGAGGCGGGAATCTTAAGGAAGCTCCGCATGAATGGTCTCGTGAACAGCAGTCTCGACGTGATCCGGCATATGGACCGGGAGATCGAGAAGGAATCAGATGTGATCCCGGTGGCACTGAAGGACGGGTATGTGCAGGAGTTAAAGTCCTCTGTGGCTGGAGGAAAACGGTTTGCCCATTTGACAGATTATGTAAATCAGAAGCTCAGGGAGATGGGCGAGGAGATTCTGGATGGAAATGTGGCAGTGGATCCCTACAAGCAGGGGAACCGGACGGCGTGCGATTACTGTCCGTACCACAGTGTGTGTGGGTTTGATCTGAAGACTGATGGGTATGGATTCCGGAGATTTAAGCCTATGAAGGCGCAGGAGATCTGGAAGGAGATCGACCAGGAAGAAGATGGGGAAGAGATGGATTCCGGTGCAGTGGAAGAGGCTGCAGATAAGGTCGATCCTGTACAGCTGGATCCCGGTAAAACGAAGAAGAAAACTTTAGAGGGCATAGAAAGCGGGAAAAAGAAATCGCCTGGAAAAGAAAATGACGGAAAGGAGATTCTGTAATGGCGACAAAGTGGACAGACGAGCAGAAAAAAGTCATTGAGACGAGACACCGGAATCTCCTTGTCTCGGCGGCAGCGGGAAGCGGAAAGACGGCGGTCCTCGTTGAGCGGATCATCCGCATGATCACGGACCCGGAACACCCGGTGGATATCGATAAGCTGTTGGTCATGACCTTCACGAACGCGGCGGCGGCGGAGATGCGGGAGCGTGTGGAGACAGCTCTCGGAAAGCTTCTGGACGAGTATCCGGGGAATAAGAATCTGGAGCGCCAGAACACGCTGATCCACCACGCGAAGATCACCACCATCGACAGCTTCTGCTTAAACCTTCTGCGGGAACATTTCCACGAGCTGGACCTGGATCCTGGATTCCGGGTGGCGGACGAAGGCGAGCTGATGCTCTTAAAAGCCGATGTGATGAAGGAACTTCTGGAGGAATATTACGGAAGGGAAGATGAGCGGTTCATAAAGTTTGTGGATACCTACGCCACAGGGCGGACAGACGGTGGATTGGAAGAGTATATTTTAAAGGTATGGGAGTTCTCCCAGAGCAATCCGTGGCCGGGGGAGTGGATCGCGGCCTGCAGGAAGGAACTCTGGGCTGGCGGAACCGGTGAAGATGGGGATCCTATGGAGGAGACCGCATGGATGAAGTATCTGATCCAGGATGTGAAACGCCAGGCGGAAGAATTCTTAGACGGACTTTACGAGGCAGCGGATCTCGCGGCAGAGGAAGACGGTCCCCAGGCATATGCACCGATGTTAGCGGAAGACATCCGGGGAATGGAAGAACTCAGGGAAGCCGGGACTTACCAGGAGATTGCGGAGTGCCTTGAGGAGCTGAAGTTTGGAAGGCTGGCGGCTGTCCGGGGAAAAAATGTGGACCCGGAGAAGAAAGAACAGGCAGCGGCCTACAGGAACCTCGCGAAGGACGGCATCAAGAAGATGAAGGCATTGTACCTTCCAGGAGATATCGATGAGGTGTTCGCGGATCTCGACGCCTGCCGGGAGCCGATCCTGATGCTTTTGGAGCTTGCGGAGGAGTTTTCTGCGAAATTCCAGGAGGCGAAGGAGGAGAAAAACCTGGTGGACTTTAATGACCTGGAACATTTTGCGCTGGAAGTCCTCACCGGAGGCAGCCTGGATCATAAGCCGGGACTGGTGGCGGATGAACTCTCGGAGATCTACGAGGAGATCCTTGTGGACGAATACCAGGACAGCAACGAGGTCCAGGAGACGCTGATCCGCTGTGTTTCCAGGGAGCGGTTCGGGACGCCGAATGTGTTTATGGTGGGGGATGTGAAGCAGAGCATCTATAAGTTCCGTCTCGCGAAACCAGAGCTGTTTCTGGAAAAGTATGAGTCCTACGGGAAAGAGGACGGGCTGTACCAGAAGATTGAGCTCCACAAGAACTTCCGAAGCCGGCCGGAGGTACTTTCCAGCATCAATGACGTGTTCTACCGGATCATGACGAAGCAGCTTGGCAATATTAAGTACACGGATGACGCGGCGTTGTATCCGGGGGCGGAATTTCCGGCACTGCCGGTGGACGGGCAGGCGAAGACGGAGGTCCTGCTTTTAAATACCGGGGATCCGCTGTTTGACGGCATGGACGAGGAGAAGGCGGATTATACCGCGAAGGAGGCGGAGGCGAGACTTATCGCCGGGGAGATCAAAAAACTCACGGACCCGGAACAAGGGATGAAGATCTTTAACGGGAAGACCGTGGAGTATGAGCCGTTAAAGAAGAAGGACATCGTGATCCTGCTCCGCAGTCTCTCCGGGTGGTCCGAGGAATTTTTAAGTGTCCTTGGGGCAGCAGGGATCCCCGCCTACGCGGATTCCAGGACCGGATATTTCACGGCGGTGGAAGTGGAGACCGTGCTCAACATGCTGGCACTCATCGACAATCCGATGCAGGATATTCCGTTAGCTGGTGTGTTAAAGTCGCCCATCGGCGGCATGAAGGACCGGGAGCTGGCCATCGTGATGGCGGAATTCAAGAAAGATCCGGACCGCGGGGAAGACGTTGGATTTTATGGGGCGGTGAAAAGATATTTGGAGAAACACGGGGAATCGGAGGAAGATGCGGTTATCTATCGCAAGTTGGCAGCATTCCAAAATCTCCTGACGACTCTGAGAGAAGAATCTATGTACCTCCCAGTCTCCCGCCTGATCTACCGGATCTTCGACCTCACCGGGTACGACAAGTACGCCGCCGCCATGCCGGCAGGAAAGACGAGGCAGGCGAACCTCGCCATGCTGGTGCAGAAAGCGGAAGATTACGAGAAGACCAGTTATCAGGGACTTTTCGATTTTATCCGCTACATTGAAAAACTGAAGAAATACAACACCGACTTCGGTGAGGCTTCCCGCTCCGGGGAACATGACGACGCGGTGCGGATCATGAGCATCCACAAGAGCAAAGGTCTGGAGTTCCCGGTGGTGTTCTTAGCCGGATGCGGGAAGAAATTCAACAGACAGGACGCGAGAGGACGGATCCTGATCGACGAGGAGCTTGGAATCGCAGCGGATTTCTTCGACCCGGAAAAGAAGGTCAAGGCACCGACGTTAAAGAAAAATGTCCTGGCGAGACGGTTAAATCTGGAAAACATGGGCGAGGAGCTTCGTATTCTCTATGTTGCCATGACCCGTGCGAAGGAAAAACTGATCATCACCGCAGGCGACAAGTATATGGACAACAAGCTGGAAAAATGGGGTGGGATTCCGGCTGGCGGCGCGCTGCCGTTTACGATCTTAAGCGCGGCATCCTCCTATCTGGACTGGATCCTGATGGCGTCAAATGGGGCGAAAAACACCCTCGATGTGAAGAATGTTCCGGTGAAGGAACTTCTCGTGGAAGAGGCGAAGAACCAGAAGGAGAAGGCAAAGATCTATCTGGAACTGGAACAGCTGCGGAAAGAGCAGCCGGAGGAAATTCCGGGGCTCATCGGGGTAAAATATCCTTACGCGGCGGACCTTGCGCTGCACGCAAAGATGTCGGTTTCGGAGCTTAAGGAACAGGGGCAGTTCGTGGATGACGCGGAGAGTGCGTTTTTGATTAAGAACGTCAGGGAAAAAGAAGATTCAGAAATTATTGATAAAGTGTCTGATACAGCGGCCGAAGAAAAAGCCAGAATAAAGCGTGCCTCCGACCGCGGTACCGCTTACCACCGTGCCCTGGAGCTGATCCACTTCGCGGAAATTTCCGGTTACGATGATATCGTGAAAGAACTCGACCGGATCCGTGAGGAAAAGCGGATGCAGGAGACCGCCATCGATATGGTTTATCCGGGCGTCCTGACGAAGTTTTTCCATTCAGATATTGCAGCCCGCATGAAACAGGCGGACCGGAACGGAAAATTGCGGAAAGAGAGCCAGTTTGTGGTGGGCATCCCTGCACGGGAGATGAACAAGGCGGATTCCGATGCGCTGATCCTGTTACAGGGTATCATCGACGCCTGGTTCGAGGAGGATGACGGTCTCGTACTTGTGGATTACAAGACAGACCGGGTAAAAGAAGGCGGAGAGAATATACTTCTGGACCGCTACCAGATCCAGCTCTTCTACTACGCAAAGGCACTTGCCCAGATCACCGGGAAAAAGGTGAAGGAAGCCGTGATCTACTCTCTGGCGCTGCAGAAAGAGATTCCGGTCCCGATCAATTTATGATAAGATATGATCAAAAACTGCCCGGCACCATAACTAAGGCGCCGGGCAGCGATTTTTTTATGTAACAGGAAATTCAGAGGAATTCCCTGTTACATAAAAAGGCACAAAGATGCGCACTCGCGCGAAGACATAGATTGTCGCAAGTGACCGCGCGAGGCGCGAGAATATGCCAAGGTACATTCTTTTTCAAGTTATGAAGTTATCACAAAAAAATTAGTCCGCAATGATCAGCTCTTTTGCATACGGCAGAGTCCCGATCCAGTCGCAGAAGGTATGCCACTCCACAAGCTTGTGAGCCTTTCTCGCATGATAAATATTGACGAGTGTCTCATAGTTCATCGTGCAGGTGCGCATCTGGTTGTAGCTGGACGGGAGAAGCTGGATCATGTCGTACCAGTCCTCCTTATTTTTTCCTTCGTTCATGTATTTCAGACGGATCTGTTCGAGGCGGTCTACAACGGTCTGCATATAAGCGAGCGTATCCGGAGTCATATGATCATGGCTGAAATCATCGATGTCGAACGGTTTGGAGTGGATCTTGTGCATGGTGCTTGTGGAGTTTGCCACAGTTGCCACTTTGTAGGTGTCATATTCCTTCCACCAGTAGAGCGGAGCCGTGATATCCACGGAGACGAAGATCTGGCGGATAAACTTTCTATGGTCACTTCCCGCCATGCGGAGACGCTTCGCGAGGTCGAGATCGTTCGGTCCGAAGACGAAGTTTCCGTCCTCATCATAGCTGCTGTCCATACGTCCCCAGCTGTTCATCGGGTTTCTTGCGCCGCGCATGGCATTTTCAAAGTTCATGACGCTTGTGCGTTCAAATTTTATCATAATGTTTCCTCTCCTTGGTTAAAGTCTGGCGGAAAGAGCAGCCCGGTGCGCCGTCGCACACAGTCTGCATTGCCGGATGCATACCCATTATAGCGGTTTTTTTTTGTATACACAAGATGAAAACTTGCCAATCACAGAGAAATTCATTATAATAGGGATTCGAAAAAAAGAATGGACTTCGGCGTGTGCCGGTTGAACGGAGGACAAAATGAAAAACGACTATATCGTCTGCGTCTGCGGAGACGCGAGCCGGGCGGCTTACCTCATAAAGGGAGAAAAAAACGTGCTCTTTGACGCCGGAATGGCATATTCTGCGGACAAAATGATCAAAAATATAAAACGGGAACTGGGAGACAGGCCGTTAGACGCGGTTCTCCTGTCCCATTCCCATTATGACCATATTTCCGGTGTCCCGTTTCTCAGAAAGGAATGGCCGGATCTTGTGGTCTATGGAAGTGCTTACGCAAAGAAGATCCTGGAAAAGCCGTCGGCGAAAAAGACGATGCGGGAGCTCTCCGACGCGGCAGCGCAGGGAGTTGGACTTACAAAAGCCCCGGACTACCGGGATGAAGATCTTATGGTAGACAAGGTCGTAAAAGAGGAAGATATCCTGGATTTCGGTGGTCATAAGATCACGGTATTCGAGACACCGGGACACACGAAATGTTCCCTGTCCTACATGGTAGACCATGATGTGATCTTTGCGAGTGAGACTGTGGGTGTGACCACCAGCGAGGTTTACATGCCATGCTATCTTGTAGGGTATCAGATGTCTCTGGACGCGGTGGAAAAGCTGCGCCATGCGGGAGCAAAAAGGATATTCATCACCCATGTAGGGATTCTGACACCGGAGGACGCAGGGACAGCGCTGCTTCCGGGCTTAAAGAAGGAAGAATTTTCCGCGGACCGGGTATGGGATTATCTGGAAGCGGGATTAAAACGGACAAAAGATGAGATCGTTGAGATCATCAGGAAATACCCCACAGAGGAAGAGCAGCTGAAAATCATGCTCGCAACATACCATAAAGGCGTAAAGCAGGAAGAACAGCCGGATTTTGCGTTTCTCTTAAACGCGGCGGCGACATTGAAGGTCATCCGGCGGGAATGCATGAATGACGCGGATCCAGAACGATAAAATGTTAAACAATGTAATAAACAGCGTAACTGCTGCCGTGGACCAGGAAAAAACTGTCGGTGGCAGGTTCAGCAGGCGAAGGTACGGAACAGTTACGAAACGGCAGGATATAAAGGAGGAAACAGCCATGAATATCATTGCGGCAGTAGATAAACACTGGGCCATTGGAAACAGAGGAAAACTCCTGGTGACGATCCCGGATGACCAGAAGCTTTTCCGTGAGGAGACAAAGGGAAAAGTGATCGTCATGGGAAGAAAGACACTGGAAAGTCTTCCGGCAGGACAGCCATTGGCAGGACGAAAAAATGTGGTCCTCACGAGAGATGAGGCGTACAAAGTAAAAGGATGCGAGATCTTTCATAATTTAAAGGATGCCATGGAATTCTTAAAGCAGTTCAAGTCGGAGGACATCTACATCATTGGCGGCGCTGAAATTTACGAGGCATTCCTCCCGTACTGCGACACAGCCCACATCACATGGATTGATTACGAGTACATGGCGGACACCTGGCTTCCGAACCTGGATAAAGACCCGGACTGGGAAGTTACAGCGGACAGCGATGAGCAGACATATTTTGATCTCTGCTATGAATTCCGCAGATATGAGCGGACTGGAAAGAAAGCGCTGGAACTGGGAGAAGTCTAGAAATTGTCAGGTACAGCTGCAGAAAAGGAGTGGGCTTGTGAAAATAATCGTAACTATTCAGTACCTTCCTAGTTACGTGCAAAAATCTATTCCAGATCAGCTTCGCTGATGAGATTTTTGTCTTCCAGTCTATGTTTTCTTACGGTCAGCGCAGCAAGTGCGCAGAACTACTGAACAGTTGCAAATAATCACTGCGTTACAGGAAAGTGATACAGAAGTACAGAAAAACAAAGGAAACTATGTTGCGCATCCAGGCAAAAGATGATAAAATATCTCTAATATTGCCGTATTGCTGTAAGAACAGCGGGCAATAAGTGTGTGTGAATGGTCTGATATCCGAAAACACATCGGAGTCAGATCTGCAATCAGTGTGTGATGGATGAGAAAGCAGCCATTGTGCTGCAATCGTATGACTTCTGTGCCGAAAATCTCAGGTGCAGAAAGACTCAGTAAACAGGAGGTATGGGATATGTACCCTATTTTAGAGGCAAAAAAGCTTGCAGATAAGATCTATCTGATGGTCGTAAAAGCCCCGAGAATTTCCGCGAACTGCAAACCGGGTGAGTTTGTGATCGTGAAGATGGATGAGAAGGGCGAGCGCATTCCGCTTACGATCTGTGATTATGACCGTGAGAAGGAGACGATCACCATCGTATTCCAGACAGTGGGCGCGTCCACAGAGCGTATGTCCGCGTTACAGGCCGGAGATTCCTTCCGCGACGTTGTCGGACCGCTTGGAAATCCGTCTGATTTCGTAAAAGAAGATATCGAAGAATTAAAGAAGAAAAAATATCTGTTCGTTGCGGGCGGTGTCGGAACCGCTCCGGTATACCCGCAGGTAAAATGGTTAAAGGAACATGGGATCGATGTTGATGTCATCATGGGATCCAAGACAAAGGATCTGCTGATCCTTGAGGAGGAGATGAAGGCTGTTGCCGGAAATCTCTATGTGACAACAGATGACGGCTCTTACGGACACAAGGGAATGGTTACCGAGGTTATCAAGGATCTTGTCAACAATCAGGGTAAGAAATACGATGTCTGCGTTGCGATCGGACCGATGATCATGATGAAATTCGTATGTCTTCTCACAAAAGAACTTGAGATTCCGACAGTCGTAAGCTTAAACCCGATCATGGTAGACGGAACCGGTATGTGCGGTGCCTGTCGTGTGACCGTAGACGGCAAGGTGAAATTCGCCTGCGTAGACGGACCGGAATTTGACGGACATGCCGTAAACTTCGACGAAGCAATGAAACGTCAGCAGATGTATAAGACTGAGGAAGGCCGTGCACTTTTAAAACTCCGTGAGGGCGATACCCACCACGGCGGATGCGGTAACTGCAGCGAATGATCGGTGATATGGAGGAAATGACATGGATGGAATGAAAAAAGTCCCGGTAAGAGAGCAGGAGCCGAAGGTCCGCGCAACGAACTTCGAGGAAGTCTGCTATGGATATAATGAAGAAGAAGCGGTCGCAGAAGCGTCCAGATGCTTAAACTGCAAAAACGCGAGATGTGTACAGGGATGTCCGGTTAAGATCGATATCCCGGCATTCGTAAAAGAAGTAAAAGAAGGAAATTACGCAGAGGCTGCAAAGGTCATCGGCAGATCCTCCGCGCTTCCGGCTGTCTGCGGACGTGTCTGCCCGCAGGAGAGCCAGTGCGAGGGCCAGTGTGTCCGCGGCATCAAGGGCGAGGCTGTCTCCATCGGTAAGCTCGAGCGTTTCGTAGCTGACTGGTCCAGAGAGAACGGTGTCGTTCCGGAGAAGCCGGAGAAGACAAACGGCATCAAGGTCGCTGTCATCGGTTCCGGTCCGTCCGGTCTTACCTGTGCAGGTGATCTCGCGAAACTTGGCTACGAGGTAACGATCTTCGAGGCTCTTCATGAGCCGGGTGGAGTTTTAACCTACGGTATCCCGGAATTCCGTCTCCCGAAACAGGGTGTCGTACAGCCGGAGATCGAGAATGTGAAGAAGCTCGGTGTTGATATTGAGACAAACGTAATTATCGGTAAGTCTGTAACGGTCGACGAGCTGATGGACGAGGAGGGCTACAAGGCAGTCTTCATCGGTTCCGGTGCCGGACTTCCGAGATTCATGGGAATCCCGGGTGAGAACGCGAACGGCGTATTCTCCGCGAACGAGTACCTCACAAGAAGCAACCTGATGAAGGCGTTCCGCGATGACTACGATACTCCGATCGCAGCAGGAAAGAAGGTTGCTGTTGTCGGCGGTGGAAACGTTGCGATGGATGCAGCGAGAACCGCTCTCCGTCTCGGTGCGGAGGTTCATATCGTATACAGAAGAAGTGAGGCTGAGCTTCCGGCAAGAGCGGAGGAAGTTCACCACGCAAAGGAAGAGGGAATCATCTTCAACCTCTTAACAAACCCGACGGAGATCCTGACCGATGAAAAGGGCTGGGTAAAGGGCATGACTGTAAGAAAGATGGAACTCGGCGAGCCGGATGCATCCGGAAGACGCCGTCCGGTAGAGATCGAAGGTTCCGACTACACCATCGATGTCGATACCGTCATCATGGCTCTCGGTACTTCCCCGAACCCGCTGATCTCCTCCACAACAGGTGGACTTGAGATCAACAAGCACAGATGCATCGTTGCAGATGAGGCAAATGGCCAGACATCCCGCGAGGGTGTATTCGCAGGCGGAGATGCCGTAACCGGTGCCGCTACCGTAATTCTCGCCATGGAGGCAGGAAAAGCAGGAGCACGCGGAATCCATGAGTATCTGAGCGGTAAGAAAGCAGAATAATAAAAAGCAGGCCGTATACCGGGTCCGCTGACGTGGTCCGGCTGCGGGTGCGTAAATCATAATTATATAGAGAGCTGCCGTTGGAAGGGGATTCTTCCGCTGGCGGCTCTTTATGCTTATACGTGGGAGCACGCAGTGCGGAGCAATTCGGTATAGGAAATAGAGAAAACGGAGGAAAAAGAACATGAGCAGTCCCATGACCCAGGAACAGCGCTACATAAAAATGACAGAGACACCGATTTCACGGCTGATCCCGAGCCTTGCGGTACCAACGATCATCAGTATGCTGGTGACATCTATCTATAACATGGCGGACACCTTTTTTGTGAGCCAGATCAGCACCAGCGCGTCGGCCGCTGTGGGTGTCAGCTATTCCCTGATGTCCATGATCCAGGCCCTGGGATTTACCCTTGGAATGGGAAGCGGAAACTATCTATCGAGAGTCCTCGGAAGCCGGGATACGGAAAAAGCGGAGCGGATCGCCTCCACGGGGTTTTACTCCGCAATTTTTGTGGGACTTCTGTTTGCGCTGATCTGCCTGCCGAATCTTGACCGGGTGGTGCGGCTTTTAGGAGCTACCGATACCATCGCGCCATATGCGAAGGATTATGCCAGATACATTTTGATCGCGGCTCCGGTGATGACGGGAGCATTATCCATGAATAACCTTTTAAGATTTCAGGGACTGGCGGTTTACTCCATGATCGGGATCACCACCGGAGGAATCTTAAATATGATTTTAGACCCGATCTTTATTTTCGGTCTGGACCTCGGAATTTCCGGCGCGGCGCTGGCAACAGCGATAAGCCAGTGCATCAGCTTCGGGATCCTGTTTTTCCAGAGCTTATTAAGAAAAGATTGTGTCCATTTAAAGCCGGGAAAGATCACACTCTCCCTTTCACTCTACGGAGAGATCCTCCACGGAGGAATCCCATCCCTCTGCCGTCAGGGCGTTGCAAGTATTGCCACTGCGGCATTAAACCTTGCGGCAAACCCCTTCGGGGACGCGGCAATCGCGGCACTTTCGATCGTGAGCCGCTACATGATGTTTATCGGCTCCGCCATGATCGGATTCGGGCAGGGCTTCCAGCCGGTGTGTGGATTCAACTTCGGAGCGAAGCGGTATGACCGTGTGCTGGAGTCCTTCTGGTTCTGTGTGAAGGTTTCAGCGGTATTTCTGATGACACTGGCGGTTGTAAGCTTTATCGGCGCGCCGCAGATCATGCGGGTGTTCCGGAAGGAGGATCTTGACGTGATCGAGATTGGAACCTGGGCGATGCGGTACCAGTGCCTTACCCTGCCGCTTTCCGCCTGGATCATCATGTCCAACATGCTGACCCAGACCATCGGATACGGATTCCGGGCGTCCTTTGTCGCTGCAGGCCGTCAGGGACTGTTCCTGATCCCGGCCCTGTTCGTTCTTCCGGTCCGGTTTGGAATCCGGGGGCTGCAGTGGTGCCAGCCGGTGGCAGATGCTCTGACATTTGTACTGGGAGCGGTGATCGTACTTGGGATTTTGAAGGAGCTGAAAGGAAAAGCAGCGGAAGCGGATAAAGAACCGCGGAATGTTGCCTGAATATAGATTTTTGAGTGAAAATATGTATGAAGAAAGGGAGAGCAGCGATGCTCTCCCTAAATATTATATTTAAGCTAAAAGTCCCATAAAATAAGGATTTTTTAGAACTTTCCTTCATCAGCAGCCTGCTGTACGGAAACAGCAACAGCAACTGTCGCACCAACCATCGGGTTGTTGCCCATACCGATCAGACCCATCATCTCAACGTGAGCCGGAACGGAGGAGGAACCTGCGAACTGGGCGTCAGAGTGCATACGACCCATGGTATCTGTCATACCGTAGGAAGCCGGACCTGCTGCCATGTTATCCGGGTGAAGGGTACGGCCTGTGCCGCCGCCGGATGCTACGGAGAAGTACTTCTTGCCTTTTTCTACGCATTCCTTTTTGTATGTACCTGCAACCGGATGCTGGAAACGTGTCGGGTTTGTGGAGTTACCGGTGATGGAAACGTCTACGCCCTCTTTCCACATGATTGCAACGCCCTCTGTTACGTCGTTAGCACCGTAGCAGTTTACCTTTGCGCGCGGGCTTTCCGGATCTGTGGAGTAGCATTTGCGGAATACTTCCTCAACCTCGCCGGTATAGTAGTTCATCTTTGTCTCAACATATGTGAAGCCGTTGATACGGGAGATGATCTGTGCTGCATCTTTTCCAAGACCGTTTAAGATAACGCGGAGCGGTTTTTTACGAACCTTGTTTGCCTTCTCTGCGATACCGATCGCACCCTCTGCAGCAGCGAAGGATTCGTGTCCTGCAAGGAAGCAGAAGCAGTCAGTCTCTTCCTCAAGGAGCATTTTACCGAGGTTACCATGTCCAAGACCTACTTTTCGCTGGTCAGCAACGGAACCCGGGATGCAGAAAGCCTGAAGACCTTCACCGATTGCAGCAGCAGCGCCTGCGGCACGGCGGCAGCCTTTCTTGATCGCGATCGCAGCGCCTACCGTGTAAGCCCAGCATGCGTTCTCAAAGCAGATCGGCTGGATCTTCTTTACCTGATCATATACGTTAAGGCCAGCATCCTTTGTGATCTTCTCAGCTTCTTCGATGGATGCGATGCCATAGCTGTTTAATACGGAATTGATCTTGTCAATTCTTCTCTCATAGGATTCAAATAATGCCATTTTATTCTCCTTCTTCCATTAAACCTCACGGAAATGTCACGTCAGTTCTTCTTTGTGAAAACGGGAAACGCGAACTCCGCGCTGCTCCGTTTGCGTAGCGTAAAATTTCCCACAAGGCGTGAAATTTTACTTTACTCCTGACGCGGATCAATGATCTTCACTGCATCTGCTACGCGGCCGTACTGTCCTTTTGCCTTCTCGTAAGCAGTTGTCGGATCGTCGCCTTTTTTGATGAAGTCAGTCATCTTACCAAGATTTACGAACTGGTAGCCGATGATCTGGTCCTCAGCGTCAAGAGCGATACCGGTTACATAGCCTTCAGCCATCTCAAGATAACGCGGTCCCTTCTTTAAAGTACCGTACATGGTACCAACCTGGGAACGGAGACCTTTACCAAGGTCCTCAAGACCTGCGCCGATCGGAAGTCCTTCTTCGGAGAATGCGCTCTGAGTTCTTCCGTAAACGATCTGGAGGAAGAGCTCTCTCATTGCTGTATTGATCGCATCACAGACAAGGTCTGTGTTTAATGCTTCGAGGATCGTTCTGCCCGGAAGGATCTCTGCTGCCATAGCTGCGGAGTGGGTCATACCGGAACATCCGATGGTTTCTACAAGTGCTTCCTGAATGATACCCTCTTTTACATTCAGGGTCAGCTTACAGGCACCCTGCTGCGGAGCACACCAGCCAATACCGTGTGTCAGACCGGAAATGTCTTTGATTTCTTTAGACTGTACCCATTTCGCTTCCTCCGGGATCGGAGCTGCGCCATGGTTCACGCCCTGCGCAACCGTGCACATCTGTTCTACTTCATGTGAATAAATCATGTTGAGACTCCTTTCAATATATGGTTCTTAATGCTCGTTAAAAAAATCACATCATACCCGTTTCATTTTCTCACAAAAATCATGTTTCGTCCATACCTTTTTCCAAAATATTCAAATTTTGAGAAGTAATTTTAACAGAAATCGGAGTTATGACAGGACAGCAGAACCCGGGATTTCTTATAGTGGAATGAGTTTTATATCTCGGAAAATCATGTTCTAAATATGTCTTGGCACATCCATATGCCTGGCATAGATGTTCGCGGCGGCAAGCAATTTCATACTGGTGTGCATTGCAGATTACTGTACACGGGTAGAAATTTTCTGAACTGAAAATTCCGTACAGGACAGTGGTGGTAGTGGATTTTGCCGATTTGGCATGCGGCATCTTTTTAAAAGGAAAATCATTGTAAACCAGACATTTCAGCGTTATACTAAAAGGAACGTAACTTCGTCTTCCTGGATGTTCAGATCCTGGGAGCACATAAACGGAGGTGGATAAATGGATCCTCAAAAAAATGATCTGACAGAACAGGAAGAACTGAAAATTCTCGGAGAGATCCTGGAAGCGTACATCGACACACCGATCGAAAAAGACGCATTTCTGATCAGTGATCTCGGGCTTGATTCCTTCCTGATCGTATACTTTATATCGGAAGTGGATGACCGGTTCGGCGTGACGATCGAGATGCCGGAACATGTGGAATATATGACGGTCCAGGACGTGCTGGATCAGCTGAATCAGAAAAACTGACTGCCAGAAAATTGCGGACAGCATCAAATTCTAGAACAACTGCCGAAGAAAATTTTGGCTGGTGTCTATGAAAAACATAAACGGCAGCTGATTTTGGACATGCGGGGAAAACAGGCAGGAAATATACAGGAGCATACATATGGAAAAAACACTTGAAGAAAAGAAGGAACTTGCGGCAAAAGTGATTGCGGCATTAAAAAAAGAATACCCGGATGCCGGCTGCACCCTGGATTACAACGAGGCGTGGAAACTTTTAGTCAGTGTCCGTCTTGCGGCTCAGTGTACCGACGCCAGAGTCAATGTGGTAGTCCAGGATCTCTACAAAAAGTTTCCGGATGTGAAGGCATTGGCGGAAGCAGATGTGGACGAGATCGAGGAGATCGTCCGCCCCTGCGGCCTTGGAAGAAGCAAGGCCCGGGACATCAGCGCCTGCATGAAGATTCTTTACGAGCAGTATCACGGAAACGTACCGGACGATTTTGATGCCCTCTTAAAGCTTCCGGGCGTTGGAAGAAAGAGTGCAAACCTTATTATGGGGGATGTATTCGGGAAACCGGCGATCGTCACTGATACCCACTGTATCCGCCTGACGAACCGGATCGGTCTTGTGGACGGGATCAAGGAGCCGAAAAAAGTGGAGATGGATCTCTGGAAGATCATCCCGCCGGAAGAGGGCAATGATTTCTGCCACAGACTTGTAGAACATGGCCGGGCTGTCTGTACAGCGCGGACGAAACCGTACTGTGACAAATGCTGTCTGGCAGAATTTTGTGAGAAGAACGGAGTGGAGTAAAGAGACATGGAGATAAAGACAGGAATTTCATTGCAGACAAAGCAGCAGCTTTCGCAGCTTCAGGTAGAGTCTCTGAATATTCTGGCAATGTCCATGATGGAGTTAAAGGATTTTCTGCAGAATGAGGAGATCGAAAATCCGCTGGTGGAATATACATCGGGAAAAGAAGAAGCAGCGCCGATTACCTATAAAGAGACGGAACGGTTTTACAATGGTACAGACCGGGATGAGAGAAGGGAAAATGAGCTGTACGAGATTGAGGACAGCGAGAAATCATTGGAAGACCTTGTGAATACGCAGCTCCAGTGGGAGCAGATCGGGGAGACGGAACGAAAGATCGTGGACTTCTGTATCCAGTCCCTGGAACAGAGTGGATATCTGATGATTCCGCCTAAAGATATTGCGAAAGATCTTGGAGTTGCGGAAGAACAGGTGGAGGAAGTTCTCTCTATGTTGAAGGAGCTGGAGCCGCAGGGACTCTTTGCGTCAGGACTTGAAGAATGTCTTCTGATGCAGGTTCGTGGGATGGACGAGGAAGAACTCCTGTCCGACATAATAAGGAACCATCTCCAAGACATCGCGGAAGGAAAGATCAGCACGATCTCGCGGGGCTTGAAAATCTCTTCAGCAGAGGTGAGAAAACTGATCCATGTGATCAAGAACTTAAATCCGCGCCCATTAAATGGGATCGGCGGTGAGAAAGCCCAATATATTCTCCCGGATGTGATCCTGGAGTTTCAGGATGGGCAGTGGAACATCGAACTGAATGATAAATGGACTGGAAATCTCCAGGTCAGCGATTTCTACATTCATATGATGGAGACCGCCCAGGATGAGGAATTAAAATCATATTTTGAGAATAAACTGCGCAGAGCCCGCTTTATTATGAACGCGGTGGAGCAGCGCAGAACAACAATTTTGGGAATCACACGGGAAATCCTGAAACGACAAGAAGATTATTTCCTCGGAAAAGGTCAGCTGAAACCGATGACACTGGAGGATATCGGCGATGTACTGGAGATCCACAAATCCACGGTCAGCCGCGCGATCCGTGACAAATATCTGAGAGTGCCGTCGGGATGTGTCCTGTTCCGCAGCTTATTTACGACTGGAATCGTCTCATCGGACGGAAACGGCGATGTGAGCAGAAATACAGTAAAGACAAAGCTGAAAGAACTGGTTGCGGCGGAGGATAAGAAAAAGCCCTGGAGCGATGAACAGCTCGCGGGTCTCTTACAGGATGCAGGAATGCCGATATCGAGAAGAACCGTTGCCAAGTACCGGATGGAGCTTGGAATTGGAGGCGTGTTCCAGAGAAAAGATGGATAAGGGTAACTGTTCAGTAGGTCTGCGCACTTGCTGCGCTGACCGTAAGAAAACTTGGGCTGGAAGGTAAAAATCCCATCGGCGCAGCCGATCTGGAATGGATTTTTGTATGTAACTGTGAGGGTACTGAACAGTTACGGATAAAAATGGGGCTGCCGTCTCAGTGATATGTGAATATCGCTGAGCGGCAGCCCCTGATCATTTACATGGTCTCATTTTCAAATTTTTCCGTATACTTCTTCTGGATCAGATCCACTAACTCCGGTGCCTTTCCTCCGATCGGAGTGCCATTCATCTCGCAGGCCGGGGAGCAGAATTTTGTGGAGCTGGAGACAATGATCTCGTCGGCATCCATGAGTTCTGCCATGGTAAATGGTGTCTCGTCGACGATGATTCCGTTATCCTTGCAGATCTGGATGATGTGCATTCTTGTGATTCCCGGTAAAATATAGTGGTCTGTCGGGTGGGTCTTAAATACGCCGTCCTTGATGATGGAGACGTTGCTGTGGGCGCACTCAGTGACGATATCGCCGCGGTGGAAGACACATTCGCCGCATCCGAGGGACTCCGCTTTCTCTGCAGCCATGACGTTGACAAGAAGGTTCAGAGTCTTGATATTGCAGTGCAGGAAACGCGTATCCTCCATATCAGTGAGCTTTAAGCGTTTGCCGGAGTCGGCCGGTTTTCCAGGTTTCATGAAGATCCAGAGATTCGGCTTTGTTCCTTTTTCCGGGAACTGGTGCTGACGGATACCGGTTCCCCGGGTCATCTGCCAGTAGATGAAGATATCCTTATCGTCCATCTTTGCCAGCATATCATAGAGAATTGCTGCCAGCTCGTCTTTAGTATAGGGAATATCGATCTTGATCAGACCTGCGCTGTTGAAAAAACGGTCCAGATGATCTTTCAGGGCGAAGATCTTTCCATTTCTTGCCAGCGTTGCCTCGTATACTCCGTCTCCGAAGTAACATGCGCGGTCGTTCATCGGAACGGTCATCTCTTCCAGAGGCCCGAATTTGCCGTTGTAGTAGCCAAGTGTTTTCATTTACGTTTCCTCCTGAATTCACGAAAAATTTTTCGGATATAACTGAAATTATTCTATTGCTATCATAGCATGGAACAGGAGGAAAGTAAAGGAAAGAGGAAGAATTTCAGCCAATGTTTTTGGACGTATTGTATAAAACGCCCTATATTTTCCCATTGTCATATGTGAGAATTTCCTGTATAATATAGAATAATTGTAACTGTTCAGTAGGTCTGCGCATTTACTGCGCTGACCGTAAGAAAAATTAGGCTGGAAGGCAAAAATCCTATCGGCGCAGCCGATTTGGAATGGATTTTTGCGCGTAACTGTGAGGGTACTGAACAGTTACGCGTAATTATGAAAATCTTGCAGGGCGGAAGCAAAGCAGCTTTTCGCGGCATGGCGGCAGATATCTGGACAAGATCTGCCAGTATAAATAAAATCAGGAAAGTGCAGGAAGCTACCAATGAACATCAGTATGAACCCAAACGGCGAACTGTATCAGTCTGCTGTCAACGCGCCGGGAACGATCGAGATCCCGGAGAGTTTTTTAAATGAGGCACGTCAGTTCCGGGAATTGAATATGCGTTACACATGTGCGATCCGGGAAGTGAAGACGAAATTAGAGGTATTGAACGATGATCTGGCGATCCGGAATCAGAGAAACCCGATCCAGATGATCAAATCCAGGGTGAAGAAGCCGGAGAGTATTATTGAGAAGCTTCACCGCCGCGGTTTCCCGATCTCCGTAAAATCGGTACGGGAGAACCTTTACGATGTGGCGGGGATCCGCGTGATCTGTTCCTTCGTGGACGATATCTATACGGTGGCTGAGATGTTAGCACGCCAGGATGATATCAATGTCCTTATGGTAAAGGATTATATCCGATGCCCGAAGGTCAACGGATACCGCAGTTACCATATGATCATCGAGGTTCCGGTATTCTTTTCCGACCGGAAAGAAAATATGCGCGTGGAGGTCCAGATCCGGACCATCGCGATGGATTTCTGGGCTAGTCTGGACCACCAGATGAAGTATAAGAAAGATGTGGAAGATGCAAGTGAGATCAGTGAAGAGCTGAAGGAATGCGCTGAGGTGATCGCGCAGACAGATCTAAAGATGCTGTCGCTCCGCCGGAAGATCGAGGACCGGGAGAGTAAGGAAAATCTGCTCCAGTTCGATAAGGATCCGATGTAAGGAGCGGTTCGGGGACTGCGGAAGCGTAAAGTCCACAGCAGTCCCGATAAGGTATAACTTAATAGAGATAGCAGCACAGGGTTTCGGTGATACGGAACCCTGTTTTTTTGTATAGGGTGAGAGCCGGGGCGTTGCCGCCGGATACCTGGAGAAGGACCGGGCGTGGGGCAGTATTGTCAGCAGCGGCACCTGCGCTTCTCACGTCTGAAATATGGTACGAAGTTTCCGGCGAAAGTGGTGAATGCTCGATGGAGGCTGCGTTACCGTTCAGCAACTGTGCAAGTACTGTACTTAAAAACTTTGTCCCATATCCCTTACCGCGGCAGGATTCTTCCACTTCAAAGCCATAGAGGTAGTAGTGGGAAGGGAAGACGGAGAAGCTGATAACGGCGTGGTCAGAGTGAAAGCGGAGAGTCAGAGTGCCGTCAAGATTCAGACATTCCGAGTGAATATCAGCAATTAAATCAAGGGCACTGACATCGGATCCTGTCTGGCTGGAGCGGCAGTCAATAATGGAAAAGTTTTCTGGCAGCAGCTTCATCATATGTTCTTCGGAATTCATTTCTGCTCCGATCGCCTCCAGAACGGCAGCAGCGGCAGAATTTCTCTTATCCGCATAAAAAATCAACTCCGAATCTTCCGGAAGTTCACCGATTCCCGCATCCAGAAGTCCAGAAAAGAGTCCATGACCGCGAAACTCCGGATCCGTGAAGGCAGAGCATTCATAGAGCAGGCCCTCTATAGGGATAAAAGCGATGGCGGAGACGATGGAACCGCCGTGTTCAAAATAGAGAAAGAGATCAGCCTCATCAAACGGGAACGAAAGTCTGGTTCCGTCAGAACCGGTGCATTTATTTACCATGGTTTGGAGCTGTCTGATCTGGGAAGAATCAAGGGAATGGACCCTGTGTAATTTCATAAAAAAATCCTCCTGAAAAAAGCCGGAAAATTTCCGAAAGTCATTTACTGGAATACCATACTGATTCCGGGCAGTGGAATGCTTTACAGATTGCCAGAGCACGCAGTGCGGAGTGGTCCTGTATCGGAGAGAGTAAAAGCTTTTTGTCTCCAATATCATGAACATAAGTATATACAGAAAAATCGACCAATTCAAGAAAAATTCCGTGCTTTTTTCTATTGCCGTTCCGCATAAGCGGTGCTAAAATGGTTGCTAGTCTTTGCGTGAGACAACAAAATGAGGAGGAAACATTATGAAGTACGTGAAGGAAATTGTGATCATCTTCGGGATCACAATGGTCGGAGAACTCTTAAATAAGTTCATTCCGCTTCCGGTACCTGCCGGAGTATATGGTCTGTTCATTCTTCTTGGCGGTCTGTGCAGCGGAATCATTAAGCTCTCTGACGTGGAAGTTACGGGAAACCTGCTTCTGGATCTGATGCCGGTGATGTTTATCCCGGCGGCTGTGGGAATTATTGATAAAATCGAAGAGCTGAAGGCTGTCATGATCCCGATGCTCATCATTACCTTCGTGACCACATTCATCGTCATGTCCATCACCGGAGTGACGGCAGAGTGGATCATCAAGAGACAGAAGAAAGGGGAGAAATAGAGATGCCGTTATATTTTGGAGTATTTGTCAGTCTTTTCGCATACCTGATCGGTATGGAATTAAAGAAGAAATTCGGCTGGCCGGTGTTAAATCCGCTGCTTGTGGCGATCATTCTCGTAATCGCGTTTTTAAAGGCCACGGGGATCACCTACACGGATTATAATGAGGGAGCGTCCTATATCAGCTATTTTCTGACCCCGGCGACGGTATGCCTTGCGATCCCGCTTTACAAGCAGCTGGAACTGTTGAAGAGAAACCTGACGGCTGTTGCGACGGCGATCACCGCGGGTGTCATCGGAAGCGTTGTCAGCGTCTATGTGATGTCCATGATCTTTAAGCTGGAACATGTGCACTATGTATCCCTGCTTCCGAAGTCCATCACCACAGCGATCGGAATGGGCGTATCTGAGGAAGCAGGTGGGATCGTGACCATGACCATCGTGAGCATCATCATCACAGGAATTCTTGGAAATATCATTGCGGACGGCTGGTTCAAGCTCATCGGAATCAAGGAACCGATCGCGAAAGGCCTAGCACTGGGAACATCCGCCCATGCTATTGGAACAGCAAAGGCCCTGGAGCTTGGTGAAGTGGAAGGTGCCATGAGCAGCCTGTCTATCGCGGTAGCAGGACTTATGACGGTTGTGAGCGTGCCGATCATGTCGGGATTGATCTGATCGTTAGACGTATTTTTATAGCTGTATTGGTCCGACCAATAAATGGAGAAATGTGTCCTGAATGCATGAACCTGCGCAAATGTGTAAGCTGCTGTATGTGGCTGTGCGGGGCAAATCAATGTATCAGGGCACATTCTTTTACATACGAAATATACCAACATTGAATTCTGTCACTGGTGAACATTCATGACCTTTGCTTTGTGATGAACGGAGTGGGGGGGACACGCAATAATTTGAGAAAAAATAAAAAATGGGATGGATTTTTGCGCGGGATTGTGCAAAAATTAGATCATGAAAAAGATCTGATTTAAGAAGGAGAGAAAGCCATGGCTGAGAGTGTAAAGAAACGTTCAGAGATCGAAGAACAGGATACCTGGAAACTGGAGGACATGATCGAATCACTGGAAAAGTTCGAGGAACTCATGGACGGTGTGGAGGAGCGGATCCAGGAGTATGAGGCATACCGGGGAAAACTTGGAAATTCCGCGGAATACCTGAAGAACTATCTGACATATGATGAGTCTGTGGACGAGACACTTTCTCTCCTTTATGCGTATGCGATGCAGAGGCGGGACCAGGATACCTCCGTCAGCGAGAACCAGGCGCTGGTGTCGAGAGTCCAGTCCCTGGCTGTGAAAGCGATGGCGGCATCTTCCTTCGCGGATCCGGAGATTTTAAGTATCCCGGATGAGAAGATGGCAGAATTTCTTGCATCTCCGGAGCTTGCCCACTATAAGAAACAGCTGGAACGTCTGCTGGCGAAAAAGGCTCACAGGTTATCGGAGAAGGAGGAGGCGATCTTAGCTGCCGCCTCCGAGATCTCGGGAACTCCATCATCGGTGTTTGCCCTGTTCAACAACGCGGATCTGAAATTTGAGCCGGTGAAGGATGAAAACGGGGAGCTGGTGGATGTGACCCACGCGAGATACGGAAAGCTCATCGAGAGCAGGGACAGGAGTGTCCGCGAGGCAGCGTTCCATTCCCTGTACGCCTCCTACCGTCAGTTCGCAAATACCGTTGCCGCAAACTATGAGGGAAATGTCAAACAAGGAAATTTCTATGCGAGAATGAGAAAATATCCGTCCGCAAGAGCCATGTACCTGGCGGGGAATGAGATCCCGGAAAAGGTTTACGACAACCTGATCGAGTCCGTCCATAACGCTTTGCCGCTGATGCACCGGTACATGAAATTCAGAAAGAGCTATATGAATGTCTCTGAGCTCCACATGTATGATCTCTATATGCCGCTGACGGAAGATTATGAGAAGACCTACACCTACAAGGAGGCGCAGGAGCTGATCTTAAAGGCGCTGAAGCCGTTAGGAGAGGAGTATCTGAATCTCCTGAGAACAGGATTTGAGAACCGCTGGATCGACGTCTATGAGAATGAGGGAAAAAGAAGCGGCGCGTACTCCAACAGCGCTTACGGCGTTCACCCGTATGTGCTGATGAGCTTTGATGGGACATTGAATTCTGTCCTCACGCTGGCCCATGAGATGGGACATTCCATCCACTCCTGGTATTCCAACGCGAACCAGAGCTACACCTACGCAGGATACAGGATCTTCGTGGCGGAAGTGGCCTCCACCTGCAATGAGATCCTGCTCTTAAATTACATGATCAACGAGGCAAAGGACAGAAAAGAGAAGTTTTATCTGGTGAACCAGCTTGCGGAACGGTTCCGCACGACACTTTTCCGTCAGGCCCTGTTCGCGGAGTTCGAGTGGGAGACTTATAAGCTTTCCTGGAACGGAACCCCGCTCACAAAAGATTTGCTCTGTGGTCTTTACCATGAGCTGAATTCGGAGTATTATGGGAAAGAGACCGTGATCGACTCCGATATCGACCACGAGTGGGAGCGGATCCCGCATTTTTACATGCAGTTCTATGTGTACCAGTACGCCACAGGATTTTCGGCGGCGATGGCCATCGCGAGACGGATCCTGGCAGGCGACACGGAGACGAAGGATGGCTATTTCCGCTTCTTAAAAGGCGGCTGTTCCAGGACTCCGGTGGAATTACTGAAGCTTGTAGGTCTTGACATGGAAGAGCCGGAGGTTGTGAATGAGGCTGTGAAGGTGTTTAAAGATCTGCTGGATGAGATGGAAGAACTGGCGTAAAAAGAAATTTTTTGTCAGGGATTTCTGGTTCGTACCGACGCAGTACGGACTGAAAGGTATCAAAATGTAAATCATTGCAGCAAGTATGCAGGCTTGCTGAGCAGTTGCAGTTTGTCAATTATGAAATCAGGATGCAGTGTTTGCCGGGAAAAGTGATAATATCCGGCATGAGGGGAAGAGGCGAGCAGTTATGAGTATTTATGAGGCGATTTTTAACCGATACTCCGTCAGAGAATACCGGATGGAAAAGATTGAGCCGGAGAGATTGGAAGCGTTGAAACGGTATTTGAAAACCGTAGCGCTTTTAGATGAGGAAAAGCCGGTAGAATTTGAGATCGTGGACAACACCAACGGAAAGCAGAAGGTCCACGGACTCTGGAAGACGGAAGCGCCGTATTACCTTGCGGTATATTGCGGTGACGACCGCCTTTCCATGCGAAATGCCGGGTACGCAGCAGAGCAGGCAGTCCTCTACCTTACATCGAAGGAACTCGGAACCTGCTATCTCGGAGCGACAAAAGCAGGGGAGGATAAAAAAGACGGACTGAAGCGTTTCCTCGTGATCGCTTTCGGCAAAGCATCCGCAAAGCCGTTCCGCGATTCGTCCATGGCCCACAGAAACTCCCTGGCAGCTCTCTGTGCCTTCAAGGATGAACCGGGAGAACAGGTAAAGTCGATCCTCCGCGCCGCCCGCCTCGCCCCGTCCTCCTTCAACTCCCAGCCCTGGCGCTTCGTCGTTTACTCCGACCGCCTCTACATCTTCATGAAAAAAGCCGCCCCATTCTCCGGAAAAGGAGCGAAGGCCTTCAAGGAGTTCAACATGGGAATCATGCTGTCACATATCATGCTGGCAGCGGAAGAGTACTGGATGAATATGGAGACACTGGTGGAGGAGCAGTTTGCGAAGAAGGATTATAAGAATGGGGAGTATGTCTGTACGATTGTGTTTCATAGTTGAAAAACGCCACACCGCATCTGTCTGGCCTCCTCCCCATCTGTCACAATATTCCCAAATTCTCCTCAAATTGCAGAAATTTTTCCAAGCACCACATTTCTACTTGAAACCGGAAACACCATATGCTAAAATTGGAAAGAATAAGGTGTTGTAGAAACGCAACTACATCGGAGGAGGAAACTATGATCAGTCAGCTCATACAGAAGATTCAGAAGACAAAGGCACCGATCTGCGTCGGTCTTGACCCTATGTTAGGTTATATCCCGAACCATATTGTCCAGAGAGCATTTAAGGACTTCGGCGAGACCATGGAAGGAGCTGCCGAGGCTGTATGGCAGTTTAATAAAGAAATTATTGATAACACTTATGATTTGATTCCCTCAGTGAAACCGCAGATTGCAATGTATGAGCAGTTTGGCATTGAGGGTCTTAAAATATATGCCCGCACGATCGAATACTGCCAGAACAAGGGACTCCTTGTGATCGGAGATGTAAAGAGAGGCGATATCGGATCCACTTCCTCCGCATATGCAGTTGGACATATCGGAAGTGTAAAAGTTGGAAGCAATGAATGCCGCGGTTTCAATACGGATTTTATCACCGTAAACCCGTACCTCGGAACAGACGGAATCAAACCGTTCGTCAATGTCTGCAACGATGAGGACAGAGGCCTTTTCGTTCTCGTTAAGACATCCAACCCGTCCAGCGGCGAGTTTCAGGACCGCCTTGTAGATGGAAGACCGCTCTACGAGTTAGTCGCAGAGAAGGTCGTTGAGTGGGGCGAAGCAAGCATGGACGGCGATTACAGCAACGTAGGCGCTGTTGTGGGCGCTACATATCCGGAGATGAGCAAGATCTTAAGAAAGCTCATGCCGAAGACATACTTCCTTGTACCGGGCTACGGCGCACAGGGCGGTACCGCGAAAGACTTAATGCACTGCTTCAACGAGGATGGTCTCGGAGCTGTCGTAAACTCCTCCAGAGGAATCATCGCTGCGTACAAGCAGGAGAAATACGCAAAGTTCGGTCCGGAACATTTCGCAGAGGCATCCAGACAGGCCGTTGTGGATATGATCGCGGATATCAACTCCGTATTATAATTAATAGAGTATATTGGTAACTGTTTAGTAGGTCTGCGCACTTGCTGCGCTGACCGTAAGAAAGCTTTGCGGCAGCAGGCAAAAATCCATTGACGAAGTCAATTTAGGATGGATTTTTGCACGGAGCTGTGAAGGAACTGAGCAGCTGCGTACATTGAAAATTTATCAGCCATGGCGTATGTCCGTGGCTGATGTGTTGTAACCATATAAAAACAGTGTTCCGGAAAGCTGGAAAAGCACCGGAATACTGATAGTAAACCACCAGGAGGAAACCATGGCACAGAAAAAAGTAAACGCTGTGATCCACAGCCAGGAAAAACTGGCAGAGGGAATCTACAGCATGTGGCTTGACGCACCGGAGATGGCAAAAGCAGCCGTACCGGGACAGTTTATCGCTGTTTACACCAATGACCAGTCAAAGCTTCTGCCGCGTCCGATCAGTATCTGCGAGGCAGACAAGGAGAATGGAAGACTTCGGATCGTTTACCGCATCGCGGGAGCCGGAACAAAGGAATTTTCCGCATACAAGGAAGGCGATACCCTCGATATTATGGGACCGCTGGGAAATGGATTCCCCTTAAAGAAGAAAAAAGCATTCCTGATCGGCGGCGGAATCGGAATCCCGCCGATGTTAGAGCTTGCTAAGAACCTTGACTGCGAGAAGACAGCAGTCATCGGTTACAGAGATAAAGAGACCTTCCTCGCGGACGAGCTTCGCAAATACGCCGATGTCGTGATCGCGACAGAGGATGGAAGTGTCGGAACAAAGGGAAATGTCATCGACGCGATCCGCGCGGAGAAGCTTACCGCGGATATTATCTACGCATGCGGACCAACTCCGATGTTGAAGGCATTAAAGACCTACGCAATGGAGAACGGGATCGAGTGCTATATCTCTCTGGAAGAAAAGATGGCATGCGGAATCGGTGCCTGTCTTGGCTGTGTATGCCACAGCAAGGACATTGATGAGCACAGTAACGTGAGAAACAAGAGAATCTGCAAGGACGGTCCGGTATTCCGCGCTGAAGAGGTAGAACTTCTGACTCCGGATGAGCAGCGCGAGCGCATCGCCTCCGGCATCATGATCAAGAAGGAGGAGCAGGCATGAATACAAAAGTAACACTTGCCGGTGTAGAGTTAAAGAACCCGGTTATGACCTGTTCCGGTACCTTTGGTTCCGGTATGGAATACGGCGAGATGATCGATCTTGACCGTCTCGGCGCTGTTGTAACAAAAGGAATCGCAAACGTGCCGTGGCCGGGAAATCCGACCCCGCGTGTGACAGAAGTTTACGGCGGAATGTTAAATGCGATCGGTCTTCAGGGACCAGGCGTCGACGTGTTCATGAAGCGCGACGTTCCGTTCTTAAGACAGCATGACACAAAGATCATCGTTAATGTCTGCGGAAAGTCCGAGAGCGACTATGTGGATGTTGTGGAGCGTCTCGCTGACGCTGACGTGGATATGCTCGAGATCAATATCTCCTGCCCGAACGTAAAAGAGGGCGGAATCGCATTCGGCCAGGATCCGAAATGCGCGGAACAGATCACAAAGGCGGTAAAGAAGGTCGCAAAGCAGCCGGTGATCATGAAGCTCTCCCCGAACGTTACGGATATCGCTGAGATGGCGAGAGCCGTTGAGGCAGGCGGAGCTGATGTGGTATCTCTGATCAACACCATCACGGGAATGAAGATCGATATCAACAAGCGTATATTCGCCCTGGCAAACAAGACCGGCGGTATGTCCGGCCCGGCGATCAAACCGGTGGCTGTCCGCATGGTATATCAGGTCGCAAACGCTGTGAAGATCCCGGTGATCGGAATGGGCGGCATTATGACGGCTGAGGACGCGCTGGAGTTCATCCTCGCAGGTGCGACAGCAGTGTCCATCGGAACCGCGAGTTTCATCAACCCGGATACGACGATCCAGGTGATCGAGGGCATCGAGGCGTACATGAAGAAGTACGGTGTGGAAGATATCCACGAGTTAATTGGTGCTGTGCACTAAGAATATTATTTTGAAAGGAAGTTTTTAGGTCATGGAAAAGTACAAGCAGGAATTTATTGAATTCATGGTTGATTGCGGCGTATTAAAATTTGGAGATTTCGTAACAAAGAGCGGAAGAAAGACACCGTTTTTCGTAAACACAGGCTTCTACCGCACAGGCGCCCAGCTCAGAAAGCTCGGCGAGTACTACGCGAAGGCAATCAATGATACATTCGGAACAGACTTCGATGTTCTCTTTGGACCGGCTTACAAGGGAATCCCGCTGACCGTTGCAACAAGCATGGCGATCAGCGAGCACTTCGGCGCGGACATCAAGTACTGCTCCAACAGAAAAGAAGTAAAAGACCACGGTGACAAGGGAATCCTTCTCGGCAGCCCGATCGCTGACGGTGACAAGGTCGTTATCATCGAGGACGTGACAACAGCGGGTACATCCATCGAGGAGACACTTCCGATCATCAAGGCACAGGGCGATGTCGATGTTCTCGGTCTTGTTGTATCCGTAGACCGCTGCGAGAGAGGTAAAGGCGAGAAGTCCGCTCTTACCGAGATCCAGGAGAAATACGGTTTCCGCACAACAGCGATCGTAACCATGAAGGAAGTTGTTGAGCACCTCTACAATAAAGAGTACAAGGGAAAAGTTATCATCGACGACACATTAAAAGCTGCGATCGACGCATACTATGAGCAGTATGGCGTAAAATAAGAAGGAGCGGTTTTATGGAAAAGATTTATAAGACCATGAGAAACACAGGGGCAGCGAGCATCGCGGTCGGAGTTATTGTTGCCTCTGTCGGACTTGCTGCCGGAATCATCGCGATCGTGAACGGGGCACTGCTTCTTAAGAGAAAATCTGAGATCACGTTTTAATCGGATCAGGGCGGTTTTAACGCGGCTGTGCAAACAAAAAGAGCGGTGAAGCATGCCTGAAAAGTGAGATGAACGGAGTGGGAGATGTGGCCTTTATGGCGGCATCTCCTTTCCTGCTTAAAAATTCGGAGAGTATCCGGAGAGAAGGACCACGAAACAGGACCCCTGTTTTGGTGGAAATGGAGAATTTTAAAAATGAAAAAACACAGACATCGGATTCTCGGGGCGGTTCTTTTCGTCCTGTATCTGGTTCTGCTGACATATTTCCTGTTTTTCGCCGAAGAAATGGGGCGCAGCCCCGACGCGAGGGCCGAATATTCCTACAACCTGACCCTTTTTAAAGAGATTCGGCGCTTTCTTTTATACAGGAACATTCTTGGCTGGCGCGCGGTGTTCTTGAATATTTTCGGCAACGTGCTGGCATTTATGCCCTTTGGCTTTTTTCTGCCGGTCATCTGGGTGCGGACGAGACACTGGTATATCACAGTACTCTTAAGCTTTGCCATGAGTCTTCTTGTGGAGACGATGCAGCTTGTCGGCAAAGTCGGAAGCTTTGATGTGGATGACCTGCTCTTAAATACCATCGGTGGTTTTGCCGGGTATATTATTTTTGTCCTTGCGAGAGGCGTTTGGGAGAGATACAGTGGAACGAATCGGAAATAAAGTATCGTATATTAAAAAGCCGTTTGCAAAGAACAGTTTTGTGGCGGCAGGGCTCGCAGCGGCGGCACTTGTCTTTTATGCCGCCGCCATCAGCTTTTCGTACTATACCCAGGGGAATGCACCGCTTGCGGCTGCGGCTCTGGGTTTTTGCAGTATTATCATTGCGGTGTCATCGGTGGTCTATGGTGTATTTGCCATGATGGAGAAAGAGAAGAATTATCTTCTGGCGAAGATCAGCCTTGCGGCGGCGGGGATCCTGCTGCTGGTGTGGGTACTGATGATCGTGTTTGCGCTGTAAAGATGACAGGGCGGAACCGGGAACAGCGGTCCGGAGCGCATCTTTTTCAGGTGCGGAAAATGAACGTGAAATGGAGGCATGACACATGGAACAAGATCTGATCAGAGAGCGCTATGACCTTTCCATGGCGCGGATCCAGGAAATTCTGACGGAAGAGACGGTACCGGAAAACTACCGGGATTATTTTAGAAAAGTGACAGAGTTCATTATCCAGTGCGGCGAGGTCTTAAAGGCGAAAGAGGACGGAAGTCTGGAGCAGATGACACTGGAAGAGGGAAGAACGTTAAATCATAAGCTCTATGTGGATGTTCTTCCGGAAAACTATGAGACAAGCTATACGAATCCGGCTTACGCGGTGAAGACGCTGGGGGAGGAGTACGGAAAGCTTCTTTCCTATCTCTATGCGGAGATCCGCGGGGATATCATTTACGCGTTTGAGGGACGTGTTCTGGATCTCGTGATCGGAAACGAGGCACTGATCGAGATCTACAACCTCTTTGAGGGCGAGACACTTCCGGCAGCGAAGGAGATCAAGGACGTGCTCTACTGGAGCGCCAGCGACTACTGTGATGTGACTCTGACTTACCGTGTACAGGAAGGCGTGGATCCAAAGCTTGACTTCGCGAAAAAGATCATCATGGAGAGTGACCTTTCCGATCTCTCGTATCTCTACCGGTTCGGTGCGTATATTTCCCCGGAAGAGGAGAAGACAGCGGCGTTCTTAAACAGCCTGCCGGAGGAAGAGATCAGGAAGATGGCAGATACCTATACTGACGGATATATCCGTGGATTTGAGGTCATGGGCCGGGATCTTTCGAAGAAGAAGACGGTGTCAGTGCGTTATCCGATCGGTTTTGAACGCATGGTACGCCAGGCAGTAAAAAATTTCGAGTCAGCGGGGCTTTCGGTGATCTTTTGCAGAAGTGCTGTGGGCAGCATCAACCGGAATCCGGCAGGACACAGCGGATACGCATCCTCTTCCCCGAACAGACAGTATGATTATGACCATCGTTATGACAGCGCAGTCTATATGGATAAGGCGTTCCGTGACCGGAAGATCGGTGTCTTAAAGACGGCCTACGAGCAGTATAAAGAGGACGCAGCCGCTTACGCGGGACCGGCGGTCATCGAGACCTTCGGCGAGCCGGGCTTTGATCCGGTGAATAAGCCGGAGGCATGGGCGTTTACGGAGAAACAGCAGAACCTTTATCTGGAGTGCAGGAATCTCTCTATGCCGGTGGTGAACGAATATATTCCGGGGGATGAGACGAGCTTTACGATCATCGCGTTCCCGGTTCCGGCAATCGGGGAACTGTTCCCGGAGATCTTTAAGGAGACGATCCGGATCAACACCCTGGATTACGAACTTTACCGTGACATGCAGCAGAAGATCATTGATGTTCTCGATACGGCGGAGTATGTGGAGATCACCGGAAAAGGGGAGAACCAGACGAACATGCAGGTCCAGCTGGCTGCGATTTCCAACCCGGAAAAGCAGACGAAGTTTGAGAACTGTGTGGCGGATGTAAATATTCCGCTTGGCGAGGTGTTCACTTCCCCGAAGCTTGCGGGAACGAACGGAATCTTAAATGTGGGAACGGTTTATATCGGAGATATCCAGTACCGGAATCTCCGCATGGAATTCAAGGACGGCCGTGTGGTTTCAGCGGTATGCGATAACTTCGTGGAAAATGGAGTGATCGATCAGGAAGCCGGACACCGCCTTATTGTGCAGGGAATCATGAATGGTCATGAGACGCTGCCCCTCGGCGAGTTTGCCATCGGAACGAACACGACGGCCTACGCCATGGCGGAGAAGTTTGGAATTCTGGACCGTCTGCCGATCCTTATCGTCGAGAAGATGGGACCGCACTTTGCAGTTGGCGACACCTGCTACAGCTGGTCTGAGGACAGCCCGATGTACAATCCGGACGGCAAGGAGATGATCGCGAGAGACAACGAAGTTTCTATATTAAGGAAGGAAGATGTCTCGAAGGCGTACTTCGGTGTCCACACGGATATCACGATTCCATATAAGGAGCTGGAGAGAATTTCCGCAGTCCATACAGACGGAACGAAGACAGATATTATTCTGGACGGAAGGTTTGTGCTGGCGGGGCTGGATGAATTAAATAGGCCGCTGGATGAAAAATAAGAAAAAGTTGTAACTGTGAAGATACAGAATCGTTACAAAAAGTTTTATCAGACTGCAAGACCGGAATAGCATAGAGAAAATTATGAACACAGTGGTTATGCAGCTGATGACAGGACACCCTGAAATATGTAATTCATTTATGTATTTCAGGGTGTTTTTACATAATTACACTGAGTTTGGACACTTGTGATCCCAGAAAAAGCCGCTGACAGACCGATGGATGGGAAGAATATTATATTTTGCAGTATCACATCACTGCATGAAGTTGGCAGAATCTACGGATTCCTACTTGACGCGCATAAAAAAACCTTGTATTATGATTGATAAGGAAATATTGTTACTAAAAAGCTATTTATTAGAATTACTTATCAATAATCGTTACACTCATAAGGAGAAAAAACAATGGCAAAAGTTGGAATTGTAATGGGCAGTGACTCTGATATGCCGATTATGGCACAGGCTGCCGAGGTACTGGAACAGTTTGGTATTGATTTTGAAATGACGATCATTTCCGCTCACAGAGAGCCGGATACATTTTTCGAGTACGCGAAGAGCGCCGAGAGCAAAGGCATGAAGGTCATTATCGCCGGCGCAGGCAAGGCAGCTCATCTTCCGGGTATGTGCGCAGCGATCTTCCCGCTTCCGGTCATCGGAATCCCGATGAAGACTTCTGACTTAGGCGGCGTGGATTCCCTCTATTCTATCGTACAGATGCCGTCCGGAATCCCGGTAGCGACCGTAGCGATCAACGGAGGAAAGAACGCCGGAATCCTTGCGGCAAAGATCCTTGCGGCATCCGATCCGGAACTCCTTGAAAAATTAAAAGCTTATTCCGAGAAGATGAAGACGGAAGTTGAGAGCAAGGCTGAGAAGCTCGACAAGATCGGATACAAAGAGTATCTTGCTTCCATGAAAAAATGACAAGTAACAGAGATATTAAAAACAGAGTTCCCGCAGACAGAAAAGGGAGTAGCTGCCGGGCATTGTGTTTCCAGCAGGGTCTGATGAAGACACAGTGTAAACTCATATAAGCATAAAAAATATAGAAATCGGGACATGATCGCGTATGCAGCATGCAGAATGTGCAGAGAATGTCCGAGAACATAAGATTCTCCAGGAGGAAATACATATGGATTACAAGAAAGCCGGAGTTGATATCGAGGCTGGTTACAAGTCTGTAGAACTGATGAAAGAGCATGTTAAGAAGACCATGCGTGAGGAAGTTTTAGGAGGTCTTGGCGGATTTTCCGGTGCATTCTCCCTCGCAAAGATCAAAGATATGGAGGAGCCGGTCCTTCTTTCCGGTACTGACGGATGTGGAACAAAGGTGAAACTTGCGATGATCATGGACAAGCATGACACCATCGGTATCGACGCAGTTGCCATGTGTGTCAACGATATCGCGTGTGCAGGCGGTGAGCCGTTATTCTTCTTAGACTATATTGCATGCGGCAAGAACTATCCGGAAAAGATCGCGGATATCGTAAAAGGTGTTGCGGAAGGCTGTCTCCAGTCTGAAGCTGCCCTGATCGGCGGTGAGACCGCAGAGCATCCGGGTCTTATGGCAGAGGATGAGTATGACCTTGCAGGTTTCTCCGTTGGCGTCTGCGATAAAAAGGATATGATCACAGGCGAGAATCTTCAGCCGGGTGATGTGCTGATCGGAATGGCTTCCACAGGCGTTCACTCCAACGGTTTCTCTCTTGTCCGCAGGGTATTTGAGAAAGAGATGACTGCGGAGGGCTTAAATACATATTACGACGAGCTTGGAAAGACTCTTGGTGAGACACTTCTCGCTCCGACAAGAATCTATGTGAAAGCTTTAAAGAACGTGAAAAAAGCAGGCGTTACCGTAAAGGCATGCAGCCATATCACAGGCGGCGGCTTCTACGAGAATGTTCCGCGTATGTTAAAGGATGGCGTCCGCGCTGTGATTCATAAAGACAGCTACCAGATCCCGCCGATCTTCCCGCTGATGCAGAAAAAGGGCGAGATCGATGAGAAGATCATGTACAATACCTTCAACATGGGAATCGGCATGGTCGTTGCAGTCGCTGAGGAAGATGTCCGCACAACGATGGCAGCCATGAAGGCAGCAGGAGATATCCCGTACATCATCGGATCCATCGAGGCAGGAGAAAAGGGAGTGACCTTATGTTAAGAGTCGGCGTTCTTGTTTCCGGCGGAGGAACGAATCTTCAGGCGATCTTGGATGCCATCGACGCGGGAACGATCCGCAATGCGAAGGTAGAGGTCGTCATCAGCAACAACGCAGGCGCGTTTGCTTTGGAGCGCGCGAAAAAGCATGGGATTCCGGCTGAGTGTCTTTCCCCGAAGGATTTTGCGTCCAGGGAGGAGTTCAATGAGGCACTGGTTGCTAAAATCGATTCCTATGAGCTGGACCTCATCGTGCTGGCAGGATATCTCGTGAAGATCCCGGCAGCCATGATCGAAAAATACAGAAATAAGATCATCAATATCCACCCGTCTTTGATTCCGTCCTTCTGCGGTGTCGGCTTCTACGGATTGAAGGTCCATGAGGCTGCTCTTCGGAGAGGTGTAAAGATCACCGGTGCGACGGTACATTTTGTGGACGAGGGAATGGATTCCGGTCCGATCATCTTACAGAAGGCTGTTGAAGTGGAAAAAGGTGACACGCCGGAGGTCCTTCAGCGCCGCGTCATGGAACAGGCAGAGTGGAAGATCCTGCCGAAGGCCATCGACATGATCGCAAACGGAGAGATCTGATACAGGATAGAAGACAGCCGTTCCTGGCTGCGCGGGGCGTATACAGGAACGGCTTCACTGATAAGCAGGAGGAAAAACGAATGAAGGTTTTAATCGTTGGCAGCGGCGGAAGAGAGCATGCGATCGCATGGAAGGTCGCACAGAGCAAGAAGGTCGATAAGATCTACTGTGCACCGGGCAATGCAGGTATTTCTGAAGTAGCGGAGTGCGTGCCGATCGGTGCCATGGAATTTGATAAATTAGTTGCTTTCGCGAAAGAAAAAGAGATCGATCTTACCGTGATCGGTATGGATGATCCGCTTGTAGGCGGAATCGTTGATGTCTTCGAGAAAGAGGGACTCCGTGTATTCGGACCGAGAAAGAACGCGGCGATCCTCGAGGGTTCCAAGGCATTCTCCAAGGACCTTATGAAGAAGTACAATATCCCGACAGCGGCTTATGAGACATTTACAGACCCGGAAAAGGCGCTGGAGTATCTTGAGACCGCAAAGATGCCGATCGTACTGAAGGCAGACGGTCTTGCGCTTGGAAAGGGCGTTCTGATCTGCCAGACATTGGAAGAGGCAAAAGAGGGCGTTAAGACCCTGATGATGGATAAGAAGTTCGGCTCCGCGGGCGATGAGATCGTCATCGAGGAGTTTATGACAGGCCGTGAGGTATCCGTACTGTCCTTCGTGGACGGAAATATCGTGAAGATCATGAGCTCCGCCCAGGATCACAAGCGTGCGAAGGACGGCGACCAGGGCTTAAATACCGGCGGTATGGGAAACTTCTCTCCGAGCCCGTTCTACACGAAGGAAGTCGACGAGTTCTGTAAGAAATATATCTACCAGCCGACCGTTGACGCCATGAAGGCAGAGGGAAGACCGTTCAAGGGAGTTATCTTCTTCGGTCTCATGCTGACCCCGGACGGCCCGAAGGTCCTGGAGTACAATGCGAGATTCGGCGACCCGGAGGCGCAGGTCGTTCTCCCAAGACTGGAAAACGATATTGTGGACGTCTTCGCGGCATGTATCGACGGAACGCTCGATCAGGTCGACTTAAAGTTTGACAATGACCGCGCGACAGTATGTGTGATCTTAGCGTCCGACGGCTACCCGGTAGAGTATAAAAAAGGATTCCCGATCGAGGGACTTGAGAAGTTCAAGGGAAAAGACGATTACTATGTCTTCCACTCCGGCACAAAATTCAACGAAAACGGTCAGATCGTCACCAACGGTGGCCGTGTCCTCGGTGTGACCGCCACCGGAAAAGATCTGAAGGAAGCCAGAAAGAAGGCTTATGAGGCTACGGAATGGATATCATTTGAGAATAAGTATATGAGACATGATATTGGTAAGGCGATCGACGATATTCACTCATAACCTAAAAGGTCCAATGAATCTCAAAATCTCCATTTGAATTGATCATTATATGATTGATCAATAGGCAGACGAGATTGTGCTTTTCGGTATCATCCAATTCATCAATGTTGGACATGGACAGGATACTTTTCACATCGGCAGTATCTTTCTGATCAGCTGTAGCATTCTCAATTTCAAGAGAGAGGGTATCTCTTTCGGAATAGAGGATCTGCAGCTGATTTTCTATATCCTTTTCTTCGACTGAACCAAGCGAGTAGAGCCTGATCGTGCGGGCAATTTGCTTTTGTATATTTTCCAGACGTTTATTTAATGTTTCAACAAGAGATGAAGAGTCCGCAGCGGGGGAATTGGAAACTTCATCAAAATAATCAGGATCCAGCTGGAGATGACGGATTTCATTTAAAACAGCATTGTCTAAGACCTCGACTCTTATGTTGGGAGACATACATTTTGGAGATCCATCACGCCAGTTGTAAGCACGATTACGACATTTGTAATATTTATAGCGATGCTTTTTCGTGCCTACATAATGAGCAGAATATGTGGCCCCACAGGAAGCACATCGGCATAGCCCAGAGAGAAGATACTGACCGTAGTGCCCGGTATGTTCTTTTTTGTAGTATTCAGCGATCTGGGTAACCTTTTTCTGAACTTCATTAAATGTGGTTTCGTCTATAAGTGGTTCGTGGATCCCGTTAATATATCCAGTATTTGTTTTTATCTTTCCAATGTAGATAGGATTTTGCAGTATTAAAGAAATCGTATTATAACCAACTTTATAAGGTCCATATTTGGTAGTGTATCCAGACATGGAGCGGGCAATATCAGAATAGGAATATCCGCGGATCGCCAGATCGAAGATCTGTTTAACCTGCGCTGCTTCGTATTCGTTCGGGATAAGATAGTCGTTAATAAAGTCATAGCCGATTGGGACATTTCCGCCGCCGTGCCATTTTCCCTGCTTTGCCCGTCCTTCCCGTCCCATTGCCATTCGTTCCTTAATTTGTTCCCGCTCTAACTGCGCGAAGACACTTAAAATTCCGATCATGGCCCGCCCAAACGGGGTACTGGTATCAAAATTTTCCGACATGGAGATGAAATCCACATGGTTTGTAAGGAAAAGGTCCTCGATAATATAGAGGGTATCTTTCTGGGAACGGGATAATCGATCCAGTTTGTAGACAAGAACGGTATCAAAACGTTTTTGTGTGCAATCAGCAAAGAGCTTTTGGAGAGATGGACGGTTCATATTTCCGCCAGAAAAGCCCGGATCCGTATATACTTTATAGATCTTCCAGGAATGAGCTTCGCAGAATTTTGTAAGCCGGTCGATCTGCTCCGAAATGGAATATCCTTCAACGGCCTGTTCCTGGGTGGAGACCCGGACGTAAATAGCGACTTTTTTCATATAATACCTCCAGAAAAAGGTATAAAAAATACACCCCTTGCCGAGATGCCTGGAAGATGATATAATTCAGTTGTTCAGGCTGATTATATCTTTCCGGAGCATCCGGCAAGAGAAAATCTATGAAAATCCGTTCGGTGCTGGTAACACCGGGCGGTTTTTCTATTTATGTGATTTGACAAATTATTTCCGGACCTGTATAATATACTTAACGAGAGAGCCGAAAGCTAGAGTACACCTAGCCGCCGGCAAGCATCAACCTAAAAAATAGCGCCTTATCTTACCAGGACGAGGGCGCTATTTTTTGTGTGTAAAATAAGCAACGAGGGTTATTACAGCACAAAGCATAATTACAAACTGAAACAGATCAGAATATGTAACCATCAGCACCAGCCTCCTTTCACTTTCGTGTCCGGCGGCTGACATAATCGCCCCTTCGGTTCCCCGGGTAAGTATATTATTTTCAAGGTTCGTTCTATATCTTTTCCATCACCGCCAAGTGCGGTTCAAACATGATCACATATCCATCCAGCTCTGTGTAGCAGCCGTATTTTTCCCGGTAGCATTCCAAGGCTTCGTTCAGAAATTCTTCTGACACTTCCAGACATTCTGACAATTCATGCAAGTTATGGCAATGGTTCCGGTATCCCAGGATGATCCCGGAGAGTCCGATCCGACGGTCGTAGGCCCACAGCCTTGCAAGATGTTCCTGTTTGCGATTAGCCACATCATTCTGATCTAAAATATTGCCGACTGTCATGCGGTGGTGACCAAGCTCTTCCGCGAGAACACAGGACTTTTCTACCGTGGTCATATCCTGACGGATAGCTACCGTACCATCACAATACAGACCGCGGATTCGGTTGCTGTCGAAAGGATAGTCGATCACATTGACTCCATCTTCGCGGGCTTCTTCCTGTAGATATTCGTATGAATTCATAAGAGCCTCCGTAAAAATTATTCCTCCATAAAATACTGACAGCGGTTCCGATAATAATCCTGTTCCAGATGGAATAGAGAACACATTTTTGCCACGGATCCGTTTTCACGATATTCTTTCAACGCTTCCAGATATTCCGGCCGGTGAGCATCCTCTATGATCAACGGTGAAAGATTATGACGCAGGCATTCCCTGAAAAGGATCATTCGACCAGTGCGTCCGTTTCCATCCTGGAAAGGATGAATGCTTTCATAGCGAACATGAAATTCAGCCAGAATTTCAAGAGTGACATCCTGGGAGGAATACCAGGAGAGCAGTTTTCCCATTTCTTCCGGAACTTTGCTTGGAAGAACTGTCTCATACATACCGACAATGTTCGGACGTTTCTTGTAGTCACCGATCGCATACCCGTTGGCGCGATCCTCAAAGACACCGCTTTTCAGTTCATAGTGGAACTGTTTGATCAGTTCCTGGCTGAGAGGCTGGTCAATTGTTTCTAACATCTTATTGAACATTAAGAAATGTCCGTTCATTTCTTCTACATCTTTTGCACGATAATAATCATCTGATTTTGGAAGTGTGCCGGTATCAAAGAGAGACGCCGTCTGTTCTTCCGTCAGAGTGCTGCCTTCGATTTTGTTGGAGTTATAAGCAAGTAAGCGCTGAGTGAGACCGTAGATTCCGGAGCGGTCACGGCGCTTCCATTCTATTTGAAAACGTTCCAGCAGGAACTGAATAAATTCTGTAGTTGTCATGTGCGTCTCCTTTCTGGGGATCATGATTTCTTTCTATTCTTAACAAATTCAGCGAACTGGCGGATCTCATCCAGCTCATCCTCTGTGAAATCGTCACCGTCGAAGTGGGCGGCGATGGTGGTAGGTTGATAGTTATTTTCTGCAACCATTCGCTCCAATTCATCCGCGGTAATTCCTAAAGCATTACATATTTTACAAACATTTATATAACCGGCTTTTTCTGCCCCACGCTCTAAGATTGCTTTTACTGTAGAGTAGGGAAGACCAGATATCTTTACAATATCAGAAACCTTCATGTTTTTTGAGTCCATCAATTTCCGTAGTAATTCAGCTCTTTGATCCATGTGTATACCTCCTACGATGATATTACAATATTGCGCTAAAAAAGTAAACACAAAATTGCAAAATTCTGCAAATAATATGTTGACATTTGCGCAATAATGCAATATAGCAAAGGTATGAATTGCACAATTACGCAATTTGAAGGAGGTGAAAAAGTTGTGCGCGGTAAAAATTGATAATCTTGGGGCTGAGATGAAAAGAAAAAAAGTCTCTCGCCTTGAAATTGCAACATATCTGGGAGTTTCATATAGAACGATTCATTCGAGATTCAATGGTAAAGTGCCGTGGGAATATTCAGAATGTGTGAGAATTAGAGATCACTTTTTTCCCAGAACACACATTAGAATACCTGTTCGCAACAGAGGACGAGAGGGGGGTGAGAGAGAACGGACCAAATGAAGAAGACAATATTAAACCTAGATTATTCACGGATCAGCCGTGAAAGTGGCTGAAAGCCACATAGTTACTGT
>OATU01000068.1_pt1 | contig 111723 bp, 99 predicted proteins | sample 1516711 | NCBI WGS metagenome assembly OATU01 (sample SAMEA2579971, study PRJEB22360) | human gut metagenome | biome: human gut; feature: human-associated habitat; material: faeces | place: Denmark | collected 2008/2010 | reverse complement strand
TCTGGATATAACGTGGGGGTCGGTTTTGGGCACCCCCGCCGCTATTATAGGGGAAAGTTTTTTACAAATGAAGAAGATATAATAGCGGGAAAGCTGTTATATTGATAGACTTCTTCATCTGTATGAAAATATGAAAAAGTGTATGAAAAAAGCTTATTGCCTTTCAACGATTATTATAATACGGGACAAATGTGTCTAAAAAAAGTCCAAATTATAAATTAACCGTGTATTTTTGTAAACGAAGAATAAATTGATTCGAAACATTTTGAGCCTTTTGTCCTATGGAAAGTTTATGGAAGATTTTTTATAATGAAAGTAATGAAATCGTGAATAACAGAATAGAATAATGACTGTGTTTATGGCGGCTTGTAGTGCTTTGTAAATGTTTAAGGTGAAAAATACTTGGAAATGGGGATTTTTGTATGGACGAAGAAAAAGTACGCTATTTTATCGAGGCAGAACGTAAAAAAGGCACATCGACAGAAGAATTGATTTTTATTTTATATGACAATGGGGTGCCGGTTTATGAAATATCCAATTTTTTAGATGTGTCAATCCGGCATGTAGAAGAAGTCTTAAGTGATGACTAATCCATCGGCAGATTCATTTTTGTACAATAATCTGTGGGAAGTACACGCACTTTTCATAATTATTTAGCATAATATTCATAGATTTACCAATCCGGTTGTGGTATACTGTACTATAATGAAGGTAAACGGAAAGGCAGGGATATTTATGGAAGTTTATGAGTTACCGATTACCCCGGAAGAATCAAAGAATTATCACAGTTTTTTTTATAAATTAAAGGCGTTGACCCTTAGGGAATGGATGAGGTCGTATATTACGGCAGTAATTTATGCTGTCGTACTCTGCGGTGTGATATATTTTATCTCGGATACGCTTTTTATCCGTTTTTGGTTTGATACACCGCTGGCGGGAAAGGGTGTGCTGTTCTTTTTCATTTTTATTCTGGCGGCAGCACAGCGTTCCAGAAATATACAGCTGCGAAAAATGCTTCAAAAGTATTTCATTAATAATATGCCGCAGGAATTTTTAGCAGGCGGAATCCAGTTAAAAAAGATTCGCGTGCAAAAAGACAGACTTGTGGTATACTATAAAAGATTTCGGGCAGATGATTATAAAGAACTGTAATAAAGGATAACAAAACAGGCTTGCCGCAGAGATTGTGGCAGGCCTTTTTATTTACACAATAACAACAGACAATGGAGGTTTTATGAGTATTTTAAATGTGGAGCATTTATCACACGGATTTGGTGACAGAGCGATTTTTACAGATGTATCTTTCCGCCTGTTAAAGGGAGAGCATATCGGACTTGTCGGTGCAAACGGCGAGGGAAAATCAACATTTATGAATATTATCACAGGGTCGCTGATGCCTGATGAAGGAAAAATAGAGTGGGCAAAAAATGTGCGTGTCGGCTATTTAGACCAGCATGCCGTACTGGAAAAAGGAATGACAATCGGCTCGGTGCTGGCTTCGGCATTTGACTTTTTATATCAGCAGGAAGAACGCATGAATGAAATCTGTGCCAAAATGGGCGATGCGGACGAAGCACAAATGGAACAGTATATGGAAGAACTCGGTGTGATTCAGGATATGCTGACAATGCACGATTTTTATATGATTGATGCAAAGGTAGAGGAAGTTGCAAGAGCGTTGGGACTGCTCGATCTGGGGCTGGACCGCGACGTCTGTGAATTAAGCGGCGGACAGCGTACAAAAGTCTTACTCGGAAAGCTTCTGCTTGAAAAGCCGGATATTTTACTGTTGGACGAACCGACCAATTACTTAGATGCAGAGCATATTGCGTGGCTCAAGCGTTACCTTCAGGAATACGAAAATGCGTTTATTCTGATTTCGCATGACATTCCGTTTTTAAACAGCGTGGTCAACCTCATTTATCACATGGATAATCAGCAGTTAAACCGCTATGTCGGCGACTACGACAAATTTATGGAGGTTTACGAGGTGAAAAAAGCCCAGTTAGAGGCAGCTTACAACAGACAGCAGAAGGAAATTGCACAGTTAAAGGATTTTGTTGCAAGAAACAAGGCGCGTGTTGCCACAAGAAATATGGCGATGTCCCGCCAGAAAAAGCTTGATAAAATGGATATGATTGAGCTGGCTTCCGAAAAACCAAAGCCGGAATTTCATTTTAAAGAAGCAAGAACACCGGGGCGGTACATTTTTACAACCAAACAGCTTGTTATCGGCTATGATGAACCTCTTTCAAAGCCACTGGATTTAGAAATGGAGCGCGGCAGTAAAATTGTGCTGACCGGTGCAAACGGTATCGGAAAGACCACGCTCTTAAAGAGCATCTTAGGACTGATTCCGCCGATTTCAGGCGAAGTGGAACAGGGTGACTATCTGGAAATCGGCTATTTTGAGCAGGAAATGGCGGGTGTGGATACGACCTGTCTGGAAGAAATCTGGCAGGAGTTTCCGGCATACACCCAGTACGAGGTGCGTTCCGCCCTTGCAAAATGCGGACTGACCACGAAGCATATTGAGAGCAAGGTGCGTGTATTAAGCGGTGGCGAGCAGGCAAAGGTGCGCCTGTGTAAGCTGATTAATCGTGAAAGCAACATTTTAGTGCTGGACGAACCGACCAATCATTTAGATGTCGATGCCAAAGATGAATTAAAGCGCGCATTAAAGGAATACAAGGGCAGTATCCTGATGGTCTGCCATGAGCCGGAATTTTATGAAGGACTTGCAAGCGAGGTCTGGGATTGTACGAAGTGGACGACAAGACTTGTATAAACGAAATAAATAAGAAAGGAAAATCGAAATGGAAGAAAAAACGAATGTTATGCGGATACTGGAACAGAAAAAAATTGCCTATCAGCCGCACAGCTATGTAACAACCGATGCAGTCAGCGGAACGGAAGTTGCGGCGGTGCTTGGACAAGACCCGAAAAGAGTGTTTAAGACTCTCGTTACAGTTGCAAAATCCGGGAATCACTATGTTTTTGTTATTCCGGTGGAAAAGGAACTGGATTTGAAAAAGGCGGCAAAGGCAGTCGGGGAAAAGTCGATTGACATGGTAAAATCCAAAGAACTGCTGGGGCTGACAGGCTACATCCACGGCGGCTGTTCGCCAATCGGCATGAAGAAATTTTTCAAGACGACTTTTCAAAAAGAGGCAGCAGAGTATGATACAATTATGTTTAGTGCCGGAAAAATCGGCTATCAGGTCGAACTGCCGTTAAAAGAGGTCAGCAAGGTAATCCGCTATCAGCTCGGCGATATTGTGACAGAAGCGCAGTAAATACAGAATTTGAAGTCTGAGGATTTTATAAGATGAAAATATTATTAACGGCGGTTAATTCAAAATACATTCATTCCAATCTTGCCGTGTACAGCCTGAAAGCGTATCACGATGCCCATTCCGACAGGAAGGACACGGTTGAACTGGCAGAATATACCATTAACCAGCTACAGGAAGAAATCATAAAAGACATTTATAAAAAACAGCCCGATGTGCTTGCATTTTCATGTTATATCTGGAATATTGAAATGATTCACCGCATGATTTGCGAATTAAAAAAAATTCTGCCGGATACGGACATATGGCTCGGCGGGCCGGAAGTGAGCTACGATGCAAAGGAAGTCCTTAAAAATCATCCGCAGATTAAAGGTGTGATGATAGGTGAGGGAGAGCAGACATTTTGCGAACTTGCCGTCTGTTATGAAAATTTTGATGAAAACTGCGAGAAAGAATTGCTAAAAGTACGGCAGATTTGTTTTCGCAGTCAGACGGGAGAAATTGTGGCAACGCCGTACCGCGAACTGATGAATATGGACGAACTGCCTTTTGTATATCAGGATATGCGTGTCTTTGAACACAAAATTATCTATTACGAGAGCAGCCGTGGATGTCCGTTTGGGTGCAGTTATTGTTTGTCATCCGTGTCGCGCTCGGTGCGTTTCAGAAGCCTGCCGCTTGTTTTTGCGGAATTGCAGATTTTTCTGGATGCCAAAGTGCCGCAGGTCAAATTCGTAGACAGAACGTTTAACTGCAATCATGAAAGAACACTGGCACTGCTTCATTTTCTGCGCACGCATGACAATGGTGTGACAAATTTTCACTTTGAAGTTGCGGCGGATCTGCTCAATGAAGCGGAACTGGCGGAAATTGCAGCCATGCGGGAAGGACTGGTGCAGCTTGAAATCGGTGTGCAGTCCACCAATCCGCAGACGATTGAGGCAATCGACCGCACGATGAATCTGGAAAAACTAAAAAAGGTCGTGGCATCGGTACACAGCGCGGGAAATGTACATCAGCATCTGGATTTGATTGCGGGACTGCCGTATGAAAACCTAGAGCGGTTTGAGCAGTCGTTTAATGATGTATACAATATGCAGCCGGACCAGTTACAGCTTGGCTTTTTAAAGGTGTTAAAAGGCTCGAAAATGTATCAAAACGCCAAAGAATATGGCATTGTATACACCGATATGGCGCCGTATGAGGTGCTGTATACAAAGTGGATTTCATATGCCGATGTCCTGACGTTAAAAGCGGTGGAGGAAATGGTGGAGCTGTACTATAATAGCCGCCAGTATGTGCAAAGTCTGACATATCTGCGGGAGTTTTTTGATACACCGTATGCGATGTTTGCATATCTTGCGGATTATTATGAAAAGAACGGGCTGTTTGCGGTAAAACATTCGCGCATGACAAGGTATCAGCATTTTTACGATGCGGCAAAACTGCGGATTATGCAGGTACAGAAAGCACCGGACAGTGCGGATTTTTCAGGCACACAGGCAGAATCGGGATGTGAAAAAACAAAAGATATGCAGATGGAAGCTCAGCTGGAACTTTTTACGGAACTGTTGATTTTTGATTTGTATGAACGCGAAAATTTAAAAACAAGACCGCCGTTTGCACCTGATTTACAGCCGTACAAAAACGTTATCCGTGAAATGGCGGTGGTATACGCAATGCCAAAGACCGCACATTTTGAGCTGATTTCGGAGAGGACACTTCAAAAAGCGGGAATTTCGGTGGATTTACCGGAACGGAATTTGAAAAAACAGACGGCACAGAGCAATCCGAAAGTGCAGATAAGTGAAACACAGAATCAGAATACTTTCCAGAATCGGCGGATATGGACAGCGTTTGACTATGAAAAAAGAAGCCGCTTAGACTACGGGGCGGCGGTGTATCTGCTGGTGTTTGAGGACACGTTGGAAGATAAAAAACAGTAATTCCCTTAATTTCTAGTTGACTAGTAGGAATTAAGGCGATATAATAGGGCTAAATGAATTAAGAATGATATGTTGTTGCGGAATTGGAGACAAGTATGAAAAATAATGCTGGTGCAATTATTTTTCATACGGCTGATTTATGAGGCAGGCATCATAAATCAGCCCTTATCGCAGAACTGAATCAATTCAGTTCGCGATTCCTCCGGCATTGGTATGCCTGCGGAATGGAGGATGTTATGGCAAATATTTATAAGGGAACTTTAGGACTGATTGGCAACACACCGTTGGTAGAAGTTGAAAATATCGAAAAGGAATTAAATCTTCCTGCCACCCTGCTTGTAAAGCTGGAATATTTAAACCCGGCAGGCAGTGTAAAAGACAGAATTGCAAAGGCAATGATTGAAGATGCTGAGGAAAAAGGCATTTTAAAGAAAGGTTCTGTAATTATTGAACCGACTTCCGGCAATACCGGAATCGGATTGGCGGCGATTGCGGCAGTCAAGGGTTATCGCATTATTCTGACCATGCCGGAAACAATGAGTATTGAGCGCCGCAACATCTTAAAGGCATACGGTGCAGAAATTGTGCTGACAGAGGGCGCACGCGGCATGAAGGGTGCGATTGAAAAAGCAGATGAGCTGGCAAAAGAAATTCCGGACAGTTTTATTCCGGGACAGTTCGTCAATCCGGCAAATGCGGCAATGCACAGAAAGACAACCGGTCCTGAAATTTACAAAGATACAGACGGCGCAGTTGACATCTTTGTTGCCGGTGTCGGTACAGGCGGTACATTAACAGGTGTCGGCGAATATTTAAAATCCGTAAAACCGGAAGTTCAGGTGGTTGCAGTCGAACCGGCAGGTTCACCGGTGCTTTCAGGCGGAAGCGCAGGGGCACACAAATTACAGGGAATCGGTGCAGGTTTCGTGCCAGAGGTTTTAAATACGGAGATTTATGACGAAGTCATGCCGATTGACAATGATGTTGCATTTGATATGGCAAAGCTTCTTGCCAAAAAAGAAGGCGTATTAGTCGGTATTTCTTCAGGAGCGGCATTATATGCGGCAATTCAGCTTGCAAAGCGTCCTGAAAATAAGGGTAAGACGATTGTTGCACTGCTGCCGGACAGTGGTGACAGATATTATTCAACACCACTTTTCATGGAATAAATTTAAAAGCTGCCGCACTAAGTAAAAGGGCTTAGTCCGGCAGCTTTTTTTAATAAAGGATAAAAACGGAAAGGATAAAAGGCACAATGGCATATTTCCCCTTTTTTGTGGATTTGCAGGATAAAAAATGTTTCATTATGGGCGGCGGTGAGGTTGCATATCGGAAGGCGGCGGCACTGCTGCCGTTTGGCGCACATATTTACATAAAAGCACTGACATACTGTGAGAAATTGACTTCGCTTAAAAATACAACGAAAGGACAGACACAGCTTACGCTGGCATACGGTACGTTTGAAGAAGCAGATTTAGAGGGCTGTCAGTTTGTCATTGCCGCAACCGATGACAGGGCGTTAAACCGCAAAATCGCAGAACTGTGTAAAGAAAAAAATATCCTGATTAATACAGTTGACGATAAAGAATTGTGCAGTTTTTACTTTCCGTCCTTGATAAAGCAGGACGAGGTTGTCGTGGGCATCAGCAGCGGTGGTAACAGTCCGGTTCTGACACAGAAAATCCGCAGAACGGTTGAAAAGGAAATACCGCCGTATTACGGTGCGTTAAATGCACAGCTTGGCGCGGTGCGGGAGCGCGTACAGCGCCGGTTTGAAACCGAAGCGGAGCGCAAAAGCTGTTTTATTGAAATTTTTGAAGCAGGGTGTATAAAGGAACGTCCGCTGACAGCGGAGGAACTGGATACGATAATAAACAGACACAGCGGGAGGGAACATGATTAGAATCGGAACGCGTACAAGTAAGCTCGCAATGATTCAGACGGAGCTGGTAAAACGAAAAATACAGGAACATTTTCCAAAAGAAAAAATAGAAATCGTTCCTATTATTACAAAGGGCGATGTTATTTTACATCAGCCGCTGGCTTCGTTTGGTGGAAAAGGTGTTTTTACACAGGAAATCGAGCAGCAGCTTTTGGACAAAACGATTGATATTGCCGTACACAGCGCCAAAGATGTGCCGATGCAGCTTGCAGACGGTCTGTGTATCGGGGCGGTGCTTGCGCGGGAAGACTGCCGCGATGTACTGGTGACACGGACAGGGATTTCCGCTAAAGACCTTCCGGCGGGCAGTGTAATCGGAACAAGCAGCCTGCGCAGGGAATTACAGATAAAAGCAATGAATCCATTTGTGGAAATCCGCATGCTCAGGGGCAATGTGCCGACCAGACTGCAAAAGTTAAAAGACGGACAGTATGACGGCATTATTCTGGCGGCGGCGGGCTTAAAGCGCCTGCATTTAGAGCAGGAAGACGGCTTGTTTTACGAATATTTTTCAAAGGAAGACTTTTTACCGGCAGCAGGACAGGGCATTTTAGCCGTGGAAATCTGCAAGGACAGCTTAAAAGAAGTCATGGACTGTTTAAATGATGAAAATGCGAGGGCAGTCCTTATGGCAGAGCGCGCGTTTTTAACAGCGCTGGACGGAAGCTGTAATGCTCCCTGTGGCGTATGCTGTGAAAAGTCAGAGGACGGATTTTGGATTTCGGGCATGTATGCAAAGGACGGAAAAAATCTTCAAAGAGTGGATAAAAAGACAGACGGCACACAGCCAGCCGATGCCGTTGCACTGGCGGAAAATGTGGCGGCATCATTAAAGGTGCAGACGGTATCTTTAGTGGGCGCAGGTCCCGGTGCAAAGGATTTGATGAGCCTGCGGGCATTGGAGTGTGTGCGCAGAGCCGATGTGATTATTTATGATAATTTAATTTCCCCTTCTATATTAAATGAGGCAAAGACAGAAGCGAAGCTGCTGTATGTCGGCAAACGTGCAAATGCACATTTTATGGAGCAGGAGGAGATTAACCGCCTGATTGTGGGTGAAGCAAAAGAGGGAGGCTATGTTGTGCGGTTAAAGGGCGGCGACCCGTTTATCTTTGGCAGGGGCGGTGAAGAAGCGCTGGCATTAAAAAAGGAAGGAATTCCGTTTGAAATCGTGTCAGGTATTTCTTCGTCCTACAGTGTACCCGCCGCAGCAGGGATTCCGGTAACGCACAGGGGCTGTGCGGCATCGGTGCATATTATCACGGGACATGAAGGGAAAGAAAAAAAGCAGGCCATCGATTATGCCGTACTGGCAAAGGAAGAAGGAACGCTCGTCTTTTTAATGGGACTTGGACGGATTGATGAAATTACGCAGAAGCTTATCCAATACGGAAAAGATGTAAAAACTCCGGCGGCAGTCATTTCTAACGGACTTTCGGCAAGACAGCAAAGCGTGACCGGAACTCTTGAAAATATTGCCGCAAAGGTGCGCAAAGAAAAAATAAAGACACCGGCAATCATTGTTATCGGTGAGGTGGCGGCATTGTCGGAAGAACTGATGTTTACAAAACAAAAGCCGCTTTCCGGCAAAAGGATTTTACTGACGGGAACACGCAGTCTGATTGCAAAGCAGGAGGACACATTAAAACAGCTCGGTGCGGAAACGGTGGACATCAGCCTGATAGAAACGTATCCTTGCAGAGCGGAACGGACACAGGAAAAATTAAGTACGGTTTCGGATTATTCATGGATTGTATTTGCGAGTGCCATGGGCGTGCATCAGTTTTTTGCCGCATTATCGGAAGTTCATGTTGACAGAAGAAAGCTTGGCGGCGTAAAATTTGCCGTAGTCGGAGCGGCAACGGCAGAGGTGCTGGAAAGCTACGGTTATATCGCGGATGTTGTGCCACAGCGGGCTAACGCGGAAACGCTCGGCAGTATCTGGGCGGATACGCTTAACAGAAAAGATAAGGTGCTGCTGGTGCAGGGCAGACAGAGCAGTCCTGTACTTTCAGAACAATTAAAAGAAAAAGAGTGTGAAACGGATAGTATCTGTCTGTATGAAACACGGCAGGATATGCGCAGAATAGAGGAGTGCAGACGCATTTGCCCGGATATGGATTATGTTGTCATTGCAAGCGGCACGGCGGCAGAAGCCTTTAAAGAAGTCACGGACGGTTTAAAGCTGACGAAAATCGTGGCAATCGGACCGCAGACGGCAAAAGCGTGTGAAAAAGCAGGGCTTTCGGTGACGGCAGTGGCAAAAAAGGCGGACAGCGAGGGTATTGCGCAGGCGGTGTTGCAGGATATTATACAGGCAGGCAATGAATGACGGCACACAGGTTGAGAAACCGTTGTAAACGCTGTAAAAATGCAAATGCCGGATAAAATTGAAAACGGACACATCTGTGAAAATATAGTGCAGAATAGAAGTCAGGCGGATTTTCAGAAAGGAAAAAAGATGAATACACAACAGTCAGAACAGTTATTTAAAGCTTCACAGGAGAAAATTCCCGGTGGTGTCAACAGCCCCGTGCGTGCCTTTGGCGCAGTCGGACGGACACCGCTGTTTATAAAAAATGCAAAGGGAAGCCATATTACGGACGAAGACGGCAACACCTATATTGATTATGTATGTTCATGGGGACCGGGCATTTTGGGACACGCCCACCCACAGGTGATTGAAGCAGTGCAGAAAGCCTGCGCGGACGGTCTGACATTTGGTGCGCCGACCCGCAAGGAATATGAACTGGCAGAGCTGATTTGTGAGGCAATGCCTTCTATTAAAAAGGTGCGTCTTGTTAATTCCGGCACGGAAGCAACAATGAGTGCAATCCGCACGGCAAGGGGCTATACCGGCAGGGATTATATTATTAAATTTAAAGGCAATTACCACGGACATTCGGACGGACTTTTGGTAAAAGCCGGTTCGGCGGCACTGACGACTTCCGTACCGGACAGCAGTGGTGTTCCGGCTTCGTATACAAAAAACACACTGGTTGCGCTCTACAATGATGAAGATTCCGTCAGAGCGTTAATGGAAGAATATAAGGGACAGGTTGCGGCAATTATCGTAGAGCCGGTTGCGGCAAACATGGGTGTTGTTCCGCCGAAAAAAGGATTTTTACAGTTTTTAAGAGATATTACAAAGGAATATGGCAGTGTGCTGATTTTTGATGAGGTTATCACGGGCTTTCGTCTGGGCTACGGCGGCGCGCAGGCGCTGTTTGGCATTGAGCCGGATATGACGACACTCGGCAAGATTATCGGCGGCGGCATGCCGCTTGCCGCATACGGCGGAAAAGCGGAGATTATGGATAAGGTTTCACCGCAGGGACCGGTTTATCAGGCAGGAACTTTATCGGGCAATCCGATTGCCACGACTGCCGGAATTGAAACGCTGCGCATTTTAAAGGCACACCCGGAATATTACACACAGATTGATGAGAGCGCAAAGCAGATTGCACAGGCATTAAGAAACTGGGCGGGGGAAAAGAAAAGACCGTTGCAGGTCAATCAGATTGGTTCGCTGTTGTGTGCGTTTCATACCGATACGCCGGTTGTGGATTATGATACGGCAACGGCATCAGACACCAGCGCGTATGCGGAGTATTTCGGATATATGCTTGACCACGGCATTTACACGGCACCGGCACAGTTTGAGGCGATGTTTGTATCTGCGGCACATACGCAGGAAGATATTGAGCAGACGTGCAGGATTATTTCAGAAAGACCATAAAGATGAGTATACAGTTATTGAGTATCAGCCACAAAACGGCGCGTGCATCGCTTCGCGGCAGATTCGTATTTGACAGCGAACAGACAAAAGATATTTTAAAACAGCTGACAGAGCCTGACGGACAGCAGGAGAATACAGGAATCGAGGAAGCAGTGCTGATTTCAACCTGCAACCGCACGGAGCTTTATTGCAGCGGAACACCGGAAAATCAGAATTTTATCAGAATGCAGCATGTTCTTTTAGCGGCGGCGGGCATTGAAAAAAACAGCGAAACGCATATGGCGGCGTTGGACGCATTCCGCAGATTCTCGGATAAAAATGCCATACATCACCTGTTCTGCGTGGCGGCGGGACTGGACTCGGCGGTGCTTGGAGAAGACCAGATTTTAGGACAGGTAAGAAATGCTTATTTTCTTGCAATGGAGAGCGGTTATACAAAAACGACTTTCCATTGTCTGTTCCAGTCGGCGATTACGGCGGCAAAACGCATGAAGACCGATACAATCCTGTCAAAGTCTTCCATATCGACCGCGGGGCTGGCACTGAAAACAGCTATGGAATGTCAGCAGGATTTACCGGTGAAAAATGTTATGATTATCGGTGCTTCCGGCAAAATCGGCAGTATTGTTTTAAAAGATGCGCTGGATTTTCAGGGATTAAATATTTTTATCACGGCAAGACATGAACTGCCGCACCCGTTACACGGACAGGATATGCGGTACACAGTCATTCCGTATGAGAAGCGGTATGAATATATGCCGGACATGGACATTGTCATCAGTGCAACGGCAAGCCCGCATTACACGGTGATGAAAGAACATTTTTTGGCGCAGAATCCACCGGTGAAAAAGAGGGTGTTTTTTGACCTTGCCGTGCCGGCGGACATTGAGCCGGAAATGTCACAGGTGCCGGAAACCGTCTGCTATTCCATGGAGGATATGCAGGAGCTTGCAAGACAGAATAATGCGGCAAAGTTAGAGGCACTGCCTAAGGCAAAAGCAATTCTGTCAAAATATGAAGAACAGTTTGTTAAAAATATGGCATTCGGTGAGGCGCTTCCGGCGATTGCGGCACTGTCAGAAAGGGCGCAGGAGACACTGGGGCAGGAGAGCGCCTACAGTCTGGTACATAAGTTTGTCTGTCAGGCGAAAAAGAACTGTGATGCCGATGAATTTGTGCAATTTACAAAAATTTTAAATAAAATAGTAGAAGTTGAAGTCTGATACGGCGGAAAGAAGGAAAAAATGATTACAAGACCAAGAAGATTAAGACAAAATCCCGTTTTAAGAAAAATGGTGCGTGAAACACGAATGGATGCATCATCACTGATTTATCCGATGTTTGTACGCGAGGGAAGCGGAATAAAAGAAGAAATTCCGGCAATGGAAGGACAGTACCGCTACACCACCGACACCATGCTTTATGCGTTAGAGGATTTGGAAAAAGCGGGTGTCAGAAGTGTTATGTTTTTTGGGATTCCCGATGTAAAAGATGAAGTCGGAAGCGGCGCTTATGCGGAAGACGGTATTGTACAGCGTGCACTGCGTGAGGCGAGAGCGCATTTCCCGGAAATGTATCTGATTACAGATGTCTGCATGTGTGAATATACCTCGCACGGTCACTGCGGACTGTTAAAGGGACATGACGTGGACAACGACAGCACACTGGAACTGCTTGCAAAGACGGCGGTTTCCCATGTACAGGCAGGTGCGGATATGGTAGCACCGTCCGATATGATGGACGGCAGAGTGCTTGCAATCCGTAATGCGCTGGACGGCCACGGCTATGAAAATACACCGATTATGTCGTATGCCGTAAAATATGCGTCTTCATTTTATGCACCGTTCCGCGATGCGGCAGGTTCGGCACCGTCCTTTGGTGACAGAAAGTCGTACCAGATGGATTTTCACAACCGCAAGGAAGCGTTAAAGGAAGCACAGTTAGACGTTTCCGAGGGCGCAGACATTATCATGGTAAAACCGGCAATGACTTATCTGGATATTGTGCGTGAGGTTGCAGACACCGTCAATGTCCCGGTTGCCGCATACAGTGTCAGCGGCGAATATGCCATGGTAAAGGCAGGCGCGAAGCTTGGCTGTGTGGACGAAGAAAAAATCGTCTGCGAAATGGCAACGGGCGTTTACCGCGCAGGCGCTTGTGTTTACCTGACATATTTTGCAAAGGAAATTGCAGGGTATATCGAGAAGGGGTATATCGGATAAAGATAGTATTTACCTAAAGAACCATCTCGTAAGAGGTGGTTCTTTTTGCGTTGCTGTTTTCATAACCCGGACGAAGAAAATGGATATCTGAGTAACTGGTATCTGTCAGAGTTTTGTATTGATAACATTCATTTTACATCAATGGAACAGTATATGATGTATAAAAAAGCGGTTTTATTTCATGACACGGAAATTGCTTCAAAAATACTTCAGACATCAGATGTTGCAGAGATTAAGCGGCTTGGCAGGGCAGTTTCAGGGTATAACGAAAATGACTGGAACGGACAGAATTTACTTGGGTATGCACTGATGATGACAAGGGAAAAGCTTTCGGAAGTATAAAGCTTTGGATTATTTACGCTGTTCTTATGAAGAAGGAATCGTTTTAAGTTAAAAGACGTCATACAAAATCTCCCATTTCATGAAAATACTTCTTGACAAAACCCTCATTCTGTTTTACTATCATATAAAACCTACTAGATTAATATGAAATGTAGGAAATAAGAAATGGAGGTAAGCTTGTGAAAAAGAAATTATTAAGCCTTGGGCTGATTGCCGTATTACTGACAGGGTGTCTGACCGGCTGTGGAAGCAATAAAAACAGTGTACGGATGATCAACGTTTCTTATGACCCTACAAGAGAATTATTTGAAAGTTATAATGAGATATTTGCACAGCATTGGAAAGAACAGACCGGACAGGACGTTGAGGTGATACAGTCCCACGGCGGTTCAGGAAAGCAGGCACTGGAAGTTTCTAACGGTCTGGAAGCTGATGTTGTGACACTGGCATTGGAATATGACATTGACGCAATTGAAAAAGCCGGATTGATAGAAGACGGCTGGGTGAATGAATATGATGACGACAGCGCACCGTACACTTCAACGATTGTATTCCTTGTAAGAAAGGGCAATCCGAAAAACATTCACGACTGGGACGATCTGGTAAAAGACGGTGTGGGTGTGATTACACCGAACCCAAAGACCTCAGGCGGTGCAAGGTGGAATTACCTTGCAGCATGGGGCTATGCGCAGGAACGTTATAACGGCGATGAAAATCAGATGAAAGAGTTCATCAAAAAGCTGTATCAGAATGTACTGGTGCTGGATTCCGGTGCGAGAGGCGCAACAACTTCATTTGTGGAAAATAATCAGGGCGATGTACTGATTGCTTGGGAAAATGAAGCATATCTTTCCATGTTAGACTGCCCGGACGATTATGAAATCATTACACCGGGTATCAGTATTCTGGCACAGCCGTCCGTTGCGGTTGTCGATTCGGTTGTTGATGAGCGAGGGACAAGAGCCGTTGCGGACGAGTATTTATCGTATCTGTATTCCGATGATGCACAGCGCATTGCGGCGGACAATTATTTCCGCCCGGTCAATGAAGAAATTTTACAGGAATACAGCGATGTATTTGATTTGAATATGAAGTTAAAGACGATACATGATTTTGGCGGCTGGGACAGTGTTTCGGCAAAGCATTTTGCCAACGGCGGTATTTTTGATGAGATTTATGAAAAGTAAGCAAATGTGTTTGAGAGTGGAGGAGTCATGAAAAAGAAAAATAAAAGAGTGATTCCGGGTTTTGGAATTTCAATGGGTGTTACGCTTACAATGGTGAGTGTTATCGTGCTGATTCCATTGGCAACACTGGTAATCTATACGGCGCAGATGAGTTTCCCGGAAATCATTGCAACAATAACAAGGGGCAGGGTATTATCAAGCTTTTATGTCAGCTTCATCACCGCATTTGCGGCATCGGCAATCAATGCCGTTATGGGACTGATACTGGCATGGGTGCTTGTCAGATATGAATTTCCAGGCAAACGCATTTTAGACGGAATGATTGAACTGCCCTTTGCATTACCGACGGCGGTTGCGGGTATTTCTCTTACATATTTAACAACCGACAGCGGCTGGATTGGCAGCTTTTTTGCAAAGTTTGGCATACAGATTGCCTATACCAGACTGGGTATCACCTTTGCACTGATTTTCGTGGGAATCCCATTTGTGGTGCGTTCTATTCAGCCGGTGCTTGAAAAGTTAGACCCGTCTTACGAGGAAGCGGCAAGCGTGCTTGGTGCAAGCCGCACAAGAATCTTTTGGAAAGTCATTTTCCCGGAAGTTTTACCGTCCTTATGTACGGGCTTCGGACTGGCATTCGGCAGATGTCTCGGCGAATACGGAAGTATCGTGTTTATCGCAGGTAACAAGCCGTACTACACAGAGATTACACCGTTAATCATTATGTCGGAATTACAGGAATTCGATTATCCGAGTGCAACGGCGATTGCACTGGTAATGCTGATAGCGGCATTCCTTATTTTATTTATCAACAACCTGATACAGGCAAGAAATACAAAAATATTAAACGGCAACCGTTAGGAAGCGGAAAGGGAGGAAAAATGAATCAGAATAAACAGTCCGGTTTTGTAAAGTGGCTGCTGATAACAATCAGTGTTTTGTTTTTGTTTGTAATGCTGGTGCTTCCGCTGTTGGTCGTGATAACACAGGCATTTAAAAGCGGGGTAGCCGCTTACTTAAAAGCAGTTACGGATAAATATACCGTCCGCGCCTTACTGCTGACACTCGAAGCGACACTCACCGCTGTGGTTGTAAATACCATATTCGGACTTTTTGCGGCATGGACGATTACAAAGTTTAAATTTAAAGGCAAGAAATTACTGACAACGCTCATTGATATTCCGGTTACGGTATCCCCGGTTATCGCGGGTCTGATTTTCATTCTGCTGTTCGGAAGACAGAGTATTTTATATCCGATACTCAAAGCGTGCCATATCAAAGTTGTATTTGCAGTACCGGGTATTATCCTGGCAACTGTCTTTGTAACATTTCCGTTTATTTCAAGAGAACTGATTCCGGTGCTTGAAACGGAGGGCACAGACGAGGAAGAAGCCGCAGCCCTTATGGGTGCAGGCGCATTTACGATTTTCAGGAAAATTACTCTGCCGCATATCCGCTGGGCACTGCTGTACGGCATTGTCTTATGTACGGCGCGTGCAATGGGCGAGTTCGGTGCGGTATCCGTTTTATCGGGACATTTAAGGGGACTGACCAACACCCTGCCGCTTCATGTGGAAATTTTATTCAATGAGTTCCAGTATGTACCGGCATTTGCCGTATCATCCATTCTCGTGATTCTGGCAATTATTCTGCTGGTCATGCGGAGTGTGCTGGAGCATAAGGGAAAGACTACGAAAAAGCCGTTATAGCACGGCAGAAAGCAGGAAATTATGTATGTTGAATTAAAAGATATTAATAAAACGTATGCCGGCTATCAGGCTTCCAATCATGTCAGCTTCGGCATTGAACAGGGCAGGCTGATTGCGCTGTTAGGACCGAGCGGCAGTGGTAAGACGACCATTTTAAGAATGATTGCGGGACTTGAAACACCGGACAGCGGCGAAATCGTCATTGACGGCAAGGTAGTCAACAACATTCCGGCAAGTGAACGCGGTATCGGCTTCGTATTTCAGAACTACGCGCTGTTCCGCTATATGACGGTATATGACAATATTGCATTCGGTTTAAATGTTAAAAAAGAGAATAAAAAATATATAGATGAAAGAGTTCACGAACTTTTAAAACTCATCAGCTTAGACGGACTGGAAAAGCGGTATCCGAGCCAGTTATCCGGCGGACAACGACAGCGTGTGGCATTTGCAAGGGCGCTTGCGCCAAACCCGCATCTGCTGTTGTTAGACGAACCGTTTGCGGCGATTGATGCCAAGGTCCGTCAGGAACTCAGAAGCTGGTTAAAGGAAATGATTGAAAAACTCGGCATTACCAGTATTTTCGTTACGCATGACCAGGACGAAGCGATTGAAGTTGCCGATGAAATTATTATTACCAACAAGGGACACATTGAGCAGAAGGGAACACCGCTTGAAATTTACCAGAACCCGCAGACGGCATTTGCGGCGACTTTCTTCGGACAGACGTCACAGATTACCAATTATCAGAGCTTTCACAGCTTCCCGAAAGTGGACAATGTCGATAAAGCGATTATCCGTCCGGAATTTGTCAAAGTATCCAAGAAAAATGAAGTACAGCGTTTCGGTCCTTCGGCTTCCGAAGGCGTTGTGGAGCGCGTGTCTTTCAGAGGTGACAGCTTAGAACTGCTTGTCAATGTAAACGACAATCAGATTATTGCCCAAAGAGGATTGGAAGAAAAAAGTATTGCGGTGGGAGAAAAGGTTGATGTATTCATATATCGGCTGTTTGTAACGGTCGGAGAAAAGGCAATGCTTTTGGAAAACCAGTCACTGGTAGATGATTCAGTATTTATCTAAAAATCAAGATAGAAAAGCCGTGTTGTGCGGCGGAATGGAAGGTGCCATGAAAAAGAAAGAACTCTCAACAGATGTGTTGATTATCGGCGGCGGGACAGCGGGCTGTTTTGCGGCGATGACGCTCGGAAAAGAAAAAAATATCAGCGTTCTGATTGCTGAAAAAGCCAATATCAGGCGGAGCGGCTGTCTGGCGGCAGGTGTCAATGCAATTAATGCGTATATTACGGAAGGCAGAGTGCCTCAGGATTATGTAGACTATGCCAAAAAAGATGCAGACGGCATTGTGCGTGAAGACTTACTGCTTTCAATGTCAGAGCGGTTAAACCATGTAACGGATGTTATGGAAAAAGCCGGACTTGTCATTTTAAAAGATGAAAACGGCAAATACGTTACAAGAGGAAACAGAAATATCAAGATTAACGGGGAAAATATTAAGCCGATTCTTGCAGAAGCGGCATCCGCACAGGAAAATGTAACGGTTTTAAATCACGTCAATATTACAGATTACATTGTGAAAGACAACCGCATTTACGGGGCTTACGGCTTTGATGTTAATGAAGAAATCTTTTATGTGATTCATGCCAAAGCGGTCATCTGCGCAACCGGAGGCGCGGCAGGACTTTACCGTCCAAACAATCCGGGCTTTTCAAGACATAAAATGTGGTACCCGCCGTTTAATACCGGTGCGGGCTACGCAATGGGCATTACGGCAGGCGCTGAGATGACAACCTTTGAAATGCGTTTTATCGCACTGCGCTGTAAAGATACGATTGCACCGACAGGAACGATTGCACAGGGTGTATCCGCAAAGCAGATGAATTCCAACGGCGAAATTTATGAAACAAAATACGGTCTTACAACTTCCCAGCGTGTATACGGAACGGTTATGGAAAACAGAGCCGGACACGGACCATGTTATTTAAAGACCGATGAGATTACAAAAGAGCAGGAACAGGATTTATACAAGGCATACTTAAATATGGCACCGAGCCAGACTTTAAAGTGGCTTGAATCCGGCAAGGGTCCGTCAGAGCAGAATGTGGAAATTGAAGGCACAGAGCCGTATATTGTGGGCGGACATACCGCAAGCGGTTACTGGGTAGACAATAACAGGGAAACAACAATTCACGGACTGTTTGCCGCAGGCGATGTTGCAGGCGGTTGTCCGCAGAAATATGTAACAGGCGCATTAGCCGAGGGCGAAATTGCGGCAGAAGCGGTGCTTGGATTTCTAAAAGATGAAAAGCAGACAGCAGCCAAAGATGTGGACAGTGAAGCAAAGCAGAATGAAAAGCAGGCAGAATACGAGCATTTCTTAAACAATCCGCAGGGACTGCTTACGACCGAACAGCTTGAGGAAACCATGCAGAAAATCATGGACCAGTACGCAGGCGGTATTGCAACGGATTACCGTTATAATGAAAGCCGTTTAGCCCTTGCAAAGGAAAAAATCACATCCCTGCAAAAGCTGGTGGACGGACTTGCGGCAGAAGACATGGACGATCTGCTCCGTATTTACGAAGTCAAAGAACGTCTGGTTGTCTGTCAGGTCGTTATCGCACATCTGCTTGCCAGAAAAGAAACACGCTGGCACAGTTTTGCGGAAAATGCGGATTATCCTGAAAAGAATGCCGATTGGGAAAAATATGTCAATTCCCGCATGAAAGACGGCAAAATAGAAATCATTTTCAGAGAACTGGTGACGGGAGGAAAACACTATGAGCATACGAATTACACAAAATAACTGCGTAGGCTGCGGAAGGTGTATCGAAGCCTGTCCCGGCAACCTGATAAAAAAAGATGCACAGGGAAAGGCAGTCATTAAGCACATTTCCGACTGCTGGGGCTGTACCTCGTGCTTAAAAGAATGTAAGACAGGCGCAATCAGCTTTTATCTGGGAGCAGATATGGGCGGTGCAGGAAGTACGCTGTCTGTCAAGTCCAAAGGGGACATTCGTGAGTGGTGCGTTACATCGCCGGACGGCAGTGTACAGGTTATAGAAGTCAACAAAAAAGACGCAAATAAATATTAAGGAGAGAGAGTATGGGAAATTTATCACATCTTGATGAATTGGAAGCAGAAGCAATTTATATTATCAGAGAAGTGGCAGCGGAATGTGAAAATCCGGTAATGCTGTATTCGATTGGAAAGGACAGTTCGGTTATGCTGCATCTTGCGATGAAGGCATTTTATCCGGAGAAGCCGCCATTTCCGTTCTTACATATTGATACAACATGGAAGTTTAAGGAAATGATACAGTTCCGTGACCATATCGCAGAAAAAATGGGTATTGAAATGCTTGTATATACCAATGAAGAAGGTGTAAAGGCAGGCATTAATCCGTTTGACCACGGTTCAGCCTACACAGATATCATGAAGACACAGGCATTAAAGCAGGCATTAAATAAGTATCAGTTTACGGCAGCATTCGGCGGCGGACGTCGTGATGAAGAAAAGTCCCGTGCAAAGGAACGTATCTTCTCATTCAGAAATGCGGCACAGGCATGGGAGCCGAAAAACCAGCGTCCGGAAATGTGGAAGCTTTACAACACAAAGATCCACAAGGGCGAAAGTATCCGTGTCTTCCCGATTTCCAACTGGACGGAAAAAGACATCTGGCAGTACATTAAGCGTGAAAACATTGAAATCGTACCGTTATACTTTGCAAAGGAACGTCCGGTAATTTACCGTGACGGAAATATCATCATGGTAGATGATGACCGCTTAAAGTTAAGAGAAGGCGAAAAGATTGAAAATAAGAAAGTACGTTTCCGTACACTCGGCTGCTATCCGCTGACAGGCGGTGTGGAATCCGATGCGGAAACACTCGATGAAATTATCGAGGAAACATTAAGTGCAGTATCTTCAGAGCGTACCAGCCGTGTGATTGACCATGAGGAAGCAGGCAGCATGGAGAGAAGAAAGAAGGAGGGTTATTTCTAAAATGAAGGGATTATTAAAATTTATTACATGTGGCAGTGTTGATGATGGAAAATCCACCTTAATCGGACACATTTTATATGATTCAAAACTCCTTTATGCAGACCAGGAAAAGGCACTGGAGCTGGATTCCAAGGTCGGAAGCCGTGAGGGTAAAATCGACTACTCTCTGCTGTTAGACGGTCTGATGGCAGAAAGAGAACAGGGTATTACAATCGATGTTGCATACCGTTATTTTACAACAGACAACAGAAGCTTTATCGTTGCCGATACACCGGGACATGAAGAATATACAAGAAACATGGCAGTAGGTGCTTCCTTTGCAGACTTAGCCGTTATCTTAGTCGATGCAAAACAGGGCGTGCTGGTTCAGACAAGACGTCACGCAAGAATCTGTGCATTAATGGGAATCCGTTACTTTGTATTTGCAGTCAACAAAATGGACCTTGTAGGCTATGATGAAAAGGTATTTGCAAAGATTCAGGAACAGATTGCAGAACTGACAAAGGAACTGGATTTACAGAACGTAACGATTATTCCGGTATCTGCAACAGAAGGTGACAATGTTACCGTAAAATCACCGAATATGCCATGGTACAACGGTCAGGCACTCCTTTCGTACTTAGAGCAGGTTGATATTACAGCCGCAGCCAAGGAACAGGGCTTTTATATGCCGGTACAGCGCGTATGCCGTCCAAACCATGAATTCAGAGGCTTCCAGGGTCAGATTGAAGCCGGAAACATTCATGTGGGTGATGCGATTACAACACTGCCAAGCAACGAGCAGGCACATGTAAAGAGTATCCATGTAGGTGATAAGAATGTAGATGCCGCACAGGAAGGCCAGCCGGTAACGATTCAGTTAGACAGGGAAGTGGACGTATCCAGAGGCTGTGTATTATCCGTAGATTCCGGTATCAAGACAGCCGCAGCCGTTACGGCAACGATTCTGTGGATGGATGATGATGCTCTTGAAAACGGAAAAAACTTCTTTATCAAGCTTGGCACGAAGATGATTCCGGGGCTTGTAACAAAGATTGTTTCATTAATTGATGTCAATACAGGCGAGAAAAAGGAAGTATCTTCCTTACATAAAAATGAAATCGCAGTCTGCGAAATCGCATTTGCAGACAGAATCGTGGCAGATACATTTGCGGCACATAAGACACTCGGTGAACTGATTTTAATTGACCGTGTAACCAATATGACTTCTGCCTGCGGTGTTGTTACTGAACTGCATGCCGATGAAGACGGACTGGAAGAAAAGAAAGTCAATAAAAAGCTTCGTTCAGCCTTAAACGGTCAGAGTGCAGTAACCGTGGAATTTCCGGTAGGACAGCACGGCATTACACTTGAACTGGCAGAACAGGTTGAAAAGCAGTTAAGCGCAGAAGGCAGACATACTTATCTGTATGCGCCGGAAGCAGATGAACCGGTAGAAACCGTACTGCACCACCTGACAGAAGCCGGTGTCGTTGTACTGCTTGTATTAGATGAAGCATTTGCAGGAAAGACCTTTGCACAGGATGACAAGACTTATTACAGAAACTGGCAGACGGATGGTACGCTTACCGTATCCGAAGCGGCAGAATTTGTAAAGAAAGTATCTTCCTATGCGGCGGGCGTATCCGTACACGGAGATTTTATCTAATGCTGCCAGGGGAACAAAGCCTTTCACCCGCCGGAGCTTGCTCATAGGAGGGCAGAATTGTGGGAGTGCGTAAGCACACAACAATTCGTGGGCAGCATATAGACGTCCAGAGCCGGGCAAAGCTGTGCCGAAAGAGGCAGGCTGCCCGGCTCTGCGTTTATATACAGCGGTATACAGCAGCGGCACACCTCATTTGAAACTGTTATTTTTCCATGAAAAAGTAGTTGACACATGGGAGAATATGGATTATACTAAATTCAACTTGAAATCATAGTAAGCAGATAGGAATAAGAGGGATATGAAATTTAACACACAATTGCTGCATGGAAATGCAATTAAGCGGTATCCTGACGGAGCGACACTTCCACCGATTAGTCAGGTCAGTGCTTTTGCATATGAAACAGCACAGGATTTGGAAAAAGTTTTTAATAACAGGGCACCGGGATATGCTTATACAAGAATCAGTAATCCGGTTGTCGATTCCTTTGAAAGAAGGGTCTGTGAACTGGAAGGCGGAAAAGGAGCGGTTGCCTGTTCCTCCGGGATGTCAGCCGTGACACTTGCACTGTTAAACATTCTGGAAGCAGGCGATGAGATTATCGCAGGCAGCGGACTGTTTGGCGGAACAATTGATTTATTCGGTGATTTAAAGGCATTTGGCATTACAACCCGTTTTGCAAAGCAGATTACGGTTGAGGAGATTGCACCACTCATTACAGATAAGACAAAGGTTGTCTTCGGCGAAGTCATCGGCAATCCGGGACTGGATGTTATCGACTTAAAAGCCGTTTCCGAGTTTGTACACAGCAAGGGCATTCCACTGATTGTGGACAGCACAACGGCGACACCGTATCTGGTACAGCCGATTGCATACGGCGCGGATGTGGTGGTTCATTCATCATCAAAATATATCAATGGCGGTGGCAATGCAATCAGCGGTGTTATTGTTGACAGTGGTAAGTTTTCATGGGACAATAAAAAATATCCGGGATTTGCCGAATATCAGAAGTATGGTGAATTTGCCTACGTTGCAAAGCTGCGTAACGGAATCTGGAGAAATATGGGTGGCTGTTTAGCACCGATGAACGCATTTTTAAATTTTATCGGAATGGACACCTTAGGACTGCGGATGGATAAGATTTGTTCTAATGCCTTAGAACTTGCAAAGGCAGTTGACGGATTAAACGGTGTAACAGCCAATTATCCGGCATTGGAAAACAATCCGTATAAGCCGCTGGTAGAAAGTCAGTTAAACGGTATGGGCGGCGGAATCTTAACTCTGCGTGTCGGCTCAAAAGAAAGAGCGTATCAGTTGATGAGCCATTTAAAGTATGCACTCAATGCAACGAATATCGGTGATGCACGAACGCTGGTAATTCATCCGGCTTCTACAATTTATATCCACAATACAGAAGAACAGATGCGGGATGCCGGTGTTTATGCAGATACAATTCGTGTCAGTGTCGGTATTGAAGACGGCAGCGATTTAATAGAAGATTTCACTTCGGCAATTAAGGATTTAGACTAAGAAAGCTTTATATCAGGAGGAAGTACAAATGGCAACAGATTATGCAGTGTTAAAAAAGGGCGGATTCATGCGCCAGAAACAAAAAAACAACTTCTCTTTAAGACTTCGTGTAGTCGGAGGAAATCTTACGGCAAAACAGCTGGCAAAGATTGCTGAAGTTTCGGATAAATTCGGTGACGGATACGTACATCTGACATCCAGACAGAGCGTAGAGATTCCGTTTATCAAATTAGACGATATTGACGAAGTAAAAGCAGCATTGGCAGAAGGTGACGTTGAACCGGGCGTATGCGGACCGAGAGTCCGTACCATTACAGCCTGTCAGGGTGCGGCAATCTGTCCAAGCGGCTGTATTGATACATATGCTCTTGCAAAAGAACTGGACGACCGTTACTTTGCAAAGGAACTGCCGCATAAGTTTAAATTCGGTATTACAGGCTGTCAGAACAACTGTCTGAAATCCGAAGAAAACGATGTTGGTATTAAAGGTGGTATTCAGGTACAGTGGAAAGAATCCGATTGTATCCAGTGCGGTGTCTGTGTAAAGGCATGCCGCAGCGGTGCAATTACATTAACAGATGGAAAGATTTCCATTGATGAGAGCAAATGTAACTACTGCGGAAGATGTACCAAGGCCTGTCCAACTAACGCATACGATGAAACACATGGTTATATCGTATCCTTTGGCGGATTATTCGGTAATCACATCAACAAGGGTAACACGGTGATTCCGTTTATTGAAGACCATGATAAGCTGTTAAAAGTCTGTGATGCGGCAATTACATTCTTTGAACAGAATGCACAGGCAGGAGAACGTTTTAAGTTCACAATTGACCGTGTCGGCAAAGAAAAATTTGAAGAAGTAATAAAGGAGGCATATGCAAATGGCTGATTTTCAGATAGATGATACAGTAGATATTACAGATGTTGTCTGCCCGGTAACATTTGTAAAGGCAAAGGTTGCACTCGAAGAATTAGATGACGGGCAGATTTTATCCATCCGCATGAATGATGGCGAACCGGTACAGAACGTGCCACGCAGCATCAAAGAAGAAGGACACCAGATTTTAAAGCTGATTGACAATGAAGACGGAACTTATGACTTGATTGTCAAGAAGGTTGAAGACGAATAAAAAATACGAAAAGGAAGGTACGGCAATGGCAGAACGAATTCATGCTGGGAATTTTGACAGCAAGGTTTTGGCAGACGCAACATTTGCACTTGTAGATTTTTACTCTGACAGCTGTGTTCCATGTAAAAGAATGTCACCGGTGCTGGCAGAGTTAGAAGAAAGCTATGCCGGTAAGTTATATGTCGGTAAAGTCAATATCGCATATGAACCGGAACTCGTTGAAAAATACGAAGTGTCATCGGCACCGACATTGGTCTTTTTTAAAGACGGAAAAGAAATACAGCGTCTGACAGGTGTACAGAAAAAAGCAGATTTAGAGAAATTTATTTCAGAAAATGTTTAAGGAGGATTTAAAGAATGAAGATTACAGTAGCAGGCGTAGTAAAGGAAGTAAAGGACAATATCACGATTTCCGAACTGATTGCACAGGAAAATGTAGAAACACCGGAATACGTAACCGTTTCAGTAAATGATGAATTTGCAAAGAGCGCAGATTTTGAAACACAGCAGTTAAAAGACGGTGACAACGTAGAATTCTTATATTTCATGGGAGGTGGACAGTAGTGGCTTTTACAAACGACCAGTTAGAGCGCTACTCCCGTCACATCATTTTAAAGGAAGTTGGCGCTAAGGGACAGAAAAAATTATTAAATGCAAAGGTATTAATTATCGGTGCAGGCGGACTCGGTGCTCCGGCAGCATTATATCTGGCAGCAGCCGGAGTCGGAACAATCGGTATCGTAGATGCAGACGAAGTGGATTTATCAAATTTGCAGCGTCAGGTTATTCATACAACAGCAGATATCGGCAAGGCAAAGGTACAGTCTGCAAAGGAAACCATGAACGCAATCAACCCGGATGTAACAGTCAATACATACCGTACATTTGTTACATCTGAAAATGTTATGGACTTAATTAAGGATTATGACTTTATCATTGACGGTACAGACAATTTCCCGGCGAAGTTCTTAATTAACGATGCCTGTGTAATGGCAAAGAAACCATTCTCCCATGCAGGTATTATCCGTTTCAAGGGTCAGTTAATGACCTATGTACCGGGAGAGGGACCGTGCTACCGTTGTGTATTTAAAGATCCACCACCAAAGGATGCTGTACCGACCTGTAAGCAGGCCGGTGTCATCGGTGCAATGGGCGGTGTAATCGGCAGTCTTCAGGCAATGGAAGCTGTAAAGTACATTTTAGGTGTCGGTGATTTACTCACAGGTTATTTATTAACTTATGATGCATTAAAAATGGAATTCCGTAAGATTAAGCTGCCTTCAGATACATCAGGCTGTGCAGTATGCGGCGACCATCCGACTATTACGGAATTAATCGATTACGAACAGGCAGAATGTGACGGCAAGTAGAATAAGCCGAATATAAGACAGGGAAGGAAAACAGATATGGTAAAACTTTCACAAACAGATTATGAAAAAATGGTGGCACACGCAGAGTCAGAACTGCCAGATGAAGCCTGCGGTCTGATTGCAGGAAGAATTGACGGCGATGACAAGATTATTGAAAAAGTCTATCTGCTGACCAATATTGACCATTCCAATGAGCATTTTTCACTGGACCCGAAAGAACAGTTAGCAGCCGTAAAGGATATGCGTGCAAATGGATTGAAACCGCTTGGCAACTGGCACTCTCATCCGGAATCACCGTCCAGACCGTCCGAGGAAGATAAGCGTCTGGCATATGACAGCAGTGCAAGTTATCTGATTTTATCCCTGATGGACAGAGAAAATCCGGTACTCAACTCATTCCATATTGAAGGCGATGTTTCGGAAAAAGAGGAATTTTATGTGGGATAGTCTGATTATCGGCAGCGGACCGGCAGGACTTGGCGCGGCAATCTACGGAAAGCGCGCCGGTCTTTCGGTACTGGTTGCAGAAAAAGAATACATGGGAACCGGTCAGATTGCAGAAAGCGGTCAGGTAGACAACTACCTCGGACTGGTCGGCAAAAGCGGCTATGACTTGGGCGAAATCTTTTTAGAAGATGCCAAAAAGCTGGGCGCTGAATTTTACGAAGGTGAAGCCGTTGCTTTTGAAAAAAAGGAAAACAGCTGGAGCGTTTCATTTGAGAACGGCGAAGTCGTTGAAGCTAAAACAGTCATTTACGGAGCAGGTGCAAAACACCGTCCGTTAGGTCTGCCGGAAGAAGCAGATTACGCAGGAAAAGGAATCTCTTACTGTGCAATTTGTGACGGCGCTTTTTATAAAGGCAAAACGGCAGTTGTTGTCGGCGGCGGCGATACCGCATTAGACGATGCACTGTATCTGTCCGATATCTGTACACGGGTTTATCTGGTTCACAGACGGGACGAATTCCGCGGTTCTGCAAGAACCTTACAGAAAATCCGTGAAAAGGAAAATATCACGGTGATTACCAATGCAGTGATTACTGCGGTTTCCGGAGAGAAGAAAGTGGAAGAAGTGACGTTAAATAACGGCACAAAGTTAAAGACCGATGGTGTTTTTGTGGCAGTTGGCATGATTCCGCACACGGAGCATTTAAAAGACTTTCTAGAGCTGGATACACAGGGCTATGTAGTCGCAGATGAAACCGGAAAGACCTCACAGGACGGCTTTTTTGTGGCAGGTGATGTGCGCACGAAGCATTTACGTCAGGTTATAACAGCCGTTGCAGACGGCGCCAATGCCGCAGTATCGGCTTCGGAATATATCCGTCAATTATAACTTATAACAGTTTTACAGGAAAATCAATATCATTAAATATGTACCCTTCCGGGTTGTCAGGCGGAAATTTTAAACGTCTGGTGGCACGGGAGGGTGATTTTTATTAAGAGGCAGTTCTTGTTTTTTTATTTTTCGTTTATTATAATAGAAATTATGATGTTAATTCTACGATATGCAAATTGAAACATCATTTAGAAAAAATAGAAAGATAAAGCAGTGTTTGTCACTGCGGAAAAGAGGAACGATTGATTCAGCGTGTACCACATTATTATAAAGCATTTCACTGTATAGCCTCAGACTGTCGGGACAACTGCTGTGTTGGCGGCTGGGAGATTGATATTGACGAAGAAACGGCACAGTATTACCTTTCCATGGAAGGTGAATTTGGCGACCGGTTAAGAAATAGCATTACCCGCACCGATGAATACTGTTTCCGTTTAAAGGACGGCAAATGTCCTTTTCTGGACAGCAAAGGTCTGTGTGAGATTTATCAGGTGCTTGGTGAAGATAAAATGGGCGTTGTCTGTACCCAGTTTCCGCGCTATACGGAATATTACGGCGCGGTAAAAGAAACCGGCATCGGACTTGCCTGTGAAGAAGCCGCAAGAATTATCTGTCAGGATAAGGAAGCATTTACATTTAATGAGGAAACGATTTCGGAAGAAGAAGTTTCCGATGCGGAATTTGATGCACCACTGGCAAAGCAGCTTTTTTCCGTGCGCAGTCAGATATTTGAAATGCTCACCGATACTAAAATGTCATTGGAAGATAAGCTGATACTTTTATTAGAAGTCTGTCATCAGTTGCAGGAAGCGGTCAATGTCAATGATACCGCCGCCTGCGCCTGGATTGCGCAAAGCAGTTATACGGAGTGGGGAAAATTTACAGATACAGATACACCAAAGCAGCAAAAAGACCGTCAGGCGAACGTTCCGCAGACAGCACAGAGCGATAGTGTCGATGTTGACCGTCAGGACGGGCTGGAACGCATTTTGTATGCGTATGATGCACTGGAAGTTTTAAATGAGGACTGGAACCGGCAGAAAGAAGAGCTGTTTTCGGTCCTGCACGGAGAAGATTTTTCGGCGCAGGCATATCGTGACAGCTTTGCGCGATTCAAGAGGTCAGTGCAGGAGCGTGAGCGGGAATATATTAACCTGACGGCATATTTTGTATTCCGTTATTTTATGAAAGCCGCATACGACCATGACGTATACGGCAAAGCGCAGCTGATTACAGCCAATTACTTAGTATTACAGGAAATGGATTTTCTGCGCTGGATTCAGAACGGTGAAAAATACGGATTTAAAGACCGTATGGAACTCATTCACATTTTCTCAAGAGAAGTTGAGTATTCAGAGGAGAATCTTGAAGACCTTGCGGAAGAATTTTTATTTGACGATATTTTTGAAAAAGAACAGCTTTGTGCGCTATTAAAGGGTTGACAAATGAAGCTGACAGCGTATAATTAATTCTAATAGAACTGAATAGGTGAGAAACCGTTGAAGTGGAGATAACAGCAGAAGATGCGCTTACAGAGAGCCGGGAGTGCTGAGAACCGGCAGTATGCAGTCTGTTAAATGGACCACGGAGGGTATGGTCAAAGAGATAGCTTGATTTTGTTTATCTTTAGTATTCCATAACGTAAGGCATACGTTACATGCCGGGAATATGATAGTATTCCATAGAGTTGTGTGACCGGCGGCAGAGCCGGATACAAAGCAAGGTGGCACCGCGGTAAGAAGAACCGTCCTTGAATGAACAGAGTATTTTTGTTCATTCAGGGACTTTTTTTATGTAATAGGAAATTCCGATAGAATTCCCTATTACACAAAAGGCACTACGTGCCGATGATGCACACTCGCGCGAAGATGTAGTTTGTCGCAAACGACCGCGCTCGGCGCGAGAATGTGCAAAGCACATTCTTATTTATAAAAGAAAAGGAGCAAAAACAATGATTAAAGAAGCGATTGCACAGTTAGTAAAAAGAAACGATTTAACAGCAGAAACAATGGGTGAAGTCATGGAAGAAATCATGACCAATCAGGCAACGGATGCCCAGAAAGCATCCTTTCTTACGGCATTAGCCATGAAGGGAGAAACAATTGATGAAATCACGGCGGCAGCAAAGGTTATGCGCGCACATTGTGAACGCTTTTTAAATGATATGGATGTACTTGAAATTGTAGGAACAGGCGGGGACGGCTCAAACACCTTTAACATTTCCACATTGTCATCATTTGTAGCTTCGGCTGCGGGAATCCCGGTTGCAAAGCACGGCAACAGAGCGGCTTCCAGTAAATGTGGTACAGCAGACTGCCTTGAAGCGCTCGGCGTCAAAATTGATATTGCGCCGGCGCAGAGTGCGCAGGTTTTAAAAGAAATCAATATGTGTTTCTTATTTGCACAGAAATACCACACAGCCATGCGTTTTGTCGGCGGCGTCAGAAAGGAAATGGGAATCCGTACCTTATTCAATGTGTTAGGACCACTTGCAAACCCGGCTGGCGCAACCATGCAGTTATTGGGTGTATACAGCGCTGAACTGGTAGAACCGCTGGCACACGTTTTACATAACCTCGGCGTAAAGCGTGCCATGGTTGTTTACGGCACTGACAGCATTGACGAAATTTCTTTAAGCGCTCCGACAAAGGTCTGTGAGTTTAAGGGGGACACCTTTAAAAGCTATGAAATTACACCGGAGCAGTTCGGTTTAAAGCGTTGTAATAAAGAAGAACTGGTTGGTGGAACACCACAGGAAAATGCGCAGATTGCAAGAGATATTTTAGCCGGGAAGCAGGGGGCAAAGATGGATGCCGTTCTTTTAAATGCCGGTGCGGCAATCTATATTGCTTCCGATAATCTGACCATGCAGGAGGCAGTTGATAAGGCAAGAGAACTGATTATGAGCGGTAAAGCGGCAAAACAACTGGAACTGCTTATTGAAAAAACAAACTAATTATGCTATAATTTCTTCATAGGGGTGAATTGGGGAATATACAATAACAAAATTGTATTGTCGCAGCAGACAGTTTTATGAACCGTAGAATTTTCACTTTCTACGGTTCTTTTTTATTGCATACAGCCTCAATGGGAAAACGCCGAATAAGGATAAAATGAGGTATGGCTTATGAAAAAAACAAGTTTAAAGAAGATGCTGATTATTACGTATGCAGCAATTGCGCTGATTGTTGCGGCAGTTGTGTCGGGTGTGGCAATTTATTACATCCGTTCCTCGACCGATATGGCATACAGCAATTATGAAGATGCAATGAATCAAGGCTACAATACGGAAATCAAATCTGAGGTACAGTCTTCTATCGCGGTGATTGAATATTATTACAACCGTTTTAAAGCTGGAGAACTTACAGAAGAACAGGCAAAGACAGAAGCAAAGGAAGCAGTCCGTAAAATGCGTTACAGAGATGACAACAGCGGATATATGTGGATTGATGCAAGCGATTACAGTCTTGTCATGCACCCGATTCTGCCACAGAATGAAGGGCAGAACCGTTATACCTTGCAGGATCAGAACGGTGTCATGATTATTCAGGAGATTATGAAGACAGCCAATAACGGCGGCGGATATAATCAGTTTTATTTTACAAAAGCAGATGGTGTGACAGTTGCCTTAAAAGTGGCTTATTCACAGAAATTTGAGCCGTGGGGCTGGATTGTAACAACCGGCAATTATGTCGATGATATGGAAGCTGAAATGTCAGAAGTAAAGGGACAGATTCGTGATAATTTTTCATCAATGGTTATGATGATTCTGATTATTGCGGTGATTCTTTTAATCGTTGCCATTATTATTTCCTATATTGAAAGTGAAAATATTATTGTGAAGCCATTGAAGCAGATTCAACAGATGGCGGCAAGAATCGCCGATGGTGATATTACGCAGGATGCTTCGGTAAAAACCATGAATGATATTGGTCAGACTGCCGTTTCCTTAAATACGGCACAGGGCAATATTAAAGAACTTGTAGCCAATATTTCAGGCGTATCTGAAGAAATCAGTACGGCACTTGACAGCTTCCGGGAAGCCTTTACACGGATGTCTGTATCTATCAGCGACGTATCAACGGCAGTAGATGATATTACGCAGAATGTAACTTCACAGGCAGAGTATACAAGAGCTGCCACAGAGGATGTTGAAGCCATCGGCAATGGCATTGTGCAGACAGAAAAAGAAGTAGAGCATTTAGACAGTAATGCACAGGACATGCAGACGTTAAATGATACTTCAACAAAGACATTAGATGAACTTGTCGGTATCAGTGAAGTGACAAGAGCACAGATTCTGGATATGTATGATCAGGCGGCAAAGACAAATGAATCTGCACAGAAGATTAAAGATGCTGCAAATCTGATTAACGATATTGCAGACCAGACAGATTTACTTGCATTAAATGCTTCAATTGAAGCGGCAAGAGCCGGAGAAGCAGGAAAGGGATTTGCGGTTGTTGCAGAACAGATTGCCAATCTTGCAAAACAGTCCGCTGAAAATGTCGTGGAAATTGACCACGTGGTAGAAGAACTTCTGGTGAACTCCAATCAGTTTATTCATGTCATGGAAGGCATGCAGACGGATGTTCATCAGCAGTTTGAATATATTCATGCGGCACAGAATGATTTCAACGCATTAAGCAGCAGCCTGAAAGCCTGTGTCAGCTCGGTCGGCGCAATTGATAACATGACTGCCAGCATTGAAATCCAGCGCCAGAATATCACAGATGCTTTAGCGAAGCTCAATGGATTTGCACAGGGCAATGCAGCATCTACAGAAGAAACTTCTGCGATGGCGGAAGAACTGGCGGATATGGTTCATAGTTCAACAGAAACAATTCAGAATCTGAATGTACATGTTCAGAATCTGATAGAAAATGTTTCAAAATTTAAAATTCAATAAATGATGTAAAACACCCACAGCTAAAAGTAAATGCCTGTGGGTGTTTTTTGCGTAGCGGGTAAAATTTCAGCGTGAAATTCCATGCTGAAATATACAGATATTTTAATTAAAAGAAAGTAAAAAGGGGTCGTATATTATATTCAATATATAACTTCGCTAAAGTCAGGTTTAACGAAGTTATATAAAATGAGTGTGGATTTTATAGAATCATTTGAACAAGGTGTAAAAATTCTGTTCACAAGTATTTTGCAAATTTTATATGCAGGATATCGTATTCAGAAAGACAAGAAATCACTCTCACGTCTTGTAGAAAGGTTGTTAAGGAATTGCAGTAATTAGTAATATCGCATAAAAAGGAAATAAATTTTTGTAAAATATTACCGATACCATTTTGCTCATAATTGTGTATTATATAAAACATGAAACAACAGCAATTATTCGATCCGGACAATCCGACACGATTAATTGCTGTTGTTAGCTTCATGGAATCACCTCCGCTAAACACATCTATTTTAATATCGAAAATCCAAAAATCACAACCCCCAGTACAACAAGTACAATACCGGTTGCGCGGTTTAACGTCTTTGGTTCGGCTTTATTGGCAAATAAGGCGGCAATGCGCGCCCAGATTAATGTAAATATAACGCACAGTCCAAAAACAGTCCAGTCCGGTGCACCGCCGATTGTAAAATGGGACAAAGCACCGGTCAGCGCGGTAAAAGTCATAATGAAAACACTCGTTCCGACAGCCGTTTTTAATTCATAGCCCAGCACGCTGGTTAAAATAAGAAGCATCATCATGCCGCCGCCTGCGCCGATAAATCCGCAGATAAAACCGATAATGACACCACAGACAACAGACTGAACGGCTCTTTTTTGGGCGGAAACGCCCTGCATGGCTTCTTTGGTCGTCATAACCGGCTTTACAATAAATTTAATGCCGAGAAGAAATGTCATAAAGACTGAAAAACCGCCCATGGTTGTTGACGGAACAAGGCTTGCGATATAACTGCCGACAACTGTAAAAGTCAGCACACTTGCCATCATAATCAGACCGTTGCGGATATCCAGATTTTTATTTTTTCCGTAGGTAAATGCAGAAACTGCACTTGCGAGGACATCAGAGGACAATGCAATGCCGACTGCCATATAAGGGTCCATGCCTAAAAATGTAATCAGCATCGGGCTGATTACGGCGGCTGCGCTCATTCCGGCAAAGCCGGTGCCAAGTCCCGCACCCATGCCCGCAAAAAATGTTACAAAAAGTGTAAATAAAAATGTCATGTTAATCTCCATTTCTGAGCAACTTGTTGCGAAGAGGCGATGAGAAATTCGCGTAGGCGATTTCTCATCTGCCATCATGGCTATTTGTTTTTGCCCAGAAACAAATAGCTGTGTGAAAAATCAGCACATCACTGTGATTTTTTACACTATTTTCCTTTCGTGAATTATATTCTGTCATCAGGAATACCGGCAGTTATCGGAAAACAGCCGCTTTGTAAAATCATCTGATACACAGTATAGCACAAAATCAAAAAATCTCCAACAATGTCACAGAAAGCAATCAGGCAGTAAAACCAGAAAGTTCATAAAGATAAAAAGTCGTTTCTAAACCGTATATCTTATACCGGTTCCTGACAAAAAGCTTCAAAGACTGTAAAAAGAAATAATTTAAAAAAATGCAAAAAAAAGAAACCGCCGAAGCGATTTCTTTAGGGGGAATTGTAATAAGCTTTTAGTTAAATAAATAACTGTGTGCTTGTTATGTTTAGTATTATAACAGAAATAAAAAACTTGAAAAGGCCTAACTTTTTTCTAGTACCTTATCAAAAATATATTTACAATACTTTTCAACTTTGCAGTCAGCAGACAAATGGGACGGCGAACCGGGCGCAGAAACAGCCAGAATCCGGAAAGAATCCGGTAAACCGGGTGATTTACGGAAAAAGAATATCCGTTGCGGATAATATGTATCAGTTTTCCGCTAATCTGCGAAGCGGTCAGAGGTCCTTCCACTGCGGTCTGATTATCTCCCACCGTATAAAAGCCGTCCTTTGTAATACGGCAGATCCGGTGTAAAACCAGTATACCGTTCTCCCTGCGGTATAAAATGACATCACCTTTTTTTAGCCGGTCACAGTCCGCTTTTTCAATGACGGCAGAATCCCTGCCGGGCACAAAAAGCGGATACATACTGTAGCCCTGCGGCTGAACCTGAATGGTATGGTTTTCCAGCAATTCAGGAATTGTACGAGGTAAAGATTCCGAAGTATTTGTCTGCATCACTTGTCCTACTGCTTTTCCGGCATATTGTCAGGACATCCGTTATAATCAGAACGGAATGTGCTTTCAGCAAGCTTAGAAGCCGTACCGCCGGATTTAGAACAGGCCTGACAGGTATCAGCGCCGGGATTTGCTTCCGTTCTGCCAAAGCGACAGACAGTTTTATCACCGCTTGCCATAAAAATACCTTCTGCCTGTTCAGGAACAACATGAATCATTGGTTTTTCATATGCAGACATAATAAATTACCTCCATAAATGAATCTTATACTTAATTAAATTATAAGTCGTAAAGCCTGCTATTGTCAAGGAAATGCAATAATGATATGATAAAAAAGCGTTTAAGAAAGCACATGAAAAAAGTAATATAGAAATGAAGAAAGGCGGATGTGCAGATGAAAACAAGGGCGGGGTATGTGATAAGACAGCTTGCGGATACATTTTATATTATACCGACAGGACAGCGGATTGCAGACAGGCGCCGTTGTTTAAAAATCAATCAGACCGGCTGTGTCATCTGGGACTTGTTACAAAAGGATTTATCATGGGAAGAACTGTTATCTGCCTATACGGAATATGTGAAAAGTATTGAAATGACAGAGAACACCAAAACCGTGAAACCCGCATCTATAGGCGAAGAAGCTTCCACAGTCACAGTAGCTTCCATAAGCAGTGATTTAAGTACATATGTGCTGACGCTGTTTCAGTTTGGCATGATACAGGCTTCCGCTAAGGAAATGCAGGCATTTCCGTTTGCTCCGTTTCAGGCAAAGGGAAATGCGTATTACTGCCGTTACAATATCGCAGGCATTCAGGTGCATTATAAAGGAAGAAAGGAATGGCTTCATGCGTTTTTTGAACCTTTTTTAGAGGACGGAAAAGAAAATCCGTCAGCTCATATTCATATGGGTGAGCAAATCCAGATTTCTCAGAACTGGCGTGTCAGACCGCTGTCAGAAGTACCGGAAATTGCAGGAGAATTGCTATTGTTTGGCAGTCAGTTAGATGTTTACCGGTGCAGTGGGGATTATATGCTGCGTTTTCCGTCCAATCATCATCTGGCATTGTGCATGCTCTCCTTTGACGGTAAAGAAGCGGTATTTTATTATGACGGCTCGACGCAGCAGGAAGCAGTTGATGAACTGTTTTATGGTTTCCGCGCGGCATTTTTTTATCTTGCGGCACTGCACGGTAAATATGCACTGCACTCAGCTTCCAACTATTATCAAGAAAAGGCGTGGCTGTATTCGGCATCATCAGGTACGGGAAAAACGACCCATGTTAAATTGTGGGAAAAGCTTTATGCTGTACCGGTATTAAACGGCGATCTGAATCTGCTCGGTATGGAAAATGACGAAGTCTTTGTCTATGGGATTCCATGGTGCGGGACTTCCGGTGTCTATACAACGAAAAAATATCCGCTTGGCGGCATTATTCTTTTAAAACGAGGAACGGAGAACCGGGTCTGTAAACTGCCTCAGGACGAAAGACAGCTTTATACCGCACAGCGTATGATTTCACCGGCATGGACAGAAAAACAGGTTGATGACAGTCTTTTATTTGCAGAAAAACTTTCGGACCGTATTCCAATCCGGCGGCTTTACTGTACGCAGGAACCGTCTGCGGCGGCTGTGATGAAAGAATATATTGATAAATATTTAACAATATAATGACGGTGCGTAAAGGCGGTTGGTTGGCAGAAAAAAAGGACTAGCATATATTATTAAGGAAGAAATAATGAAGAAAAAAATAGAATGGATTTGTGAGCGGCTAAAAAGCGGGCGGTTTAAGCAGCTTTGGATTCAGACGGTATGGATTTATTCGTATGTGAGAATGTACTGGAAAGAAATCGTGTTTTACACGGGAACGGGTCTTCTCGGTACGGTAATCGGACTGGTAAGCAGTCTGCTCTCCAAAGATTTGGTTGATTTGATTACCGGGCATCAGGCTTCGCGGCTTTTTATAACCTTTGTGTGGTATATTGCATTTTCAGCCGGAAATATCTGTGTGACACAGTTGTTAAATTATCTGTCGAACATGATTTCGTTAAAAGTCGATCAGGAAATGAAAGCAGATATTTTTCAGAAAATGCTGACAACGCGGTTAGAACCGTTAATGGCATATCATACCGGAGATTTGCTGACACGCTGGAGCAGTGATGTATCCGTGATTTCATCCGGTGTGTTAAACTGGATTCCGAATCTGATTATTTATACGGCAAAATTTATCACTTCGTTTGCGGTCGTATTTTACTATGATGTCACATTTGCCCTGCTGGCACTGATTGGGATTCCGGTGAGCATCGTGATGTCAAAGACACTGCTTTCCAAAATGCAGGCCAATAATAAACAGAGTGCGGCAATGAATGCAAAAATGTCGGGATTTCATCAGGAAACGTTTTCTAATATCCAGGCGATTAAGGCATTTGATTTAATACCACTCTACGTCTGCAGATTACAGGAACTGCAAAAAGACTATTTTTCGATGAAAAAGAAATTTCAGAAGCTCAGTGCAATGACATCAATTATGATGTCATTTGTCGGCATTGTCGTTTCGTACAGCTGTTACGCACTCGGCATTTACCGGGTGTTTACCGGGGCGATTACGTACGGTACGATGACACTGTTTCTATCGCTGTCCGGCAGTCTTACCAGTACGTTAAATGCGCTGATTGCCATGGTTCCGACAGCCGTTTCGATAACGACTTCGGCAGGCAGGCTGATGGATATTCTGGATATGCCGCATGAAGATTTTTCGGAAAGAAAACAGGCTGAAGTCTTTTATAAGAAAAATAAGCGGGCGGGAATCGGTGTCTGCATGGAAAATGTATCGTATGCATATCATACCGGAAAACGGGTATTAACAGACGTGGATTTTTGGGCAGAGCCGGGTCAGCTTACGGGACTGGTCGGGGCTTCCGGCGGCGGAAAAACGACAATGCTCCGTCTTTTACTGTCTTTACTTGAACCACAGCAGGGAACGATGAAGCTATATGCAGGTGATGCCGGTCAGGACGGAAACAGCCAGCTCCAGAAGGATTCACAGGCACTGCCGCTCTCTCCTGCCACCAGACAGCTTTATGCATATGTACCGCAGGGAAATGCGATGTTTTCGGGAACGATTGCCGACAATATGCGAAGTGTCAAACCGGATGCCACAGATAAAGAAATCATAGACTGTTTAAAAAAAGCGTGTGCATGGGAATTTATCGGACAGCTTCCGGATACCATTTATGAAAAAATCGGGGAACGCGGGAACAATTTTTCAGAAGGGCAGGCACAGCGCCTTTCCATTGCAAGGGCACTGCTTAAAAATGCACCGGTACTGCTCCTCGATGAAGCCACTTCGGCACTCGACATTGAAACGGAAAAACAGGTTTTAAAAAATATTATGGAAGATTCACTGCCGAGAACGTGCATTGTTACGACACACCGCCCGACAGCACTGAAATTATGTAAAAATGTATATGCCATACAGGATACACGCTGCAGGCAGCTTTTGCCGGAAGAAATACAAAAAATCATCAGGGACTTTTAAAAATCCCTGATGATTTTTTGTATGCCGCCTGTTACGGATTCTTATGTATTAGCACATACCGACATCGCCCCAGTCAATCGCATCATAAGGCTGGTGTCCGATACGCTCCCAGTTCGGATAGCGGTTGCCGTTATCAACATCGTAGCTTCCCCAGTATTTTTCAAGCTGGAGTCCGCAGCCGTTGTAACGGAAAGCCGGACATCCGTTACAGCCGAAACGCTGGATATAAGAAGTTGTATTATTATAGTCCGGTGCATGCCATACACCATTCATGTATTTGCTGTCGCATTTCGGTGCGGAAACCCCGCTGTCTGTATTGTCACCGCTGGCAGCATATACCCCTTCATAATGCTCCTCTGTGTCGATAATGACAGGTTTTTCATAGTTTGCCATAACTGATAAACCTCCAATTCATTACATTTCTGTATTAGAATAATCCTTTTTATTTAGTCAGTCAATACTTTTGACCTATTTTTCAAAAAGTTTTAAATCCCGCAAAAGACGGCTGCGCTGGGAAGCCTTTTTAAAAATGGACAAGGTACTTGTCTTGCGGATTCTGCGGTTGTTTCTCAAAAAACGGATAAGTGTTGTGCACCACAGATATGGCCATAAAAGGATACAGTCGGAATGGCTGTTTCCCAGTTTCATCTGATGGTGGAATTCACAAAGAAACCCTGTCAGACTGCTGTTTTTTAAAAATACCATACGGTTAGTGCTGGAATGTCCGAATTCTTCCGCTTCCAGTATTTCATCCATTAAGGATGCATAGTGCTTGCGGTTGTGGGAAAGAGCCTCCTTTTCAGAAACATTTCCAAATAAAAATGAAATCTGCGTGTAAGGCAGTCCCAGATACAGTACACACAGAGCCGTAACCGCTTTCGCAAAATTTTCAAGCCGTGTTTTTTTTAGAAGCTGTAAAAAGACCTCTTTTGTGTCCTGTGAGAGGCCGCGTTTCCAAAAGACTGTCCAGTCACATAACAGCTTTACACCAAAACCCGCACGCACAAAGTGCTGTAACATATGCAAAAGCAGATAGTACGCATCGTAGGGGTCAGTGGCGGCACAGATGGGATATCCCAGTATGGTTTTGTGAATCCTGTGACTATTATATTCAGGTAAAAGCGCCGCAATGTCTGTATTTAGTTCATTTTGTTCAAATGGTTCGGAAAGCATGGCATGCAGTTCAATATGAAAATGTTCCGAAGCCGTAAATACAGTATGGTGATGTGTCAGCTGTGTGGATTCTTTTTGAAATCCGTGGTTTTCCAAAACGCAGACAGCCTGTTCAAACTGTGCAGGATCTGGAATCAGCAAATCGATATCTCCCGACTTGCGCGCTTCCGGGACAGGATAAAGCTGTGCAGTCTGCCAGCCTTTTAAAAGCAGGACAGAAATGCCGGCTTCTTCCAAAAGGGTAATTAAAAAACTGCTGTAATATAACAGTCGGTAATTTTGCAGGACAATCTGCGTGCTTTTTATCTGTACCTGTTGCATTAGGTCTTGCGGGATTTGCGGTATCTGCAAAGTCTGTGCCGGTATAAAACTGCCGGTTTGATTCTGTATCGGCGTGAAATTTTGCGTTTCACACTGCGCTGCGCAGACATTGACGGCGGTAAGCGTATCATACAGCAGGGATAAGACACTGTGTCTGTCTGCGGTATGAATCAGTTCTGTCCAGTTCATATCATCCGAGTATTTTTTAAAGAAATCCGATATGAAACAGAGCTGTTTCCGGTCGGTGGATTCTTTGTCAAAGTCCGCAGCCGGGCTGGCTGAAAGCGCAAATTTTAAAAAATGAAGCAATATAAAATCTTCGTTTCTCATTTTCGTAATCCTCTCCATTTATGAAGTAACAGCTGCATAGCATCATTGTTTTTATAAAGTATGATAAAGACAAAATTCACTACTAACGTACAGCAGATCAGACGCAGTGTCATGTCGGGAATGATGCCGGTAATATGAAATGCAGCTGTGCATTTTTCGCATAAAAAATGAGCTGTCAGCCATACAGCGCCACATTCGATACAGTAGAGCAAAAGTCTGCGGTAATACGCAAATACCGGTGTCTGGAAGTGATACTTATATAAAACAAATGGTTCAATCCAGAGTGTTGTGGTAACGGTGCTGATAAAAGTTCCCATAAAAACGCCGAATGTACCAAAGCGTTGTGCCAGTATAATGGAAACAATCAGATTAATCAGTGCTTCGGCAATGGATTTATACCGGTCATACCAGAACAATCCCAAAGAATTTCTAAAAATCAGGCAGGAACGGGTAAGCCCCCGGATATAAAAATTAATGCACAGAATCCATACGATATCGGTTGTAAACAAATATTTTTCACCGAAACTCAGCACAATAAAGGGATTGAGCAGCTCAAACAGGCAGATTGCGGCAAAAGAAAACATCCAGTGGTTGAGTAAAAAGACGGAAGAAAAAATCGTCTGCACCCGTTCTTTGGAAGCTGTTGCGCCGAGGTTGCCGACGCTGGCGGTAATTCCCTGAAAGGTTTCGTTTAAGACCTGCTGGACAGAGCCAATCAGCAGATAATAATTGGAATAACAGCCGACACTGGCAATGCCGACAAAGCTTGAAATCAGCAGGTTGTCAGTGTTATTGACAATCACATCTCCGATTTTGTGCATCATCATGGCACGGATATTTTTTAAAATGTGCTTCCGCTCCTGCTTTTCAACAGGAGCAATATTTTTATCCCGCAGAAACGGGAAAATCCGCTCAGCTTTTTTTGAAATGTAAATGTTTGAAAACAGTGTCGTCAGGATATATACATATAAGTACAAAATGAAATTTTTCGTAAGCAAAAGGACCGCAATCTGGACAATATCCTGAAGCACCCATGAAACGGTTTTGGACAGTGTTCCAATGTACATGAGCTGATGGGCATCAAGCAGGGTGCGCTTGTATACAAACAGATAAGACAGCACTGTGTTAAACAGATACAGGATATAAATATAAGTCAGGTGCGGAATATCCGGTTTGTTTTTAATTAAAATGTCCATAAACGGAATGACACAGATTCCGGCGGCGGCAACAAACACAGCCACAAAGCGGTAAAACCACTGATACAGGTGCATAATGGATTTCTGCGCTTCAGTGTTGCCGTCTGCAATTGGTTTATACAGGGCAAAGGAAATCGCCGTTTCAATGCCCATTTCCGACAGGGACAGTACATTTAAAATGTCAGTAAATAGTCCGTTGATACCGACGTAATTTTCCGACAGCACATGGGTAAAAACAACGCGCACAACATATCCCATAAGAATTGCGGCGGCTCTGGAAAACAGGGCAATGCTGGTATTGTATGCAGAATACTGTGTACGCGATTTGCTGTTCAAAAAAAGACCTCCAATCATTGTGGTTTCATAAAATTACTGCCCTTTTTCAAAAGAAGAAGGTTCAGGAAAAAGCGCGGAAAAAGCGGTATTAATCTGTGTTTTGGCACGTTCAAAATCAATGGCTGTATTGGCATCATTGATACAGATGATATCTGCTTTCTGCTTTTTAATGACAGACACAAGCTTTTTATTATCCGAAGCTGCATTAAAATAGCGGAAGCTGCGGCAGACATTTTCCGCTGTAAAATAACCGGTCAGTTTCTGCCATTCCCGCAAAAGGTACTGGTTGACATCGTCTGCATGACGGAACTTGTGTAAACAGGTTGCATCTAAAAGTGAATACTCCTTTTCCCAGAGTGTTTCATAGGTTGATCTGCAAAGCGGTGAAGCGCCATGTACCGTATAAAATCCGGAAAACAGCGGAAAAGCCAGTTCCAGAAAGTTATAACAGAAATAAAGTGGCGGATATCCGGGTTTAAAATAATTACGCCACTGATGGCGGATATTTTCACGTTTGTTAAAATATTTTGACAGCACCAGCGTATTATTTAAAAAGATATGTGACATGACCGGATTGGCGGGATTTGCAACAACCGGCTGTAAGGCAAGCATATCACAGGGCTTTCCGCTTTTAAAAAAATGCTGCGGTGTTACCGGGCGGATTAAAAAGACATCGTCATTAAAGTAGACAAAATTTTCTGAAAGTCCCGGTATCCGGTGCAGATTTAATTCAATAGTATGCGAATTATAAGTCGGCAGATACTGCGGTGGAATAAAATCCGTGTGTTTTATGATATGCAGTTTCGGGTGTGCAGTATTAAGCCACGCAGGAAGATGTCCCCATGTTACAAAATAAATATTATGAACCCAGGGTGCATTTTTTTCAATGCCGCGGAACCAGTATTTTAAATGATCCCAGTCGCGGTAGCGTTCTTTCCGGTTATCGGCTTCACTGCCGGATGCAAAATGGCTTTTTTCATCAAGCCATGCAGGGTCACTGCCATCGACCCATGTAATTACAAAATCTAGATTGGAAGACTGCATACTTCTTTTTGTCATAAATTGCCTGCTTTCTGTTGCCATGATATAACTTATATCATATATTTATAATGTTAGGGGCAAAAGCCTCCAACTATGATGTGAGGATATTGTATGCTGCGCCTTCTTTATCCTTACATTTATAAACATACGTTATTGTGTTTTTCGCCCTGTTTTGCAGGGCTGTTCGTTCGTTAATGGCGTTTGTGCTTATTATATCATATGTTACGATGAATTAGAAAGGTAAATGCAATGAAAAATAAACCGGAAAATAGAAATTTGCAGATAACCCGCCGGGCAGTCTGTATTCTTGCAGTCTGTGTGACTGTGGTGATTTTAGGAACAGCTGGACTGTGTTTGTATTTTGTATACAATAAAAGGCCGGTGTGGACGCAGGCAGATTTAACGGTGACACAGGAAGTTCTGCACAATCCGTACTGTGGCTGGTATCAGATTTACGGCTATACGCTGACGGACGAAAGTCAGACAGCCGGACAAAATCCGGCATGGAGTGTCTTGGATACAAAAATTTCTGCGGCTGTTGCACAGAGTGAAAGTGCCAATGACCGGCTGGCGCTGCTTCAAATCAATTTAAAACAGTTTGCAGACCGTGACCTTACCGAAAATGCGCTGGCAGAGCTGGAACATATCCTTACCCGCTGGGAAGAAAGCTCCTGCAGTCTGATTCTGCGTTTTTTATATGACTGGGATGGCAATGCGCAAAGCACCGAGCCAAACGACATTTCACAGATTGAAAATCATATGCGGCAGTGCGCACAAATACTGAATGAGCATAAAGACAATATCTATCTGGTGCAGGGAATTTTTATAGGAAATTATGGTGAAATGCACCACTCCCGTTTTTCATCCGAAGAGGAACAGATACAGCTTTTTACGGTTTTGCGGGGCAGTCTGGATGATGAAATTTATATGGCAGTACGTACACCGGCTCAGCTTCGTGCAGTTTTGGCGGCGGATCATCTGGATGAAGGACAGGCGGCGGTTATAAAAACAGGGCTGTTTAATGACGGTATTATGGCATCGGAGTCGGATTTGGGAACGTATACCGACAGAAGCCGTGAACTTTCTTATCAGGATGAAGTTTGTCTTACCGTGCCAAACGGCGGCGAAGCCGTATCCGATACCGTTTACAATGACGTTGAAAATGCAATGAATACATTGCAGACAATGCACGTATCGTATTTAAACCGTATGTATGATGAAAAGGTTTTAAAAAAATGGAAAAATCAGCCGTATGAAGACACGACAGGTTATGATTATATCGGCGCGCATTTAGGTTACCGCTATGAAATCAGCGGGACGGCATTTTCTTATAAAATGTTTGGACAGACGGCACAGCTTACGTTTTCAATAAAAAATACCGGCTTTGCACCGGCATATTATGATTTTACGACAGAACTGCGGATATGTGACATGGAGGGAAATATCATACAGACACAGAATCTGGGTGAACAGTTCTCAACCACAGCATTACAGCCGGACAGCATAGTTACACTCTCCTGTCCGGTGTTTTTGCACATTGCAAAGGGAACTTATCAGGTTTATCTGAAAATGAGCAGTCCAAAGAGCGGTGAACAAATCCGATTTGCACTCACAGAAGAACCGACGGAAAACGGATACCTGTGTGGTACCTTTATATTTGAGTAAATAGAGTTCCGATATGGAATCAAACAGACAACAAAATACAGGTGTAAATTTATATGACCGTCAGGATTCCCACCGTGTCGCAGTTATAAAAAAAGACTTTTTTTTGACTGCGTTTCAATGCCATGGAAACAGTTAGTTTATACTGACCGGAAGAAAGTGCTATAAGCGGGCAGTCAACGGATACGATACACTGCTCTCCCGCCGGGAGTTTTGCAATCTCACTCCTGCCAAGTACGGTGTTTTCTGACGGCAGACAGGGTGCATTATTTATATTATCAGCCGTACAGCAGACAGCAGACAGTGTTAAAATGACCGGCTCATACAGGGCGGCAAAGCCGGTATTTTTTATGGTAATTATAAATTTGGAACAGTTTTTATCTGCCGCTTTGACAGCGGATAAAACCAGACAATACCCCAGACGGCGGTCGATTTGTTCAAAGACGGATTCAGTTTTGTCTGTCTTTTGTTCTTTCCATTTTTGAAGTACGGTGCCGTCATACTGGCTGTTTAGGTAAGAAACGTGCATTTTGGTGAGCGTTTCAATTGCGGTATCCCCGTCATTGTATGGATTCGGCATGATAACCTCCCCACCGTTATAAACCTGTATACACCGTTCCTGTTGAAAAGAAAGCTCTGCGCTCCTGCTCCACTTTCCGTCACCGGAGTTTACGTTCCCCCAAGACACATTATCAGAGGGAATATTACCGGAGACGGTATCCCCGGCGGCATAAGTGCCGTAGTCGGTTTCAGATCCGGTGATGGCATCGTTATACAGTCCGGTCAGGGAAAGAATCCGTCCGCGTGTGCCGGTATCCATATATTCAGACAGTTCCGTTTCAAGACTGCGCAGCTGTGCGGGCGTGCGCACTGCCATGGCGACAGCGCCTTTTGTGGCATGATAAAAGCTGTCTATCAGACGACAGAGGCTTTGTCTGTCGCAGAATTTGGAAGTATGCATTTCTCCCCAGCTTCCGATAAAAAGTCCCTGCGTAGTGTAGATATGTGCAGCATATTTGTAAATGATACTGCCAAGCTGGTCCATATGGGACTGGATTTGTGAAAGTCCGGCAGGTTCGTGTTCCATGCCTTTTCCTTCATCATCATAGATAATCCGCAAGATCATGTCTTTGTCATGACGGGCAAAAAAAGATAAAATTTCTTCAAAAACCGTAAGTGCCGGTGTATCAAAACTGCGTGCAGCATAATTTCCGATACAGACACGTACCAGGCACAGGGATTCCTGTTTTTTTAAACACCACTGCAATTCCTCAAAATCAGGACGTTCCGGGAGGGTAAACGGATAAATGCTGTACCACCCTCTTTTGGGATTAACCGTGTGGTCATCTGCTTTTTCAATGCATAGATACGGCTTAAATTTATTGTGTTTTTTGAATATCATTGTTATAACGCTCCGCTTTCGGTACATTTTTAAAGATTTTCTGCCGGATTAAAACGGCAAGAATACTAAAAAACATATGAAACATATAGCCGATTGGTTTTAAACCGGAGTGCATGCTCTTTCCGTGTTCTCTTAAATGCATGACCGCCGGAATTTCCACAATATTAAAATCTGATAAAAGCATATTGGTAATCATATTTGCATCCGGGTACTTTTCATCAAAATTGCCGAATTTTGAATAGCACAAGGCGGCACGGCGGCTTAATCCCTGTAATCCCGTTGTCGGATCCATGATGGTACGTCCTGTTGACCACTTGATAATATGGCGGAATAAGAAAAATGCAAAACGTTTTAAAGCCGAGGTTTCAAAGTACGGACTGTCGTTTAAATAGCGTGACCCCAGTACAATATCGGGATAGACACCGTTTTCATCAGGGGTCTTTAACGCACGGTACAGATTGATTAAATTACCGGCATCGTGCTGTCCGTCTGCATCCATCTGAATGACATAGCGGTAATTACAGCGGATTGCATACTTATAACCGAGCTGTAAGGCACTGCCGTAGCCGAGGTTAAATACATGCGTGACAACGGCATGGTGTCTTGCTTTGACGATCCAGTTGGTGTTATCCGAAGAAGCATCATTCATAACCAGAATATCAGCAAATTCAGCAATTTCAGGCTGCTCCAGACGGTCTAAGACCTTGGAAATATTTTTTTCTTCATTATAAGCAGGTATAATAATTAAAACTTCTTTCTGCATTAATTTGTCCTCCGCAATTATCCCTGTAAGATTTGCATTATAGCTTAAGGTGAGTAAAGTAAATCACGAATCATATGAATATCGTTTTCAAAATGGCAGGCTTTTTGTGCTGCCGCCCTGCCAAAACTTTCGGCAGTCTGCGGATGCTCTATCAGATATTCCACCGCATTTGCAATGCCTTCCGGTGAAAACGGACAAAGCAGACCGTCTACACCTGAAACAATCTGTTCGCGGTTGCCGCTGCAGTCGGATGCCGCAATAGCACAGCCAAGCACCTGCGCTTCCTGTATGGCAATGCTCTTGCCTTCAAAACGGGTCGCATGAATATAAAAATCTGCCATTTTAAAATACGGATACGGATTGGTCTGCATTCCTAAAAAAATAAAATGGTCTTCTACGTGCAGTGACCGGGCAAGCTGTGTGAGTCTGCCGTATTCCGAACCTTCCCCGATAATATACCAGTACACCGGGTACTGCTTTTCTAACAGCAGTTTGAGGGCATAAACCGCACAGTCAAATCCTTTCTGTGGTGTCAGTCTGCCAACCGTCAGCAGACGGATTCCTTCATGCATGGCTTTTTCGGCAGGTAAAAGTGCCTTTTGCCGGATTGTTTCGGTGTCAATCAGGTTGTGAAACACCGAAAGCTTCTGCTGACATTCTGGATAGACACCGGCAAACACACCGGCTGTTTCATCGGAAACTGCAAAAATCCTGTCAAAATCCACATAACAGTCCTTATCCAGTCTGCGTGTATACCCTGCCTGTACATAGTCAACATGGATAAATGCCGCTTTTTTAGCGGCAGATACATGATCGTGTACATAGTAGGCAGAACCGCCCTCAATATACGAAACCGCTAAGTCAAAATGCGTGTCAAACCGTTCAGACCCGTCTGATACAATCCGCCACAGCAGCTTTTCAAGCGGTGTGTTTTTGCGGTTTAAAAACAGATAGGGCAGATTCAAAAAAAGTGCGCCGTGGCAGAAGCATTTTTTCAGCACTGTTTTAAAAAGAAGAAATTTCCCCTTTTTAGATAAGACCGATTCCCCACAGAAATGACGGTTGAGCAGGTGGACATAGGTGGGCAGTTCACGGACGAGTTCTCCCTGTCCGCACAATACATATAAAGAAATATCATATTCGTTTTCAGGCAGTTTTTTTAACAGGGTTATCAGCGCGGTTTCCGCACCGGCGCGTCCCAGTGTATTGATTACAAATAAAATTTTTTTCTTCATACGTACTCCAATATTAAAGTTCTGTTTTGTTTTTTCCGGTCAGCTGCTGTAATTCTGTAAGAATCCGTTCATTTTCCTGGTTTAAAAGGGAAACCTGCATGGCAAGTTCCTGATTTTTGCGGCTTAAAATAGAAACATATTCGGAAATCTTAAACAAAAACAGGACCAGAAAGGCGGATAAAATCATCTGTGCAGGACAGGAAAAAACAGCGAAAGTCCCGGTACAGAAGCTGAGTGCCGGAATAATGCCTGCAAGGATAAAAAACAGTGCAAACAGACACCACCCCAGTAAAAAACCTTCTTTTAATTTTTTTCCGGCATAAGACAGCATCGCACAGACAAACAGCATAATTCCGAATACAATGAGTATTATGCGAAGTATTATAGGCGGCATAGTATAATTTCTCCTTTCTTAGTGCGGGGCTTCATTTTTGCGTATCCGGGTACACCTGTCCGCTTGGGCGGGTGCCGGAAACCTGTTTTAAAATCGTACCGTTGCAGAAAATATGGTTTTTCATATGCTTTTCCAGCCGGCACAGTCTGAAATATGAAAATGTCCATCCGGCAAATGCACCAATTGTCAGTCCGCCGCCATACCAGACGGGACTGGTATTTAACAGACAGATACTTGCAGCCAGTGTCATCAGACAGAAAATACAGCCGGTATACAAAGCACCGTTTAAGTCGTTAAAATAATATAAAAACAAAAAGACCGGATACATTAAAAACAGGATAAAATATCCGGCGGCAAGGCACGGGTATACCTGAATAATCGTGCCGGTATAGCCGAAGCGCTGAAGCACAATCAGGCTGACTAAAAAAAGCACGGTTGAAATAATAAACTGAATCCGCACCAAAGACATCAGTTCATCTGCAAGCAGACGGAACATACGCATGCCGGTTTTTTGAATGTCAAGCAGCCGTCCGCCGATAATGGCTTCCGAATACTGTTTGTATCTGGCATTGAATTTCATTTCAACCAAAACAATAAAAATAATGCTTGCAGAAATGTTCGTAAACATCGCGACGCATGAAGCATAATCATACGTTTCAGCACACACGAAAGAACCGGCAGTCCGGATTTGTAAATCAGATGTCCAGAATACAAAATTATGCACGAACAGTCCGAGTGTGTAAAAAGTATTGGCAAGAATCAGTTTCCGGTATTTTGCAATGTGTTTCAGTATTTTTTTATATTGGTGGCTGTATTCCGTAAAATACTGCGTAAGCAGTGCTAATCCAAGGGATGCCGTAATTAAAAAGCCGGCAGTCAGAGCAAGCAGCATGGACATACAGACACTGATACCTATATAATATACCAAAAATAACGATAAGAAAAGGCTGATTATACTTCCAACAGCATAAAAAAGTGAAATCTTTATATAGTCCTTGCAGATTGATAAATACATCATCGTATAAAAAATAAAGGACAATGCGATAAAACAGCAAAAGGATATAAAAACGTATGCCGGGCGTACTCCGCCAGAGAGCCACTCATGCAGACAGAACGGAATCCCCATCAGACAGCAAAAAAGAGTCTGTATCAGCAGTCCGAGGTAATAGCATGGCATAATATCTGCATAAGTTTCTTCAAAAATAACATCGGAAATGTATCTTGAAAGAACGGCATTTAACGGCGCGCTTGCCAGCAGTGAAAAAATAAAAATATAAAGCACGGTGTTCTGGAACAGCTGTTTTTCATAATACGATTCTTGCGTGTAGCCCAAAAGCCGCTGCATGATAATCAGTGTTACAATGACAAGCAGCATCGGCGCAATGGTAATGACAATACTGTATCCGGCACCCGCAATGTGGCTGCTCATAGATTTTTTATTAAAAAATTTATTTAATCTTAAACCAACCCCTGCCATAAATGGCTCCTTTCTTTAAGACGTTTTTTTCTTTGTTAATTCCCTGTAAATGTCGGCATAGGTGCTGCGCATCTGTTTGATGGTGTATTTATTCATCAGGCGGCGGTAGCCGTTTTCACCGTATTCGTGCCGCATTTTTTCATTGTCGGCGAGTGTCAGCATCGCATTTGCAATTTCCTCGATATTCATAATATGCGTTAAAATGCCTGCCTCACCGAAGTCATCGGATTCGCCGAGTAACAGCCCCTTACAGTTACCGACATCGGTTGCAATCACCGGGCGGTGAGCCGCAAAGCTTTCAAGAATCGTAAGCGGCTGGCCTTCGCTGACACTGGTAAGAATCGTAAAGTCCATTTTTCCGATGTAGTCTTTGACCTGTACCCTGCCGGTAAATACAATATCTTCAATCTGCATATCCCCGACAAGACGGAAACACTCTGAAGCATAAGTTTCGTCTTCATCAGCAGGTCCCATAATCCAGAGCTTTAACCGCGGGTTTTTCTGTTTTGCATAGGCAAATGCCATAATCAGTGTTTTGACATCTTTAATCGGTGTGACTCGTAAAATTGCTCCAATATGAATCATTGGGTCTGCCGGGTCTTTTTGTGGAATATTCCGGTAAAGTGCGGGACGTATGCCGTTGGGTGTCACAATCGTTTTTTCTTCGGGACAGCCCAGTTCAATCTGTAAGGTGCGGGCATGTTCAAATAAAGAAGTGACTTTATCCGCAGTCTGGTAAGCAAACAGCGACATTTTGGCAAACTGTTCAATCCACAGATTTTTATACAGTCCCCGTATCCACGAAGCTTTGATGATTTCTTCTTCACGTTCTCTGGTATAAATGCCGTGTTCCGAGATTAACAAGGCACTTTCCGGGTGCAGCAGTTTTGCCATACTGCCAAGCACACCGGAATAGCCGGTTGCGACACAGTGGTATAAATCTGCTTTTGGCAGATCGGACTGCATGGCAAGAAAAAGCGGCAGGTACATGGAGCGCATTGTCCATAAAAAGTCGGAAAAAACAATTTCACTGTGTTTTTCTTCGTAACATTCAATAACGGCATCTAAAAAATCCGGTCCCATCAGCAGGGCATTTAAAGAAAACTTCCGGCTTTGCAGCAGTGTTGTCAGTGTTACCCAGTCAGTATCTTTGCCAAGCAGCAGGCTTTTTAAGGCGGCAGCTTCTTTTGCAGACAGATGGCAGTGCTTCCGTGACTTTCCCTTACCGGTCCACTCACAGTCATTTAAGTAAACTTCGTGTACTTCGGTGACATTTTCCGGCAGGGTATACTGGAATTTTTTGCTGATGCTTCTGTCGGAAATAATTGCAAGGACACTAAAACTGACGCGGGGAAAAGAGCAGATCAGATTGTTAATCCAGCCGGAAACCCCGCCGACAACGTAAGGGTAACATCCTTCAGCAATAATACATATTTTCATAAACTGCTCCTTTCCTTATTTTTTAAGCGATATGGTTACGGTATCACGCTCCGGAGTGATAAGATAAGCACCATCCTCAATCTTTTCAGCAGCGGCACCGTCTATGTCTTCAATTTCTTCATTGTGCAGGCGCAGCATAAAGAAAGTGTCTTCACTGCGGTTTTTGATTTGCAGTGTAATGGTATTACCGGTGCGCATACTGCTGTAATCCACGGCTAAAAAGGCGCGGATACGGCTGGCTGCCTGAGTGACCGTACAGCTTTGATAAACCGATTTAGGCGGTAGATAGGCTGCCAGTGCTGTCGCCGTTTTCTGGTAAAATTTATCCCACAGCACATTTTCATCATCCTCCTTCGGATTACAGATTTCCGTACAGTCAACACCGATACTTGAATAAGCAAGTGCCGTATTTAAGCTTTTTTGTATAAAATCATTTTTATAACTGTAGGCAGTGCCGTCTGACAAAAGTTTCATCTGCAAAACATCATTTCCCACATACGCAAATAAACAATTCCCGTCATTGCTGCTTTTTTCGGTAACAATAGTCTGCAGTGTATTTGTTAGTTCCGGTGAACCGTTTAAAACCTCGGAAATCTCACTTTCCTTTGCATAAAGAGAAAGAAAGCGGTAGTGCTGTAAAAAAGTGCGGTAAACAGAAGTATCTTTTTGCAGCTTTTCGCGGATGGAGGTATCCGTATCTCTTGTGGAAGACAGCCCGGCTTCAAACTGTTTTTCATGTAACAGGCGGAAAAAATACTCCAGTTCCTGCGATACCGGATCGTGTTCATCCTGATAATGAAACTGCGGTGTAAACAAAAAGGTAAAGCGGCTGTTTAAATACTCTGACAGTGTGGAAATATCCGGCCAGATGACATTTTCAAGTACCGAAGCAGTGTTGCGGCTGTAACCGGCATCCATGGCATCTTCCTGTTCAAAAGCAAGAACAGGATAATTGATAATGGAAACGGTCTGTGCATTGACAACCGGTGTAACGGCATAGTCCTTTAATTCATAAAGAATGGCATTTAAAATGCCAAATCCCCCGGTATCCGACAGGTAATCTCCGTTGACACAGAAAATGTAAGCGTTTTCAAGACTTTTCCGCCAGAATACGGCAGGACGGTCTTCTGTTTTAATCGTGCCGTATACGGAACTGTCCAGTTCTGCCGCCATATAAGTCTTGGTGGCATTTCCCGGAATATACCACGGCATATCCAGAGAAAAGTCCTGATATTTTTCTTCGTCTTCATTGTTTGCAATATACCAGAATTCACCGCCCAGTAAAAAACCGCTGTAGAGCTTATAACCGGATACGGTAAGCGATGGGGACACTGCATTTGCAATGCCTAAAAAATCCATCAGGACACTGTTGTTTTCAATCGTATTAAAATCCGGCAGGCTGCACCATACAATGGATATGCCGTAACTGGTCAGCGTTGTAAGAAGAGAAAGATCGCTGTTACAGTCTACAAAGTCGGCATCAAGCAAAACCGCATCGGGCAGCTTTTCGCGGTAGGTGCGGTAATCCGAAATCTGCCGGTACGTCAAAAGATTACGCTTAGTATAGGTACACCATTGACGGATTGTTGTACCGGATGCAGAATCCGTATCGCCGATAAAGACGACAAAAGCATGCGAATCCGACAGTACGGCGGCAGAATCTGTCTGAACCGTAAATTGTGTACCGGCATCAAAAGGAGCCGTTTCATTTGCGTAGATATTTTCATCGTAACGGTTATATTTCTGTCGTACAAGACTTGATCCCTGAAACAGAAACAGTACGAGCAGCATAATACAGCTGATGGTAAAATAAATTCTCTTTGTCAACATCTGGTGATTCATAATACTCCTATTCCTGAACAATTTGCTGCGAAGCGGTGATTTTTACTGGTTATAGTTATAGTCAATCGAAAGACTAAACGGGCTGGATTCATTCTGAATCAGCCGGTAACAGATAAACTCGTCATCTTCGTAATAGACGGTCATATCCTGTGGAAACAGCTTTCTAAACTGCTCCGCCCAGTAATACATTTTGGACATGACAATCCAGCGGTTTTCCCCTTTATAAGGATTGATACCGGCACTGGAAGGAAGTGTCTTTGCAGCGCCTGTGCGGGATATGGACTGACCGCTGTCCGCATAGGAAACGGTATAATCCAGAGGGATTTTTTCTATATAAAAGTAGACATATTTCGTCGGAATAATAATCCGCTGTCCCTGCGCGGCATATTTTAAGTAACGTAAAAATGTAATCGTTTCGTAATGCTGTCCGCGTCCTGCAAGCATCTGAAGTTCGTCATTGGCGGATACAACGGTAAATGTCGTATTTCTGCGCTCGGATAAAATCTGTCCGAGGCAGGTGATGGCGCCGTTGGTTTCAAGAACACTGACACGCGGTGCGAGGATATGGCTGCGGATTGGAAATACCATACATGCGGCGGCACAGATGATTCCCGAAAGAATCAGGGAAATACCGTTTGCAGCACGCGGCTTTTTACAACTATAAAGCACAATGCCCGCCGGTAAATCAAGAACAAGTGCATACAAAACCGTAAGCATATACGTGAGGTAAATTCTTGAACGGTTCTGATCCATAAGCTGCGGCAGACCGATATTTTTTGCATTAAACAAAATCAGCAGAAACAGCAGAAAAATACCGGTGCTGATTTGAATAAAGCCATAATCGGGCTGCTTTGCGATACACATACCGATACCTGCAAGGACTATGAGGGCACACAAGGATAAAATGACCGCAGCAAATAATGCGCCGTCCTGTGCAAAAATATCTTCCTGAATATCATTTGATAAGGTCTGGTAAAAATGCTGCAAAAAATGTGTCGTTTTTTCCAACGTGGAAACAGACGGAGTCAGCACCGGTTCAGTGTCAATATCCTGTGCCAGATTTTCCGGTTCAGGTGTTACCTCTTCTTTTGTAGTGTCCGGCAGGGCAATCTGTGATGAACCGGAAGATGATGTATTTGCTTTATTTTCGTTGCTATCCTGATTCTGGTTTGTTCCGGAGGAAGACCTGCCGGTCAGAATATTGATACCCCAGCCGATAGAACCCTGCATCGGTTTTCCGCAGAGTGCCGCGGTAAACATCGGAAGAACCCCGATAACAACGGCTAAAAGGACAGCCCCCATCAGCCGGAGAAAATAGCGCGGCCGGAAAAAACGCATGCAAAAGCCTATCACGATGGCGGCACAGAACAGTCCGGCAATCATTGTGTCGTAAAAATGGACGGCAATCGTCATGCTGAAACACGCACATGCTGCCGCTAAATCGGTACAGATAATCCATTTTCCGGCATTTTCTTTCATATCCTTAAAAAATGCGAATAAAAAGTAAATACACGGCAGGATAAACAGCATGCCGTATTCCTGCGGCAGTGCGCTGATAAAACGGATCGTACAGTTGCCGTGGTATAATGATGGAACCAGATATAAAAACAGTCCACCATAGGCGGCAAAGGAAGAACGGCATATGCTGCGGATAAAGGTAAACAAAACCAGATGCAGATAAAAGGTCTGCACCACGGAAAACAGCCGCAGAATTACATAAGTATCTATATGAAAAACCGTATGGATATAATAAATGATGCAGTGAAATCCAAACGGGTAAACACCGGCGGCAAAAATATTGTTTTTAGACATTTCATTTATCCAGTAATTGTGTACCGGCAGGTCGGAAACCGTATAACCGTACTGCAGAATCTCATTGCTTCCATATATATAAAGAAGCCACACGGATAAAAGGGTAAATAATACATATTCTGTTTTATGCCGTCCGATGATATGAAAAATATTTTTACAGGTATTGCACAAAATGTCTTTTATCCGTGTAAAAACAATGGCAAAGAAAGTTTTTATGCCCATCGTTTTAGAGGAAATTTTTCCAAGGAGTGCAAGCTGCCGGATTCCCCATGCCTTAAATGCTTTCCGGTACTGAATAATAATGACGGCAAAGACAGGCATAACCGTAAATATAAGCAGAGTATATATAGAAGAAATATGCAGAAGCTGCAATATAAAAACGAGGTTCATAATGTAAAAATTACTGACAGTAATATCTAACATCAGCCGTTCACCGGTTCTTCTGCCTTTATATTTTTGATGAAAAACCAGTTCTGGCAGTACAACCGTAAGGACTGTATAAATTATAAAAAGGCATACTGCCTGTAAAATCGTATGTACGGTCATAATGGTTATCCTCGTTTCCAATGAAATAATGTAAGTGTCAAAAGGTTTTAAATGCGGTTAAATATACGGAACAGTTCCAAAGTATCGTTATCAATCGGAATATCCGACTGGCGCAGGGCTTCCAATACATCAAAGAACCGTTTGCGGTCTTTGGTGGTATAGTAAAGCTGAAGCAGACACTTATAAGGAATTAAAGTTCCGGCAAGTTCATGTCTTGCAGTTTCACACCAGTGTGCGGCTGCGTCATACTCTTTTACGGCAAGCAGCTGCTGGACAAGCCATTCGTAATAGACGGGACGGGCTGCGGTTCCATCTTTCTGACAGAGTGTATGCATGGCATCTTCCAGAATGTGAACATAAGTGGCATATTCTGAAAATGGAAAGACGTTCTGTTTTAAAATCGGAACCATCTGCTCAATGAGTTCTGCCGCAGTTTTTCCAGCATCTTTTTCATCTGCCAGCATTTCTTTGTGCTTTTGGGAAACACTGTTTCTGAAAGCACCCAGTTCGTCACGCAGGGCACTGGCAGCATAATGGGATACTTCGGAATCTGCACTGTTTAATGCAAGTGATATTGAACCGAGGGAATCCCTGTAATCGTTTCGCAAAACGTTCATCATGAGCTGGCGCTGGTTTTTATAATCGCTGACCGCAATGGTCTCTTCAATCGGTGCAATGTTACGTTCACGCTCTAAATCGCTGCGTTCAACCTGCCTGATTTTTTCCTTATTAAAAATAACATCGGACAAATCAACTTTTTTGTGAAACAGCAGTTTATGAAAAAGCATGCTGCATACAAAATACAAAATACCAATTACCGGACAGAAAAGCATCAGGAAAAAACGGATAAAAACAAGCATTTTTCCTTTTTTAGTCCGCCGGGCTGTCAGCATTCCCCAAATCAGATATGCGGCGGCAGCGGCTGTATTTAAAAGCAGCACCGCACATAGTAATAAATTGGTAGTAGACATAGTTGCTCCATTCTGCCGGATGGCAAATCCTAATCTTTAATGTCGGTTACAAGGCGGTAGCTATAGCCCGCTTCAGCGATTCGCTGCGTGACATAGCCTGCATCTTTCGGACTGGTGTTTGCAAGCAGGACATAAAGAAATCCGTCGTTAATACTGCCCAGATAATCCGAATTACGGAACAGACGTTCCAATGCGCGGCTGGCATGTGCAATACCCTCTGCTTTCGGTGTAATCTGTATCAGTGAACAGTCCGTGAGTCCTTTTTGCTGCGCATGCAGAAATGCTTTTAACAGAGTGCGGAATGCTGCGGGTTCTAAAATCTTTGTGCCGTTGATATAGCGTTCATGCTCCAGCACATCAATATAGCGGTTTGCACGCAGTACGGCATTCTGAATCAGGTACCCGATAACCTGAAAGCGGTTCATAAAGGAGAGATTTAAGCGGTCCCATGAAATATCCCACAACATAATAATAGATTGGATTTCATCATTGGATAAAATCGCAGCTGCCATAAGCGGAACATTTTCTGTTAACTGTCTGTTGACAAAAACAGTACGGTTTTTAAACGCTTCAACCATCTGCGTGTATTCTGTATAGGCAATTGAGTTGCCAAGTCGGCGGGCAGATTCCGAGGTAGAGGACATCAGCCGCGCATAATTTCTGTTGGATACATTGTAAATTGCAACGTCACGGCAGTCCATCAGCTGTGAAACAACTTCCGCCGCATGGAAGAATACGCTTTCAGGTTCATCACTGTCCAGTGAGGAAGTAATTTCAAAAATTTTCCCGATACTGTCGCTTTGGTTTACAACCTGTGTTTCAAGGTCATTTTTTAGGCGGGTATTGATTGCATTAATTTCTTCAATATCCTTTAAACGGTTATTTAAATAGGTTATCTCATCCGCTTTGTCAGCCTTCATGGAAGAAAGCTGGTCACGCAGATAGCCGACACTTAAACCCAGAATCATCAGCTGCGCAATCCATACATAAGTATTGTAATCCAATGCGACTTCAAAACCGGTGCGGTGGTACATCTGCCGGAAAAAATATCCTCCAATTGAAAGAATGGCTGAAAAAGAAGCCTGTTGCTGGCCATATACAATAGCAAATAAAAGTACATATAATAAGTAACAGTCCAGCCGTGCAAAATAGGCACTTTCCGTTACACGGTTATTTATCATAAAAAACGGGATAAAGCAGATCATATTTTCAATGAATGGCAGCGCTGCCTGAAAAATATGAGACAGCCATTTCTTTACATTATGTTTTGTACCGGTCGTTTCTTTATTTATTATCAACTGCTTTTTATGTTTCTGAATATGTTTGCAAAGCATCTGGATACAGGCTTTTGCATCGTAAAAACAGGTGCAGGAAACTTCATCTGCGAGGTTATATGGCAGACGGCTGTCAATCCACAGCGTTTCATCTCCGGTATTCTGCTCACGGTGTGTCGAAAGTGCAAGGCACGAATCAATCTGCAGACAGAGTTCATTGGCAGAAATGCCGTTGTCCGCGCCCATATAGTAAAAATGGTGTTTTAAATCGTCCGCTTTTACCAGACGGTATAAAAATTCTGTCATATCTGACAGATAAAACGGCATATACAAGTCTTTGGATAAAGTGACTTTTTTTTCTGTCAGGGCTTCCATACAAAGCTTTGATAAACAAAAGTCTGCCTCGTCTGCGGATTTTGGCAGATAACAAAGTTCATTAATACGCAGTGTCAGGATATCCAGTCCGGTTGTTTCCTTATAATTACAGCAGATTTCCTCTCCGTTTTTTAATGCATTTGCCTTGCAGGCTGTGGCATAGTTTTCATGGAAACTGTTTTCCGGTTCTGCCATCTGTTTTGTAATTGCAGCATATTCATCCTCCGTAATCCGAGATATTTCATCAGAAGACAGATAGATAAAACGTCCGAATTGTAAAAGGGAATATGCGGTTAAAATGTTATACAGCCCGCTGCAATAAGATGTAATTTCACGAAATCCGTTTTCCCAGTGATAGTTGCTGTCAAAAGCACCGGTAAAAATCGTTACATCCGGGCGTACACTTTCAAACACTTCCTTAATACAGTTGTTCTCATAAGAAAAATGATACTGCTCATATACGTGTTTATATTTATTGTGATATTGATGGGAGCCGGTTAATACGTATAACTTCAGACCTTCTTTGTTGAATTTCTGAAGTAAAGCATTGACTACGGTATTACAGCCGCCAATGATGAATACTTTCATAGTCCCTCCATACAGCCGTTTTGTTTTAACAGTAAAATAAATTCTTTTGTATCCTGTAAGGCATTGTCATATGAAATATGATACAGTCCGGAAATTGTTTCTGCTGTTTCTTCTATTGAAAAGTGTTTTTTTAAACAAATCCAGATATGGTATCCGGTTTCGTTTGTCATAACAGGTGCATGATAAGAAGCATCTGCATATAGGTGGACGTCTGTGGAAATAATCCAGTACGAACCACAGGCATAGCGGATGGTTAAATCCTTACGAATCATTTTGATTTCACCTCTGTAAAAAACTGCATTTATTATAGTATATTTGCAAATGCCTGTAAAGATTGCAATCCATTATTAAAGTCATTATTACTAAGAAGCATTTTACGATTCGCGGATTTGTATAATGCTATAGTCAGCACTGCCCAATGCATCCGTGACGTGGACAATATGCCGGTAACGGGACAGCCATTTTGTTGTGATGCCCCCGTATGCGGCTGCTTCATCTTCGGATGCGCCTCCTGCCAGCATATATTTAAAAGCACTGTGGCGTAAATCCTGAAAAGTAAAATGCTTGTGAATCTTTTGACATTCCATGCCAAGTTCAATATAGCGGTTTAAAATGCGCTGGGCATCACGGACTTTTAAACGTGTCTGATGTTTGTTATAAAAAACAGCACCTTCAATACGGTTATATTTTTCAATATATGTCTGCAAGAGGTCATTTATGTCTTTTGGAAGACGGATAATACGGCTTGTTTTGCGGGAAGGCGGAAACTGGATACAAAACCGTTCCTGCACATCAATGACAATGTGTTCTACATCCAATTTACTGATTTCACTGCTGGTTAATCCGCATTTTACAGCCAGTGAAAAGACTAAAAATGCCGTATCATCATCTGCATCTGCGGCAAGCTCTAACAAAGCATTGATTTCAGAGTCTGTAGGAAGATTTTCTTCCAAAAGTGTTTTATCCTGATCCGGCACAATGATGTCATTAAAGTAATTATAATAGGAAATGCTTTGCTGCTCACGGCGGTAACGGATATATTCACATAGACTGCGCATAACCGAAATGCGCATGACCAGTGTGTTGTAAGACAATTTTTTCTGTGTATACCGGGCATTTAATTCATTGATATAACATTCCGCAGCTTCTTTTGTAAGCTTTAACGGATCTGTTTTTGTAAGCTTTGTAAAATTTCTGATGATATTTAGGTATTCTTTTCTGGTTCTTGCGGATAAATTCGTCTGATAAAAAGTCCAGATGGAACTATTGAATTCATCACTTAATTCATCTGCTATATTTGCAGGGGTGGTTTCAGCCATTTTCAAAACGTCCTTTCTTTATTTATTTTGCAACATAAATCATTTTACTATAATTGACCACATATGTCTATATGTTTACAAAACAACTCCCCTCTCCACATATCATAAAATCCACATACCTATAATTAAGAAAGGCTTCCAAAACGGCACTCTCCCATTTGCATTTTTTCCTCATTTTATTTATAATGTTTATTAATTATGGACACATATTGAACTTCAACAGAATGGAGATTTTATTTTTATGGAACAATACTCAAGACGTTTTATCGAAGAATTGGAAAAACATATCGATCCTACTATCATCGAATTTTTTGAAAAGAAAAGAAATTTATTAAAATTTCCATGTAACAGCATGACGGAATTAATAGATGAAACCTTAATGAACTATCTGGAAGGTAAAACCAGTCGTGAAGATTTAATTCCTGTTATCAACAAAATTAAAAAATCGCGTTTGCAAAAAAGAGCCCGCTGGTACAAATCCTATATTACGGACATTGAAACCATGACACTTGACGATCCGAAGCACCCGGTCGCTTCCGTCATCAATATGGCACGCTCTCTCCCAATTGACCAGTATGTTAATATTTTCGGGGACAAAGAACTGGATGAAATTATTGAAGAATACAAAGAACGTGCGACTGTCTGGAAAAATGATGCCAACAGCCTGCTGATTTCGTTTCCTGGAATTGCTTCTTTTACGAACAATTCTATCTACAACTCATTAAAAAATGATTTAATGATTAATGCATGGAAATATATCGAAACCGATTTAGCCGGAAATATTGATTCTTACCTCAGAATGTTTCCGGAGGAGCTATTGGAAAAACCGCTTTTTAGTCCTTCCTCATTTACCCTGATGATGGAAACTGCATCCAATAATCTCTTAAAAGAAATTATCACGGATGACAACGGTGAGGAATTACTTGAAGTAACTGTAAATAACGGAAAACTCACTCCGCCAAAATCAATGGACAGTAACGATTTAAAACTGGTAAATGCCTTTATTTCCAATATTAATATGCAGGAATTTTCAAAAGAGAAATCCGTGGTTGTCGATTTGAATACACTTGGCAAGGAAGTAGTTGATTATCATGTCGGAAAAAATGTACTGAATAAAATTTCCAATTCCTGCCGCAAACTGGTTGAGTACAACTTCTCTTATGAAGAAGAAGGCAGTAAAATGTATTTCAACTTATTTGATAATATTACAATCAAGGAAGATGCCGAACGTCCTTATGCAATTGCCCAGTTCGGTGAAATTTTAAGTAATGCCATTATTCAGAAAAAACTGATTTCCATTACTTCCGCTTCTTATGATATTTTAACAAATAACCTGTCCCGGATTATCTGCTATGCCATGAAACGCGAACAGATTGCAAACCAGGAAACAAAAATGAATGAATACAGCTATACTTATTTCCAAAAAATTGTCCGTTTTAAATTAAAAAACAAAAAGAAAAATATGCAGCTGATTCAGGAAAGTCTTCAGGAATTTGTAGAAAATCAGATTGCTATCAAACACTTTGAATTAAGAAACGGTATCTTCATTATTCAGTTTCTGCCACTCTCCGACGCCGAAATTGAAGACTTGAATTTTGACCGGACAAAGCTCATTCAATCCAATCGTGAATTATAATGTCTACATTTTTTATTTTAGCAGCCTCCTACCGTGAGGCTGCTTCTTTTTATATTCCGGAAATGCTTTTATATTTTTCATGCTGTTTTACGCATTTTTATTATTTTTGTCGTTTTTTTCATTAAATAACACCTTTTAATATGCATAAACCCTCACAAAAACTGAGTATTTACTATTCCTTTACTTCGCTTATTTCCATTATTTTTTCAATCGTCATCAAAAATGTAGATAATTTTAGAGTAAAACTCAAAAAGAATTTTTTCCGGCATTTTCAAAATGTAGTGATTTTTAGAGTAAAATTTAAAAATGTAGTCATTTTTAGAGTAAATCATAATACAAGCCCACAGAAAATCCCCTTTTTTTAGCATTAATAGAATAAAAAATAACTTATTGATATTGTTTTTCTACATTTTTATTGGGGTGTTTTTACTTTGGTTGTCTACATTTTTGGCTTAAACAAGCCTTTTGTGCATTTTGCACATAAAAAATTTATTACAAAATTGGGAATGTAGATAAATTTAGAGTAAAATCTCAAAAATTTTAAATTTCTCTTCTACAAAAAAAATCTCAAGAAATTATGTAGACAAATTTAGAGTAATCTAACTTACTTTTTCAAAAAATGTAGACAAAAAAATCAAAAAAAATTTGATTTCATGTAAAATGTGGATAAAAAACTAGTAAAACACTTCATTTGATTTTATCTGGGTTTTCCTGTTAAATATCATGTGGAAAGGTGGTGAAAATTTTGGATAACTTTGCAAATATCGGTAAAGCAGTTCTGATTCAGTCTATTGGTCTGCAAAAAAATTATATTGAAGTCAAAGAATCAGAGACATCTGTTATCGACTATAATAATGCGGCCTGCACAGATTGTAAATACAAGGCTTTTATTCAGGCTTTTGCGCCGGATTCCGAAGCATATTTATCTGCTTGTGAAACCTGCAGGAATTGTCCACATAAAATTTTCACCCAGAAGACCGAGTATAAAAAGATTTATCATAATGAAACCAACCGTTTCGGATATAAACCGCGCTTAAAAACCAATGCTATTAAGCTTCTGCTTTTACTGCATTTTTATCATCCGGATCGTTTTGGCATCATCAAAAATATTGATATCCGGGAATTGGCAGAACATCTGCATTGTGATATCAAAACGGTTAAGAATAATCTGGAAATTTTAAACCGTTATGCCTATGTTACATATGCCAGAACGGATTCCTATATTATAACACTTTGTTTAAATGACTACACCAGCTACTATCTTCCTGCCCGCCAGGGAGGCCGTGGCTTTATTGTGCTGTCTAAAAAACTATTATCACAGATTCTTGAGATTGATACACTGGTTACATTACGGATTTATCTGCGCCAGTTAATATCCATTGATAATCTGAATGCAAAGGGCGGCCCTTTTACTGCCATTTCCAATACGTATAAGGATTTGAAACGCTTTCTGCCGGAGTACTGTAAACCGAATATCATCCGTAAGGCTGTACAGACCTCGAATGATATTTTTACAATCACGCTCAATACGAACGGTATCCGTTTTGAAATTAAAGATGAATATAATGCGAAAAAGCAAAAAGAAAGCTGCTATCAATATTACATTCATCAGCTCCATCAGTTTGTAATGGATTTTAATAAAACTGTAACTTCTGTTAATGTAAATAATTCAATACCTGCCCGTTACGCAGAATACTTTAATGACCGGCAGACTGTTGATTATTACCGCCTCATTCATTTTAAAGATTATGAAGTTGAGGATTTAGCAATGCTGTCATTACAATATTCCTTTGATACTGTAATATATGCTCTTTCCTCTATTTATAAAACTTATATTTTAAAAGATCATGAAATAAAAAACCTCGGTGGTCTTGTCCGCACTGCAATTATGGCTCAATTAAAAACATCTTATCAGGCTGCTTAAATATATAAACAGCCTTTTTGTTGTACTCATTTTTCCGATAATTTTCTGATAATATACTTTTTCTCTTTTACAATTTTTCTTTTCTGAATGAAATATCCCTTTTATTATATGTATTCTTCATATTCTACATTTTTTATATTGTTTTGTTTATCCACATTCGGAAAGTTTTCACCTTTTATGTGAAATTTTTCTCTTGTTATACACAAGAATTCACCTTTTATGTGAAAAGATTAGACTTTTTCTATTCTTTTTTCGTCTTATATTTGCAGATTTCACCATTGATTTTGAAAAAAATAAACTCTTTAAAATACGTGAAGACAGCTCTATTACTGCTCTCTCCTGTTTTATATTTATCAATATCTGTTTTTTTAATCTGTTATATATTATTATATATATTAAAACACAGGGAACTTCATACGGATATTAGATATAGATATATTATTAAGCAGATTATACCCATGTAATATTTAAAGTATAACCTGCTTAATAGTTATTCATTTTAATCCAGACTGTCAATAAAATCGTTAAAACGGTTTCGTAAGATTTCTACACGGACTTTTAAATTTGCATCTCCTTTAATAACAGCTTTATTTGCTTTTAAGGTATCAAAATTATTTTCAAATAAATTAAGTGCCTGCTCAGCTTTTGCAAGTGAAGTAATTTTTTTAAGTTCGTTATCTGTAATAGATATCTTGCGTTCTTCTTTTTCTTTTTGCTGCTGACGAATTTTTTCAATGTTTGTTTCTAATTTTGCCCGTTCTTTTTCGGCTTTATTTTTGGCTTCCGTAATATATCGGAGTTCTTCTTCTAAGTCCTCCCTTGATTTGGCTCCCGTAGATGGTGCTGTTTCAAGTTTTGTAATCTTTTCTTCCAGTACTTTTAATGTGGAGTCTTTTTCCTGAATCTGCTGCATTGCCTGTTCCAGTTCTGTTTTATATTTTTTGGCTTCTGCGGCACGTTCTTCAGATATCTTTTTGATGGATTGATATTCCGCATTATCAATGCTGCCGTTTTTTTGAACCAGTTCCAGAATCTGATATTGTGCGTCCTCATCCAGACGTCCGAATTTATCAGCCTGATTTAAGTCAATATTATTTTTGTTTAATAAATCACTTAATTCAGGAATCAGCTTTTCAGCAGTTGTGTATTTTCTTGCCTGACGTTCGGAAATGTTTAACTGTTTGGCAATTTCTGCATTAATATTTTTGATTTCCCCAGTCAGTTTTTTGGCTTCATAAAGTTCTTTTAACCGTGATACCTCCCAACGTTTTACTTCCATGGAAGTTTCGCGGACATCATGGTTGGCAGAAATCAGCATAATTTCTTCGTCAATATCGTCAATGTTGGCTTTTTCAATCTTACATGGAATTCCCATCGGGAATAAGGTGTTGTAGTCTTTGTCATTCATCATGCAGATTGCGCGGTAACGGCGTTCACCTGAGATTAACCGGTATTTATCCTGATCGGCATCGTATAAAACGGAAAGATTATGGCGTAAACCGTTTATCAGAATGCTTTCCATAAGGGATTCAATTCCATCCTGCGTGTATTTTTCATTTTTTGGATTGGATTGTATTTTTTCCTTTGCAATATATTGGAAATTATATTGTGCCTTTGCCTGTATTTCTTTAATTTTTGCACCGCCGGCATTGTCAAGAACACCGGTTTTGGTAACACCGGCACTGAAAGATTTTTTAGCCATGTTTATCTCTCTCCTTTCAGATATTTTGCGAGTTCACGATAGTGCTTATTGTCCATCAGACCGAGGTAATTTACCAGTTCAATATAATCCTGTGCGGCTGTACAGCGTTTATCGTACGTTAAAAGCGGTTCAAATGTTGTATTGGATTCGCTGACTGCAATGCAGTTCCTGATTGAAACAGGAAGGAATTTTTCACCAAACATATTTTCATAACTTTCAAACATTTGTTTGTATAATGTTGTACGTCCGGCAACTCTTGTCATAAAGATTCCTGCAAATTCAATAGCTAAGGAATACTTACTGTTCAAATCTTCAATTGTATCAAACAGTGACATCAGACCGTCATACGAGAAGTTATCAACACAAATCGGAGTAACGATTTTATCACTTGCACAGATGGCGCAGGTTGTAAGATATGACTTAAATGGTGAATTATCAATTATGATATAGTCAAAATCATCTTTTATAAGACTAAGATTATGACGTAAATACAATTCTATATTGGTGCCCCCTGCTTCTTTGCTCCGGTCATAAATGGTGTATACGAGCGTTGACAGTTCTCTGGATGCTGATAATATGGAAATATTTTTATAGTCTGTTGAACTGATAAATTCAAGCACGGATGATTTACGCAGCTGTTTAGTGCAAAACAAATGTTCATAATTAATATCAAGAACTTCGTCGGTTTGTCCGAACATTTTAGTTGTGTTCATCTGTGGGTCTAAATCAATCAACAGAACGTTATATCCTGAAATTGCAAGAATCTGCGCAATTGTAATGGCGGAGGTTGATTTGCCGACACCTCCCTTTTCATTAATAAAACTGATTACTTCTGACATAGTTTGCCTTTCTTTTTTTGTATTTTTATTATATCTGTTTGTGTGAACTGAGTTCAAAAAGGGTATCGTGTTACTTGTAAAAGAGTGAACTGAGTTCAAATTATCTTTACTTTTCTTATTATACATGACTCACCTATAAAATCAAGATTATTTACCTAAAAATAGATAAAAATGAGATAGAAACATGCTGTTTATTATCATTATATGCTCTCTAAGGCAAAAGTATGAGATATTTTGATTGCTATAATCAAAATTTGGGTATCAACGGATATTTATTTACATGAAAATGCAGGATATTAATATATTAGTGTGTAATATAAAATAAAGTATATTTTATAAATTTTTATAAAAAATGTGTAGTGTAGAGTGAACTCAGTTCAATTTTTAAAATATAAATGAGTAAGATACGAATAAAATGAACTCAGTTCAATTTTAAAATGTAAATCAGTGAAATATAAAACGAATCAAGTTTAATTCTTTTGACGTGTAAATAAGATAAATAAAAACTGAACTCAGTTCAGTCTTTTAAGTATAAATATGTATAATAAAAACTGAACTCAGTTCAGTCATTTAAGTATTAATATATAAAATACAAAATGAATTCAGTTCAATCTATAAAATTATAAAATAAAAAGTGAACTGAGTTCAGAATATTTAGAAATTAATGTAAAAAATCACAACTATGTACTGATCTTTACACAGAGATTGTATTGGCAGATTATTTAACAAGGGACGAAGTGAAGTGAAAATATGATGTGTCGCGGCATAGTATATAATGATGTATAATAAATAGATACCATAGTAGGAAACGCTATGTTTTAATATATAAATAGGACAAAGTAAAGAAAATCTGGAACTCAGTTCAAAAGAAAAAATACTAAAAAAATTGAACTCAGTTCATATATATACAATGGAATAAAAAAAGAAATATATAACAAATTATTACAGTATTTTAACGTTGATAAGATAAATAGTGATAAAACTGCTTATAATTAAGGATTATATTGAAATATAAGAAAAAAATGATATATTATATAATTATAGATATAATTATTAAAATACTAAATGAAATTAATAGTAAAATTAAAACGATTGGAAAATAAAGAACATGTGTTCATATGTTTCACATGAAACATTTTATATTGTGAATATAATAAAACAAATAATATAGATTGCAAAAAGAAATGAGGAGTAAAATGAAGAATAATGTTATTAAAGCTGCCGGAATTCAAATTTTTTGTAATACATCTAAACAGGGAATGTTAGAAAAAGCTGAGAAATATATAGAACAGGCGATTCAAAACTATCCGGATATTGACTTATTCGTCTTACCGGAACAGTTTTACCAGATGGACTGCTATGAATATGAAAACGAAACATATGGGGAATATGAGCATGGTATGTTTGAAGAATGGCTGAGCCAATGTGCGAAAAAGTATCATACAAATATTATTGGTGGTAGTTATGCAGTCAGACCGGCGAAAAAAAGGGCGGAAAATGAAAATATCCATGAAAAAGTGCATAACCGCTGTTTAGTGATGAACCGGAATGGAGAAAGGGTTGGTTTCTACGATAAAATACACCTTTTTGATGCATTTGGGGTCAAAGAATCCGACACTTTCTTATCCGGCAGCCAATTAGGACTGTTTCAGCTGGATATTGGTAAAGTAGGTGTATGGATTTGTTATGATACGAGATTTCCGGAAATCGCACGTACTTTAAGGGCGAATGGTGCTGAAATACTGTGTGTTCCGGCGGCTTTTTACAGCCCCAATGCCGACCAGTGGGATATTATTGTAAAGGCATCAGCAATCTGTAATGTTACGCCGGTAGTAGCGGTGAATCAGTATGGAACACTGCCCAATGAGCGTTCATTGTTTGGCAGAAGCAGAATAGTAGATGCAAAGGGGCTGATTGTTGCAGGAATGTCAGATAAAGAGGGATATTTTGTCGGAGAAATTGATAAAGAGTATACACAAAAATGCCGGAAAGAAAATCCAGAGATGGAAAATAGACGTATGGATTTATATAAAACATGGTATAACGAATAAGAAATAAAAAGTGTATTTCATCACAGCGCGAATTTCTGAACGCATCTTTGCAAAAAGTTGGAAAGAAATAGGGATTATGGGGGATTTTGGCGAAAATGCTTTTGTTTAGAAGAATTTAATGATAAAATAATAGCAAAATGTAATGTGATGAGGTTAAGATGATTAAGATTTCAGTATGTGATGACGATGAGGGACAGCTTACCTTTTTCAAACAGTGTTTTATGGAATACAATGAAAAGCATAAAGAAAAGATTGAAGCAAACTTTTATCAGAGTGTTCAAAGTCTTTTAAATGAAAAGAAATTTTCCCCGGATGTCTATTTTTTAGATATTGAATTACAGGACGGCAACGGATTAAAGCTGGCAGGAAAAATCAGGACAAGAAATTCCAAGATACCGATTGTATTTATAACAAGTCATGAAGAATTTATGCCGGAGGCATTTCATGTACACGCATACCAGTACCTGAATGAAAAGAAGAATGCACAGGCGGTAGAAAATGTTTTAAATCAGCTGGCAGACTATTTTTCGGAACAAAATCAAATATTTTCATTCCAGACTTATGGAGAAATGATTTCGCTGGATTGCAGGGATATTATCTGCTTTACATCGGAAAAACGCAAGAATATTGTGATTGCAGAAAGCGGTGAATTTGAGTATTACGGAAAATTTTCAGATATTATGGACAAACTGCCCCGGCAGAACTTTGCAGAATTAAGAAATAATTTTATTATAAATATGGCATATATTCATACGATTGATAAGGCGACGGTGTATTATGAAAATGTACACGGCATTGGATTAAACAGCGTTGATATAACAAGAAAATACAGGAAGTCTTTTGAAGAAAAATATGAGGCATACAGAAATAGAATTTACAGGTAAGAGCAGGCAGTAAAAATGGAAGCAATAGTGGGACTGGGTATAATTGAAGCATTTTCCTATGTGCTTTTGTATTATACATTTATACATTCTTTAAACAGATACGAAAGAAAAAAGGACAAAATATTTTATATTGCCGCAAGTCTGGCAGTGGTAGTCAGACTTGCAGCAATAGTACTGGATAAAGAAAAAACAGCGGTTTGCATGGATATTTATCTGCCATGTACCATTTTGCAGACAGTACTTTTGCTGGGTATGAATGTACAAACCAGCAATGTTTTTTGCAGACTAAGTTTGGGAATGAGTTATATTTTTTATGTATTTGCGGCAAGACAGGCGGCAGCTGTATTTTCGTATCAATTCGTCAAGTATTCATTGCATGACGAGCTGAATACACCCAGCAGAATGAAGATCATGACGTTGTCATTAACTTGTGTTGTAACGTGTATTTTAGAAATTATTTTAGTTTGCGCCGTATACGCTTTGATGAAAAAGAAAAAAATACAGTATGCCAGCACAACTATTTTTGGAGCAGAAGTGATGGTTTACTGTGCAGCATATATTTTCAGGCAGCAACAGCGCAGAATGGATATGAGTGCAGTGACAGCCGGTTTTATCTGGATTATAATTATTATCATAAGTCTGCTGTTCTTTGGATTTCAGTGCCAGTATAGCAGATTACAGGAATTATATGCGGAAAAACAGCAAATACAGCAGGAACTGGAAAATACAGAATATTTTTATGAAAAAATACAGCAGGGACAGGATACAATCCGGAATATCCGGCATGATATGAAAAACCGTCTGTCCGGCATATTGGCGGCAATGCAGAACGAGGGAGAAAATAGACAGCAAATTGAAGCAGAACTCCAGACCGCACTGGGCATGATTAGCAGCGTAAAAGAGGAGCGGTATTGTAATAATAATTATATCAATTCGATTTTAAGCTATAAACTGCAAAATATTGCATCGGATCAGATAGATGTATCTGTGAGAATGTTATATCCTGAAAGATTAAATATTGATTACGGGGATATGGGGGTGTTACTGGGAAATCTCATTGATAATGCCGTAGAAGCCTGTGAATATGTCAAAACAGAAAAACCGTATATCCACATTAAAGGATATGAAAATGCCCTGAAATGGTATCTTGAAATTGAGAACAGCAAAAGTCCGCATCAGCCGCTTAAAAATTCAATCAATCACGGAAGGGGAATACGGAATGTAGAACAGGTTTTGCAAAAATATCATGCAGAATTACGTATAAAAAAGAGTGAAACAAAATATAAGACAGAGGTTGTTTTTATGATTGGAATGCCACGCGAATGATGTTCGCGCGGCATTTTTTGTCATCCGTTACATGAAAACGGTCATCCGTTACATCGGCAGGGAAAAAGTATTTACAAAAAAATACAGCATGGTATTATCGGATTATAGGCGGGAAACAGATGTGGACTGCCTGTAAAATAAAGCAGCGGATAAACCCGCAGGAGGAGGAAAGCATGAGAAATGCAAAAGTTAAAAAGTCCAATAAGATATTGGCAGCGATTACAGCAGCGATGCTGGCAGTCACAATCGGGGGAACGGGGGTAACAGCGTTTGCCAACAATAACAGTGATACTTATGAGTGTTTTTCATTCTCAGGGGAAAATACTTCACGTTCTGATTTTAGGCATAAGGACGATATCAGTTCATGCTGGTGTAACTGCTATAATTCAAGTAACAGTGATGCAGGATTTTATATTGAGGTGTATGGAACGTCGGAATATAATAATACCTCCGGCAGTTACTGCGGACACAAGTCATATTATTTTTCAGAAGACACTACCTGGTATATGTGGAATGTAGTATATGAAACGTATGGGGATTGTGATTATACGGCGGCATATCTGATTGCATCACCACAAGGCTCTATTTATGATGATTTTGACTGCTGGTGGAGTCCGGATAATGGGTCAGGTATTACATGGGACGAAGAACGATAGGAGAGGAAAATTTATGAAAAAGCGAAGTATAGGAATACTTCTGCTTAGTCTGACAGTCTGCACCTGCATTAGCGGGTGCAGCAGCCAGAGTATTGCAGATGTCAATGAAAAATCTATACAGGCAGAAGAAGAAACAGAAACAAAGGACGAAAAAAAGGATGTTGTAATAAAAAAAGCAGAGGATTCAACAAGAAAATTATTTAGAGAAACGGCAACGCCGTTATCGAAGGGAAACCGGTTATTGTCAAGGAATGAAACGGCGACATATCGAGGAATAGAAATTTCAGTCGTAGATGTATTAGTGGCGGACAGTAAAGAGGAAGCAGGACTTACCGAGGAAGAACTGGCATATTTTTCAGGTCAAAACGGGGGAAAAGATATTGATACAACGAAAAAAAACGAAAATTGGGAATATACATGGCCGTTTGTCAGAATCCGCTTAAAAAATACAACAAATGAAGAACAGGATATTAATGCAGGGCAGCTGGAATTGTACAATGTCTATGACGAGGGAGAATACAAAACGGTGCAAAAAGTATCCGGTGGGTATTCAAAAGTTTATAATGCAGATTATGTTGGAACAGATCATGGAAATTTTGCCTCTTTACAGCCGGGAGAAGAAAGAATCGTAACAGTAGTATATCTGGGAATGAGAAAGTATCAATCAAAAGGATATTCTTCTAGTGAAGGTGTTTTGTTTACAGATATCCCAACATTGGAAAATGTATACATGAAAACATATGCAATAGGAAATATTCAGGAGGAAGAACCGCTGATTTGTCTGAATATAAAGGACGGAAAAGTGGTAAATGAGTAGTAAAAAGAGGAGAGCGGATTATATGAAAAAGCGAAGTATAGGAATACTTCTGCTTAGTCTGACAGTCTGCACCTGCATTAGCGGGTGCAGCAGCCAGAGTATTGCAGATGTGAATGAAAAATCTATACAGGCAGAAGAAGAAACAGAAACGGAATATGCAAAAAAAGATGTTGTAATTAAAGAACCGGAAGAAAAAACACATTTATCGTTAAGAGAACAGGCAGCACCGTTATCAAAGGGAAATCGGTTATTGTCAAGGAATGAAACGGCGACATACCGTGGAATAGAAGTATCAGTGGTAGATGTGCTGTTAGCCGACAGTAAAGAGGAAGCAGGGCTTACCGAGGAAGAACTGGCATATTTTTCAGGTCAAAATGGGGGAGAAGATATTGATACAGTAAAGAAAAACGAAGACTGGGAGTATATATGGCCGTTTGTCAGAATCCGTTTAAAAAATACAACAAATGAAGAACAGGATATTAACGCGGGTCAGTTGGAATTGTACAATGTTTATGATGATGATGAATATGGAACAATTACAAAAGTATCAGAGGGATATTCAAAAGTTTACAATGCAGATTATGTTGGAACAAAGCATGGAAATTTTGCCTCGTTACAGCCGGGAGAAGAAAGAATTGTAACAGTAGCATATCTGGGACTGACAAAGTATCAATCAAAAGGATATTCTTCTAGTGAAGGTGTTTTATTTACAGATACTCCAACATTAGAAAATGTGTATATTAAAACATATGCAGTAGGGAATGTTCAAGAGGAAGAACCACTGATTTGTCTGAATATAAAGAACGGAAAAGTGGTAGATGAGCAGTAAAAGAGATAGGAGAATTAACATGAAGAAAAAAGTAGGAAAAGTAAATCAAATTGCAGCAGGTTTTGCAGCAGTGTTATTAGGGCTTATTGTAGCCGGCACAGGAACGAAAGTATTTGCTAATAACAATTCAGATACATACGAGTATTTTTCATTTTCAGGAGACAATACTGTTCATTCGGATTTTAGAAGAAAAGATGATACAACGTCCTCTTGGTGTAAATGTTTTAATGCCAGCAGTGACGAATCAGAATTTTATGTCACAGTATATGGAACAAGTGAACATAACAACACATCGGGCAGTTATTGTGGACGTAGGGCATATGTATTTGGAAAAAATAAAGAATGGTATATGTGGAATACGGTTTATGAAACATATGGAGATGACGCATATACAGCGGCATATTTAGCTGCATCGCCAAAGGGATTTGTTCAAGATGATTTTGAATGTTGGTGGAGTCCCGATAATGGTTCCGGTATATATGGAGATGAGGAGCGATGAAAAAATTTTGCAAAAACAAGAAAAAACACCTCATCTTCATCGGTCTGGCATTTGTCTTCCTGCTTGGAATTTTCAGATATATCGATTTGAATTCCCGTTTTCCCAAAGCACCACCCCAGGCATACGGACTGGGAGAGTGGATGCCGACAGGGAAAGCGGAAATATGTGCTGTTGAAGCAAAGATATTAAAAGGGGAGGAAATGGAGAAATATTATGAAGAAGAGTTCGGCGGGGAAAAAATAATCGGAATGAGTTATAAAGAGAGAGAAATCTTTATAAAGCTTAAAATAAGAAATGTAGGAGATGATACATTAAGGGTCAGCAGGCTGGTTCATCAAGTGCATTTTGAAGCGTATCCTGCCGGCTGTGCCAACGGAATAGATGAATACTATTTTCCGGTAGAACAGATTGAACCGCAGGAGGAAGCTGAAGGTGTGATTTCCATAGCGTTATCAAGAGGGGATGTAGACGATAAGGAGTATGATACATTTATAAAAAACAATACAATTCGTCTTGTGAAATCGGCATATCCGGTCATCAAAATGATTGAATTTAAGATAGGGGAATGAACGTGAAGAAACTAATTAAAATGGAATTTAAAAGAGTATTTCATTCCAAAATGTTTTATTTAAGTCTTGGAATTGGATTACTTATTACGACACTGCAATGGATAGAAGTGGGGCTTCCAATGGCGGTAAATATTGTTGACGGATATATTCCTTCGGAGGTAAGTACGCCGTACAGTGCATTTGAAAGTTTTTTCGGACTGGCAGGTCCACCGTTGGTCTATCGGCAGATTTATTATACGATTGCCCCGATTCTGGCGGTTATGGCACATGCGGTAACACTCTGTGGGGATAAAGCTTCAGGGTATGTTAAAAATCTGTATATCAGAAGTAAAAGACAGGATTATTACACAGCAAAGTATATTGTAAGCGGTATTGCAGGCGGAATTGCCGTAACCGCGCCGATTGCTGCGAACTTTTTATGGAATCTTATGATGCTCCCGGCGATAGAACCAATGGCTTCAATGGCAATCTATCCTTATGGAATCGGATTATGGTCAGATGTTTTGTATACGAATCCGTATTTATTTATTTTGTTATACATACTGCTGATTTTTTTCTATCAGTTTATATTTGTGAATGTAGCATTGATTTTGTCAAGACGGGTGACAAACAGATTTTTGGTTGTGATACTTCCGTTTTTATTAAATTATTTTTTTCACATGCTGGTAGTCAATATACGAAAGTATCGTCTGAGTCCGATTGTGATATTTGATATGACGAATATCCGGTCATTGGAATTTCGGGAGGTATTTGCCGAGGGGGTATTATTAGTGGCAGTTACCAGTCTGCTGTATTTCTGGCAGGTAAAAAAAGATGAGGCATTATCGTAAGAGTCATTGAATTTGAAATAAAATAGGGGAAGAAATGTAGGAGGTGCGTATGAAAAAAAAGAAGTGGATTGGAATTGGCATAGTATTGGTGCTGGTGTTTGTGGTAATAGCCGCGGTAATCAATGTCAATAAAAGGTTTCCGCAGCGGACAAAAGAAGTGTATGCGCCGGGTGAATGGATGCCACTGGATAACAGTGTGTCGGTTTGTGCGGATACGGCAAGAATTTTAGAGGGTGAGGAACTGGAAGCCTGTATGCGGGATGAATTCGGCGGACAGGATTTTCAGGTAAAAAAGAAAAAAGGCCGTGTACGGCAGCTAGTTATTAAGTTCAGAATTAAAAATACAGGGGATTCGGAAATTAATATCTGGCAGTATATGTTAAAGCTGGCGGTTAATTCATATCCGGACGGATGGACCAATGGTTTAGGTACGCATTATGCGCAGGATAATACTCTTGCCGCAGGTGAAGAATGTGAATGTATGGCGGCCTATACAATCGGACTGGGAATGGTCAGTGACAGTGAATATCCGCAGTTTGTAAAGAATAATATATTCCAGATTGTGCAGGCGGTTTATCCGGTTCAGAGAATGATTGAATTTAAGATAGGGGAGGAAGGAACATGAAGGCAGTATTAAAAATAGAATTTCAAAGATTGTTCCGTTCGGTGACATTTTATATCAGCCTGGGAATCGGATTGATATTGACGATGACACAGTTTGTAATGGTCGGTTTGCAGGAGTCCATGCACATTTTAGATGCGTACTCGCCCAAAGGCATATCGGAACCGTCTGGGGTATTCAGCAGTTATTTCGGAATGGCAGGACCGCCGCTGGTGTACCGCCAGATTTATTATCTGATACTTCCGATACTGGCGGTATTTGCCTATGCAACGACATTTTGCGCAGACCATAATTCGGGATATGTTAAAAATCTGTATACAAGAACCAACAAGAAATATTATTATGCCGCAAAGTATATTGTAAGCTGTACCGCGGGCGGACTTGCGGCCACAATCCCACTTGTTGTGAATCTGATTGCCAATATGATGGTGCTTCCGTCTTTAAAACCGGTGGCAGCGCTGGGGTGTTATGCAGTGAACGGAATTGCGCTGTGGGGAGATATTTTTTACACACACCCGTACATATTTATGGTATTGTATCTGATATTAATTTTTTTCTATCAGTTTATTTTTGTTTCCCTGGCATTGTTATTGTCAACATGGGTCAATAACCGCTTTTTAATAACATTGTTTCCGTTCTTACTGAACTATTTTTCATATATGATGCTTTCATTTATTAAAAAGGCGAAGTATAGTCCAATCATTATTATGGATATGACAAGAATCAATGCGTTAAGATTCGGACCGGTTGTATTGGAATGTGTGTGTCTGACAGTGCTTTTTGGCGGAGTGTATTTCTGGAGGCAGAAGAAAGATGAAGGGTTGTAGATGAAAGAGTTTTTAAAAGCAAATAAGGGGTGCGTTCTTGCGATTGCGCTGATAAGTCCGGTTGTGGTGGCATTTTTTGAATATATATTTTATTACCACATACAATACAGAACGGAAAATGTCAAATGCGTGTATGACATTATTGGTGCGGGCATGCAGACATGTCTGTATCAAATGGCGGTAATATTTATTCCGTTTACAATGGTTTATTTTTTTAAGGGCTGTTACCGGTACGGAATTATTATCCGGCAGACGCAGTTAAAGCAGGTATGGCTGAAAATGTGTGTAAAGCTTACAAAGATTATTTTGTCGGTTTCCGTATATTTAACAGTGCTGATCTGTCTGATACCGTTTTGTTTTACGGATGTTATATGGAACTGGAGTGTGCAGACAAGCTATGTGTATATTTACGGCGGCGTGGATACGGTATATCATCCGTCTGTGATACTGGTGGCGGCAGGCTGCTTTACGGCGGTGTTTACGGCATTAATGATTGTGTGTGTATTGATGTTATTTTTCTGGTGGGTCTTTGAATCACCGGTCGGCGGATATATTGTCATGCTTTTGTATGCCGCAGAAGAAATGTACCGGGGCTTGGTTTTTAACGGCAGAGTTACCATGAATGCCGTTGTAATCAGCGAAAAGCATATCCGGGTGTTTTCAAATTTTATCTACCCGGTACTGGTGCTTGTGGGACTGTTGATGATCACTTATATTTTGTTCTGCAAAAAGGATTTGTTAAAAAAAGATATTTATAATTAGAAATGGAGATTAGTGTGATGCCTGCGGAAAGGAGATTGGAATGAAGCTGTTTATACAGGAAGTACAAATGGATATCAAACAGGGTATTTTATATAAATATCAGCGATATGTCATTGCTATTCTTTTAGGGTGCGTCCTGGCGATGTTTTATGTAACAACATGTTTTCATGCGCTGGACAGGGGAAAGATATCATCAATGAATTTTACGCTGGGCGATATGCTGTTGTATTTTTTCAGGGGAAAAGAAATATACAATCCGATAAACGGTGCAGAGTTTATGATTCCGACAGAATATATGATGTTACAGCTCTATCTTTCTTATATGATAGGGGATTACATTTTAAAAGACTTACTGGGGGTTGGAAAAAATATTCTCGTGCGGACACAGAAAAGAGTATTCTGGTGGCTGAGTAAATGTGTGTGGTGTGTCATCACAGTTATTGGATTTTATGCAGCAGTTTATCTTTCGGCGGTTCTTATCTGTATGATTACCGGCGGTTCACTGACAACGGCGCTTACACCGGAGATTGTACAGACGGTCTGTGGAATCCCGGCGGCGGTCAATGATGTACCGGTAGATTTACAGGTACTGCGGCATACCGTCTGCTGGCTTCCTTTGGTTACGTCTGTAGGAATGGCATTATTCCAGATGATGCTGGCGCTGGTTATCAGTCCGGTTATTGCATATATTGTAAATGTTGCACTGCTCACGGCAGCGGCATATTATACAGTACCGTTTTTGCAGGGAAATTCATTTATGATGTTAAGAAATGCCTGTTGTGTGGACGGGGGTGTCAATACAGGACTTTCGATAGGAATTTCTGTGGCAGTGGCGGTTATTTCGATTATTATCGGTAAGATTTATTTTGATAGAATGGATATTTTAAAAAAGAGATGATGCGGCAGATGGGATGCCGGAAATGGAGGAGCAGAATGAAAATTGAAATACAAAATTTATGCAAGACAATTAAAAAGGTGCCGATTTTACAGGATATTACGGTTACATTTGAAAGCGGAAAAATTTACGGATTAAAGGGTAAGAACGGTTCCGGTAAAACCATGCTGATGCGTGCCATATCGGGGCTGATTATTCCAAACAGCGGAACGATTAATATTGATGGTGAAATTCTCGGCAAGGATATTTCATTTCCGAGAAGTATCGGGATTTTAATTGAAAATCCGTCCTTTTTGGGAAATTATACAGGTTATAAGAATCTGGAAATGCTTGCTTCAATTCAAAATCGGATTGGTGAAGATGAAATCCGTGAAACACTGGCGGAGGTCGGACTCGACCCGGATGATAAGCGTACATACCGTAAATATTCTCTCGGTATGAAGCAAAGGCTTGGTATTGCAGCGGCAATTATGGAAAAGCCGGATATTGTGATTTTAGATGAGCCGATTAACGCCCTCGATGAATCCGGGGCTTTAAAGGTGCGGGAGATTTTGTGGAAGCTGCGTGATAACGGTTCAATCATTATTCTTGCCTGTCATGATGCAGAGGAGCTGAATCTCCTGTCTGATGAGATTTATCATATTGCCGAGGGAAAAATCACAGGACATGAAGTAGCGGAACACAATGAAAATACAGAAAATCAGAAAAAAGCAGAATCGTAGTAGATGTTGTATTAGTGAAAAAGTTGTATACATTTCATACCGGAAAGTGTTATAATCTCATGTATAATTATTACATGTATGGGGAGGTTTGTGTGAACAATCCTTAAATCAAAGATTGTTCACACAGATATTTGTGCCGCGGCAGCACAAATATCTTTTTATTGCAGAACTGAATTGCATCAGTTCGCGATTTCTCCGGCATTAAAATGTTCGCAGAAATGAGGATTAGTATGATAGTATCAGAGAAAATGTATGAACTTGGCAGTAAGCGTTCTGCTATCAGAGAATTATTTGAATACGGAAAAAAGAGAGCGGCGGAAATCGGCACGGAAAATGTTTATGATTTCAGCCTTGGTAATCCGACTGTTCCGGCACCGGAATGTGTCAATGAAACAATCCGGGAGCTGACAAAGGAATTAGACAGTGTACATCTGCACGGCTATACGTCTGCACAGGGCGATTTAGAAACCAGACAGGCAGTTGCAGACTATCTGAATAAAACGTATCAGACAGCATTTAAAGCCGATAATTTTTATATGACAATGGGAGCGGCTGCATCACTCTCACTGTGTTTTAAGGCACTTACAACGGATAGTGAAGACGAATTTATCACGATTGCACCGTTCTTCCCTGAATATCAGGTATTTGTGCAGGCGGCAGGCGCAAAGCTTACAATTGTACCGCCGGATACAAAGAATTTCCAGATTGATTTTGATGCGTTAGAAGCACGTTTAAATATACATACAAAAGGTGTAATTATTAATTCTCCAAACAATCCATCCGGTGCGGTTTATTCTGAGCAGACCATACAGAAGCTGGCAGAGCTGCTTACGAAAAAATCCAAGGAATTCGGAACACACATTTTTATTATTACGGATGAACCGTATCGTGAAATTGTATATGACGGTGTAGAAGTGCCATATGTCACAAAATATTATAATGATACACTGGTATGCTATTCTTACAGCAAATCCCTGTCACTTCCGGGTGAGCGAATTGGATTTGTGCTGGTGCCGGACGAAGCATACGAAAGTCGTGAAGTGTATGCGGCAATCTGCGGAGCGGGCAGGGCTTTAGGTTATGTGTGTGCACCAAGTCTGTTCCAGAAAATGCTTGTGAAGTGTATCGGCAATACAGGTGATGTGAATCTGTATAAGAAGAACCGTGATTTATTGTATCAGGGACTGACGGAATTAGGATATGAGTGCTTTAAGCCGGACGGTGCATTTTATATGTTTGTAAAAGCGCTGGAAGACGATGCCGATGCTTTTTGTGAAAAGGCAAAGGAAGAAGATTTACTGCTTGTATCGGCAACGGATTTTGGTTGTCCGGGATTTGTAAGAATTTCGTACTGTGTGGATGAAGCAATGATTCAGCGCTCATTTAAGGCATTTGAAAAGCTGAAGGCACGGTATTAAAAATCTGTGCAGTTGTACAAGAAAAGTTGTCAAAAGGAACATATAATGGTCTCATAAATTAAGACACTTTTTCGGACAGATTTTAATGAATCTGATATACTACAATCAGTATGAAAGAGAGGATTCAAAATCATGTCCAGAAAAAGAAGAAATTTTAGCGCAAAATTCAAATCAGACCTTGTTATCGAACTGTTAAAGGGTGAGAAGGATATCAATACCCTGGCAGTTGAAAATAATATTCAGCCAAATCTGCTCCGAAATTGGAAGAAGGAATTTCTTGACAATGCGTCGGTTGTATTTGACGACAAGCGTGAGGAAAATCTTAAGGAAAAAAATCTTAATCGGAATTTGTGAGAGAAAAAAGGATGCGTAGAACACAAAATGAAATGAAAAGTATCGAAGAAATCTGTGCAGTATTAGACCAATGTAAGGTTTGCCGCCTTGCAATGAATCATGACGGATATCCGTATCTTGTACCGATGAATTTCGGATATGAAAGAGAAGGAAATAAAATCTATTTGTATTTTCACGGGGCAAATGCGGGAACGAAAAAAGAACTCATAGAAAAAGACGGCAGGGTTGCTTTTGAAATGGACGTCCATGAGGAAGCAAGGATCAGTTCTGTTGCCTGCAACAGTTACATGGATTATGAAAGTGTCTGCGGTACGGGAAATGCAGCAATTGCAGATGCTACACAAAAGCGGACATATTTGGAAAAAATCATGAGACATTACACAGATATTCCATTTGAAATGCTTGAAAAAGCCATTGAAAAGACAATGGTAATCCGCGTGGAAGTAGTAACGATTACGGGGAAATTCCATAGGACGGGGAAGGGGGAATAATAGTAGAAAAGCATAACATCATAGTCGCAAAAATTCCCCAATTATGTTATACTTTCTAAATGAAAATAATCAGCCGGACTGCGGTATGGCTGGGAAGTGGGGATTTGCATGAAGTATAAACACAACTACCAGATAGGTCTTGAAGACGTTGATATCAAAGGCAATGCAACGAACAGGGCATTGATGACAATGATGGAAGATATTGGAGGATTACATTCGGATTCGGTCGGATACGGACTGGATTCAGTGGAGCGGACCGGACAGGCGTGGGTTGTTTTGGACTGGAAAATTGAGATTATCAAGCGTCCGCATTACCGGGATGAAATCACGGCATACACATGGTCAAGAAATCACAATATCGCCTGTGCGTACAGGGATTTTGAATTGTTTGACACGCAGGGAGAAAAGCTTGCGCGGGCAACATCACGCTGGGTTTTGATTGACATTGTAAAGCGTAGACCTTTGCGGCTTACACAGGAATTGATTGAAAAATATCAGGGGGAGCCGCAGAGTCAGGCATTTGAAGAAGAGCTCGAAAATATGTCATATCCAAAAGATTTTTTTGATACGGAAAATGCAGTAAAACAACGCTATACAGTACTGCGCCGGGATATTGATTCCAATATGCATATGCACAACTTAGCCTATTTAGATGCCGCCGGAGAGCTTCTACCGCAGCAGATTTATGAAGAAGGCGAAAAGAATCATATCCGCATTTCATATAAGAAGGAAATTCTTTACGGAGAAGAAATTACCGGCGTGTATATCCAGCATGAAGACAGACACGTTGTCGGTTTTACAGATACCAATAAAGGTGTGCGTGCCATTGTAGAACTTTGGTAAATATCAGTATTAGCAGTATAGAACCTTTTATCGTACCAAATTCACAATTGAAAAGTGTGTCTGAATTGTATATAATATAATACAGTGCGAAAAAGAGGAAGGGGGGTTGTATCTGAAATGCCAGATTCTAATATTACCAAGAAAGCGCTTGCAATGGCAATGAAAGAATTAATGGAGCAGATACCGTTTTCTAAAATCAGTGTTTCCGACATTTGTGAAAAATGCGGCATGAACCGGAAAAGCTTTTACTATCATTTTAAAGATAAATATGATTTGGTGAACTGGATTTTTGATGTGGAATTTTTTCAGGCTGTCCATGTCCGGGACTACAATCTGCCAAACTGGTCGTGGCGTTTTTTGGAGGACAGCTGTCAGTATTTTTACGAAAACCAGTCATTTTACAGAAAGGCACTGCAGATTGAAGGGCAGAATTCTTTTGTAGAACATTTCAGGGAAACGTTAAAGCCATTGTTAAAAATGGTTGTAAAAAATATTCTGGCAGACCCGCAATATGAAGAATTCTGCATCAATTTTTATTCGGATGCATTTATTGCGGCGCTGGAGCGCTGGCTGTCGGAAAAAGAATGTACAGAGCCGGAATTATTTATTAAAATGTTGCAGTCGAGCATCGGCGCATTAATAAAATATGTAGAAACGGATAACGGGTAGCTGTTATCCGTTTTTTAAGTTCATTTTTACCCAATCCATTTAATTTTGAAATATGCTTGTGCCGGGAACGTTTATAGAAAAGCCACACATTTCCCAAAATGTCCCAAAATGTAACAATTTTTAAATTTGTCCTAAATTGTTACAAAAATGTCGTTGTGTCTAATGTAAATTGTTTCATTTCAAAGTAAAATTTAACGCATATCGAGACTGAAGAAATGGAGAGATTACTATGGCGAACAAATTACAAAAGGGAATGCAGGATTTTGGTATTAAACAGGCATTAAAATATCTGGAAAAAGACCCGGAAGAAAATATTCCAAAGTTGATGGAAATGGTTGACCGGTTTGCACCGCAGGGCTGGTACGAAGGACAGCGTAATATGATTCGTAAGGTAATACAGGAAAAAGGCAACTGGTATGAGTTGATTTTACGACTTTATGAATTAGACCCGGGTGTAAGAAAAGCGTTCTTCCAGAACTTTATTTTTAATGCAAGTTTGAACGGAAGTGCGTTACAGGACCAGCTTTCACAGGAAAATAACTGTAATATTCCGTGGGCAATTCTGCTTGATCCGACATCAGCCTGCAATCTGCATTGTACAGGATGCTGGGCTGCAGAGTACGGACATCAGTTGAATTTAAGCCTTGAAACGATTGATTCCATTGTAAAGCAGGGCAAAAAACTCGGTACTTATATGTACATTTACACCGGTGGTGAGCCGCTGGTTCGTAAACAGGATTTAATCAAGATTTGTGAAATGAACCCGGATTGTGAGTTCCTTTCATTTACAAACGGTACATTAATTGATGAAGAATTTTGTCAGGAAATGCTTCGTGTAAAGAATTTTGTACCGGCAATCAGTCTGGAAGGCTTTGAAGATGCCAATGACGGACGCCGTGGTGACGGTGTATTCCAGAAGGTTCAGCACGCAATGAAACTGTTAAAGTCCCACAAACTGCCGTTTGGTATTTCAACCTGCTACACAAGCAGGAATTTTGAAGATATCAGCAGCGAAGCTTTTTATGATATGATGATTGAAAGCGGCGCGTTATTTGTATGGTATTTCCATTATATGCCGGTTGGCAATTCCGCAGTGCCGGAATTACTGCCGACACCACAGCAGCGTGAGGAAATGTATAAGAGAATCCGTCATTTCCGTGAAACAAAGGCAATTTTCGGGATGGATTTCCAGAATGATGGTCAGTTTGTTGGCGGCTGTATTGCAGGCGGCAGACGGTACTTACATATCAATGCAAAGGGCGATGTAGAGCCATGTGTATTTATTCATTATTCAAATGTAAATATTCATGACTGCACACTGCTTGAAGCATTAAAGAGTCCGATTTTTCAGGCATATCATGACAACCAGCCGTTTAATGACAATCATTTGCGTCCATGTCCGATGCTTGAAAATCCGGAAAAACTCCGTCAGATGGTTAAAGAAACAGGCGCTGTCAACACCGATTATCAGGATATGGAATCCGTAGACCATTTGTGTGATAAATGCGAATCTTATGCGGAAAACTGGAAGCCGACAGCAGAACGTTTGTGGAATCAGAAGAAATAGAAGCAATAGAGCAAAGCCATAAAGAATAAAATAAAGAATTGCGTAATATGAAAAGACTGCCGCCGGAGCGTGAGGGATATATTGAATGCCTTCAATAAATCGGAAAGCGGCAGTCTGATTTTATATCTTTAATATATATGATAAGTTAAATATAAAAATTAAAAGAATTAAAAATTGCAAAGTACGTCATATATCTGCAAAGTAGGACATGACTATTGTATATCCGGTAACAAAATAGTAAAATAAAGAAAAAGTTCGTGATTTGCGGAGGAATAGTGCGAAAAATCACACTGATGTGCTGATTTTTCACACAGATGTTTGCTTCCGAACGAAAGCAAACACCTATGATAGCAGATGAGAAATCGCTTCTTCGCAAAAAGTCGCTCAGAAATGGAGATTAGCGTGTTTAATATTGCAGTTTGCGATGATATGAAAGAAATTACAGCACAGCTTGTTCAAATTGCGGAACAGCAGTCCATGAAACAGATACAGACAGTAAAGGGATTTTATTCCGGTGGACAGTTGATGGAATATATGGCAAAAAATAATGTGGATTTACTATTTTTGGATATTGAACTGGGGGATATGACAGGAATAGATATCAGCAGGAAAATCCGGAAAGAAGATCATAATGATACGATGCAGATTGTATATATGACTGGAAAAGAAGGATATGAGCGCGAATTGTTTGATTTTCAGCCGCTAAATTTTTTAGCAAAGCCGTTAAATGAAGCTAAAGTGCGTGAATGTATTGCAATGGCATATGGAAAATGGACTGTCCGTAAGCATAAATTTTATTATAGGAAATCTTATCAGGTTTATGCAGTCAGCGTTGGCAGAATTATTTCCTTTGAAACTGATAAAAGATATATTCTCATGACAACAACAGAGGGCGAAGAACGGTTCAGGGCAACAATGGAGCAGATAGAAGAACAGGTCAGACATCACGGATTTTTAAAGATAAATCAGGCGGTTATCCTCAATATGGAATATATCCGGCAGTTTCATAAAGACAGGATACAGATGAGTAACGGAAAGATATATTATACAAGCCGGAGTTATCAGAAAGAGGCGCAGAGAACGTATTTAAAATTTATGGATTAGGGACAGGATATGGGAACAGCAGGATATTTAATTACCAATATATTCAGAGTGTATTTAATATATCGGTTTTATAATATATTTTTTACCAAATATAAAATCAATAAGAAATGTGTATTTTTTGTATATCTGATATATTATGTAATAAATTCAATCGTATATATTCAAATTTGTGTACCGGTCGTTACGTTAGCGGTAAACATTGTCAGTTTAATGGCGGTTACATACATATATCAGGCAACATTCCGTAAAAGAATGTTTTATGTCATGGTACAGTTGGGTTTATCAATCTGTACAGAGGCAATAGCAGTGCTTGTATCGGTAAATGTCATGCCGGAGCTTACCAGTCAGAATATGGAAGATTACACGATGATTCAGTATTTTATTGCAAATATTTCCTGTTTTCCGATTGTACTTGGAACCGAGAAAATAAAACGGACCGGTCAGGGAGAAGAAATACCGGGAATGTATTGGGTATTGCTGCTGTTACTGCCTGTATTTTCAATTTATATTGCGGCGGTGCTTTGTATGCTGCCGGAAAAATATAATCTGATTACGGGTGTGAGTTTTGTATTGTTACTGTTGATGAATCTTATTGTTTTTTATCTATATGATGTATTGTCGCAGTTCATGGCTGAAAAGATAAAGGAAAATAAAATAGAAGAGCAGAACAGGAATTACGAACAGCAGCTTTACCATTATGAGGAGCTTTTTGAAAATACACGGGCATTAAGACATGATTTGAAAAATCATTTTGGGGTTATATACCTTTTGGCGGAACAAAATCAGGATAAAGAAGTCATAAACTATGTACAACGTTTTTTAGATATGTCCGATAACGGGGGGTATCGGATTTCAACGGGAAATGTATCATTGGATGCGCTGATTTCTTATAAATATGAAGAAGCTAAAAGACAGGGAATTTGTATAAATACAGAAGTTGCAATCGCAAAAAACACCCGGTGGAATGATGTCGATTTGTGTACCATTACCGGAAATTTACTGGATAATGCCATTCGGGCAGCCAAAGATATTGAAAATGCATCGATTGAATTTGTTATGCGCCAGCATGAAAATAAAATGGTCATAAAGGTGAAGAATCCATATCGCGGCGTTTTAAAGAGGAGGGAAGATGTATTTGAAACAACAAAACAGAATAAAAGTCGGCATGGAATCGGACTGGAGCATATTAAAAAAATTGTAGAACAATATCATGGGGTAATAGATTTTGATACGCAAAATGGGGAATTTGTTGTCAGATTAATTCTTTATTAATGTAAAAATTTTACCGAATAAACCAACATTTTGCAGAATAAACCAACATTGCTTGATTTTGAAAAATCCCATGTTAATGTAAGGATAGAAACAGGGGAAAGTAACAGAAAGGGGTAAGCAGTTATGAAAAAAGTGACAGAAGCAGTATTGACGGGAATTGCAAAAATTTCTAAGGAAACAGCGAAAAAGGACGCAAATTCCGCGTGTACTTTTTTAATGTATCAGCCACAGATACCGGAGACGGTTAAGCAGTTAAAAAAGTATCAGGGAAGTAAACGTGATTAGGGGAAAAACAGTTAGCGACATTTTGGTTGAATATGAGATTATTTTACCGGAAGAAAGGGAAATAGTAACTTACGGAATTAAGCAGACAGTTATATCATTAGGACATATTGCATTATTTCTGATAATTGGATTTGGAATGCATATGTTTTGTGAAACGGCAGTATTTCTAGTTACATTTTCAACAGTCAGGAGATATGCAGGGGGCTATCATGCAGACACAAGATTAAGATGTACGATATTGTCAACAGTATTCGTTACGATAAACCTGTTTTTAATACAAAATATTAAGATGAACAGTATATTTTGTATAGTACATCTATGTATCATGTGTGGCATGATTATTTGGTTATCACCGGTGCAGAATGGTAATAATCCGTTAAACGAACATGAAAAAAGGGCATATCGTTGCAAAAGCGCCGTATACAGTATCATAGGGGTGATACTGTCATGTCTTTTTGCATGGATGAAATTACCGTCATATAGATACAGTATCAATATGGCGATGATGAGCGTGTTCATTCTGCAAATGGTGGGAATGGTTAAGTATAGTTAAATGAAGGGGAGAAATGGATTTCGGTTTTGACAGTGCATACGCAAACTGCAATGCATGGGACGATGACGGTAATCACAGTGCAATTACGTTATATGAATAGAAAGAACTTTTAAATACAAAGGTGTTTTTTGTGGCTGTAAAATGAATATGGAATATGAGTTTTACAGCCATAAAGAGGGGTGGGTATATGAGAAAAAAATTAATAGGTCTAGTGTTCACAGTATGTCTTATGTGCAGTGCGTGTACTGCAAAAAATCAAAGTGAACAGCCGCAAAGCAGTGATTTAAATCAGGCAAAGCAGCTTGAAATTCAGACCGTGCAGGAAACAGAAAATGATTCGCAGAGCTATTGGGGAACGGTGGCACATAATTTTGCAAAAGGCGAAGGTGGTTACTATTATATGGACAATGGTGACAGTTACTTGATGTTTTTTGATGAAGAAACACAGGAAAGCTATCCGTTATGTGCCTTGCCGAATTGTCAGCATAATACGACAGACTGCAATGCGTATGTTGGAACACAAAAAGGTACCGGATATTTGATGCAGACGGTTTATTATTATAAAGATTCATTATATTTATTAAACAGTGAAGGATTTTTGGTACGTTTTTCACCCGATGGCGCACAGCGGGAAAAGATAGTACAAGTATACCAGTATGGGCAGGGAGATACAGGAACAAATCTTGTATTTCATAATGATTATGTTTATGTATACAATATGAATCAACATTTGGGAATGGAAGAAGAATATGCAGAAACGATTACCAGATACTCCTTAGACGGAAAAGAACAGGCGGTCGTTGCACAGTATACGGGAGCAAGCTGTGCCATTATGCAGGCAAAATGTTATGGAAATCAGTTGTTTTTTATTATATCGGATGTACAGAAACAAAACGTAAATGATAAGGTGGTATTAAATCAGGCATATAAGGGACTGTATGTATACCGGACGGATACAATGGAAGCGGGCAGAGTGCTGGAACAGGAAGTTACGGGGTATTGCATAGATGAAAATACAAACAAGCTTTTTTATTTTGTAAAAGAGAAGGGATTGTATAGTTATGATATTAATACTAAAGAACAGAAGCTGCTTATAGAGGCAGATGAAAAGAATCAAATGCCGGAAATTTCATTTGACGGACAATACATTTATATGGATAACAGTGCGTGGGCATCAATTTCAAAAAGAATGGGAAAAGAAGTTGAAAAACAGTGTTTTGTAATTGATACAAACGGTAATATGATTCAGCAAATTTCAGGGGAAAAGACACAGCGGATTTATTTTGGTGACGGCAATTATTTATTTGCGCAGACGGTCATTCAAAAAATAAGCGGGGGAAATTCAGAATACAGTTATATTAATAAATCATTGCCGGGTGAGTGGGAATGGAAGGCAATGGAGTAAGAACTGTGCCGTTATATTGGAGGTGGAATTATGAAAAAAATATATATCATTGGAATAGTGCTGGCATTGGTATTTTCTATAACAGGGTGTGGGATACGGGAAACGAAAAATGCAGATAAGCAGGAGAGTACAGTATCGACAGAAACAAAAAGACAGGAACCGCTGAGAATAGAAAAAACACATAAAGACGGGATAACTTACATACAGGAACAATATTTACAATATCAGATAAAATATCTGGCAATGGATAAAAAAGTCATATCCGAAGAAAAAGTAAAAGAATTTATGTTAAAAGGCTATAAAGCTTCTTATGACAAAAAAGTAACTGATGAAAATGAAATTACAACAGAGTATTTAATTTGCGGCAATAATATTCAAATACCTGAAATTATTGAAAAAAATACCACTCAGAAGGTTGTGTATACACTGTATAACTTTGCTGGCGGATTATCAAAAAATGAATTTTCATTTTCAACAGATGAGTTAGAAGCGATGTATCAACCGTCTGTTGAAATTGAAGGAGAATCAGAGCAGACTGTTTATTTATTTTTTTGTATAGCCGTACAAAGTAACGGAGAAATAGAAAAATATTATAACGATTATAAAAAAGATTTGGAAAGTGCAGTGATTCAGGCAGATATAACGGAAGTTGACGGAACAGAGCATACACAATATTTTGGCATACGTCAAAAATATGAAACCTCTGATACACCGGCATATTTAGAGTTATATTTATTAGAAATGGAGTAGCGGCATAGTGAAAGCGGGTGACTACCATGAAAAAAAGATATATCATACTCACAGTTACAATTTTATTATTTACAAGCATATTTGCCACTGGATGTACCCAAAAGCAGACTTCGGTTACACTGAATCCTTCAACTGAAGATGACCAGCCGTATTGGAATATCTTTGGGCGGTATATTACAAAATGTGAAAACGGATATTACTGTATAGAACAAATTGAGGCGGGGACAAACAGAATATGCTATCTTGATAATGAAACTAAAAACACAATTCCGTTATGTTCAAAGGCAGAATGCAGTCATACAGATGAAAATTGCAATGCGTATTTAAGCAAAAAATATAATGCACAGCAAATTTATTATTATAATGGCATGGTTTATGTGATTTACAATGATGATACTGACGGCTTATCCTATCTTGAGCAGGTTGCACCGGACGGTTCATATAGAAAAAGGCTGTTTGAAATCGGAGCTGTTTCTCCGGCATATTGTCTGACCTTTCATGATGAAAATGTGTACATTTATCAAAGACAGGGAAGTGTTTCGGGATATGAGGAATCCACAGCCGTACTTAGAAGACGTTCGTTAGACGGAAAAGAAGATGAACATGCCTATGAGTACACAGGTTATGGTGCGGTGATTCATGCCGCCAAAAGCTATGGGGGAAAATTATTCTTTTTAGTGGAAGATGAGGGACGTGAAAGTACAGAACAGCATGCAGAGCGTACTTACACGCGTAAAGGCATTTTTGCATATGATTATGCAACAAAGAAAACAGAAAATATATCGTCCGGGGACATAACGGATTACACAGTAGATGAAGTTTCACAAACGCTTTATTATTATGTATTTAATGACGGTTTATATAAACGTAAATTGTCGGACAGCAAGGCGGAAAGAATCTACAAAATGGTCGAAAATGAAACAAATATCTGCCAGCTTTCCTTTGACGGAAAATATTTATATATGAGTAATGAACAATATTCTGTTTACTTTTTCAAGCGTACAGATACTTATTTATATGTTATGGATACAGACGGAAATGAATTGAACAAGATTCCTACAGAAGGTATGTATTTTACCTGTTTTGGCGATGAGCAGAATGTTTTTGGCGCAGATTCATGGGGCGGAGGACAAAAATATTATATTGAAAAAGCAGATATCCTGACAGCAAAAGAATGGATACCGGTTAATTAAAATTAATTTAGAACGTGAAAGCGGGTGATTACCAATGAAGAAAAAAATGATGATAACGTGTACAGTTGTCCTTGTTACTGCGGCGGTAATTTTAGGGTTTGTCCTGAAAAATCAGGTACGTGAAAATCCTGATAAGAATACAGTAAACGTGGCCATCGGGCAGTGGGGCACAACACAAAATGAATCGCAGAACTATTGGAATCCCGACAACCATGCAGTTGCAAAGGGCATGGGCGGCTATTATTTTATTCAGACAACAGATGGAATTTCAAAAATAGCATTTTTTGATGAAACAACACAGGAAGCGGTTGCAGTCTGTGCAAAACCGGAATGTACGCATAGTGATAATACCTGTAATGCGTATCTTTGTGATATGAAGCAGACCGGTTCGGCATTGTATCTGACCGATACGATATACTGCTATAACGGTTATCTGTATCTGATTCAATGTGAAGGCGGAATGGGAAAACTTGTGCGCATCCATACAGACGGAAGTGCAAGAGAAACCATTGCCGATTTATTTGCCAATACAGGCGTATCAAGCATATCACTTGTCTTTCATGAAAATGATGTCTACGCATATGATGATACCGGACATGCAGGTCAGGAGGAAGAAGCAGAAGAAGTTATTAAAAAAATTTCGCTGACAGACGGAACGGAACAGACCGTTTTTTCCTATACGGGAACAGGAGCTTCTATTGACCGCGGCAGAAGCTTTGGCGATAAACTATATTTTGTTATCCGGGAATATACAAAGAATAAGGAAACCAAGGCTGTGTCATCTGATTATAAAGGCTTGTTTGAATATGATTTTGCCACCGGAGATACCAGAAAGGTTATAGATGCCGATGTCTGTGACTATCATGCGGATACAGAAAATCAGACGCTGTTTTATTTTGTGCAGGGAACGGGGCTTTATGCCTATGACATGACACAGGGCAGTAATACTCTTATTTATCCGGCGGAAGATGAACTGATACAGTGCAAAATGTCTTATGACGGAAAAAATCTGTATCTTTTTAACAACGGCGCAGGCAGAGCCACAGAAACAAAAACACGCACCCAAAGATATTGTTATGTGCTGGATACCAAAGGGAATCAGATTGCCAAAATTCTTTGCAACGGTGTCGTTTATTTTGGCGACACAGACTATTTGTTTGAAGAAAACGGAGATAATCTGGAATATATGAAAAAAGAAAATTTGTCAGATAAATCCGAGTGGATTCAGGTAAATTAAAAATTGTCATATGCAGGAGAAAAATATGGGAGAAGTAAAAAGGGTTTTTCATAAAAAAATGTGGATATTGATTGCGGTGGCAGTGCTAGGCAATTTGTGTCTGTTTTTGTACAGCGAGCTGGCAGGCAGAAGCCTTACGGAAATGTTTTTTGCGGCGGGACAGTATCAGAAGCTGGTTGAGCGTTATGAAAATATGAGTCTGGAACAGGCGCAGGAACGGCTGGGAACGGAATTCAGTAATATCCGTAAATATGCAAAAATTTTAAAGCAGGAGAACAGTCAGGAAGAAACGAAAAATACTGCTCAAAATGAAATGCAGAACAGCCAGACGGCAGAAAATGCGGCACAGAAGCAGACATCGGAAGAACTTTTATCGGAAGTCGATGAAGGCAGTCGTGAAATGATTGCGTATCATCAGAGCCTGACAGCGCAACAGCAGACCCAGTTGGAATTACAGTTAAAGCAGCTGCGCAGTAAGCTCGAATATCTGAACGGATATGAGACTTCCATTGATACAGTCATGGCAAACGCAGAAAATATGAAACGATTCCGTATTTTCTCCAAGCAGAATACATTTTCCTACAGCAACATTTTAAGGACGGCACAGGACTTTGAAAGAGTACAGAATGTCGAACTGAAGTTAGACAACGATAAGGGCGCAGATGCATTTGTTCACTACAACCTGATGTATTACATTGCGGCAGCGCTTATGGTGGCGGTGATTTATTCCCTTTTTGATGAACGTGAAAACGGAATGTGGCAGATTGTACATAACACCCCAAACGGAAGAACTGTACTTGCCCTCAAAAGACTGCTGTTGTTAGCGGGCGGTTCCTTTGCGATTCTCTTTCTTTTGTACGGCACGACATTTCTTACAGCGATGCTGTTATACGGCGGAGTAAAGGATTTGACCAATCCGGTACAGACCTTTGTGGATTTTGGGAAATTTACATATACACTCAGTAAAGGCGCATATATTTTACGGCTGTTTTTCCTGTCATGGTTTATTTTAGCGGCATTCAGTATCATTTTATGGGCGCTGTTTATGGCATTCCGCAACCGCAACCATACGCTGATTTGCACAGCTGCATTTGTCGGCATAGAGATTCTCGTCTATCAGAAAATCGAAGTGCAGAGCGTGTATAATGTTTTTCATTATATTAATGTTGTCAGCTTTTTAAAAATCAGTGATTTGTACAGCACGTATATCAACTGGGGTTTTCAAAATTATGTATTTTCGGTCTTTTCCGTGGCGTTGTTTTTCTTAACGGTGTGTGGTCTGTTTTGCGGAATTTTTGCGGTAATGCGCTATGCCGCCATGCGGCCGAATACAAAAGTGTCATTGTTATCCCGCATGTTTACGGCGGTTCACGGACAGTACCAGCGTGTATTTGCAAAATATCCGGTAGTATTAAAAGAACTGCACAAGCTGGTGATAACAGGCAAAGCCCTGTGGGCGGTGGCAGCACTGATAATCATAGCGGCATATTTCAGTACAACCGGACAGATGACATTTACCGATGCACAGAAAGAGTATGACAAAATGTATTTAGAGCATGGCGGAAAAGAGTACGGTTATATTGAAGATTATGTGCAGGAACGGCTCGAAGCATACCGGCAGGCGCAGGAAGCATTGGAAGAAGCGGCGGCGGCATATGAGGACGGTGAAATTGAATTAAAAGAGTATACGGCGGCAGTCAGTGCCTTGCAGTATCAAAGACAGGTTGTAAATACGATTCAGGAGTACCAAAGTAAACTCTCTTACGCAGAGCAGATACGGGAAACAACCGGACAGGAAATATGGCTGGTTTCCGACAGAGGATATGAAGAAATTTTCGGAAAATACAGCAGACAGCGTGAGTTTATTTTAATCCTTGCACTGGTAACGGCAATTATGATTATTGTGTCTGAAAGTATTGCCATGGAGTACAGAACCGGCATGTATCAGATTGTACACAGTGCGCCAAACGGCAGAGCGGCGGTGATGCGCTGGAAGATTACCGCCTGTGTTGTATTGACCATAGGGCTGACGGCGGCGGTTTACGGCATTGATATCTGGAATCTGCACCACATTTACGGAATGCCGTATCTGGCAGCACCGGCGTTAAGCCTTACATTTCTGGAAAATGCGTGGGGCGGGCTTGCAGGTCATGTGAGTATTTCAGGGTGGCTTATGATATTACTGCTTGTAAGATTGGTTGTAGCATTGTTTACAATGACAGCTGCCATGCTGGTATCTAGAGCGATTGGAAAAAAGGGAAACAGAGCCTTGATGCCGGCAGTACTGGCAGGCGTTATTTTGCTGGTGTGGATACTGCATCAGGTGACACAGCTTGTATAAAGGAAAGGTGAAAAATATGGAATTACAGTTAGAGGGCTTATCTAAAACATACGGTACGGTACAGGCATTACGGAAAGTAACTTACACTTTTAAGCCGGGAATTTACGGGATACTGGGGGCAAACGGCGCCGGAAAAAGTACGATGATTAACCTGATAACAGATAATGTCAGCCGCGATAACGGCAGTGACGGCGGCAGGATTTTATATGACGGAGAAGATATTTTAAAGCTGGGGAAAAGGTTTCGTGCCATTGTCGGTTATATGCCACAGCAGCAGGGATTTTATGAGGATTTTTCACCCAAAGCATTTTTAAAATATATGGCAGAGGTCAAAGGTTTAAAAGGGAAAAATGCAGAGGGCAAAACGGTCAATCAGCAGATTGACGAACTGCTTGAGGTTGTCAATTTAACCGGAGTTGCCCATAAAAAAATCGGCGGTTTTTCCGGCGGCATGAAACAGCGTGTGCTGCTGGCACAGGCACTGCTCGGCAATCCGAAAATACTCATTCTGGATGAGCCGACCGCGGGACTTGACCCAAAGGAGCGTATCGGAATCCGTAACTACATTGCCGAACTGTCAAAGGATAAAATCATTTTATTTGCAACCCACGTAGTCAGTGATATTGAGTGCATTGCAGACCACGTCCTTTTAATAAAGAAGGGACAGATTGTAGCAACGGGGACTCCGGTGGAACTGATTGAGAAAATGCAGGGAAAGGTCGCTGAGATTACCTGCACGCTGGATGATGTCGGTGCATTGCAGGCAGAGTATAAAGTCGGAAATATCCGTCAGCGGAAAAACGGACTGGCACTGCGGCTTGTCGGGGATACGCTGCCTAAAGAAGCCGTGCCGGTAGAAGATAATATTGATTTAGAAGATGTATATTTATATTATTTTGAGTAGGGAGACTTTTTGTGCCGTTTTGTGATGAAATCAACTAAAAATGAAGATTCATGCCCGTGTTGGAATGAGTATTGCCCAACTGCCGTAATTCATATATAATAGATATATAAATCGGGGGAATGGTTTAAAACACAAAACGGAGGAAAGAGTGATGTTTACGATTGCAGTCTGTGATGATGATATGCAGGAACGTATGCAGGAAGTCCAAATTGTCAAAAATATATTTTCCCAAAAAGAACTGGAAGCCGGGATTGAGGAATTTCAGACCGGACAGCATTTTTTAGACGTGCTGCACCGGGTTCCTTACGATATTGTTCTGCTTGATATCCAAATGGGCGAGGTTTCAGGTTTTACGCTTGCAGAGGAATTATATAAAATAACAGGAGGGGAAAATATTATTTTTGTCAGCAGTATGGAAAATCTGGTGTTTGAATCCATTCATTTCAGACCGTTTCGTTTTGTCAGAAAATCACATCTGGAGGAAGAACTTACAGAGGCGGTAGAAAGCTGGATACAGCAGAATACAAAAACGGAATGTCTGGAGTTTGATGAAACCGGAGGGGTTACGACGATTTTACCACAGCAGGAAATCATCTACATCGAAGTACAAAGCCATCATTTGTATGTCCACACACAGAAAGAAGTATTAAAGGTCCGCGGAAAAATTTCGGATTTCGCATATCTGGCTGAAACCGGAGATTTTTTATGTCCACATTATTCCTACTTATGTAATATGAGATACATATACGAGATACAGCGCGATAAAATTGTTATGAGTAATAACGAAGTTATCCGAATCAGCAGAGGAAAATTTGAAATGTGTAAGGCACGCTACCTGCGGTATATCAGAAAAATGGGAAACAGTATGTACAGATAGAAAAGAGGGAAAAAGTGTTAAATATAATAGTAGAGCAGATTACAAGCCTGGGTGACGGCGTGCTTATGATAGGTTCGCTGGCATACATACTGGGGGTCCGTAAAGGGAAAAGCAAATATCTGGTGTTATTTATGCTGCTACAGTACTTGTGTGCGCAATACCTGATTCAGCTGCCGGTACAGCAGTTTATATTGGGAATTGCAGTCAATATTGGAATGTGTTATGTATGTTTAAAAGAAAGCTGGCGGTCATGGTGCTTGTGGAGCATCATTATTATGATACTGTATATTGTGTCAAGCAGTGTCTGTTTTCCGGTGATTTCACTGGTAACCGGAGAACCGATGTCGGTACTGATTACAGGAAATATTTTCACAAGAATCTGCTCTATCTTAATTGCAAGACTGTTGCTGGTGATATTGATATGGGCAGCGATGATACAGAGAAAAAACAGAGTGTATTTAAAATGGCAGGAGTGGCTGTTAATTTTACTGATTCTGATTGCGGCGGCATTTATCCTGATTAGTCTGTTAGAAATAAACTTAAATACCGGCATATACGGAAAAGAGCAGGGACATATTCTCGGAATTTTCACCTTACAGCTGGTGATTCTGGGGTGCTGTACATTTCTGGCACTGCATATCAGTAAGATGAATCAGCGTATGAACGAGGGCAAAATCGTAGCAATCCAGCTGGACAAACAGAAAGCAATGATTGAAAAAGCTTATCAGATGCAGAGGGAAACAAGGATTTTAAGCCATGATTTAAAACATTATGCAATGGCATGGACAAAGCTTCTCGAAGAAGGAAATGTGGAACAGGCAAAAAAGCAGATGGCAGGTTTTACGGGTGCAGTCAGCAGTATCGGAGTAAATGTTTACTACATTGTGGATAACGAAATGCTTAACGCGGTGATGTATGAAAAAGCGCAGCTGTGCCGGAAAAAGGACATTTTTGTGCGCTGGCAGATTACAACCAGCTATCCGAAAGAACGTGAAATGGATATGGCGATTGTATTTTCAAACCTAATGGACAATGCAATCCGGGCGGAGGAAAATCTGCCGGAGGTAAAAAGATTTATTGGCGTAGACTGTTTTGAAGTCAATAATATCCGTCATTTTATTGTAAGTAATTATATAGAAGAATCCGTGTTGGACAGAAATCCGCAGTTACATACCACGAAAGAAGATGCTGAAAATCACGGACTTGGCATATTAAGCGTGAAAAAAATTGTGAATCAATATGGAGGACTGATTGATATATCAGAAGAAAACAGCCGGTTTATGGTGCATATTGCTTGTGTATAATATATTTTATTACACGGAAAATCTGCAAAGTACGTCATATATCTGCAAAGTAGGACAAACCTATTGAAAATTTTTCAGAAAAAAGATATGATTCGGGCAGAAACAGATAAGGAGTAAAAGCGAATGACACATCGGCTGGCGGGAATTCTTTCGGACTATTTATCCCGGGAACAGATGATTGAAAAAGATGAAGCTGACATTTATCAATATGGGCTGGAGATTTTTATGGACGGTGTTCTGGAAACACTGCTCTTAGTAGTTTTAGGCATATTGTGGGGCAGATTCTGGCAAAGCATTTGTTTTATTGTGTCATTTACAGTGCTTAGAAGTTTCACAGGAGGATACCATGCAGCCACAAAGGTAAGATGTGCAGGTGCTACGGTCGGATTGTACATATTGAATCTGACAGCAGCGGGGGAACTGAACAGTCATTTTACAGCAGTGCTTCTGCTGGCGGCTGTCGGTACGGGAATCATCTGGTGGCTCGCTCCGGTGCCGCATGCCAATAAACCGTTAGACGGGGAACAGGTCGTAATGAATCGAAAAAAATCGCGGTTTATCAGCATGTGCTATCTGTTGGGGGTATTCGTTTCAAAAAGTGTCTTGGCAGAAGTAGGGGACATCGTGGCAATGACGCTTTTTGAAACTGCAATATTAATTTTAATTCAAAAGGGGGTAAGAAAGTATGAAGAAAGTTTTAAAAGCTGTTAAGGCAGTTGGTTTAAAGACTGCAAAAAGTTCAGTAAATTCAGCTTCTTTCTTTTATATGCATCAGGTTAAAGAACCTGTAAGCGTAAAAGAACGTTTAAAGAAGTAAAAAATACAAAAGAATAACCGGATAAAGCCGCCCATGCAGGAAGACAGGTCTGCATGGGTGGCTTTTGTTATAAATATACAAAATGAATGGTAGTTTTTCATAAAATAGAGGTGCTTTAGGATTGAAATTTTATTCTATTTGCACTACAATAAAAATTAGAGTTGTTGTGAGGATAGGAGGGTAGCTTTTATGGAGGGTGCACAGTTAAGTGACTTTTATTACAACCGTACCTTTATGTCGAATGTCAGAAGTAAAATGGAGATGGGACTTTCTGGCGCATATAGTATGGTCGCAATCGATATTGAGCATTTCAGGCTTTTTAATAAGCTTTATGGCAGAGAAACCGGAGACGAACTTATTCTTTATATTCAGAACTGTTTAAAAGAGATTGCAGGAGAGCATGACGGTGTGGAAGGTTATCTGGGGGCAGATAATTTTGGAATATTTATACCGGATTCTCATGAGATTATTAAACAGATTCAGGAACAGATTATAAAAGGTATTCATAAATGGAACAATACGGTCGGCTTTTATCCGGTTATCGGTATATATTCCATTAATACAGATACAGATTCGCCGGAGATTATGTATGACCGGGCGACATTGGCTCTGTCTAATGCTTTTGAAGGACAGCCTGATCATATCTGCCATTATACACAGGAGATGGAGTCACGGCTGGAAAAAGAAGTGGAACTTTTATCCGAGATACAGGAGGCCTTAAAAAATAATGAATTTACCTTTTTTGCACAGCCGCAGTGTAATATTGCAACACATCAGATTGTGGGTGCAGAAGCACTCGTGCGCTGGGTGAAACCGGATGGGACGATGGTATCTCCGGGGGCATTCATTCCGGTATTGGAAAAGAACGGAATGATAGACCGGTTGGACCGCTATGTATGGGACAAGGTATGTGCGTGGATAAGAAGCTGGATAGACAGGGGATTCCAGCCGGTTCCGATTTCTATTAATGTATCAAGGGTAGACATTTTTTCAATGGATGTACCGGCATATATTTTCTCGTTATTGGAAAAATATCAGCTCTCCGAGCATTATGTAAAAGTGGAGATTACGGAAAGTGCATATACAGAGAGTGATGAGCGGATTACCAGTACGGTTAACATTTTGCGCGGAAAAGGCTTTAAGGTTATGATGGATGACTTTGGATGCGGCTATTCGTCTTTGAACATGTTAAAAAATATTCCTGTTGATGTGTTAAAGCTGGATATGCGTTTTCTGGATATCAGTGAAACAGAAGAAGAAAAAGGCATGAACATCTTAGAGTCTGTTGTTAATATGGCAAGACTGCTTCGGCTGCCTATTATCGTGGAAGGTGTTGAAACAGAGAAACAGGAACAGTTTGTACAGAGCCTAGGATGCCGTTATATTCAGGGATTTTATTTTTATAAACCGCTGCCGGTCAAGCAGTTTGAAGAACTGCTAAGCGACGAACGCCAGCTTGATTTTCATGATTTATTTTATAAGCAGGTAGAGCCGCTTCATATTCGTGAATTTATGGATACGAATTTCATTACGGATAGTATGTTAAATAATGTCTTAGGACCGGTTGCATTTTATGAAATGAGGGATCATCAGATTGAAATTACCAGGGTCAATGAACAGTATTTTCAGTTGATGGGTACATCATCAGGGCAGGCGAACAGTTACGGAAAGCGTTTTTGGAATCATGTGCATGCAGATGACAGGGTTCTTTTGCATACAATCTTTGAGAAGGCATTTTCGAATCAGATGTCCGGAGCAGATGGATATATTCATTTTATGCAGATGGACGGCACGGTCATTCTTGTATACATGAGAGTCTTTTTCCTGCGGGAGAAGGACGGCTGCCGCCAGTATTACGGTTCGCTGATGAATGTAACCGAAGTGCAGGCAGATAAAAAGCAGGCAGAAGTGCAGACACAGATTACGGATAGGGCATTTAATGAAGATTATGAAAGTCTTGAAGCACACTTTGGAAAAATGCCGACAGGATTTTGTATTGACCGTCTGATTTTAGATGAAAATAATAAACCGGTGGATTATGAAATCTTATATGCCAATGAAACAATGCGGCAGGTCTGCACCGGAGATTTAGAACAGCTAAAGGCACTTTCATATCAGAGTTTCGGTGATAAGGTAGAGGAAGCATATACGTATATGTATAATGCGGCATATAAAGGTGAAAAGAAAACATTTTACCTTTACAGCCACATTTCCAACCGGTATATGCAGTTTACATATTATCAGTACCGGGAAGGTTACATCGGTGTGATTATACAGGATATTACGAATACATATATTGCATCGAATGCTCTAAAGAGTATGATGCTTTCCTATCGTGAAGTTTATTTTGTACAGTTAAAGGACAATTATTATCATATGATTTACCCGGATGAAAATTCATTACAGGAGCGTGGTAATTACGAGGAATCCATTAACCGTCATTTTTATATGGGGAAGATTGTATCAACCGATGAAAAGAATATCCGTAAGTTTCTCTCGCTGACAAATCTCAATAAAGGACTTGCAAAGCAGGATACGCTGGAAATGTCCTATAAACGGTTAGATGAAAAAAACAATAAGGAATGGTGCCTGACAACGGTAGCGGTGTGCGAACGGGACAGTGACGGTACACCAAAGGATGCAGTCATTGTAATCCGCAGTATTGATACGCTGATGCAGGGAAGGAAGGATAAACGTGCGGTATATCTGTCAGAAACACTGGCAAATATGTCAGAAGGCTTTTTTATCTATCGCGCAGTGGGCGAAGAAAAACTGCTCTATGCCAATCCGGGTGCAATCCGTCTGTTTGGCTGTGAAACGATAGAGGAGTTCCGGGAGCAGGTGCATAATTCATTCCGCGGTATGGTACATCCGCAGGATCTGGCACGCGTGGAATGGGAAATTCACGATCAGATAAAGCAGTCCGACCGCAGTATGGATTATATTAAATACCGTATTGTAAGAAAGGACGGCACGGTGCGCTGGCTTGATGACTGCGGACATTTAGAGCATCAGACCATTGAAGCGGGCGGTGGACTTTTTTATGTGTTTATATCGGATATTACTGATACAATTACCGAAGCTCAGAAAAATATGCTGCTTGCAAAAAATAAATATTACAATAGTGAAAAACAGTAAAACAAAAAATCCGGGAACCGGTTGACATTTTAAAAAGGATTTGTTATCCTATTTCTCAGCAATAATAGACAGTTCGTTTGTACCATCCTGTCTCTAAACAAAACCAGGACTATACAATATTTAAAGGAAAATTCTGCCACAACGGCAGAACGGGATAAATTTGCATAGTATGTTTAGAACATGGATTTGGGTTGAATCCATGTTCTTTTTGTACGCATTGCGGCGCACGTTTCTGTAGGACAGCAGCAGGCAGTCAGCAGGAAGAGTTATATGACAGAATGGAAAACGTACGGAAATGAGGAAAAATGTATATTTTAAAGACGGAACACAGCTTTGATGCGGCACATTTTTTATATGGATATGACGGAAAATGCAGCAATATTCATGGACACCGCTGGCGTGTTGTGCTGGAAGTCTGTACGGAGGATTTACAGGAAGACGGACAAAACCGCGGCATGTATGTGGACTTTGGCGATTTAAAGCGGGATTTAAGGGAATGTGTGGATGCACTTGACCACTGCCTGATTATTGAAACCGGCAGTTTAAAGGAAGCGACACTTGCAGCGCTTGAAAGCGAGCAGTTTAAGATTTTGCAGTTTCCGTTTCGTCCGACGGCGGAAAATATGGCAAAATATTTTCATGAAAAAATGCAGCAGGCAGGATACCGTGTAAAACGCGTAACCGTATATGAAACACCGAATAATGCGGCGTGCTATGAGGAATAAAGTATGAACATGAATAATCAAATAAAGTACCCGGTGGTGGAACAGTTTGTGAGTATCAACGGAGAAGGAACAAAAGCCGGGGAACTGGCAGTTTTTATCCGTTTTAAGGGGTGCAACTTAAATTGCAGTTATTGTGATACACAATGGGCAAACAGACAGGATACCCCGGCGGTCGAAAAGACGGCGGCAGAACTGGTGGCAGACGTGTGCCGCACAGGAATAGACAATGTGACAATGACAGGCGGAGAACCGTTGCTGCAGATAGAACTTGCGGGTCTGATAAAAGAACTGTTGTCTGCGGGAAAAGCTGTTGAGATTGAAACCAACGGAAGTGTCAGTCTGGAAAATGTGCGTGCACAGGTAAAACATTTAACACAAGAACGGCAATCTATGGAGCGGCTTTCAATGACCATGGATTATAAGCTGGCAGGCAGTGGAATGGAAACATTTATGCGCCTGCAGAATTTTTCCGAATTACAGCCGCAGGATACCGTCAAATTTGTGGCGGGCAGCATTGAAGATTTGGAAAAGACACGGCAGATAATACAGGAATATGGATTGACACAGAAATGTCATGTATACATCAGCCCGGTATTTGGTGCGATTGAACCCGCAGACATTGTGGAATACATGAAAGCACATCAGATGAACGGCGTGCGTATGCAGTTACAAATGCACAAATTTATCTGGGCACCGGATGAAAGAGGCGTTTAGTGTGAAAAATAACGCTGATGCGCTTATTTTTCACACAGCTATTTGTTTCGCAACGAAAGCAAATAGACTTTATCGCAGAACTGAATGGAGAGAAAAATGAAAGAGATTGATACAGAAGCGGTGGCTTATCATATCCGTGGGCTGTTAGAAGCACTCGGAGATGACCCGGACAGGGAAGGGCTAAAGGAAACACCGCAACGGGTTGCCAGAATGTACGAAGAAGTATTTGAGGGCATGAAATATACCAATGAAGAGATTGCACAGATGTTTGACAAGACATTTTCGGAAGACGAAGAAGGCGGGGCGGACCGTTACGGTGATATGGTAGTTGTCAAAGATATTGATATTTTTAGTTACTGCGAACATCATTTGGCATTAATGTATGATATGAAAGTTACGGTGGCTTATGTACCCAACGGTAAAGTCATCGGACTTAGTAAAATTGCAAGAATCGCGGATATGGTGGCAAAGCGGTTACAGCTTCAGGAACGCATCGGCACGGATATTGCGGATATTATTACGCAGGTGACCGGATCGGAAGACGTAGCTGTTTATATAGAAGGCTGCCACAGCTGCATGACGGCACGCGGAATCCGAAAGACGAATACAAAAACATATACACAGACACTAAGAGGGAGATTTCAAAATGAAAGCAATGGTTTTATGCAGTGGTGGCGTTGACAGTACCACTTGTTTAGGAATGGCAGTTGATAAGTATGGTGCGGAAAATGTGATTGCACTGTCCATTTACTATGGACAGAAGCACACCAAAGAAATCGAGTGTGCGAAAAAAGTAACACAGCATTATCAAGTGGAGCATTTATCACTGGATTTGGAAAAAATATTCCAGTACAGCGATTGTTCCCTGCTTTCACATTCCGATAAAGAGATTCCGCAGGAAAGCTATGCCAGCCAGATAGAAAAGACAAACGGTACACCGGTATCGACATACGTGCCGTTCCGCAATGGACTGTTTTTATCCAGTGCGGCAAGCATTGCACTGTCAAAGGGCTGTGAAGTCATTTACTATGGTGCACACAGCGATGACGCGGCGGGAAGCGCATACCCGGACTGTAGTGATGCGTTCAACCGGGCGATAAATGACGCTATTTATATAGGAAGCGGAAAGCAGTTAAAGGTGGAAGCACCGTTTATTGCACGCACTAAAGCAGAGGTCGTAAAAATCGGACTCGACCTTCATGTGCCGTATGAATATACATGGAGCTGCTATGAGGGAAATGAAAAACCGTGTGGAGTCTGCGGAACGTGCATTGATCGTGCCAAAGCATTTGCGGCAAATGGTGTCAAAGACCCGGCATTATCATTTTAAAAATATAAATAAGGAAGGAAAAACAATGGCAGGAAGAAGTAAAGAAGAAACGCAGGGTGTAACACTGCTTGGCAATCAGGGAACAAAGTATCCCGACAATTATGCGCCGGAGGTTTTGGAAACATTTGTAAACAAACACCCGGATAACGACTATTTTGTAAAATTTAACTGCCCGGAATTTACAAGCCTCTGCCCGATTACAGGTCAGCCGGACTTTGCAGCAATTACAATTTCGTATGTGCCGGATGTAAAAATGGTAGAGAGTAAATCATTAAAGCTGTATCTGTTCAGCTTCCGCAATCACGGAGATTTTCATGAAGACTGTGTCAACATCATCATGAAAGATTTAATCCGCCTGATGGAGCCGAAGTACATAGAAGTATGGGGAAAATTCACCCCGCGCGGCGGCATTTCCATTGACCCGTACTGCAATTACGGAAAGCCGGGGACACGCTGGGAGCAGGTTGCATGGGAGCGGTTAAGCAGTCATGACTTATACCCTGAAAAGGTAGACAACCGCTAAACTGGCTATAAGAGTTTTAACAACTGACCATATATAAATTTAAAACTGAATATAAACAGATTTGAAACTGGACATTATAAAAATATTATTTTTGAATATTTTATTATGCCCAGTTTTTGTTATACTCCATTTAAATGTTGATTCAAAATTAATAAAAAGGAAATGGAGAAAAAAGCGATGGCAAACGAAAATGCAAAAAACAGATACGAATTAAATAAAGAACTGGCACAGATGTTAAAGGGCGGCGTTATTATGGACGTTACCACACCGGAACAGGCAAGAATCGCACAGGAAGCAGGCGCATGTGCGGTCATGGCACTGGAAAGAATCCCAGCGGATATCCGTGCGGCAGGCGGTGTTGCAAGAATGAGTGACCCGAAGATGATTAAAGGAATTCAGGAAGCAGTAACTATTCCTGTTATGGCAAAATGCAGAATCGGACATTTTGCGGAAGCACAGATTCTGGAAGCAATCGAAATCGACTATATTGATGAAAGTGAAGTATTATCTCCGGCAGATGATGTTTACCACATTGACAAACACAAGTTTTCCGTACCGTTTGTATGCGGCGCAAAGGATTTAGGGGAAGCGTTAAGAAGAATTAACGAAGGTGCTTCCATGATTCGTACAAAGGGTGAACCGGGAACAGGTGACGTTGTGCAGGCAGTCCGTCATATGAGAAAAATGAACAGTGAAATGGCAAGACTTGTTTCCATGCGTGAAGATGAATTGTTTCAGGCGGCAAAGGAATTACAGGTACCGTATGATTTAGTATTATATGTTCATGAGAACGGAAAGCTTCCGGTTGTAAACTTTGCAGCAGGCGGCGTTGCAACACCGGCAGACGCGGCACTGATGATGCAGCTTGGCGCAGAAGGTGTATTCGTGGGTTCCGGTATTTTTAAATCAGGAAATCCGGAAAAACGTGCGGCAGCAATCGTAAAGGCAGTTGCCAACTTCACAGATGCAAAGCTGATTGCAGAGTTATCTGAAGACTTAGGCGAAGCAATGGTTGGTATCAATGAACAGGAAATTGAACTTTTAATGGCTGAAAGAGGCAAATAGTGTGAAAAATAACGCTGATGCGCCATTTTTCACACAGTTGTTTGTTTCTGAGCGAAAGCAAACAACATTGATGGCAGATGAGAAATCGCCTGCGCGAATTTCTCATCGCCGCTTCGCGACAAAGTCGCTCAGAAATGAGGAGTAGTATGAAAATCGGAATTCTTGCAGTACAGGGGGCATTTGCAGAACATGAGCAGATGCTGGAACAATTAGGTGCAGAATATATAGAATTAAGAAAAGGTGAGGACGTCCGTCAGTCTTATGACGGACTGATTCTTCCGGGCGGAGAAAGTACCGTACAGGGAAAACTGATGCGGGAACTGGATATGTTTGATACCATACAGAGCCAGATAAAAAACGGTATGCCGGTGCTTGCAACGTGTGCCGGGGCGATTCTTTTAGCACAGCAGTTAAGCAATGATGCGGCAACACATCTTGCCACGCTTCCGGCGGTTGTGCGCCGCAACGCTTACGGAAGACAGCTCGGCAGTTTTTCCGTTGACGAACAGATTGAAGGAATCGGTACGTTTCCGATGCGCTTTATCCGCGCACCGTATATTGAAAAAGTATTGGACGATACAAAGGTACTTGCAAAAGTGGACGGTAATATCGTAATGGTGGAAAATAAAAACCAGCTTGCAATGTCATTCCACCCGGAACTGACATCAGATACGCGGATTCATGAAATGTTTTTGAAAAAAATTTAGCAAAAGAATGTCAAAAAATTAACAAAAAGTCTAGGCATATTTTTCTTTTTTTGGTATAATCATATAAAAGAGTAGTGGGGTAAAAACCCCGGTATCATATGGATTAACTGTTAGAAAAGTATGGAGGGCAAAGGTATGAGGAAATGGGTTTACAAATTTCATGAAGGCAATGCAGACATGCGGGAGCTTCTCGGTGGAAAGGGTGCGAATCTTGCAGAGATGACCAATCTCGGTATGCCGATTCCACAGGGGTTTACCATAACGACGGAAGCATGCACGGATTATTATGCAAATGAGGAGCAAATCCGCGAAGAAATCCAGACACAGATTTTTGAAGCGGTGGGCTGGCTGGAGCAGGTAAACGGAAAGAAGTTCGGGGACAATGCCAATCCGTTGTTAGTATCTGTCCGTTCCGGAGCAAGGGCATCCATGCCGGGCATGATGGATACCATTTTAAATCTGGGACTGAATGATGAAGCAGTGGAAGGATTTGCAGAAAAGACCGGCAATCCGCGTTTTGCATATGATTCGTACAGAAGATTTATCCAGATGTTTTCCGATGTTGTCATGGAAGTGCCGAAGTCTTACTTTGAAAAGATTATTGACGAGGTCAAGACAGACAAAAAAATCAAGTATGATACGGAACTGACGGCAGAGGATTTAAAAAAACTGATTGCGCGGTTTAAACAGGTTTACCGTGAAGCAATGGATGGAAAAGAATTTCCACAGAATCCACAGGAGCAGTTAATGGAAGCCGTTAAAGCGGTATTTCGTTCATGGAATACGCCGCGTGCCATTACTTACCGCAGAATGAATGACATTCCGGGGGACTGGGGAACGGCAGTCAATGTCCAGACCATGGTATTCGGCAATAAAGGTGCAACTTCGGGAACGGGTGTTGCATTTACAAGAAATCCGTCAACCGGTGCAAAGGGCATTTATGGGGAGTATTTAATTAATGCACAAGGCGAAGATGTGGTTGCCGGCGTGCGCACACCACAGCCGATTACGCAGCTTGAACAGGATATGCCGGAGTGCTACCGTGAATTTATTGATCTGGCGATGAAGTTAGAAGACCATTACCGCGATATGCAGGATATGGAATTTACCATTGAAGAAGGAAAGCTGTATTTCTTACAGACCCGCAACGGCAAGCGGACGGCACAGGCGGCAATCCGGATTGCATGTGATTTGGTAGATGAAGGAAAAATCACACCACAGGAAGCCGTGCTTAGAATTGATGCAAAATCACTCGACCAGGTACTGCACCCAACGTTTGATACGGAAGCTTTAAAGGCAGGGGAAGTGATTGGAGAAGCACTTCCGGCTTCACCGGGTGCGGCGGCAGGTAAAATTGTATTTACGGCGGAAGATGCCAAACGGCTCGTGAAAGAGAATAAAAAAGAACGTGTCATTCTGGTACGTCTGGAAACATCACCGGAAGATATTGAAGGAATGCACGCAGCACAGGGAATCCTTACCGTGCGCGGCGGAATGACATCCCATGCGGCAGTCGTGGCAAGAGGCATGGGAACGTGTTGTGTATCCGGCTGTGGTGCGATTGCGATTGATGAAGAGGCAAAAGAATTTACACTGGGTGGATATACATTCCATGAAGGAGATTTTATTTCACTGGACGGTACAACCGGAAAGATATATAAAGGGGACATTCAGACGGTAGAAGCAACCGTGAGCGGAAATTTCGGACGGATTATGGAGTGGGCAGATGAGTTTAGGACACTGGGTGTACGAACCAATGCGGATACACCGGCAGATACGAAAAAAGCCGTGGAACTGGGAGCTGAAGGAATCGGACTGTGCCGGACAGAGCATATGTTTTTTGAGCAGGACAGAATTCCGAAAATCCGCAAAATGATTCTGTCAAAGACCGTAGAGGGCAGAGTTGCGGCATTGGATGAACTGCTTGTATTCCAGAAAGCGGATTTTAAGGCAATGTATGAAGCACTGGAAGGCAGACCGATGACCGTGCGTTATTTAGACCCGCCGCTGCATGAATTTTTACCGACAGAGGAAGAAGACATCAAGGCACTGGCAGAAGATATGCACATGACTGTTGAGGAGATTAAAGAAACGTGCGCCGCACTGCACGAATTTAATCCGATGATGGGACACCGAGGCTGTCGTCTGGCGGTAACATATCCTGAAATTGCACGTATGCAGACCAGAGCGGTTATGGAAGCGGCGATTGAGGTGCATGTCGAAAAAGGATACGACATTGTGCCGGAGATTATGATTCCGCTGGTCGGAGAACGAAAAGAATTAAAATTTGTAAAAGATGTCGTTGTCGAAACAGCAGAGCAGGTCAAAGCAGAAAAACAGTCTGATATTCACTATAAAATCGGAACCATGATTGAAATTCCGCGTGCGGCACTGCTTGCAGATGAGATTGCACAGGAAGCAGAATTTTTCTCATTTGGCACAAATGACCTGACGCAGATGACATTTGGTTTTTCAAGAGATGATGCGGGCAAGTTTTTGGATTCTTATTATAAGAGCAAGATTTACGAATCAGACCCGTTTGCACGCTTAGACCAGAATGGTGTAGGCCAGCTGGTTGCAATGGCAGTGCAGAAGGGCAGAAGCACCCGGCCGGATTTAAAATGCGGTATCTGTGGCGAGCATGGCGGCGACCCATCCAGCATTGCATTCTGTCATAAGGCAGGCTTAAATTACGTCAGCTGTTCACCGTTCCGTGTGCCGATAGCAAGAATCGCGGCGGCGCAGGCGGCGCTTTCTGATACGGAAAAGTAAAAGTATAAAAAATAAACGAAAAGACTGTTTTAAGGATAAAAGATACAATATCTTTAAAACAGTCTTTTTTGCGGCTTAAAATCTTCATATAAAAGTGACACATCAAAAGCCATGCCCCACCCAAAGCAGAAAGAGATTGCGGTGTGCTAAAAAAATATATAATATAATGGTATAAAAATCAGGCGAAAATGGAGAGAAATGCGAAAATCCATAAATTAAAGATTTTCGCATAACATTTTGTGCCGCAGGCGTCACAAAATTGTGTTTATCGCAGAACTGAACCGGTTCAGTTCAGAGTTTCTCCGGCATTAGAATGTCTGCGGAAATGAGGAGAGTATGAAAAAGGCAATTTTAATTGTGAGTTTTGGGACGACTTACCCGGAAACACGTCAGAAAAATATAGCGGCAATTACCAGACAGGTGCGGGCATTGTATCCTGATGTTTTGGTAGCAGAGGCTGTATCCAGTACAATTGTACGAAATGTAATGAAAAAGCGTGAACATATGGATGCAAAGAGCCCTGAAGAAGGACTGATAAAACTCAAAGAGCAGGGGGCAACCCATGTAGCGGTATTCCCGACCCATATTATTGACGGAATTGAAAATCACCGCATGAAGCAGGAAGTTGAAGAATACCGTTTGGCATTTGAACAGATAACCGTGGCAGATGCACTTTTGACAGAGCCGGAGGATTATACAAATGTAGCAAAAGCATTGTGGGAATCTTTAAAAGAAGAAACAGGAGATGCGCCACTGATTTTAATGGGACATGGCACGGAACACGCGGCAGACAGCAGTTACGCCGTTATGGAGCAGGCATTGCGGGCATACGCACAACATCCGGTGTATATTGCAACCGTTGAAGGAAAGCGGACAATTGCAGATGTCATTGCACAGATGAAATTCGAGGGGATTGTAAATACTAAAGTTATTGTGGCACCGTTTATGCTGGTAGCGGGTGACCATGCCAATAATGACATGGCAGGAGAAGAAGATTCTTTTGCAAGCCTGTTAAGGGAAGAAGGTTATGCACCGGAATGTATTTTACGTGGAATTGCAGAATATCCGGCAATCCGGGAAGTTTATTTATCACATTTACAAAAAACTACAGGTACGCTGTTTGCGGATATTACGGCACAGAATCGTCCGGGAATCCTTTATGGAATCGGTGTAGGGAGCGGTAATCCCAAGCAGATGACGTTACAGGCATTGGAAATCATCCGTTCCTGTGATTTGATTGTGCTTCCGGCGGTGTCCAAAGAGGAGTGTTATGCGTACCGTATTGTAGGACAGGTCTGCCCGGAAATTTCGGATATGCCGCTGTTGTGTACGCCGTTTCCGATGATAAAAGATGAGAAGAAACTGGAACTTGCCCATACACGTATTTATGAAACGATAGAGGATTATCTGCGGCGCGGTCAGATTGTTGGAATGCTTACAATCGGTGACCCCGGTATTTATTCAACCTACCTGTATATGCACAAGCGTGCAAAAGAAAACGGCTGGCAGGCAGAAATCATAAACGGGGTGCCGTCATTTTGTGCGGTTGCTGCAAAATTAGGTATTTCACTCGGAGAAAAAAAGGAAGAAATTCATATTATTCCGGCGGCGTATGAAGTGGAAGATACATTTTCCTATAGCGGAACGTGCGTTTATATGAAATCAGGCAAACGGCTGGCAGAACTGTTAGATGCCCTGCGGTCATGGCAGGATAAGACAGGGAAAATATATGAAGTATGGGGTGTTTCCAATTGCGGTATGGCGCAGGAACAGGTATATTATGGATTAGATGAACTGGAAAAAGCAAAAGGGTATCTGACAACAGTCATTGCAAAACAAAAGAAATAAAAATGCGGCAGACAGGATTCAGGAACAGTATCTGTATATATCCAATATAGAACAGATAGAGCAGACTGCACAGACAATCGGCTTATTTCGTAAGTATAAAGAACCATTGTAATTTACGTTTATAGCAGATATTATAATAAGTATAGAATACAAGAGAATACGGGGGTACCAATATGGCAAAAATCAGAATAGCAGTGAATCATCTGTGTAATGATATGATTATCGGGGAAGACGTTTATAATAAATCCGGTGTTGTATTAGTAGCGCAGGGTTCGATAGTAACAGATGAGGTCATCAGCCTGTTGTCACGTCATTTAATTGATAGTGTTGCAATTGAATATCAGGCAGCAGCAGATGAACCACAGCAGGCAGAAAATGCGCAGCCATTAGTAGATGAAAAACAGTATCAGGAATTTCAGGAGCATTTCAGTGTTGCGGAAAATATGCTTTCTGATAATTTGAAAAAAATCGTTGAAAACAGTGAAGATATAGATGTTCCGGCATTGATGAATGTAACAAATGAAATTCTTGAAAAGTCGCGGAATGAAACAAATTTATGTAATATGCTGTTAATGATGAAAAAAGATACCGAAACATTATATGCACATTCCATTAATGTATCCATATTATGCCAGATTTTGGCAAAATGGTCTGGATGTACACCGAAGGAAATTGAAAATGTAGCAATAGCGGGTCTTTTGCACGATGTTGGTATTTTAAAATTCCCGGAAGAAATGCGTAAAGATTTTACGTTCCGCAAAGAAATGGAAGGCGGAGTATACAATAAGCATGTATTATACAGTTATAACATTGTTAAAAATCAAAATATCGATACTGAAATAAAGAAAGCAATCCTTGGACATCATGAGCGTTTAGATAAAAGTGGCTTCCCGCTGCGAATTTCAGAACATGGTATCGGCAAGCTGGCACGAATTCTTGCAATTGCAGATATATTTGATACATACACCATGAAAGAAAATGATATTCAGCCGATGTCCGTTTTTTCTGTAATAAAGAAAATGGAAGAAATGCATTTGCACAACATTCTTGATACACAGTTTAACATGACATTTATTGCGCATATTGCACATACAATGGTACAACACAGAGTTTTATTAAATGATGGAAGAACCGGGCAGGTTGTCATGATTAACAGATTGAATGTATCCCGTCCGCTTGTACAGGTAGGTACAACATTTGTTGATTTATCAAAAGAGCATTCATTATATATACAGGAATTATTGGATTAGTAAATAAAACACCCGTTACCGATTCAAGGCATTATGAAAAGAATCGACAACGGGTGCTTTTTATATAAAGTGTATTCACGTAAAGCCGCATAGATACTGGATTTGTGGAATTTAATCCTAAAATGCTGAAAAAAGTCAAAAAAAACTTTGAAAAGTTGTTGACAACCTGTCCCATTGGTGATATTATAATCAAGTCGCCGCGAGCGAGGGCAACAAAAACAGCCCACAGC
>OATU01000062.1_pt1 | contig 115032 bp, 95 predicted proteins | sample 1516711 | NCBI WGS metagenome assembly OATU01 (sample SAMEA2579971, study PRJEB22360) | human gut metagenome | biome: human gut; feature: human-associated habitat; material: faeces | place: Denmark | collected 2008/2010 | reverse complement strand
CCGAACTAATTTCTCGACCTCTGCCAGCGTGTAGACACTTTTGTCTACACGCTGAGGCTGTCTGAAATTTATCAGACAGCCTTTATAATTATTTCGCAAATATTTTTGCAATTTCGGTCATTGTGTGACTGATTTTAATACTCTGCGGACAGACTTTTTCGCATTTTTTGCATTTCTTACATTGGTCCGCACCCTTGTTAAGTTCTGCATAAATTGCCTTTGCTCTGTCTGTACCGAGTGAAGCGGTTGCATTGTACGCCTCAAATGTTTTAGGTATGTCAAGTCCGAACGGACAAGGCATACAGTACGCACATTTTGTACACGGTACAAGTGCCATTTTGTCAAATACCTCTTTTGTCTTTGCAAGCATATCAAGATTTTCTTCCGTCAGCATACCCACTTCCGCTTTATCCGCATAGTCTATATTTGACTGCACCTGTTCCATTGCACCCATACCGCTCAAAAGAAGTGATACTTCTTCTCTGTTCCACAGGAAATCCATTGCCCACTCAACAGGCGTCTTTTCGTCAGACAGCATTTTTGCGACCTGCGGTGACGGGTTCGCAAGTTTACCGCCCAAAAGCGGTTCCATTATAACCACGTCAAGTCCTTTTTTATGTGCATATTCAAGTCCCTCAAGACCCGCCTGATGTTTTACGTTAATATAGTTAAGCTGTATCTGACAAAACTCCCAATTAGGATTTGCATCAATAATCTTTTTTAATGTTTCAACGTCATCATGGAACGAAAAACCGATATGACGTATTTTGCCGTCGGCTTTCGCCTTGTTGAGCCTGTCTATAAGATTGAATTTTTCGACAACATTCTTAAATCTGTCCTTATCAAGTGCATGCATAAGGTAAAAATCAATATAATCGGTTTGAAGTCTTTCAAGCTGTTCGTTAAGCAAACGGTCGAAATCCTCCTCACACTTCACTTCCCATGTAGGACATTTCGTGGCAATATGTATTTTGTCATGATACGGCTTTAAAACTCCGCCTATAAAACTTTCACCTTTTCCGCCGTGATAAACATACGCTGTATCAAAATAGTTCACACCGTTTTCAATAGCGTATTCAAGCATTTTTGCTGATTTTTCGGCATCAATGTCTTCCGCATTTTTTGACGTTGTCGGAAATCTCATACAACCGAAGCCCAATACCGATATTTTCTCTCCCGCCATTTCTCTGTACTTCATATAATCTTCTTCTCTCTGTTTTTATTTATCTTTTTCTTTTAGTATAATAAATTACAGTCAAATATTCAAGCGATATTCGTAAAAATAGTGTCAGATTTGACAACACTAAAAAATTTTAGTATAATACAGATATTTAAAAAGAACTTGAACACTTTTTATTATGAAAGGAAAAATAAAATGAAAAAGATTATTTCGGCGATAATTGCCACTGCTATGATGTTTACGCTTTGCGTAACAAGTACATTTGCGGCAGAGAGTTGGCGTGAAGCATTCGTTACACGTCTTATGAAAATTATGTCCTCAGATCCGTCATACAATCAAGTAGTTCTTACCGATCTTGACAGAAACGGTATACCGGAGGCATTCGTTATGCGTGACGGTATGGACGGAGGTATTTCAGCCGCGTTCACTATGAAAGGCAATACAATTTCAAATATTGATGTTCCTAACAACATTATCGGTACTTGCCTTTCAGACATCACCGTATACCAAGACGGCGGAAGATACATATTTGTCGGTCGTGAAGTACCGCGCTATTCTTCGGTTATCAACTTCTACAAGCTTATGTTTGACGGTCAGACTTTCTCAACAGAAAAAATACTTAAATCATATGTAAGCTCATATCAAACCGTTCCTTACGTTGATATGTACGGCAACGACTTTTTGACAAACGGTTATCCGAACAGAGCAAAAATCAAGGATTTTGTCGACAGATACGAGGGGATCAACACGCTTACCGCAACAAATTCAAATGCAAAACTATCCGTAAACGGTATAGACGTTGAAGTATCGGGTTATTCCGTAAACGACTCAAATTATTATAAAATTCGTGATATTGCAATGGTACTTCGTACAACAAATGCACGTTTTGACGTTGCGTGGGACGAGAATTTGAGTGCTATCGCAATTTCAACGGGAGTTAAATACACAATAGTCGGCGGCGAGCTTAACAGCGACCATTCAGCCGCACTTAATGTTGACCAAAACACCGCCCCTGTTTATGTGGACGGCGAAGAAAAAGAAGTTCTTTCTTACAACATCAACGGAAATACTTACTTCAAAATCCGTGACATTGCCGATATGGTAGGCTTTGACGTTGACTGGGACGGAGATACTCAAACCGTTGTTATCCGTACAAACTAAAAATTACAAACACATAAAAAAAGCCGATTAATTCGATTAACTCGGCTTTTTTTATGTGTTTTTCGAGTTTTTTGTTGAATATTGCCTTGATTAAAGGCAGAATATATAGTATAATATAAATTCAAAGCTAAATTATGGGGGAATACATAATGTCAATTTCAGAAATAGTGCTTATCGGTATAGCACTAAGTATGGACGCTTTTGCGGTCTGTATCGCAAGTTCAATGGTCTATACGAATATGACAGGGCTGAGAAAACTTTCAATGCCGATTTTGTTCGGGCTTTTTCAGGGAATAATGCCGATTTTAGGGTTCTTTCTCGGAAGTCTTTTCGCATCGTTTATTGAAAAATGGTCAGGACCGATTTCACTGCTTATTCTCGGTATAATCGGTATTAATATGATTCGTGAGGGGCTTGCCAAAGACGAAGAGACCGAGCCGAAAAAGCTCACGCTTTGGATATTACTTGTTCAAGCAGTTGCAACAAGCATTGACGCATTCGCCGTAGGTGTTTCGTTTGCCGCAAACAGTGCAAACATATGGCAGTCCGCACCGATTATTGCGGTAACTACATTTGTTCTAAGTCTTATCGCATTATTTGTCGGTACAAAAGCAGGTGAGAAACTTGGCGACAAAGCAGAAATACTCGGCGGAATTATTCTTATTATAATAGGTATAAAATCATTATTCTAAATAAACGAGCAGACGTGAAAGGAGGTTTTTAATATGTACAATGTACGACGCAAATTATGGATACTTACCGTACTTCTTTTTGCCGTGTCTGCTGTTATGTTAAAATTCTTTCCTTCTTCCGATAATAATGACGCAATCGCCACTCCGGCGAGTGCACAGCAAGCCGAAAGCGGTACATCAACCGTATTTTCAGGCGGCAGCACGGAACGTTTTGTCGCACACAGAGGATATTCAAACTATGCGCCCGAAAACAGTATTCCGGCGTTTGAGCTTGCCGGTAAAATTGGTTTTTGGGGTATCGAAACGGATATTTGCGAAACAAGTGACGGTCAATTCGTCTGTATGCACGATGACACTCTTGACAGAACAACAAACGGTTCGGGAGCTATTTCCGACTACACGCTTGACGATTTAAGTCAGTTCCAAATTGACTACGGAAATTATCTCGACACAAACGAAAACTTAAAAATACCTACTCTTGAAGAATACCTTTCGATATGCAGTACATACGGAAATGTACCGATTATCGAAATCAAAAATATCACCAATTACGATGCATTTCTAAACACAATCATAGCAAGCGGACTTGAAACGCATTGTATAATCACAGGTGCGATTGATGATGTAAAAGAAATTCGTGCAAGAAACAGTATTATCCCTGTTATGACAATCGGTTACACTCCTGCACCGTATACGGATAATCTTGAACGTATTACGGAAATATCCGAAAACAGAGGTATTTTGTATAACTATCCGCAAGTAGATCAAGCCGCAATAGATATACTCCATCAACAAAATATTTTCTGCGGTGTATGGTCCGTTGACGACACGGAAACAGCACAAAAATACATTGATTACGGTGTGGACTTCATAGTAACAAACGAAATCCCCGCAAGAATTAATCATATGGTAAATGATAATGAGTAGTGAGCCTGTCGACAAAATGTCGACAGCTCCAAAAATCACATCTTCGATGTAATTTTTGAGTATTTTTTTGAGAAAAAATCATAAAGTTCCTCCAAAGTCGAAACTTTAGATTTTAAGTCATTTCTGCCGCACAGGTCGCCAGAAATGATTTTTAATGAGGTTGCACCTCAAACTCCCAAAAATAAAGTAGGCAAAACCATAACTGTTTTGCCTACTATCTAAAAATGTGTGTCATATCAAATGACACACATTTTTTATTTGTTATCTTTTTTGTGATTCCAACCATACAATCAATACCGACATATCGGACGGTGAAACACCGGAAATTCTTGACGCTTGTCCAAGTGACTTTGGCTGTATCTTATTCAATTTTTGTCTTGCCTCCAATCGCAAGCCGTGTATATCAGAATAATCTTGATTTTCGGGAAGAAGTTTTTCCTCCATTTTCTTAAACTGCTCAACCTGTGCTATCTGTCTTTTTATATAGCCGTCATACTTTAGTTTAATTTCAACCTGTTCACAAACTGCGTCCGGAAGTGTCGGACGGTTATGGTCGACAGGTGCAAGTTTTTCATAATCAAGTTCTGGACGTTTTATCATATCGCTAAGACGTATTCCCGTCTTAACGGCGGTCGAATTATACTGTTCCAAAAGCGGATTTGCATCTTTCGGCGGTACTATAACCGACGTCACACGCTTAATTTCATTTTCAACCATATCCATTTTTTCAAGGAACTTTTTATATCTTTCTTCCGATATAAGACCGATTTTATATCCGAACGGAGTAAGTCTTTCATCTGCGTTATCCTGTCTTAAAAGCAAACGGTATTCCGAACGTGATGTCATCATTCGGTACGGCTCGTTTGTACCCTTTGTTATAAGGTCATCTATAAGTGTGCCGATATATCCGTCCGAACGTTTTAATGTAAGCGGTTCTTCGTTTTTAAGTTTCAATGCCGCATTAATTCCGGCAATAAGTCCTTGTGACGCCGCCTCCTCATAGCCGGACGTACCGTTAAACTGTCCTGCGCCGTAAAGTCCATGTACATTCTTAAATTCCAACGTTGCATACAGTTGAGTCGGATCACAGCAATCATATTCTATTGCATATGCAGGACGCATAATTTCGACATTTTCAAGTCCCTCAACACTTCTATACATTTCAAGCTGTACGTCCTCAGGCATACTCGTTGAAAAGCCTTGTGCATATACTTCCTTTGTATCAATTCCCATAGGCTCCATAAAAAGCTGATGTCTTGGCTTTTCCGAAAAACGCACAACCTTATCTTCGATAGACGGACAGTATCGCGGACCTATACCCTCAACCATACCGCCGTACATTGCCGAACGACCGAGATTGTCGTGTATAATTTGGTGAGTTTTTTCATTTGTATACACAAGATAGCAAGGAACAAGATTTTTGCCGACATTCTCCGTTTCAAACGAGAATGGCACGATTTTTTCGTCACCCTCCTCAAGCTCCATCTTACTGTAGTCAAGTGTATCCGCGTGCACTCTTGCCGGAGTACCTGTTTTAAATCGCTTTAATTCAATACCCAATCTGCGAAGATTTTCCGAAAGTTCATTTGCAGGGAACATTCCGTCAGGACCGCTTTCACGCGAATAACTTCCGATAAGAATTTTACCCTTTAAATAAGTTCCGCTGGCAATAATAACCGCTTTTACCTTATATTCAACGCCTGTATGTGTTACAACTTCCGTTACATTATTATCTTCATCGGTAATTACATTTACGATTTCCGCTTGTTTAACCTGTAAATTCTCTTGATTTTCAACACGTTTTTTCATTTCAACGTGATACTTTTTTCTGTCAATCTGTGCTCTAAGCGAATGTACGGCAGGGCCTTTGCCTTTATTAAGCATTTTTGACTGTATAAACGAAGCGTCCGCCGCTTTACCCATTTCACCGCCGAGTGCATCAAGTTCACGAACAAGGTGACCTTTCGCCGTACCTCCTATACTTGGGTTACAAGGAAGATTTCCTATTGCGTCAAGGCTTATTGAAAACATAATCGTTTTCATACCCAATCTTGCCGCCGCCAAAGCCGCCTCACAGCCCGCGTGACCGCCTCCGATTACGGCAACATCATATTCACCTAAAACCATTATTCTTCCTCCCCGATATATTCAACCTTAGGCTGTTTTTCTTTCATATCCTTTAATATTGAGCGTTCAATTACTCTTGCAGCATAAAATTGCGGCGGATAGCAAGTAACGCAAAGTCCGATAACTACTACTATAATTGCCGCTGCAAGCGGATTAACGAATGTAAACAACGCACCGTATATAAGTACTCCTATAAGCGTTGTAAAAAAGTTACCCGGTAATTTTGCAAGTGTTATAAGCAACGCATTTTTATAAAGCGAGCCGATTCCACATTTAAATGTAACCATAATTTGATACAAATACGGGTGCATCATTGTATAAACAACAAGTACGAGTATCATAACATACAGCAACATCATCCAAAGCATACTGCCCGTTGAAACGTAAAGCGAATGATAGAAAAGAATTGCATTAAGTCCGAACACAAGCAAAACCGCGTCAATCAGCACAACTACCATACCCTGTTTAAAGTTTTCCTTAAACTTGTCCGCACCGTCACTCAAAACCCAAGTATGTTCACCGCGTGTGAAACATCTTGTTATATACGAATAAGCCGCCGTTGCAGGACCTGAACCCCAAAACGTGAACACACCGATTGAAAAAGCAAGCTGAATAAGTATCATAATACTTCCCTGCACATTTTCCGCACTTGATTCCGTACCAAGTGAAATAATAGTGTCTGAAACATTCTGAACGATATGCGTACTGCTCAAAACTATACCGCCGAAAATATATAAAATCGCAATCCATATAATACTCGTTATCGCATAAAGACAGTTCGCACCCAAAAATTTAGTGAACTTACGTATCACAATATCAAAAAACAAGAAAAAGCCTTTCTTTTTAGGTTCATTCTTATCTACTCCCTTACCCGGTTTATCATAACCGCCGCCGAAAATTCCCATATTTTTTCTCCTTCCGAAATTTGAATACAATTTTTATTCATATAAAATATTTATGCAAACTATATTGTAACACAATTTTTTTTATGATACAATATCAAAAATAAATGTTTACAAATAAAATATCAATCGAGGTAACAAATGAGGGAAATCACGATAAATCAAAACGACGCAGGGCAACGGCTTGACAAGTTTCTTACAAAATATCTTGTCAATATGCCACAGAGTATGTTATATAAAAGTCTTAGAAAAAATTGCGTCAGAGTAAACGGCAAACACATTAAAGACGGCAAATATATGCTCCAAAACGGCGATGTGTTGAAGTTATTTTTTAAAGACGAATTTTACGAAAGCAAATCAAGCTTTAAAGCAGGCAATTCCGATATTGACGTTGTATATGAGGACGAAAATATTATACTTATTAATAAAGAAAGCGGTGTTGTAGTCCATTCGGACGATAAAGGCACAAAGGATACGCTTCTTGAAAGAATGCAGAGTTATCTGTACAAAAAAGGCGAATACAATCCCGAAAACGAACACAGTTTTTCGCCGTCATTCTGCAACCGCCTTGACCGAAATACATCAGGTATAATAATCGGTGCGAAAAATGCCGCCGCACTTCGTATAATAAATGAAAAAATTCGCAGTCGCGAAATTAAAAAGATATACCTTTGCATTGTCGAAGGTCATCTAAAAAAAAGTGGTCATCTTACCGCATATCTTACACGCGGTGACAAAAAAGTTACGGTTTCAGATTATAATGAAGAAAATTCAAAGAAAATCGGCACAAAATATAATGTTATTGCCGAAAAAAAAGACACTTCACTTGTGGAAGTCGAGCTTGAAACAGGACGCACCCACCAAATCAGAGCACAGTTTTCGCACATAGGAAATCCGCTGTACGGAGATACGAAATACGGCTCACAACACAGCGGAGGTATGAAGCTTGCAAGTTACAAGTTGGTATTTGATTTTAAAACTGACGCAGGCATATTAAATTACCTAAATCACAAAGAATTTCAAATAAGCGTTGATTTTGCCAAAACCTTTGCACAGCAGAAATTATAAAGGTCAGCCGTTGCATTCGGTTTACCGAGATGTCTTACGCTTTCCTCCATCATTGCAACACGCCAAGGACAAGCAAACATTTGATTTATCGCTTCAGAAATCGGATAAGTGTCATTTACCATAATTGCCGCACCATTATTCACAAGGAAATTAAGGTTTCTGTCCTCTTGTCCGGGAAGCGGATTCATTGTTATCATCGGCAATCCTTTTGCAAGCGATTCTGATGTTGTAAGTCCGCCCGGCTTTGTTATTATAAAGTCGGCGGCGTCCATCATTACGTCAACATTATCTACAAATCCGTATGAATATATTTTTTTATTCCAATCACATTCATCAACTACGCTTTTTATTTTCTTATTTGTACCGCAAACGCACAGCACTTGAAAATCTTTCGGATATGTATCAATTTGTGCCAAAATCTTTTTTATATTTCCGTACCCCATTGAACCCATCATTATAAGTATAGTGGGAATATTTTCAATCCCGAGTTTTTTCCGTGCCTCAATAGGGTCGTTTTTCTTTACAAACTGTTCTCTTATGGGTATACCGAAAGGCAAAAGTTTCTTTTTCGCTATACCTTTTTTCTGCATTTCGTGTTCCAAAAGTTCATCCGGAATTACGTAATAGTCAAGGAACGTACTTTCCCAAAACGGATGTACGGTGAAATCGGTTACTATTCCGACAGACGGACAGTCAAAAGCCGCACGGTCGGCAAGTATGCTTATACACACTCCGGCATAGCTATGCGTACCGATTATCAAATCGGGATTATATTCAACAACGAACTTTTCAAGTTTCTTTGAAACAAACCGCGAAAATATCGATACAAGCGAATTACGGTCATACGGCTCGTCCTTTTGCGTAAGTTTGCCGTAAGCCTTCGCATACGTCTTTGCAAGGTACTTTGTCGAAAGCAAGTATCCGTCCTGTATTGAATTTCCCAAACGATGATTTACATAGTCGAATATATCAAGCATATGACATTGATGTCCGTTCTCCTCGAAATATTCCATAATAGCCTTAGCCGTAGAATGATGTCCGTAACCGGCTTTTACGGATAACAACAACACTTTCAATTTTAAGACCCCCTTGTCTTTTTTAACAATATTATAACAAATAAAAATAAATTTTTCAACCTTATTGACTTTATGAATTTAATAGACTATAATGTCATAAGTTATTAAAACGAGGGGCGGTGTATTGTGAAATGATAAGCGATATGACTAAAGGAAATCCGTTAAAATTGATAATTTCTTTTTCAGTTCCGATGCTGATCGGAAATATCTTTCAACAGGTGTATAACTTTGTTGACGCGGCGATTGTCGGTAAGTTTGTGGGGGCTGAATCTCTTGCGGCGGTAGGTTCGACAGGTACGATTGTCGGAGTTATGATTTGTCTTATGATGGGACTTACGAGCGGTGCTGGAATTATTATAGCGCAGTGTTTCGGTTCAAGGAATTTTGACGAACTGAGAAAAACAGTTACGGGACTTATTTACATAGTTGGAATTTTGGCGGTGGTTACGTCAGTTGCCGGAGTTATGTTTTCACGGCCGATTTTATCGTTTCTGAACACGCCCGACAATGTAATCGACGAGGCAGTCGCATACATAAACGTAATATTCGCATTCACAATCGGTACGGCTATGTATAACGCGTCAAGCGCAATACTCAGAAGTCTTGGCGACAGCCGTACACCGCTTTACGCACTTATACTTTCTTCTGTATTAAATGTAGTTTTCGACTTGTTGTTCGTTGTTGTGTTTAAAACAGGTGTTGTCGGTGCGGCGGTTGCAACCGTTATCGCACAGATTATCAGTGCGATTTATTGTATTATACATATGGTAAGACACCGCAGACAGCTTAATCTTGAGGGCATAAACTTCCAAACAACAAAACGCGCAATCAAACGGATTTTCCAAACAGGAATACCGTCGGCACTTGAAAGCTGTCTGATTTCACTCGGCACAATGAGCGTGCAACGTCTTGTAAACTCATTCGGTGCAATGACTATGGCAGGCTATACCGCCGCCGTAAAAATCGACTCAATCGCAATCGCACCGATTGTATCGGTCGGCTCGGCATTGTCGGTTTTCTCAGGTCAAAACATCGGTGCAAACCAGATGGACAGAATAAAAAAAGGTATGTATCAGACGCTTGCATCACTTATCGGTATATGTATAGTGATTGCTGCCGGAATTGTATTGTTCCGTAATCAACTGCTTGGCTTGTTCCTTGACAAAACACAAGCCGCAGAGGCTATCGTAATAGGCAGCAAGTACCTTACTATCGTGTGTGTTGCGTATATAGTTGCGGCGGTTATGAGAACATATTTGAACGTTCTTCGCGGTGCGGGTGATGTTAATACCTCCGCAGTCGCAGGTATACTTGAACTTATCGGAAGAATTATTTTCGCGTATATACTTGTTCGCCCGCTCGGCTCAACAGGTATTTGGATTGCTACTCCGCTCGCCTGGGCAATGGGTGCGTCAGTACCCGTTATCCGATACTATTCGGGTAAGTGGATTAATAAAAAGTTGGTATAAAAAAATGGCACTTTCGTGCCATTTTTTTATACTTATTCTTCTACTAATTTTACTGTTTTCTTTTCCGAAATAGGTTGTAATTGTGATGACAATACAAATATATTCACGTTCTTGGCATTATCCTTTTTGTCAAGAGAAATTTTTGTATCGTCTTTCATCGAAAGCGGTACTCTGTCAATTCCAATCATAACGCCGTTTTCATCATACATTGCCGCATATACATAGCAGTCGCCGTACTTCATTTGTGCGGATATATCAAAATCATATGATGTGTCGTTTTCTGTTTTTGTAACTTCTACCGTTGTCATAGTCATATCCGTAGGTATTCCGTTATAATGGATTGTTGCGTTTGTAAGATATGTATTTCCGACCAACACAATCTTACTCCACTCTTCCTCCGTACCTGCGTAATACACATTGGTAATACTATAACAATCACTAAAAGCATTTTTTGCAATTTTATTTATATTTTTACCCATCGTTACAGTGGTTAAGTTTGTACAGAAGGCAAATGCACTCATCCCTATCGACTTAACCTTATTCGGTATGTCAATACTTGTCAAACTTTCACATTCGTAAAACATATTTTCTTCTATTTTGTCGATATTTTCAGACAGCTTTATGCTTTCCAACTTGTTGCACCAGCTAAAAGCTTCCTCTCCTATGCTTTTAACATTATCCGTCATTGTAACATTGACTACTCCGCTCGAATAAAAAGCACCGACGCCTATACGTTCAACACTTTCAGGTATGTTTATATTTGCTAAATTGCTGCAAGAATTAAATGCATTGTCATCTATCACCGTAACCGGCAAGCCTTCAATTTCACTCGGTATAGTAGCTTCGCTGACAGATTTGTCACACTTAACAATAACCACAGATTTTCCGTCGGTACTAAAATTGTAAGTAAACGGCTCGATTGTTTTATTATAATGAATTGTTGCGTTTTTCAACGCGCCGTTGCCGTCACCTGCGCTGTTTTCTTCTATATCAATTTTATTCCATTGTGTTTCGGTACCAAAATAGTATATATCTTTTAAGCTGTTACAATCATAAAACGCATACTGTTCAATCAAATCAACACTTTTAGGTATTGTTATACTTTCCAGACTTGCACAACCGCTGAAAGCAGAAGAATATATTGTATCTACATCACTTGGAATTTTTACACTCTTTAGGCTTGTACAATTTGAAAATGTCGAACCCTGAATCCAACTTAGATTCTCAGACAATACCACTTCTGTCAAATTTGTACAGCCGGAAAATACAGAAGTTCCCATAGTATTGACATTATCCGAAAGAGAAACAGAGATCAAATTTTTGCAGCCCGAAAATGCCTGCGCCTTTATAGCCGTCACGTTTTCCGAAACAGCATAACTTGTATCGCTCTTGCCCGACGGATATGCAAAAATCTGTGTTTTACCTTTATTAAACAACACTCCGTCCTCTGAACTGTAATCACTGTTGTTTTCATCAACGTTTATCGCTTCCAAATTAACGCTGTTACTGAATGCACCCGCTGCTATTGATGTTGTTTGTTGCGGAACATTTATAGTCTTAACATTTTGTGTATACTTAAAAGCGCAACCGTCAATTTTCGAAACACTTGACGGAATTGTATAGCTTACACCACTTTTTGCAGCAGGATATTGAATAAGTTCTGTTTTACTCTTGTTAAAAAGTATTCCGTCCTCTGAAATATAATTTTTGTTTTCAGAATCGACAACTATATTTTCAAGGCTTGTACAGCCCAAAAATGTATCGTACCCTATTGAAGTTACGGTTGACGGGATTGTTACTTTCTTCAAATCCACACATTTAAAAAACGCATCGCCATCAATCTCAGTTACCGTTGCTCCCTCAATTTCACTTGGTATATTTACTTCCGCCACTTCCTTGGCACATTTTGAAATCGTAACCGTATTATCTTCATTTACCCAATATTCCAAATAGTTCTCATACGTTTCCGCACTTGCCGTCATCGGCACAAATGCACACAGCATTGACAGTGCCAAAATCATACTTAAAATTTTCTCTCTCATAAAATAATTGCCTCCCACATATAAATTTTTACATATATAGCTTATCATATCTTGGTAGGAATTGCAATATATTTTTCAAATATTGTCTTTTTTAGTTTCTTATCAACCTTATTGTCGCAACGGTCATATCGTCGATTACTGCGTCACGGCTTTTTTTGACTGCGTTTTCAATTACGGATTGTGACATTTCGTCCATAGTGTCAAACGGCATTTTTATTTCTTTTTTCAGCCAATCTGTACGGACAGTACCAAATCCCGCTTCGCTTATTCCGTCCGACATCATTATTATTATATCACCGTCATCAAGGCGTTTGGCTTGTCCCTGTACCTTTATATCAGGCAGCATACCGACAGGCAACGATACAGAAAACACCGTTTCAACATTCGGACCGTGAAGTACAATACTCTCCGAACCGCCGATTTTGAAAAACTCACATATACCTGTCATAAGGTCTATACATAGCAGGTCCACGGTAGAAAAACACTCATAGTCAAGTTTTAAACAGAGTGCCGAATTTATCATATCAATAGACGTTTTCACGCCAAACCCCGACTGCAAAAATTCTCTCAACAATTTCAGTGTTATATGGCTCTCAAACATTGCCCTTTTACCGCTGCCCATACCGTCCGACAAAATCACATACTGTTTATAATCCTCCGTCACAAACGTATCTATACTGTCGCCCGACACTTCGCTGAAATCTCGGCTTATCTGTCTTATCGCAATATCTGCGGTAAATTTTGCGCGTGACACAAATTTCATAAGTCCGTTCGCACTGTCACATTCATAGCCCATAGGTGTTTCGACAACGCTTTCAAGCACGTTTTCAATCTTCCCGACTTCCGTACCCTTAGACGTTCCGAGATACACCTCCATTTTTCCGTGACTGCTTTCAATAACGCTTATTTCAAATGCCATAATTCCGACTTTGTCAAGCTCGGCAATAAGTGTTTCCTCCAAATCCTCTCTGAACGTAAAGCCGGAACATATATTTTCCGCCATTGTGTCCATAAGGCTTGACATTTCTTTATACTGTCTTGCAACCAAGTCACGGCTTGTAACCGCCTCACCCGTCCGTACAAGGTTTTTCTTATACAGTTCATAGACGTGATTAAACTCCACAACGAACAAATCAGGTCGTAAGCATTTATCCTTAAAGCTGTTCGGTACTGATGTAAACTCCAATATCCCCCTTGTTTCAATCGTATCAAGCAACAGCATTATACTGCGGTATGTGCGTGTAAAGTCGGACTGCCAGCATTTAACCGCATTCGGACACCCCTCACACACTCTGTCCGCAACCTCATCAAAAAGCGTAGCGACATCTTTATTATATGATTTCAGTCTTTTCTCCGAAGCATTTGAAAAACACTCCTCCAAACTCTTAAATGCCTTTGCCGATTTTTCAAGCTGCATAGACAAATACTCTTTAACTCTTACGTCCGCACTCACCGTTTCAAGCTTTAACGACCTTGCAAAAAAAGATTTTATATACCCTTGAACTTTATTCGGTGTCAGTACAAAAAGCACCGCCCCTATCGCTGTTTCGATAATCGTCACAGGCAAAGACGATGCACTTCCCGCATACAAAAGTGCCACCGCACTGCCGCCCAAGAATCCCAACGCAACTCCGAAACGTCCGAACGATTTCAGCAAATTTCCGAACAATGCACTTATACCGAAAATACCCATAGTCACAACCGCCGACGGTGACGACATTGCCGACATAAACCCTATACAAAGTCCCCCGCTGCCCGCCGCCGCAATACCGCCGTGAAGTGCAATACAAAGTACCGCATATACGGAAACTATATTGGCAAGACTGATATTATACGGAAACACAATTCCCGAAAGTCCAGTTATAAAAACACCCACGCTTACAGAAATACTGATAAGCTCGTCCTGTGCGGTCTGCGTGCGTTTTTTGCGGTTTGCAATCAATCCGTGTGCTTTTTTGAATATTATATACATGAGTGAAGTGACTATCGCCTCAACAAAAAGCATAAGTATATCGTATGCTCCGACATATGTATATATAAGAAAAACAAATCCGCCGACCATAACCGCACCGCCAACGCACGCCGCGTCAAGCACAAGATTTTCCTTATTTCTGAAACGTGTATATATCCAAAACAACAGTGCCGCAACAAGATATTTTGTAAGCACCGCACTGCCTGCCGACGTCATAAGTGCAATCGAAAGCACAGTTATACCAAGATACGCAATACTTTTATCAAAGCAAGAAGCAAAAAAAGCCACTCCGAACGGAAAAAGTCCCAAAACAGACGCTCGTCCTGCCAAAAGCAATAGCATACTCATTCCCGCATCTCTCACAGACGGTGCTCGGAGCATTTCTGTATTCCGTTGTCTTTTTACCGCTGGCTGACTCATTTTTAATTCCTCCTACAAGTGCAATATAGGTTATTATACCACTTGTTTATGGATAAATATGTAAAATCCTGTTGTCGATATATAAAAATATTTCGACATCATTTTTTGACAAATTGCGTTTGCATATGATATACTACATACATACTTTTTATATTGAGAGGATTAGATTATGAAAAAAATTTTGATTTTTTCCGATACTCACGGCGATATTAACCGCTGTTTAGATATAATTGAAAAAGCCGACAGTGTAAGTGCGATTTTCCACGCAGGCGATTACACAGGTGACGCGGAAGATTTGGAGTCGATATACCCAAACATACCTATATATTATGTAAAAGGCAACAACGACTACTTTTCAAAAGCGCCGTCACATATGCTTGTTACAATAGACGGTGTTAAGATATTTATTACGCACGGTCACGAACAGAATGTAAAATACGAATATGAATTTATGACTCTCCGCAAGGCTGCCGAAAAATATGATCCCGATTTAATAATATTCGGTCACACGCACATTCCTTATACCGATTACAAAGGCAAAGCCACACTTTTAAACCCGGGAAGTATACGTTATACAGGCACATATGCAGAGGCTGAAATCGAAAACGGTAAACTAAAAACAAAAATCATAGAGGTTTGATGTACAAATTATACAAAAATGTCACGTTATTTTATATATCCCCGTTATGCGTGACATTATAAATGAATTATTTGTAAAAATGTCACGTCTTGTCACGCAATATGACAATTTTAAACGATTTATACCTTTTAAATATAGAAGATTTATCCTTTATATTGCAATTTTTACAGTAATAATTTATACTATTAGTGAACTTAATTGAGTTCATTAAACGAAAAAAGACGGTGCATTCCCCAATGTGCACCGTCTTTTTTTCTCAGAATCCGATAAATTGTCCGGAACGTGCAAAGCAATTTATTTTTTGTTTTTTACTTTAATTTATAACCCAACCAAAAAACAGGCAAGCCTATCTTTATACGGCTTGCCTGTGCACTTTTTGTGAAAATAAAACTCTTGCGTACCAACGTACGCGACGAGTTTATTTTCGCAAAATCCGAACTAATTTCTCGGATTCTGAACGGTATGATAAATTGTCCGGAACGTGCAAAGCATTTATTTTATGTTTTTACTTTAATTTATAACCCGACAAAAAACAGGCAAGCCTATCTTTGTACGGCTTGCCTGTACACTTTTTCTTATAAATTTTTTGTTACTTCTTTTAAATATTCCGCAAATTCATCTTTTAAATCATCTCTTGAAAGTGCAAAATCGACTGTTGCCTGTAAAAATCCCTGTTTACTTCCTATATCATATCTTCTGCCCTCAAAGTCATATGCGTACATATCTTCATTCTTTGCAAGCATTACAAGTGCGTCGGTAAGCTGTATTTCGCCGCCTGCACCCTTAGGTGTTTTTTCAAGGCAATCGAATATTGCAGGTGTGATTACATATCTGCCGAGTACCGCAACGTCTGACGGTGCGTCCTCTTTTTTCGGCTTTTCAACCATTCCTTTCAGCTTATACATTCTGCCTTCAACATTATCACAGTCAACAATACCGTACTTTGAAACTTGATCCATTCCGACCTTTTGCACTCCAAGCACTGTCGCATTATATTTGTCAAACTGTTCGATAAGCTGACTCAAACACGGCTTTTCCGCCACAACCACATCATCGCCGAGCATTACCGCAAAAGGCTCGTTTCCGACAAAGCTTTTCGCACAAAGTACAGCGTGTCCAAGACCTTTCTGTTCCTTTTGACGTACAAACTGAACGTTTATTTTATCCGACACTTCACGAACAGCATTAAGCATTTCCTGCTTGCCGTCACGTTCAAGTATCGTTTCAAGCTCATATGCCTTATCAAAATGATTTACAAGTGCGTCCTTACCGCGTGATGTAATTATAAGCAAATCCTCAATGCCCGATGCGATTGCCTCCTCAACAATATACTGAATTGTCGGCTTATCGACTATCGGCAGCATTTCTTTCGGCACTGCCTTAGTCGCCGGAAGAAATCTTGTTCCGAACCCTGCCGCAGGTATTACCGCTTTTGTTACTTTCATATTTTCTCCTCCCTCAATTTCTAATTTTATAACTATCTATTATTATACCACATAACTTCCATAATTGCGATATAAAAATCAGTTAATTTATTTCAAATTTCAACACTTGATATTGTTTCAAATCTGCGGTATAATATTTTTATATATAATTACAGATTAAGGAGAAAAACAGAATGTTTATAAGAGATATATTTGCTCAAAAAAAGCCGGTGCTTTCATTTGAAGTATTTCCGCCGAAAAAGGACAGCGGACTTGACAATGTAATTTCAGCAGTTGACGAGCTTTCAAAAATGCCTATTGACTATATGAGTGTTACATACGGTGCAGGCGGCAGCAATTCAAAAAATACCGCATACATCGCCTCACATTTAAAGAATAATCTTTCTATTCCGTCACTTGCACATCTTACTTGCGTTGCAAACTCAAAGGACGATATTAAGGTAAAATTACAGGAATATAAAGACCTTGGAATTGAAAATATCCTTGCACTTCGCGGTGACAAGCCGAAAGATTATGACGGTGAAATATTCCCGGGTTATCACTATGCAAACGAACTTGTAGAGGCAATCAAAGATTTCGGCGATTTTTGTGTCGGCGGTGCTTGTTACCCTGAGTGTCACCCCGATTCTCCGAGCCTTGATGCCGATATTGAAAATTTAAAAGTAAAAGTTGACGCAGGTGTTGATTTTCTTGTTACTCAAATGTTTTTTGACAACGACGAATTTTACAAATTCCGCGATAAACTTGCAAAGAAAGGTATAAACAAACCTATCACAGCCGGAATAATGCCTCTTACAAACGCAGGTCAAATACAGCGTATGGCAATTCTTTCAGGCGGTGCGTCTATGCCGTCAAAATTCTTGCGTATGATTTCAAAATACCAAGACAATCCGGAGGCTTTAAAACAAGCAGGTATTGCGTATGCGGTTGATCAAATTATCGACCTGCTTTCAAACGACATTGACGGTATTCATCTTTACACAATGAACAAGCCCGAAACCGCACAGAAAATCGTAAATGTTATAAACAACCTATTTGTATAATTCGCATTTTGCAAGGAGAACTTATGAACGGAAAACTATATTTATGTGCCACACCGATAGGCAATCTCGGTGATGTGTCCGCGCGTTGTCTTGAAGCATTTAACAATGCCGATTTAATTGCCGCGGAAGATACAAGACGTACTCTTCAGCTTTTAAATCACTTTGAAATATCAAAGCCGCTGACGAGCTACCACGAACACAACAAGCACGAAAAAGGCGAATATATTATATCACTTTTAAAAAACGGTAAAAACATTGTACTTGTATCGGACGCAGGTACTCCCGCCATTTCAGATCCCGGTGAGGACTTAGTTAAGCTATGTATCGAAAACGATATTGACGTTACCTCAATCCCCGGACCTGTTGCAGGTATAAACGCACTGATACTGTCGGGACTTCCGACAAGACGATTTGCATTTGAGGGATTTCTTTCGGTGAACAAGCGTCACAGAAAAGAACATCTTGAACTTGTGAAAAACGACACTCACACACTCATTTTTTACGAGGCACCGCACAAATTAAAAAACACACTTTCCGATATGCAAAAGACATTCGGCGGTGACAGAAAAATCGCTCTTGTGCGTGAGCTTACAAAAATTCACGAAGAAGTGAAAAGATGCACAATCGACGAGGCAATCGCATATTATTCCGAAAACAATCCGCGCGGTGAATATGTACTTGTAGTCGAGGGTGCAAAAGAAGTCGAAGAAACGGAAGAAAACGAATGGGAAAACATTTCAATTAAAGAACACGTTGACAAATACATTGCGGAAGGTATGACTTCAAAAGACGCAATAAAAAAGGCCGCCGCAGACAGAAATCTTCCGAAACGTGACGTATACAACGAATATCACAGAGGTGAATAACGTGAAAAAGAGAACATTATTTTTAATAGGCACTGCCGCCGCGGCAGGCATATACAGTGCAATAACAGGCAAAGGTTTATTCAACAAACCACGCTTTAAAGAACAGCACGAACGCGTTGCAAACTACGTTGAAACTCACTATCCGAACGCGGTTTACACTCCTATCGAAATGACCGCAAACGGTTGGGTAACGGTCATAAGACGTATTGCAAGACCGAACATAATCCTTTACATCACCCGTGACGGAAACGGCAATTATGTCTTTACCGAATCGGAAGTCCGAAATGCGTAACCAAAAACAACGCTTTGGCATAGTATAAACCATAAACAAATTAAAGGAGGTTTTTACTATGTTTTTCGGCGGAGGATGTAATAACAATTCAGACAGTTGGATATGGATTGTGGTAATAGTGGCACTTGTTATACTTTGCTGTGACGGTAATGTTTTCGGCGGAAGCAATAACAACTGCTGTTGCTGTTGTGATCCATGCTGCGACCCTTGCTGTGACAATCACAAAAACGATTGCTGCTAAAATCTACTGTACTTAAAGGTGCCGGCATATCGGCACCTTTTTTAGTGCAAAATAAATTTTACAAAAAATTAATAAAAAACAGTAGTAATCCTTACGTTTTTGTGATATAATATACGTTAATAATGCGATAATTCCATTCTTTGGGATTACACAGACCGATATTATTTATGAGGAGAAAAATAAATGAGTATATTCGACAAAATATTCGGCACATATTCTGACAGAGAACTAAAGAGAATACGTCCTATCGCAGACAAAGTTATGGCACTTGAGGACGATATGGCAAAACTTTCAGATGCAGAATTAAAAGCCAAGACACCTGAGTTTAAGGAAAGACTTAAAAACGGCGAAACACTTGATGATCTTCTTCCTGAGGCATTTGCGGTAATGCGTGAGGCAAGCTGGCGTGTACTTGGAATGAAACACTTCTATGTACAGGTTATCGGTGGTATTATTCTTCATCAGGGACGTATCGCAGAAATGAAAACAGGTGAAGGTAAAACTCTTGTTTCTACACTTCCTGCATATTTGAACGCTTTAACCGGTGACGGTGTACATATTGTCACCGTAAACGATTATCTTGCTAAGCGTGACAGTGAGTGGATGGGAAAAGTTTACCGTTATCTTGGTATGAGTGTCGGACTTATTATTCACGAGCTTGACAACGGTGAAAGACGTGAGGCATATGCCGCTGACATTACTTACGGTACAAATAACGAACTTGGTTTCGACTATCTTCGTGATAACATGGTTGTTCATAAAGAAGAAATGGTACAGCGCGGTCATAATTATGCAGTAGTCGATGAAGTTGACTCAATTCTTATAGATGAGGCGAGAACTCCGCTTATCATTTCCGGTATGGGCGAGGACGCAAATGACCTTTACAGAGTTGCCGATATGTTCGTTAAACGTCTTAAAAAGGTTGTCGTTACAGAACACGACGACAAACAGCTTGACGAAGATGTAGATGCAGATTATATCGTTGACGAAAAAGCAAAAACAGCTATGCTTACCGAACAGGGTATTAAAAAAGCTGAACAAGGTTTCGGTATCGAAAACCTTTCCGACCCTGAAAATATGAAACTTCAACACCACATCAACCAAGCCTTGCAGGCTAACGGTGTTATGCACCGTGACCAACAGTACGTTGTTCAAGACGGCGAGGTTATGATTGTTGATGAATTTACAGGACGTATAATGCCGGGCAGACGTTACAGTGACGGTTTGCACCAAGCTATCGAAGCAAAGGAAGGCGTTAAAATCGAAAACGAGTCAAAGACTCTTGCAACAATCACATTCCAAAACTTCTTCCGTCTTTACAACAAGCTTTCGGGTATGACAGGTACGGCACTTACTGAAGAAGAAGAATTCCAACATATATATAAGCTTGACGTTGTTGCCGTTCCTACAAATAAGCCGGTAATCCGTAAGGATTTACATGACGTTGTATTCAAAACAGAAAAAGGCAAGTTTATGGCGGTTATCAAGCAAATCCAAGAATGTAACGCAAAGGGACAGCCTGTACTTGTAGGTACCGTAAACGTAGACAAGTCGGAAATACTTTCGGCACTTCTAAAGCGTGCAGGAATTAAACACGAAGTCCTAAATGCGAAGTATCACGCAAAAGAGGCTGAAATCGTTGCACAGGCAGGTAAAAAAGGTGCTGTAACAATCGCAACAAACATGGCGGGTCGTGGTACTGACATTAACCTTGGCGGTAATGCAGAATATATGGCTAAGCATGAAATGGCACGTCAAGGATTTACAGATGAGCTTATCGCAGAGGCAACAGGTTTCGGTGATACAGATGATGAAGATATTATCAATGCAAGAAAAGTATTTACCGAACTTAACGACAAATTCAAAGCACAAATCAAGCCGGAACAAGACGAAGTTCGCGAGCTTGGCGGTTTGTATATTATAGGTACTGAACGTCACGAATCAAGACGTATCGACAATCAGCTTAGAGGTCGTGCAGGTCGTCAGGGTGACCCCGGTGTATCTCAATTCTTCCTTTCACTTGATGATGATCTTATGAGAATTTTCGGCAGTGACAAGGTTAAGTCTATGGTTGACGCACTCGGCCTTGAAGAGGACGAGCCTATTCAAGCAAAAATGCTTACAAATGCAATCGAAAATGCACAAAAAAATCTTGAAAGCAGAAACTTTGATTCTCGTAAGCACGTTCTTCAATACGACGAAGTTATGAACGAACAGCGTAAGATTATATATGCACAGCGTCAAATGGTACTTGACGGTGAGGATATAAGCGGTACTATCAAGAATATGATGGAATCTGCAATCGACAGTGCACTTGACGATTATATCGGAATTTCAGAAATTCCTGAAGATTGGAACATTCGTGCAATCACAGAATTTGCAAATCAATATCTAAATGCTCAAGGTGAATTTAAAATTCCTGAGGAAGATATGGAAACTATCACAAAAGCAGACGTTAAGGATATGCTTATGGAGCTTGGCAACAAGCGTTACGAATCACAAGAAGAAGTATTCGGCGAGAATATGCGTGAGCTTGAAAGAGTGCTTATGCTTAGAGTTGTCGATACTCTTTGGATGGATCATCTTGACGAAATGGAACACGTTAAACGTGAAATCGGTCTTAGAGCATACGGTCAGCACGACCCTGTTCTTGAATACAGAAATGTCGGCAGTGAGCTTTACGAAAATATGCTTGACAGCATAAAGAAAGATACTGTAAGATACGTACTTTCAGCTATGCCGAGAGTTAAGATTGAACGTGAGCAAGTCGCTAAACCGCTTGATACAGGCGGTGACGGTTCTCTCGGAAACACACCTAAACGTGCAAAGAAAGAACCCGGCAGAAACGACCCTTGCCCATGCGGCAGCGGTAAGAAATACAAGAACTGCTGCGGTAAGAACAAATAATCTAAACAAACCCTACGGTTTTGTTTACAATCTAAAGGGTATTGCATTTTGCAATACCCTTTTTATACGAAATTTTTACGAAAGGATATAAATAATGAACGTAAGAGAATTACTCGGCAAGAGAATGCTGTTTTTTGACGGCGGTATGGGTTCAATGCTGCAAAAAAACGGTATGGGTGCGGGTGAAATTCCCGAACTTTTAAACCTTACAAATGCCGCTTTAATAGAAAAAATACATATCGAATATCTTGAAGCGGGCGCAAATATCATAACCACAAATACCTTCGGTGCAAACCCGTTAAAATCAGAAGAAATCGGCGAAAGCCTTGATATGATTATCGCCGCCGCAATAGGCATTGCAAGAAAGGCGGTAAACAGTTTTCAATCAGAGGAAAATCCGCGATTTGTTGCATTCGACATCGGTCCTTGCGGTAAATTGTTAGAGCCTTTGGGCGACCTTTCTTTTGATGATTGCTATGACGCATTTGCGAAAATCGCAAAAACTGCCGAAAAATGCGGTGCCGACCTTGTTATAATAGAAACAATGTCTGACACTCTTGAGGCAAAAGCCGCCGTACTTGCAGTAAAGGAAAACACTTCACTCCCTATTTTCTGTACAATGACGTTTGACGAAAGCTATAAAACACTTACGGGCGGTGACGTCAAGGTTATGTCGGCGATTATGGAAGGACTTGGGGTTGATTGTGTCGGTATAAACTGTGGTCTTGGTCCTGCTCAAATCGGTGAAATGATGACTGACCTTGCCGAAATTTCTTCAATTCCTATAATGGCACAGCCAAACGCAGGTTTGCCGCAAATCGAAAACGGCAAAACAGTTTACAATGTATTACCGAAACAATTTGCAGACGAATGTGAACATATGGCAAAGCTTGGTGCGTCTGTTCTCGGCGGTTGTTGCGGTACAACACCTGACCATATAAGAAGTCTTGTTGAAAAATGCAAAAACTACAAACCGATAGTCGAAGAAAAAAACATCACTGTCGTTGCGTCATATTCAAAAACGGTTGTACTCGGAAAAGGTCCTGTAATTGTCGGCGAACGTATCAATCCGACAGGTAAGAAAAAGTTTAAAGAAGCACTTAGAAACGGCGACATAGACTATATTCTAAACGAGGCATTTGCACAACGTGACGCAGGTGCACACATACTTGACGTAAACGTCGGACTGCCTGAAATTGACGAATGTTCGACAATGGAAAAAGCGGTTAAGGCAATCAGTGCCGCTGTAAATCTTCCTTTACAGATAGACAGCTCCGACCCTGTAACAACCGAACGTGCATTGCGTATTTACAACGGTAAACCTATGGTAAACTCCGTAAACGGCAAGGAAGAAAGCATAAAAGCAATTATGCCGATAGTTCAAAAATACGGCGGTGTACTTGTCGGACTTTGTCTTGACGAGGAAGGTATCCCTCCTACTGCCGAACAAAGATTTGAAATTGCAAAAAAAATCCGTGACAGAGCGTCAGAATACGGCATAAAGCCGAAAAACCTTGTAATGGACGCACTTACTCTTACAATTTCGGCACAGCAAAAAGAGTCTGCCGAAACAATCAAAGCATTGAAAATGATAAAGGACCGACTTGGTATTTGTACAACGCTTGGCGTATCTAACATATCATTCGGACTTCCGCGCCGAGAAATAGTCAACGGAACATTCTTCGCATTGGCACTTAACAACGGTCTTGACGCCTGTATTATCAACCCGTGTGCCGATTCAATGATTAACACCTATCGTGCATTTATGGCACTTTCGTGCTATGACGCGGATTGTCAGGAATATGTAAGCAAATATGCGGGTACAAAGTCACAGACAACCGTAACAAAAGAAAATCAGACGGAAGAAAAAGCTGAAAATGTCAATCCGCTTTTCGATATAATCATAAAAGGTCTTAAAGACCAGTCGTTTGACGAAACAGTTCGCCAGCTTGAAACTACCGATCCGATGGACATTATCAACAACGTACTTGTTGAAGCGCTTAACGTTGTCGGTCGTGAGTTTGAAAAAGGTACAATGTTCCTACCTCAGCTTATGATGAGTGCAGAAACCGTCAAAAATTCATTTGACGCAATCAAGGCTCACATTGACCAAAGCGGTGAAGCACAGGAAAGCAAAGGTAAAATCTTGGTTGCAACGGTTAAAGGCGATATTCACGACATCGGCAAAAACATCGTAAAGGTGCTTTTGGAGAACTACGGTTATGATGTTTATGATTTAGGCAAGGACGTACCGCCCGAACTTATTGTCGAAACATTAAAAGAAAACGATATTCACATATGCGGACTTTCCGCACTTATGACTACAACAGTAGTAAGTATGGAAGATACAATCAAAGCAATTCGTGCGGCAGGACTTGATACAAAAGTATGGGTTGGCGGTGCGGTGCTTACACAGGAATATGCCGATATGATAGGTGCGGACAAATACTGCAAAGACGCACTTTCTTCGGTAACTTACGCAAACGAATTTTTCGGAAATTAATAAAAATTGAGAGTACGGAGACAAATTAATCTAAGCAGATAAATCAAAAGTCGATTTATCTGCTTTATTTTTTTGTAATAATGACAGATTTGAATTGACAAAAAGCAAAAAGAATGTTATAATCAATTCATAGTGAACAAATAGGAAAATAGGAGTATAAAATTACGGTATGGAAAATCAATTTGAACGAACGGAACTGCTTTTAGGAAAAGATGCCATACAGAAACTGAAAAATGCACACGTTGCGGTTTTCGGTGTAGGCGGTGTAGGCGGTTTTGTTGTCGAGGCACTCGTTAGGAGCGGTGTAGGCGAAATAGACGTTATAGACAAAGACACCGTTTCGCTTTCAAACATAAACCGACAGATAATCGCACTTCACAGTACTGTCGGACAACCTAAAGTCGAAGTTATAAAAAATCGTGCATTGGATATAAATCCAAATGTAAAAATAAACGCGTTTGAAACATTCTTCTTGCCCGATACGGCAGATATGTTTGATTTTTCAAAATATGATTACGTTGTTGACGCAATAGACACCGTAAAAGGTAAAATTGAAATAATACTTCGTGCCGAAAAAGCCGGAGTAAAAATTATCAGCTCTATGGGTGCGGGAAACAAGCTTGATCCGACACTTTTTGAAGTTTCGGACATTTACAAAACGTCCGTATGCCCTTTGGCGCGCGTTATGCGCCGCGAGCTTAAGGCAAGAGGTATAAAAAAATTAAAGGTAGTTTATTCAAAAGAAGAGGCTATCAAAATTCCGGCATCGGACGGCGAAAGACCTGTTCCGGGAAGTATTGCGTTTGTACCGTCAGTTGCGGGATTGATTATAGCCGGAGAAATAATTAAAGATTTGGTTAAGGAGGAATAACATTGAAAATTTCAACTAAAGGCAGATACGCCGTAAGGCTTATGCTTGACGTTGCAATTCACGGTATGGATAAAAACGTTTCTATGCGTGATGTTGCAGAACGTCAAAATATATCAATAAAATATCTTGAACAAATTGTGAGTATCCTTACCCGTGTGGGATACTTAAAGAGTGTGCGTGGTGCCCAAGGCGGTTACCGACTCACAAAAGCACCGTCAGAATACACAATCGGAGATATTTTGCGTACAACGGAGGGAACACTTTCACCTGTATCGTGTCTTGAAGATGAAGAAAATACTTGTCCGCGAGTTTCTGTGTGTCCGACAATAAAGCTTTGGAAAGGGCTTTATGATGTTATCAATAAATATGTTGACAGCATTACTCTTGAAGATTTGGTAAACGAAAGTGTTGCAATCAATTCACCTGATTTTTGTATATAAAAATAACGGACGGCTATGGTTCGTCCGCTGCGAATACAGTGTGTAGGGGCGATCATTGGTCGCCCTTTTTTAATTTTCAGTATTGTGACACCCCTCAGTCAACTTCGTTGACAGCTCCCCTCAAGGGGAGCCTTTTTTTGCCTCTCCTTGAGGAGAGGTGACACGAAGTGTCGGAGTGATGGCTTTTGCGGGATGTCGTGGGACGCCGTCACCTACTAACAAACCACTCGGGCGACCAATGATCACCCCTACGAATGTTCGCATTTGGGACGTCGTGGGGGCTATCCCATACGAAGTAAGGTATTTACTTATTAATTACTTCCCCGATATTATTAATCTGAATTGAAATAGTTCCGTCATCGTTATTTATAAATTCGATATACTCATTATTTTGATAATATTCAGCCGGGAAAATAACTTCAACACCGATATCCGTTACAATTTTCACGTTTGACGCCAATTTCTTTGTAACATAGCTGTTCACTTCAACCTTTTGAGGTACGTTTGCTTTCTCAATTTTGTCGATAAACTCACTTTTCATACCCGGTTTACCGTCAAAAATTTTATCGGCAACCTGTTCGGTATCAATAAATTCCGTTTCGCCCTCCTCAATATTTTCGGTGATGTATTCTTTCATTTTTGAAAGTGTTTCGATTGTATCGCCGCCGTTTTCTTCCGTAACCTTTTTCGCAATTTTACATACTGCATTTACGGATTCTCTTGAAGAAATATCATAAATACATTCAAGCAAAACATCTGCGATAAGGTCGGTTGTTTCACCGTCTATTTTACGCTTTTTACCGAGATATTTAATTGAAAAATCATCTTCAAAAACAAACGCACATTCCGCAATTTTTTGTGAAGTAGTCGGCAAAATCGCATAATGGTTTATAATCTGATTTTTCACTTTACCGTCGTCCTGCAAAACTTGGTGTGTATACCCTATTTTATTTTCACACTTTAAAACCGCAAGCAACGGACGTTCATTTATCATACAGTCGCAAACTATAAGGTCGGACGAATCGGGCTTATCCGATTGAGTAACTCCCTCATAAACGCGTTGTGCAATAAATTTCGACATTGTAATAAAATAATTTTCGTCCTTTATATACTCTGCCAAATGATATTTAAAACCGCTGTTTTCCGAAAATTCGGCATTTCGCATACTTGCGTCCTCAAAAACTTTTTCTATATGCTTTGTAATAAAACTGTTTATACTTGCGTCTGTAACATCAAGTTCTTCTTCCGAGTACACACTCACACCCGAATTTGCGTCAAGTATATGTACAATCGCTCTTTTTAATAATGCTATCATTTTATCAATCCTTTCAAATCAAGTAAAATTCATTATACCACATCACTCAAAAAAAGTAAACATTGACAAACATAACTTTAGTGTTTATACTAAAAATATCTAACAGAAACGGCGGTGAAATTATGCAAAAATATAAGGACAAATCTTTGAATATTGAAGAAAGAATTGACGATTTACTCTCTAAAATGACAAACGAAGAAAAGGTCGGTCAAATGTTGCAAGTCAGCTACAACACGTTGAGCAAAGAAGATTACGAAAAGTACAAAAATCTCGGTATCGGCTCATTCCTGCACGTTTTGGGTGATGAGGCAGACGATATAAAAGAACGTGCAGAAAAGACACGGCTCGGCATACCGCCGATATTCGGCATTGACGCAATTCACGGTCACTGTCTTTTAAACGGTGCGACAGTGTTTCCGTCACAGCTTGCAATGTCGTCAAGTTTCAATCGCAAGTTAATACACGATATGGGCAAAGCTACTGCCAAAGAAGTTGCGGCAGACGGTCTTGACTGGACATTCTCCCCCGTTTTATGTATCGCAAGAGATTTAAGATGGGGACGCGTAAACGAAACATTCGGTGAGGACAGTTATGTTATAGGCGAACTCGGCAAAGCCATAATTGAGGGATACGAAGAAGATAATTTGATTATTGCGTGTGCAAAGCATTACATTGCATACGGTGAGGCAACAGGCGGACGTGACGCATACGACAGTGAAGTCAGTGAAAGAAAAATCAGAGAAGTATTCCTACCGCCGTTTGAAAAAGCCGCAAAAATCGGTTGCGGCTCGGTTATGACCGCTTACGGCACCGTTGACTCCGTTCCGCTTAACGCCAATCCGCGTATGGTAAGAGAAATTCTTAAAGACGAAATCGGTTTTGACGGATTTGTTGTGAGCGATTACGAAAATGTCTTAAATCTTGTCACCAAGCAATTCATAGCCGAAAATTTAAAAGACGCGTCCAAACTGTCGATTGAGGCAGGCAACGATATGAGTATGAATACGCACGAATTTTACGATTGCGTGTCAGAACTTATAGAGAACAATGAAATTGACATAAAATATATTGATGATGCGGTAAGAAGAATACTTAGAGCAAAATTCAGAATAGGTCTTTTTGACGGTAAAAAGACAGTTGACAGAAGCGTCATAAACTGCAATGAACACAAAAAACTTAACCACAAACTTGCACAGGAAAGTGCGGTTTTACTTAAAAATGACGGTACACTGCCGCTGAAAGGAAACAAAACCATCGCCGTTATAGGTCCTAATGCGGACGACATAAGAGCGATTTACGGCGACTGGACATATTTTTCACACCCTGTTCCGAAAGAAAACGTTACACCTATGGGCGACTATTACACGATACGTTGCGGTATGGAGGAAGTATTCGGAAAAGAGAATATTTTATACAGCAAAGGCTGTGACATTTTAGGTGAAGAAAATTATATTGATGACGCGGTAAAAATTGCCGAAATGGCTGATGTGGTTGTATGCGTAATCGGCGACTGTCTTGCTCAAAACGGCGAGTATCGCGACAGAGCCGACCTTGAATTATCGGGTTATCAAACAGAACTTGTCAAAAGTCTGATTGACACGAAAAAACCCGTAATAGCCGTACTTGTAAACTGCAAACCGCTTTGCATATCGTACCTAAAAGAAAACTGCAATGCAATTATCGAGGACTTTAACGGCGGTGACTTTGCCGGTTTGGCGGTTGCGGAAATGATTGGCGGTAAATTTAATCCGAGCGGTAAATTGACAATTTCTTTCCCGCGTCACAGTTCCCAAACACCTTGCTACTACAATCAATACGAGGGTTGGCACGGCGGTCAGTATGTTGATTTGGAAAAAGGCTATGTATACGAATTCGGTGACGGTCTTTCCTACTCCGAATTTGAATATTCAAACCTACGCTTATCCCAAAACACAATAAAAAATGAGGAAGAAATAACCGTATCGGTTGATGTTACAAACAAAGGCAATATGGACGGCAAAGAAACCGTACTTATGTTTGTCAACGACGTCATAAGCTCCGTCCTCACACCGACAAAACAATTAAAAGGTTTTGAAAAGGTATTTATAAAATCAGGCGAAACAGCAACGGTAAACCTAAAATTAAACATAAAAGACCTTGCAATCGTGACGAGAGATTTGGAATATATCGTTGAAAAAGGCAAGTTTGAAATTATGGTCGGCAGAAACACAAAAGAATATTTAAAAGATATTTTATCGGTCGAAGAAAACATAAAATTTTAAAATTTTTATCACTCATAATATAAAAATTATGAGTGATTTTTTTTGATAAAATTCGCCTGATAATGAATATTTTAATCTCAAAATTCAATAATATACAAAAAATTTGTTTTAACATAAATATAAGTATCTAACAGTAACAATTCTGTATAAAAACAGTTGACAATTAGCTTATTCGCTGATAAAATAAAAATAGTACGATAATATATTTGTACATATTCCGTCATAAAATGACGGACAAAACAGCACCATCTTTTCAAAAAAGCATTAGCTTTTAGAAAATTCGATTTTCCACAAGACAAATCAAATATGGTGGTTTTTTTCGGCACAGAAAATCGGTGTGCCAATATTTATTACATTAAATTTCAAAGGGGGAATTTTTTTGAGAATGACCGGTGCTGAAATGGTTGTTAAAACACTTGAAAAGAACGGCGTTAAGGTTGTATTCGGTTATCCGGGTGCGGCTAACTGTCCTATTATAGATAAGCTGTCCTTTTCTTCCATAAAGCATATCCTTACTCGTAATGAGCAGGGTGCGGCTCATATGGCTTCCGGCTACGCAAGAGTTACGAAACAGGCAGGTGTCTGTACCGCAACTTCAGGTCCGGGTGCTACAAACCTTATAACAGGTATCGCAACCGCATATATGGATTCTATTCCGATGGTTGCACTTACAGGTCAGGTTGCTACAAAGCTAATCGGTAAAGACGCTTTCCAAGAAGTTGACATTACAGGTGCTACGTTGCCTTTTACAAAGCACAGCTACCTTATAAAAGACGGACTTGACATTCCGCGTGTTGTAAATGAGGCATTTCATATTGCAAACACAGGCCGTCCGGGTCCTGTACTTATCGACTTCCCTATGGATCTTCTAAAAAAGGAATTTGATTATCCGGACGAAGATGAGGACGTTAATATCCGTGGCTACAAGTTAATGGGCAAAGCTAACGAATCACAGGTTAAGAAGGTTGCCGAGGCAATCAAAGGTGCTAAAAAGCCGGTTATACTTGCCGGTGGCGGTGTCGTTATATCCGATGCTACAAATGAATTCAGAAAATTTGTAAAAGAAACAGATATTCCTGTTGTTTCAACAATGATGGGTATAGGTATTCTTCCGTCGGACAATCCGAGATACTACGGTATGATCGGTTCACACGGTGTTAAGAGAGCTAATCTTCTTTTCAATCGTGCAGACCTTGTAATCGTAATGGGTTCAAGACTTGGTGACAGAACTGTTGCAAATGTCAAGGGACTTGAGGAAGGCAACAAGCTTATACATATTGATCTTGACCCTGCCGAAATCGGCAAAAACACTCAGCCTTATATTCCTGTTGTCGGTGATATTAAAGATGTTCTTGAACAGCTTACATCGCAAATTTCAGGTTACAAGACAAGCAAAGAGTGGATTGACGAAGCTGACGAACTACGTCAAAGATTTACACATAAACCGGTATGTGAGGATAACGGATTTGTAAATCCGAAGTATTTCTTAAACGTACTTTCGGAAAAGACAAATTCAGATGTATACCTTTCAACCGAAGTCGGTCAAAACCAGATTTGGTGTGCCAATAACTTCAACTTTAAAACACCACGTTCACTTTTGACTTCAGGCGGATTTGGTACAATGGGTTACGGACTTCCTGCCGCAATCGGTGCGTCTGTTGCCGCAAACGGCTCAAAGCCTGTTATCGCGGTAATGGGTGACGGCAGTTTCCAAATGGATTTACCGGAAATGGGTACTATGGCTCAATGGGATATTCCTGTTAAAATGGTATTGTTCCAAAACCACCGTCTTGGTATGGTACACGAACATCAGTATCTTCTTTATAAATCAAATTATCAGGCTGTTGAAATAGAAGGAAAACCTGATTTTGCAATGCTTGCAAAGGCATACGGCTTTGAGAGCGGCGTAGCTAACGAAAACAGTGAGGTTTCAGAGGCGATAGATAAGATGATGGCACATGACGGTTCATATCTTCTTATCGTAAACGTAAATCCTTTTGAACCTACCGGTGATGCTCTTAATGAGGCTACTCTTCCGAAAAAGGAGGATAAGTAATATGGAAAGATATACATTATCAGTCCTTGTCGAAAACAATCCGGGTGTACTTTCAAGAGTTGTAGGCTTGTTTTCAAGACGTGGATTTAACATTCATTCACTTTCAGTGGGTACTACCCAAGACCCGCAAGTATCTCGTATCACTATTGAAGTGAACGGCGATGCACAAATTGTCGAACAAGTGTCAAAACAGCTTTCAAAGATTATGGAAGTTATCAAAATTAAGACACTTCGTGACAGCGAAATCGTAAAGAGAGGACTTTCACTTGTAAAAGTTAAGGTTACACCTAAGACAAGAAGTGAAGTTATCGAAATTACAAACGTATTCAGAGCAAAGATAGTTGATATTTCACCTAACACTTTGACTATCGAATTGACAGGTCATAATACAAAGCTTAACGCATTTATCGACCTTGTAGAGCCGTACGGAATTGAAGAAATCGCCCGTACCGGTATGACTGCTCTTGAACGCGGGGCAAACACATTAAAACTAGATAAATAATTATTATTTATAATACATATTTAAGAAAGAGGTAATCAAAATGGCAAAAACATTAGACCATGAAGCAAAAGTATTTTATGAAAGCGATTGTAATCTTGGACTACTAAAGGGCAAGACTATCGCAATTATCGGCTACGGTTCACAAGGTCACGCTCACGCACTAAACCTAAAGGACTCTGGCTGCGATGTAATCATCGGTCTTTATGAAGGTAGTAAGTCATGGAGCAAGGCTGAAAAGCAAGGCTTGAAAGTATATACATCAGCAGAGGCTGCAAAGAAGGCTGACATCATCATGATTCTTATCAACGATGAAAAGCAAGCTGACTTGTACAAGAACGAAATCGAACCAAATCTTGAACCGGGCAATATGCTTATGTTTGCTCACGGTTTCAACATTCACTTCGGAACAATCGTTCCTCCTGCAGACGTTGACGTTACAATGATCGCTCCTAAGGGTCCTGGTCACACAGTACGTTCAGAATATCTTGAAGGTAAGGGTGTTCCTTGTCTAATCGCTGTTGAACAAGACGCAACAGGTAAGGCACAGGATTTAGCACTTGCTTACGCTTTGGGTATCGGTGGTGCAAGAGCCGGTGTTCTTGAAACAACATTCAGAACAGAAACAGAAACAGACCTATTCGGTGAACAGGCAGTTCTTTGCGGCGGTGTTACAGCTCTTATGCAAGCAGGTTTTGAAACACTTGTTGAAGCAGGTTATGACCCAAGAAACGCTTACTTTGAGTGTATCCACGAAATGAAACTTATCGTTGACCTTATTTACCAAAGCGGTTTCAAGGGTATGAGATACTCAATTTCTAATACTGCTGAATACGGTGACTATGTAACAGGTCCTAAGATTGTTACTGCTGAAACAAAGAAGGCTATGAAGAAAGTTCTTTCTGATATTCAAGACGGTTCATTCGCTAAGGAATTCCTACTTGATATGTCACCTGCAGGTCGTCAAGTTCACTTCAAGGCTATGAGAAAGATTGCAGGAGAACACCAACTTGAACAAGTCGGTGAAGAAATCCGTAAGCTTTATAGCTGGAACAGCGAAGACGATAAGCTTATCAATAACTAATTTGACGTATTTAAAAAGACTTCACGAAAGTGAAGTCTTTTTTGTTGCATTTTTGCCACCACTCCGTCACGGCTCATAAGGCTCCCATCGAGGGGAGCTGGCGACGCAGTCGACTGAGGGGTGGTACTATCTGTTTATTTTAAGAACAACCACTGGTCGCCACTACAACACCGATATTTTTTATGCTTTTCTTGCCACCACTCCGTCACTTCGTGACACCTCTCCTCAAGGAGAGGCTTGTTTGGCACCATAGAGGGGAGCTAGCGACGCAGTCGACTGATGGGTGGCACATTTAATGGCGACTAATGGTCGCCACTACGAAACATCAAACGCAACACAAAAAGCCGTCAAAGTAATACTTTGACGTCTTTTACATTATTCAATTATACGATTTCAGCACCGCTTTGAATATCATTAAGAGTAGTCAAAACAGTAAGCTTATCTTCAAATTCGGCTGACAAAATCATACCGCAAGATTCAAGTCCCATCATCTTTCTCGGTTTCAAGTTTGCAACAAACAACACATTTTTACCGATTAATTCTTCAGGCTTATGGAACTTTGCAATACCTGAAAGAATTTGTCTTGTTTCACTTCCGACTTGCAAAGTAAATCTAAGAAGCTTTGATGACTTTGGCACTTTTTCGCATTCAAGTACCTTACCGACACGAATATCAAGTTTTTCAAATTCTTCAAACTCGATATAATCTTTATACGGTGCAATTTCAATCTTTTCTTCTTCCGGCTGACCGAATTCTTCTTCAAGTTCGGCAAGTTTCTTTTCTGCGTCAATTCTTTGGAACAGCGGAACAGCCTCGCCTACTTTTGTACCCGCCTTTGTTTCACCGAATGTCTTTGTACTTTCAAAGCTCAAATCATCTGCACCGATTTGTTCGGCGATTTTCTTTGATGTTTCAGGCATATACGAACTTAACAATGCCGCAATAATTCTGATTGTTTCAACAAGATTATAAAGCACTGTACCCAATCTCGGCTTATCGTCTTCATTCTTTGCAAGCACCCATGGAGTTGTTTCGTCAATATACTTATTCGCTCTGTCAACAACTTTCCAAATTTCGTCCATACTATCCGCAACGTGAAGTGTATTCATCTTCTTAATAATCTTATCAATCGCACCTGTTGCAACAGCTTTCAAATCATCATCAAAATCACCGTGTACGTCACCGCTCTGAATTTCACCGTCAAAATACTTATTAATCATTGCAACAGTTCTGTTTACAAGATTGCCAAGTGTATTTGCAAGGTCACTGTTAAATCGGCTGATAAACACTTCATAAGTGATTGTACCGTCTTGTGCGAAAGGCATTTCGTGAAGTGAATAATATCTTACCGCGTCAACGCCGAAATGCTTTACAAGGTCCTCCGCATAAATTACGTTACCTCTTGACTTACTCATCTTTTCATCACCGACGAGCATCCAAGGATGTCCGAACACCTGTTTCGGAAGCGGTTCGCCCAATGCCATAAGCATAATCGGCCAATAAATTGTATGGAAACGAAGAATGTCCTTACCGATAATATGCACATCTGCAGGCCAATACTTATTATACAATTCGCCCTTTTCTTCCGGTGTATAGCCAAGGGCCGTAATATAGTTTGAAAGTGCGTCAATCCACACGTACACGATATGTCCAGGGTCAAACTCAACAGGAATACCCCATGTAAAGCTCGTTCTTGACACGCACAAATCCTGCAATCCCGGCTTTAGGAAGTTATTAACCATCTCATTCTTACGTGATTCAGGTTGAATAAATTCAGGGTGTGACTCGATGTATTCCATAAGCTTGTTCTGATACTTGCTCATCTTGAAGAAATAGGCCTCTTCCTTAGCCTTTTTAACTTCTCTGCCGCAATCAGGACACTTACCGTCTACAAGCTGTGTTTCAGTCCAGAATGATTCACAAGGTGTACAGTACCAACCTTCATATTCACTCTTATAAATATCACCTTGATCATAAAGCTTTTTAAAAATCTGCTGAACAGCCTTAACGTGATAATCGTCGGTTGTACGGATAAATTTATCATAGCTGATATTAAGCATATCGGCAATATCCTTAATTTGTCCCGCAATCTTATCAACGTGCTGTTTCGGTGTTATACCCTCATTTTCAGCGATTTCCTGTATCTTCTGACCGTGTTCGTCAGTACCTGTAAGGAAAAATACATCCTTACCTATAAATCTGTTAAAACGTGCTATTGCGTCCGTAAGAACTATCTCATATGTATTACCTATATGAGGTTTCTTTGAAGTGTACGCAATGGCAGTAGTAATATAAAACTTTTCTTTACTCATTCCAGTCACTCCCCATTAAATTAATAACAAAATCTTTGAACAATAGGCACTGTTCTTTTATAAATCTGCCTATTCTCTTTAAAAGTCTTATCGGTGCGTCAAACACACCCGCTTTATAAAAACTGATTATCAGCATAAGTATTATCGGGCCTAAAATCATACCGCCGATACTAAGCGTTCTGTAACCGATATACATAGACATAAGCGTCAATATCGGATTCATACCTATTCTTGAGCTTACAAGTTTCGGTTCGGTAAAATGTCGCATAAGCGCAACTGCGGCATATATAACAATCAGACCAACTCCGAGTTTAATATTGCCGTTCAAAAACGAAATAAGCGACCACGGCCACAAAACAAGACCGCTGCCGAAGAATGGCAATGCGTCCAAGAACGCAATACCTAACGCAATAAGAAGTGCATACTCAATATCAAGTATACTCAGTCCGATAAACATAATCGCAAACGCAATACACATAAGTATTCCCTGCGCTTTAATATAACCGCCGAGATACTTTTTCAATTCCGTCTTTATAAGATTCAGCCTATCCACAAATTTAGGACTGAACACACCTTGCACAGTCGACATAACGGTTTTGTTTTCCGAAACCATAAAATACGATGACAAGATAAAAACGACTATACCTATAAACACGCTCGGCAAAGCCTTTGCAAAATTGCCCGCATAATCAACCATAGGCGTTGACTTTATATTGATAAATTCAGCGGCTTTGCTTGAAACCGTCTCACCTGCCGAAGTAATCGCCTGTTGAATGTTGCTCGGCAAATTCATATACACAACAGACCATTTTTCGCCTAGTGCCTTTGTACTGTTTTGAATATTTTCGTAAATAGTCGGAAACTGCGTATATAACATTCGTCCTTCATCAACAATTTTCCATATTGCAAATGTGAGAACACCACCAAAAATTCCGACTATCAGTACTATTACAAGCACCGCAGACAGTCCTCGAGGTATTTTCAGCCGTTTCTGTAATGTATCCGCAAGCGGATTTACCGCCATTGAGAACAGATAGCCGAGCAAAAACGGCAAAAACAACTTAACAAGAAAACCTAACAGCTGCAATATTTTAGGCAGACATATATATGCCGCCACAGCCAATATCACAACACCCAATACAAACAGTACAATTTTTACCCAATTTTTTTTCAGTTTCATAAAATCATTCCCTTCGCAAATCACGAGAATGTATCATTATTTTCCAAGAAATCTATTCATCAAAGTATATCCTTCTTCGATATAAATACCTGTCTTTTTACCGTTTTCTTCAGTATATGTAAGATTAGCATTTTTATCCGTTTCGTTGGTGCTGTCATAGATGATGTACGGAACAGGGTCCGAAACGTGCGTCTTTAGCTTAATCGGAGTCGGATGGTCGGGAAGAATCATCATTCTGTAATCAATGCCTCTCTTTTCAAGCTCGTCCTTTAGGAACTTGACAACCTTTTTATCTATCGTTTCAACCGCAAATTTCTTCTTTTCAGGTGCACCTTGGTGTCCCATTTCGTCAGGAGCTTCCATGTGAACATAAACGAAGTCACTGCCGTTTAAAATTGCGTCAAGTGCGGCTTGTGCCTTACCTTCCCAGTTTGTGTCACAGTTACCTGTCGCACCTTCAACGTCAATCGAATTCATTCCGGCACATTTTGCAATACCTTTGATAAGGTCAACAGCGGAAATAACACTGCCCTTTAGACCGAACTTTTCTTCAAAATTATCAAGCTGAGGTTTTGTACCCTCGCCCCATACCCATATTGATGTTGCAGGATTTTTGCCCTCTGCAACACGCTTTTTGTTTACAGGATGTTCTCTTAAAATCTTTTCACTTTTTTTCATCATTTCAAGAAGTGTATCCGCACCGTCACCCTTTGGAAGATGGTCTGTTATCTTCTTGTCTGAAATGTCGTGAGGAGGTGTTAATTCAACATTAGTCGAACCGCCCTCCCAAACTGTAAGATGACGGTAGCTGATACCCGGATAGAACTTAATCATATCAGTATCAAGCTCTTTTGCGACAGCCTTGATAAGCTCAGCAGCCTCTTCTGTTGTGATTTCGCCTGCACTATAATCAAGCATTGTCTTATCCTCGTAATTTTCTTCGTCAGAAAGAGTTACAAGGTTACATCTGAATGTAACGTCATTATCCTTTAGCGGAACGCCGATTGACGCCGCCTCAAGCGGTGAACGACCGCTGTAACATTTCTTTGTATCATAACCCATAACAGATAGATTGGCTACGTCACTGCCCGGTTTCATACCGTCTTGAACAGTCTTAACCATACCCATCTCGCCATGCTGTGCCATATAGTCGATTGTAGGCTTATCAGCCACCTCTAAAATTGTTTTACCGTCAAATGCGTCAACGGGATAATCTGCCATACCGTCGCCAAGTATTACTACATACTTCATTTTTTATCTTCCTTTCATTTTATCTTTATGTTTAAAGTTTATTCAGTCACGATTTTCACCAATATTGCTATTGCCCCACGTCCGACGTGAGTACCGATAAGCGGACCGAATTCACCATACATTTCTATACAATCTTCGCCGTATTCATCGCGAAGTTTTTCACAAACCTCCTGTCCCTTATCCTCGTCCGACTGAACGATTAAGAACTTAGGATTTTCCGCGTCAAAATCAGAATCATCTTGAATTTTTGCAATCAATTTATCAAGCAGCTTTTTCTTACCTCTCAGCTTGTCTAAACTTTCAACAAGTCCGTGTTCTATTGTAAGTATTGGCTTGATGTCAAGCATTGTGCCGACAAATGCGGCTGCTTTTGAAAGTCTGCCGCCTTTTTCAAGATATTTTAACGTATCAACCAAAAGGTAACATCTCCATGTTTTTATGTACTTTTCACATTCCGTTATAATCTCGTCAACGCTTTTGCCGTCCTTAGCCATTTGCGCCGCATGAACGGCGGTTTGTGCAATGTACAGAGAAAACTTCTGCGTATCGACAATGTGAAAATCCGCATTCGGATTTTCTTCTTCAATCTCACTCTTAACAAGATTTGCTGTTTGGTACTGACCGCTTGCGGCTGATGAAAGTGCAAAATATATTACGCTCTCATGCTCCTCACACTGCTGTTTAAAGTAGTCAAGCATATCACCGAACGGTGTCTGTGAAGTAGTCGGAATACCGTCGTACTCCTCGAGTTTATCAAAAAATTGCTCATTTGTTATTTCAGTTCTCTGAACATATTGTTCAGTGCCGAAAATACTTAAAAATGATATAACGCCTATATTATATTTGTCGGCTATATCCTGCGGAATGTCCGAACCGGAATCCACTATTATTTTTATATCTGCCATATTTGCTCCTCTCATATAAATTCGGTATAAATAAAATTTAAAATTGTTTTTTATTCTCTTGATTAAAAGCTTTAGACGCAGAGAAAATTGTTCACAGTGCCGTTTTGCAGCTCACGGTGCTGTACGGTTACCGCCCTAAGCAAAAAATGGTGCTGTTGGCAATTTAATCAAGTCTAATTACCAATGGAATTGAGTCAGCTGTCCTAAATCCTTTAAATTATCAAACCCTTGCTGACGAAGTGCCTCGTATACAACAATCGCAACGGAATTTGAAAGATTAAGACTTCTCGCCTCTTCTATCATAGGTATTCTTATACAACGTTCTTCGTGTTCGTACAAAAGTTCTTCGGGAAGTCCTGCATCCTCACGACCGAACAATATATAATCGTTATCCTTAAATTCAGCCTCAACATATGTATGAGGTGCTTTTGTTGTTGCATAAAAATATCTTGCACCCTCTGTTTTTTCAAAAAAGTCCGCCAAATTATCGTAATAGCATACATTCAGCAAATGCCAATAATCCAAACCCGCTCTTTTCAAATTTTTATCGGTAATCTGAAAAGCCGTCGGACGTACAATATGAAGTCTACACCCTGTCGCCGCACAAGTACGGGCAATGTTGCCTGTATTCTGCGGTATTCTCGGTTCAACAAGAACTACATTAAACAAAAAATCATATCCTTTACTTTAGAAATTTAATCATAAATCTATTTAACAGCGGTCGTTTTATCTTTACCGCTTTTTTGGGGCAAAGTTCTTGACAGCAAAAACATTTTATACACCTTTTCGTGTCAATAACAGGTTTACCCGTTGACATATCAATCGCTTTCGGCGGACAACATCTTGCACATTCTCCGCAACCTACGCATATATCGTAATCCATTGCCGGCTTTGACGCAAGTGCATTTATAAGTCGTGCATTAAGTGCGTCCGGAAGTGAAATCAATTTAATCAAATTAAAATGGCTTTCAGGCTTTAAATAATCCTTCATAACAAGCGGTTTAATATCTTCGCCCGCTATATCAATTTTTTCCGCACTGTCACACACAAGTCCGCGTTCAATCGCCTCACGCACCGTATCAACTTCATTCGGTGCATAATCAATCAAATAACATGACGCCAAGTCAAGCGCGTGTGCATTTTCTGATGCCATAACAAGTCCTATATGTCTGTTCTGACCTGCCGTCGGACCGTTGCCCTCCATACCCCAAACAGCGTCCATAATGGACAATGTCGGTTTTACACATTCGTGCAAATCCACAAGCATTGAACAGAATGACTTTCTCTCATTCAATCTGAAATGCAGTTCCGCTTTATATGTTCCGGGAATTGTGCCGAAAAGATTTTTAACGGCACCTGTATAACTCGTCATTGCGTGAGTTTTCAGTTTCGGCAGTGAAATTATAACATCTGCATTCAAAATCGGATTTATTATCGGAATTTTCTTTACGGTCTTTCCCTCAGGGAAATGCACTTCCGTAAAACTTGTATCAAAATTCAATTTTGCGTTTGTTCCCTCGACAGCCTTATCCACACCGCAGACTGAATAAACGCCCTTTAAAGCCGTAGTGTTATACGGACCGCCGGGACTTTCGGCAATCGTCACGTTTCCGCCGGCTTTTTCGACCATCACTATAACCGCGTGAAGAAATTCGGGATTTGTCGTAACCGCCTCCTCAGGCTTTTTCTTGGAAACAAGGTTGGGCTTTATAACAACATTATCACCCTTTTTCACAAACTTCCCAATTCCACCGATTAAAGACACCGCATTTTCTACGGCATTTTGCACTTCGGAATATCTGTCACATTTTACGACGGAAACTTTATTATTCATTCTTTAATTCCTCTCTTAGGTTTCTAAATGTTGTAAACCTCTGCCTATTCTATCATTATACAATATTCCGAGTAATATTTCAACCGTAAAACAGTAATTTTTATAGGCATAGTGCCATTTTATTGCATATATATTTTGCTAAAATACGGCACACTCCATTAAATTATATCTTTTTTCGTTTTATAGACAGTTTGCTCCCTTTAAAGTAAAAAAAGACTTGACATAAAGTCAAAAGCAGAGTATTATTTTCACATATCGAAAATACGTTACTTTGATGTAACTTTTAAACGGTGTATTTTTGGTATAAAAAAAGGTGATTTGCAAAAATCACCTTTTTTCAATATCAGCTTTTTTAGTTTTTTGGATTGACAATATCACGCCAATCAAGGTCACCGCGTTCAAGACCGTGAATAAGCACTTCTGCCGTTGCACAGTTCGTTGCAATCGGGATATTGTGCATATCGCAAAGTCTCAGAAGCGAAAATACGTCAGGCTCATACCCTTCGGCGTTAAGCGGATCACGGAAGAAAAGCACCAAGTCAATTTCATTATATGCAATTCTCGCACCGATTTGCTGATCGCCGCCCTGCGGTCCTGACAAAAATCTATATACATTAAGACCGGTATTTTCAATAATCATCTTACCTGTTGTGCCGGTTGCATACAGAGAATGTTTTGACAGAATACCCGAGTAAGCAATACAAAACTGTACCATTAATTCTTTTTTCTTATCATGTGCTATTAAAGCGATGTTCACGAAAATACCTCCTCATTCACTCTATTTTCCGAAAAGCTTTTTAACCTTATCAAAAAAGCTTTCCTTTTCATCAAATTCCATAATAGGCACTTCTTCGCCCATAAGTCTTGCGGCAATATTTAAAAATGCTTGTCCTGCCCTTGAATTTTCAGCCGAAACCGCCAAAGTGCCTTTAAGAGCGGCAACCATAAGTTCCTCGTCATCGGGAACAATTCCAAGCACAGGTACGCCCAACATATCTACGCAATCGTCCATATTCATCATTATTCCCTTATCAATCATATCCGATCTTACGCGATTAATGACAACCTTGACATCTTCCACACCCATATCTTCAAGTACGGATATTGCTCTGTCACCGTCACGAAGTGCCGTAACTTCTGGCATTGTGACCAATATGGCACTGTCCGCACCCATAGCCGCATATAAAAAACCGCCGTCAATTCCTGCCGGAGCGTCTACAAGGCAATAATCAAACCTTGAAGAAAGTTTTTCCCATATCCCCTTTACCGCCTCATCTTCGACAGATGAAGTGTCACGCGTTTGCGGAGCGGGTATAAAATACAAGTTTTCATATCTTGTATCCTTAATCAAAGCCTCGTCCAAGTCACAATTTTCTTCGATTACGTCAAATATATCGTAAACGATACTGCTTTCAAGCCCGAGTGTAATATCCAGATTTCGACAACCCATATCCATATCGACAAGTGCAACAAGATTACCCCTCATAGCCAATGCCGCACCTATATTTGCAGTTACAGTTGTCTTTCCCGTACCGCCTTTTCCGGATGCAACTATGATGATTTTTCCCATTTTCCTTATCCTTTCAATATGAATTTATGCGTAGTAAAATTACCCAAAACTCTTTTCTGCGTAATTATATCACATTTTTTTCTCTTTGTCTATATTTTTACCAAAAAATCATCTACACAAATTTGATTATTTATTAAATATGCCTTTTTAGGATTTTCGGTATTCGGCGTATCAAATTCATCAAAATTGCAGTGAGTTTTTGAAATTCTTACGTCTGTCGGCTTAAAGTCAAGCGCAAATATATAGGCATTGTCATTACCCATACACCCTGCCTCAACGCTGCCTTTTATACTTCCGATAACGATAACATTACCGACCGCCGTTATCATTCCGCCCTCCTCAACGTCACCGAAAAGGGTAAGGTGTCCATCCGCAAAAACTGTTTTGCCTTTCTTTACAACGCCTTCGTAAAACCTCGCACGACTGCTTTTAAAATTAGTCGTTACGACTTCCTTTATCTCCTCAAGCTCCGTTTCTTCCTCAGCAATTTCGCGGACTTCTTCACTCTCATTATGTATTTCTTCAGTATTTTCCTGAAGAAGTTCCTTAGGCAATTCAAGAGTTTCTTCAAACGAATCTTCGGCTTTTATCACTTTTCTTTCACCGTAATTTATCTCACATTCCGGCAACATAGCCGTAATAACCGCGTCAAGACGCATTTTATCACTCGTTGAAAGGTCCCTGCCGACAACGTATATATTACAACGTCCGCCGCCGAAAAACTTTCTGAACTGTCTTATTTTTTCATACAGGGAGTTCATCAACTTAGAAAATTCACATTCACTGTCAAGATATATCTTTACCCCGTCAGCCGTACCTTTCAGCTTTATAAGCTCTTTTTCCAATTTAATCAAACCTCCCCATATTATAAACTATCTCAATAATCCGCCTTGCACATCTGTTGCGGTTGTAGGCTCTGCGGTTGTGTCTGCACTGTCAAGATTGAAATATTTATCAAAAATATCTTTTGCTACCTGCGCGGCATTTGTACCACGAACACCGTGTTCAAGCACAACCGATACCGCGATTTGCGGATCGTCAAACGGTGCAAAAGCAATAAACACAGCGTTATTTGAACCGTTTCCGACCTGTGCCGTACCTGTTTTACCGCCGACCGCTATACCGTAATTCGCGAAAATTTCACTCGCACTACCTTCGTCAACAACTCGTTTCATACCTTGTTTTACGGCATTGATAACTTCATCGTCCATATCGACTTTTTCGACAACTTCCGGATTAAATTCTTTTACAACACCACCGTCAACCGATGAACGAACGCTTTTTATAAGATTTACTTTATATCTTGTACCGCCGTTTGCGATTGTTGCAGCATAGTTTGCAAGCTGAATAGGTGTAAACAAACTGTATGACTGACCGATTGCCGCTTGAAGAGTGTCACCGCCAAACCATTCCCGATCGGTAGCACTTGCAACTACCTCTTTTTTATATTCGGGGCTTGCCATATGACCTGCCACTTCTTCGTCAAGCTCGATACCCGTCTTTTCACCAAGACCGAACTTCTTTGCATACTCATCAAGTTTATTTATTCCCATACGTCTACCGACTTCATAGAAGAAATAGTTACACGAATTTTCAAGTGCCGCACTGACGTTTTGCTTACCGTGAGTCAATTTATATTCGCCCCAAATCCAGCAAGTCGGCTGATAGTCGGCATAGAATTTATAAATACCCTCGTCCTCGATAATTTCGTTTACATTCAAATTACCCGTTTCAAGTGCCGCAATCGCCGTCAAAGGTTTAAATGTCGAACCCGGGCTGTAAAGTCCGCTTACAAGCCTGTTCCACATAGGCTTTGCGTCATTATTAATCAAAGTTTCATAATCCTCGTTAAACTTCGACATATCGTATGTCGGATACGATGCACCTGCAAGCAAATCGCCTGTCTTTACATCAATGACAGCAACAGAACCTGCGTCACAGTCTGCACCGTCCTTTGCTTTCACACCGCTTGACGCACGAATATTTTGTATTGTATCTGCAAGCGATTTTTCCGCCACTTTCTGCAAATCCGAATCCAATGTAAGCACGATATAATCGCCCGGAACAGGCTCTGCATCGTTCATAACGGTAATCTCTTTACCGTTTACTTCCTTAGTTGTACCTGTAGTGCCGTCAATACCTCTTAAATACTGTTCGCCCCACTTTTCAATGCCCTGTTTACCGATAATGTCATTATAGCCGTAACCCAAATCTTTGTTTGCCTCGTATTCTTCGGCATTGATTTTACCTGTACGACCTAAAATATGCGTTGCAAGTCCGGGAGCGTCATATTGACGGATATAGTCGTTTATAACGGCTATGCCTTTAAATTCGTCCTGACGTTCCTTTATCTGTGTTACCGCATCGACGGATATATCGTCCGCAACTGTAAACAATGTTGTCTGCGACAAACCGCTCGCCTCCGCAGCGTATCGGATACCCACGATACGTCTTTGCTCGTCCTCGCTGTAAACATCGCTGACTTTATATATTTCCTTGTATGCCTGCATTATTTGGTCGGCAGACATATTTTCTTCTATACCCTTGCCAAGATGTGAATTATTCTTAAACCACGCTTCACGTTCGTCCTCCACGGAGCCGTCCTCGTTTTCGTCCTCAAACTTAAACTGATACGGTGCGAATGAAATTGGTAAATCGTCATAATATTCACATTGAGTCGAATAAAATATATCCACAAGTTTTTTTATAATATCGTTAAATTCTTCGTCTTTAACATCGGTTTTCTGCATAACAACAGAATAACCGACTTTGTTGGATACAAGAGTTGTTCCGTATCTGTCAAGAATTTCACCTCGCGGTGCTTTTTCGACTATATTGGTAGTCATTCTGTCATTAGCGATTTCATAATACTGTTCGCCCTTTAATACCTGTAAATCAAAAAGCTTCCATATCACCGCCGCAAACATAACAGCTATGACTATTTTTAATATAATAAATCTCGCTTTACTGTTTGGCATTTATATACATTCTCCTTAAGCTATCAAAAGCTTTTTCTTCTTTTCTTCTTTATACAATGTCTTTTTTAGTATCGGATACAATATAACTGCAATAACCGTATTAAATACCGCCGTCGGCAATGCATCACTGAAAATTACCGACACATCAAGCGTCATTTCTCTTATGACGAACAACAATATTTCAAGTATTGCCGACATAATAAAGGTCCATACAATCGTTTTCGGAAAATTACCGACATATCTCGGACGTTTTCTTGCCGCAAATACGATTATCGAACTGTACGCATAAAACAACGTAATCTCCGTAAAATTTCTTCCTCCGATTGCGCCCATAACAACGGCACATATTCCGCTTATTATAACAGCAGTGCGAAATTCATTTTCAAGAATTGCCACACACATCACAAACGCCAATACCGCAGACGGTACCGCACCGAATATATGGATAGGTGAAAGCACTACCGTCTGAACAAGAAAAATCACAAAAATCCACAGAAAAATCTTAAAATTTCTCACTTTTTCTCTCCAATCAATATGTTCCGTTTATAACAAGCACTTCATAAAGCTTGTTGAAATCAACAAGCGGTTCTACTGTTGCATAATTCAAATTACCCATAGCGTCCGAATTTATCTCACGAATTACGCCGACAGAAAGTCCTGCCGGATAAATTCCGCCTGAACCTGACGTTTCAAGAATATCGCCTATTATAAGGTTTGAGCCTTTGTCAATAAACGTCATTTTACAGTAGTTTTGGCTGTACAATTCACTGTCGCCTTCTACAACCGCAACATCGCTTGTTCTTGAAACCTTTACGCCCATTGCGTTATCGGGATTCAATATTGTCGAAACAATCGACCATGTAGGACCTGTTTCAACAACTTTTCCTACTACTCCGTCAGGCGTTATAACCGCGTTTCCGACAGCCACACCTGCAAGCGAGCCTTTGCTTATCTGTATTGTGTCGTACCAGTTATTTGACGAATACGCAATAACAGACGCGGCAACGGTTGAATAATTTTCAAGACTGTTTTGAAGTTCAAGCGTTTCTTTTAAACGTTCGTTTTCTTCTCTGTAATTTGCAACATCTTTATTTTGTTTTTTCAGCTCATTAATTTCGCCCACAAGTCTTGCGTTTTCTTCCTTGTAGCCGTTCATTTCACGAATAAAATCAGTCGTATCCGTAACCTTGTTCACTATATACGAAAAACCGTTCTGAAACGGTGAAAATACAGTTCTAAGCACTTTGGATACGGGATTTGTACCGCCGAAATGAGCAATAGCGGCACATACAAGCACTACGGCGGTTATAATCGCCGCCGCAATCACGCCTTTTCTTTTAAAAAATGATGACATATTTTCTAACCTTCCGTTATACAATCCAAAATTATTTTGATGATTCGATAAGTTCTTTTATATTATCAAGAGCCTTGCCTGTTCCTATTGCAACACAGTCAAGCGGATATTCGGCAACATGTGTAGGAATTTTTGTGGTTTCGGTGATAAGTTTGTCAAGACCTTTAATCAACGCACCGCCGCCTGTAAGCACTATTCCGCGTTCCATAACGTCTGCCGCAAGTTCCGGAGGCGTGTTTTCCAATGTCAGCTTTATAGCTTCAATCATTTCGTCCACATTCTCGCTTATAGCGGCTCTGATTTCGCTTTCCTTGATTTGTGCCGTTTTCGGCAAGCCTGTCGCAACGTCACGACCTCTTACTTCGTAAACGCCTTCTTCGTCATCTTCATATGCAGACGCAATGGCTACCTTTATATCTTCAGCCATTTTGTCACCTATATTGATTTGATTTTCTTTCTTCAAATAATTGATAATAGCACTATCCAAAGCATTTCCCGCAATTCTGATTGATCTTGACGAAACGATACCGCCCAGCGAAATAACCGCAACTTCGGTTGTACCGCCGCCGATGTCGACAACCATATTACCTGTTGCATCATTCACAGGAAGTCCGGCACCCATAGCAGCCGCCATAGGTTCTTCGATAAGTGCAACTGCCTTTGCGCCTGCTTGAATAACCGCCTCTTCAACTGCACGTCTTTCAACTTCCGTTATGCCCGACGGTATGCAAACAACAACTCTCGGCTTAAATACGTTGCTCACGTCAGCCTCTTTTATAAACGCTCTTATCATAGCTTGAGTTATGTCAAAATCCGCAATAACACCGTCTTTCATCGGACGTACCGCAACAATGTTTTCAGGCGTTCTGCCTATCATCTCATTTGCCGCATTACCGACCGCAAGCACCTTACCTTCGTACTTGTCAATCGCCACAACAGACGGCTCTCTTACTACTATTCCCTTGCCCTTTACATACACAAGTGTGTTTGCTGTACCAAGGTCAATTCCTATATCTTTTGAAAATATCCCCATTTTCGTTGTTCTCCTTTTATAATATCTTTATATCCATTTCGTCCTCAAGCGTGTCCGCAAGTGCACTTATCGGCAGACCGACAACATTAAAATAATCGCCGTCAATCTTTTCAATCAAAAGTGAACCGAGTCCCTGTATTCCGTATGCACCTGCCTTATCCATAGGCTCGCCCGAATTTATATATCCGCGAATTTTGTCATCGCTCAAATCTTTAAACTTTACTTTTGTCCTAACTTTTCCGCAAACGGCTTTTCCGTCACTTATTCGCATAACGCAATATCCCGTATATACTTCATGTTCACGTCCCGAAAGTTTTGAAAGCATATTAAATGCGTCATCTTCGTCTTTCGGCTTACCGAGTATTTGTCCGTCAAGCGTTACGATTGTGTCTGCTGAAATTATAACCGCATTTTTATTGCGTAAAACCTCTTTCGCGGTTGCACTCGCCTTTAAAAGTGCAAGCTCCTGCACGTAAAGCTCGGGTTTCAAATCTTTTGAAACGGAATCTTCGTCCGCTTGCGAAACAATCACCTTAAATTCAAGTCCCATAAGCTCCAAAAGTTCTTTTCTTCTCGGTGAACCCGACGCAAGTATAAAATCTATCATTGCATTATAACCTTTCTTAAAGCACACCGCGATAAAAATGTCCTCTTGTGTATGTGTTTTCCGTCATACTCTGCACATTTTTTTCGCCGTTTAAAGCTCTCTTATACATATCTATTATTTTATCACATTGAGCGAATTTTTCAACAGTAAATATCAATCTGATACTGTTTATTTTAAGTTTTTTTAAATCCGCGATTTTATCCGCCATAAATATAGGCTTTGAATTTAAAATTTTTGCTATACAGCCTTTTGAACAGACAATCGGAAATTCCTCTCTTTTTCTGTCTTTCAGCTTGTATATCATTTTGCCCTTTTGGCATTTTCCCATAGCCTTTATCGGGCAGTTTTTCATCAACATAAGCGGAATATGTCCGTAGCCTATAACTTCAAGATTAGCGTTTGTATTTTCACATAAATCGGCAATTTCATGTAAATTAAGTTCAGGAGATAATGTAACCGTTTTCAAATCGCCGTAATGCTGTGCCGTTTGCGAATTAAAAACATTCAATCTGAAATCGCCGTATATCTCTTTATCTTTATACTTGTAAATTGCCGCCGGTGACGAAACAAGTACGCCGTCCGTCTTTATATTCTCTTCACAAAATATATCCGCCGATTTTGATATTATTTCAACATCGTCAGGCACATCTTTTAGTGTCCCCACCAAATCATTGGGGGCATATATTCTTTTTATGTTATTTTTAACTGCGGCTTTGAACTGTTCTTCATCACTAACTTCACAAGTGAGTATTATATTCGTGTTTTTACGGTTGCTATGCTCAATTTCAAAGTCAAGTTCTCTGCCTTTTTCACGCATTTGTCTTTGATTTATAAGGCTTTCGCAACATTCACGTCTTACGCTGTTTATTTCCTTAATCGGAATTGTAATTCCGTCGTCTATCGTAATATTTATATCGTCACATTCAAACGGTGTACTTCCAAGTTTTAAAAGCTGGTCGCGAAGTCTTTTTTCGTCCATAGGTTTATGGAATGCTTTTTCGGATTTTAGTGTCCCTTGTGCATACGCATAATGTCCGTCATTATCGTACATTGTAAGTTCAAGCGGGGCATCAATATTTAGTGTCCCCATAATACCTGTGTTGATTTTACGGATATTTGCGTCCTCTGCGGCACGTTTTTTCGCCTCATCGGTAAATTTATTTTCCGCACTGTTACTCGGAGTATCGTGGCTCATCATATTTTTACCGAGATTGCCTTTAAAATATCCGTCTGTAAAACCTGTTCTTGAAAATGCGTCAAGCAGTTCCTGCATATCTTTTTTTGACACGTTTCCGCCCTTGTCAAGATAATTTCGGTACACGCCCACAACAGCGGATACATATTCCGCTCTTTTTAAGCGTCCCTCAATTTTCAGTGATGTTACGCCTATACGTTTTAGTGTCCCCAAGTCATTCACAAGTGCCATATCTTTAGGACTTAAAACATATCCGCTTTTAACCGTTTTGCCGTTTTCAAGCAAATCATACGGCAATCGACACGGTTGAGCGCAACGACCTCTGTTACCGCTCCTGCCGCCTAAAATACTCGACATAAGGCACTGTCCGGAGTAACACATACAAATTGCACCGTGAACAAAAACTTCAATTTCCGCTTTTGCATTTTTGCAAATATGCTCTATCTCTTTTTCCGACAATTCACGCGCCAAAACTACTCTTGAAAATCCCATATCCTCAAGATATTTTACACCCTCAAGACTTGTAACGGTCATCTGCGTGCTTGCGTGTAAAGTCATATCCGGAACAGTCTTTTTGATAATCTCCACAGCGCCCATATCCTGAACAATAAGTGCGTCAACGCCGATTTTATTAAGTTGCTTCAAATATTCTTTAAGGCTTTCAATTTCCTTTTCCTTAACAAGCGTATTTACCGTAACGTGAACGTCAACACCGTATAAATGGCAGTAATCCACCCACGTTTTCATTTCTTCGATTGTAAAGTTTTCGGCACTGTAACGTGCACCGAACTGCGGACCGCCGAGATATACCGCATCCGCTCCCGATTGTACCGCCGCCGTAAGTGCCTGTCTGCTGCCGGCAGGTGCTAAAAGTTCCATACTCATTTAACCTTCTTCTTGCCGTCTGATACAACTGTATTTTCTTCGTATGCTTTTAGTTTTTCTTTTAAACTTTTAATAGTTTCTTCAAGAGTTTTATTGTTTTTATTTGCTGTTTCAAGGTCTTTTTTTGTTGATGTTAATTCGGCATTCAATTCTGTTTCATCAATCGTAACCTGTCCGCTTTTTGCGTCATCAAGTTCTCTTTTTAGCGAGTCGTTCTCTTTTTTTAAATTATCGATTTTTGAATTTAATTTTTCTATTTCAACCTTTACCGAATCGTCCGATTCAAGTGCTTTGAAATATTCGTCACAAATATTAAGTGCCGCCAAAACAATAGGACGTTCCCCAAGAACATTTTGACCGCCATTCAAAACGTTTTTAACCTTTTCATTTATATGTTCGCCCAATCTTTCGATATACTCTCTGCTTTCCTCAGCAACAACTGTATATTGACGTGAATTAATGGTTATTGAAACTCTGTTCACCGCCATGACTTCATCTCCGTTTCTTAATTTTTTCGCATAAAATACCTAATATACTCTTATTATACAATAAAACCAATTAAAAAAACAGAGTTTTTTTGACTTTTTTCAAAATATTTTATAAAAAAAGAACGGTCACGCCGTTCTTATAATTCTATCGTTAATTTTCTGCCCGTTTTTTCATATATTCTGTATTTAATACCTACCATGTCAAACATTTTCTTTGACGCAATAGTGTTAGCCTCATCGGCATATTTGTCGGACATATACACAACTTCCTTGATACCGCTTTGAATAATCGCCTTCGCACATTCGTTGCAAGGGAACAGCGTTACATACAGCTTAGCGCCCTCAAGCGAGCCTGAACTTCTGTTTAAAATCGCATTAAGTTCGGCATGGCAAACGTACATATATTTCGTATTTACAGGATTTTCACCGTTTCTTTCCCAAGGCATATCGTCATCGCAACACCCTGTCGGCATACCGTTATACCCAAGCGACAATATTTTATTTTCATGATTTACAATACACGCACCAACCTGTGTATGCGAGTCCTTGCTCCTCTGTGCCGACAGTAACGCAATCCCCATAAAATATTCGTCCCATGATATATAATCTTGTCTTTTCATCTTCAATCCTCCAGCAAAGAAATCTTTCGTCATATAACAATTTTAACATTCCTAAAATCATTAGTCAAGAAAAAAAGTTGTTCGACTAAATGTCGAACAACTTTTAAATTAATATTTCTTTATACCTATATCACTTCTATGGAATTCATCTGTCCAAGAAATTTTTGCAACACCTGCATAAGCATTCTTAATAGCCTCGTCAAGGTCTTTGCCGACAGCCGTAACACCAAGAACACGTCCTCCGTTAGTAACGATTTTACCGTCCTTTACCGCTGTTCCTGCATGGAACACAGTCAAATCGCCTACGTTATCAAGACCGCTGATTTCATAGCCTTTTTTATAGCTTACAGGGTAACCGCCCGACGCCATAACAACGCATACCGCCGCATTATCTTCCCATTCAATGTTGATTTCATCAAGGCGTTCATCAATAATAGCCTCCATAATTTCAACAAGGTCAGTTTTTAATCTCGGCAAAACAACTTGTGTTTCAGGGTCACCGAAACGGCAGTTATATTCAATAACCTTAACACCGTTCGCAGTCATCATAAGACCGAAATAAAGTACGCCCTTGAAAGGTCTGCCTTCACTGCTCATAGCCTTAATAGTCGGAACAAAAATATTTTTCATACATTCTTCCGCTTTTGCATCATCATACAAACGGCTCGGTGAGAATGTACCCATACCGCCTGTGTTAAGACCTTCATCATTATCATATGCTCTCTTATGGTCTTGTGCCGATACCATAGGTTTAACAGTCTTACCGTCGGTAAATGCAAGTACACTGACTTCGGGACCTGTCAAAAATTCTTCGATTACTACACGACTTCCGCTCTTTCCGAACTTTCCGTCGTCAATCATTTCGCGAACGGCTTGCTCAGCCTCCTCAAGGTTTTGTGCTATGATAACACCCTTGCCAAGTGCAAGTCCGTCGGCTTTTATAACTGTCGGAAACGTGTTTTGCGCTTTGATATAATCAATCGCAGACGTACTGTCTGTAAACACTTCATAATTTGCGGTAGGAATATTGTACTTCTTCATAAGTTCCTTTGAAAAAGCCTTACTTCCCTCTATTATAGCGGCATTTGCACGAGGTCCGAATGCACGAATACCCTCTTTTTCCATTGCGTCAACCATACCAAGTACAAGCGGATCGTCAGGTGCAACCATAACAAGATCAATCGCATTGTCCTTTGCAAACTTAACCATATTTTCAATATCCGTTGCGGCGATGTCAACACACTCCGCAAGTTCCGCAATACCGCCGTTACCCGGTGCACAATAAATTTTATCTACCTTTGGCGACTGCGCTATTTTCCAAACAATAGCATGCTCACGTCCGCCGCCGCCTACTACTAATATTTTCATAATTCGTTCTCCCTTTAATTAAAATACTCACCAATTAAAATCGCAGAATTGTGTGCAGTTCGTTTGAAACGGCGAGCGGTGCTGTACATAGGTACCGCCCCGAGCCGTTTAATACGAAATATACCAACCAGTAAAAGTCGCAGAATCAGTTTCAGATGTGCCGAAATGCAATGGGTGCTGTACGCGTGTACCGCCCCATTGCTTTGAAGTGCATATGGAACTGATTATGCGTCTTTGGGATTAATGATGGAACAATCTTATACCTGTGAAACTCATACACATATTGTACTTGTTGCACGTTTCAATAACATTATCGTCACGAATTGAACCGCCGGGTTGTGCAATTACTGTAACACCGCTCTTTTTGGCTCTTTCAATATTGTCACCGAACGGGAAGAATGCGTCTGAACCAAGTGCAACATCTGTATTCTTATCAAGCCATGCTCTTTGTTCTTCCTTTGTGAACACTTCCGGCTTTACTTTAAATGTCTTTTCCCATACGCCGTCTGCAAGTACATCCATATATTCATCTGAAATATACACATCAATCGCATTATCTCTGTCGGCTCTCTTAATTCCGTCAACAAACTGCAAACCAAGCACTTTCGGTGCTTGTCTCAGCCACCATATATCAGCCTTATTGCCTGCAAGACGTGTACAATGTATTCTCGACTGCTGACCTGCACCGATACCGATTGCCTGACCGTCCTTAACATAGCAAACACTGTTTGACTGTGTGTATTTCAATGTTATAAGCGCAATCTTTAGATCTCTCTTTGCCTCGTCTGAAAGTTCCTTGTTATTCGTTACTATATTTCCAAGCAATTCGTCATTAATATCCAGTTCATTTCTGCCTTGCTCAAATGTGACACCGAAAACTTGCTTTCTTTCAATTTCGGCAGGCTTATAATTTTCATCAATCTTTATGATGTTGTAATTGCCTTTTTTCTTTGCTTTTAAAATTTCAAGTGCCTCGTCTGTATAACCCGGAGCAATAACACCGTCTGAAACTTCTTTCTTTATAAGAAGTGCGGTAGCCTTATCACACACGTCCGAAAGAGCGATAAAATCACCGAATGACGACATTCTGTCAGCACCTCTTGCGCGTGCATATGCGTTGGCAAGCGGAGTAAGTTCAACGTCATCAACGAAATAAATCTTCTTCAATGTGTCAGACAACGGAAGTCCAACAGCCGCACCGGCAGGAGAAACGTGTTTAAAAGAAGTTGCGGCAGGAAGTCCTGTTGCTTTCTTCAATTCCTTTACAAGCTGCCAGCCGTTAAGCGCGTCCAAAAGGTTAATATAACCAGGTCTTCCGCAAATTACTTCAAACGGTAAATCTCCATTCTCCATAAACACTCTTGACGGCTTTTGATTAGGGTTACAGCCGTACTTTAATTGCATTTCATTCATTATTTTATCGTCCTTTCGTTTTTTATTTATGTAAATATTATTTGTTTTTGTTTACAATCTTTGTTTTTGTTTCGCCTGTTGCAAGGTCGATAAATCTTACGAACAACGAAACTTTATTATCCGCATTAAGTGAATTCCAAAGACCGTCTGTGAATTCATTAATATCGTTTGGAATTGCAACCTTTTTAGGCTCGCCCTCAAATGACGGAAGCGGACTGCCGTCACCCATATATGTATGGATAAAGTGACCCTCGCCGTCAAGCGGATTGTTATACGAAAAAGTATATCTTTGACAAGACTGCGGATTGCCGTCAGCACTCTTTAGGATTGACATTGAATAATCAAATCCGCCCTTGTTAGGTTCAATAATACCCGATATTCTCGGTGTAAAGTTAGGGTCATCGTCCTCAAATTCACGTGTTCTTAATGACTGTTCAAATGTCTGACCGTTTTCCATATGTTCGTAAATCGTATCTGTTTGGTCACCGTTTGTAACAATAGTCTTGTCACCAAGCACGCGAACAGGTGCATATATGATAAGATGCGGGTCTTCAAGCTTTGACGGGTCAAACGCTTGTGTACGAATACCGTCGCCGTCCTCAATAAATACACGGTTACGGCTGTTTACACTTCTGCCCATTATAAAATATGCCGTAACGGCACTTTTACCGTCAGCACTTTTTCCGATTACAATACCACGACCCGGATAGTCTTTGCTTTTTAGTTCTTCATATATATCAATTTTTTTCATTATACTTCTCCTTTTAACTTTGTATCCATAAAGCCACCCCTCAGTCGACAAAGTCGACAGCTCCCCTCAAGGGAGAGCCATATAATGCCTCTCCTTAAGGAGAGGTGTCACGAAGTGACGGAGTGGTGGTCATCACACCATATCGGCACAAACCAATTCAACGGCTTGAGGCAAAATAATCCATTCTGCCTGTTCCATAACACGTTTTTGCAAAATTTCAGGCGTATCGCCGTCCTCAATATAAACCGCTTTTTGTAATAAAATTCTACCGCCGTCTGTGATTTCATTTACGAGATGTGCCGTTGCTCCGGTCACTTTAACACCGTAATCAAGTGCCGCCTGATGTACTTTCAATCCGTAAAAGCCGTCACCGCAAAATGACGGTATAAGTGACGGGTGGATATTGACAATTTTATTTGCGTATTCTTTAAGCAAGTCACCGCCCAAAATCGCCAAAAATCCTGCAAGTACAATCACATCAACGTCCATTTCTTTCATATACGCACAAATTTGTCGGTTAAATTCGTCGTTATCACCGCCGCAATCGGCATTTTTGCGGATTACTTTAGTCGCAATACCTGCATTTTTTGCACGTTCAAGACCGTACGCCTTACTGTTATTTGAGCATACACACACAATCTTACCGCTTTTCAAAACAGTACCTTGTTTATCAATCAAAGCCTGTAAATTCGTGCCGCCGCCCGAAATAAGAACACCTATTTTTTTCATAAATTAAACCTCCTCGTGAAAAAGATGTGGTATATATCAGGAGCAAAAGGAACGCTGATGTATGTTTATACTTCAAGTTCCTTTTAAACCCGAGAGATGCCTCATATTTTTTACGAGATAACCTCATTATTACCGACTATCTCCACACCTTTTTCGCCGTCAACAAGTTCACCGATAATATAAGCTTTTTCGCCTGCGTCCTCAAGGCACTTAACAGCCTTTTCAGCCTTATCCGCATCAACAGCTACTATCATACCGATACCCATATTGAATGTGTTGTACATATCTCTTTCAGGAATATCAGCCTTTTTCTGCATAAGATTAAATATAGGAAGAACTTCCCATGAACCCTTTTTGATAACGGCTTTCAAACCGTCAGGCAACATTCTCGGAACATTTTCGATAAATCCGCCGCCTGTGATATGAGAAACGGTATTAATACCGACTTCGTCAATAAGCTTTAGAAGCGGTTTAACGTAAATTCTTGTCGGTGTCAAAAGTTCCTCACCGATTGTCTTGCCAAGTTCGTCTGAATATGTATTAAGAGTTTCCTTTGCGTTATCGTCATTAAGACCGAAAACTTTTCTTACAAGTGAATAGCCGTTTGAGTGAACACCGCTTGACGCGATACCGATAAGCACGTTACCTGCTTTTGCATTTTTACCGTCAGTGATTTTGCTCTTTTCAACAACACCAACGCTAAATCCTGCAACGTCATATTCATCTTCCGGCATCATTCCCGGATGTTCTGCAGTTTCACCGCCTACAAGCGCGCAACCCGACAAAACACAGCCGTCCGCAACGCCTTTAACGATTTGTGCAACCTTTTCCGGAACATTCTTACCGATTGCGATATAGTCAAGGAAGAACAACGGCTTTGCACCCGAACAAGCAATGTCGTTTACACACATTGCAACGCAGTCTTGACCGATAGTATCGTGCTTGTCCATAAGGAAAGCAACTCTAATTTTTGTACCTACACCGTCAGTACCCGAAACAAGTACAGGATTTTCGTAGTTTTTCGGCATTTCAAAAAGTCCGCCGAAGCCGCCGATTCCGCCAAGTACGCCCTCAATCGCTGTCTTTTTAACGTCGTCCTTGATTAGTCTTACTGATTCGTAGCCCGCCTCAACGTCTACACCTGCTTGTTTGTACGCATTTTCACTCATATTTTTATCTCCTTTAAAATTGTTTTCACTTAAATATCAAATTACATTTCTGCAACTGCTTTTTTAATTTTTTCGTCCTTTTTCTCGACGCTCTCAACCATTTTAACCTTTGCGTCTTTTAGAGCGTCTTTCAAATAATCATATTTAATAGCAAGCATTTGTGCAGCCAAAATCGCCGCATTCGTGCCGTTATCTATACCGACCGTCGCAACAGGGATACCAGGAGGCATTTGGACTGTTGCCAAAAGTGCGTCCATACCCTCAAGTGTTGACTTAATCGGAATACCTATAACAGGTACTGTTGTGTGAGCCGCTATAACTCCACCGAGATGTGCCGCCATACCTGCCGCACAAATTATAACCTCAATACCGTTTTTCTCGGCATTCTTGGCAAATTCTGCCGCTTTGTCAGGTGTTCTGTGTGCAGAAATTACATTCACATCTACCTCAATTTTAAATTCTTTAAGCTTTGCAACGCAACTCTTTAATTTTTCAAAATCAGAGTCACTTCCCATTATTAATGCTACTTTAGGAGTCATAAAAACTCACCTGTCCTTCCCTAAAATTTACTTATAGTAATACATAATAATAGTATCAAAAATCGACCCTGTTGTCAATATTTCTTGCATATTCATTTAACTTATATTAACTAAAAATTCATCTGTAAACATTTATTGCAATTAACTAACCAATATGATAAAATTAAATAATCAAATTTAAAGTAGTAGGTGTATAAGATGAAATCAATAAAAAATAAAATTTTTAAAATTATTCAACCTGCCGATAATTCAAGCATTCTAAGTAAAATGTTCGACTTAGTTATCGTCACATTAATTTTAATTAATACCGTAACTATTATCGCAGCAACCTTTTCCTTATCCGCATTAAAAATCCGTATATTCTTAATTATAGAGATTGTTTCCGTTATAATTTTCTCTGTTGAATACATATTAAGGCTTTGGACTGCCGATTTATTATATCCGGAAAAGAAACCGTTCATTGCACGCATAAAATTGTTCTTTTCTCCGATGGCTATTGTCGATTTATTAGCAATACTGCCATTTTACATACCGTTTCTATTACCCATTGATTTAAGAATTTTGCGGTTAATAAGATTACTTCGCCTTTTCAGACTTTTCAAAATGAACCGATATACATCGGGATTATCTTCAATAGGTAATGTACTAAAGAAAAAATCCGATCAATTAGTTTCGTCAATATTTGTTGTATTTTTATTGATGATTATTTCTTCGGTTATTATGTATTACTTTGAAAACCCTGTTCAACCCGATGTTTTTTCAAATGCTTTTTCGGGTTTATGGTGGGCAATATCTACGTTTACCACTGTGGGATATGGGGATATTTATCCTCTTACCGTAGCAGGAAAAATATTCAGTGCAATAATTGCTTTATTGGGAATAGGGCTTGTGGCTGTTCCTACAGGAATTATATCGGCAGGGTTTATGGAAAATATAGAGGACAACAATAAGCAATTAACCGAAGACAATATAGCAAAAATCAGAGAAATCCTCGAAAAATACGACAGTAAAAACCTCTAAAGCAAATTATAGATTTTGCATTTTTGAAATTAATGCAACCTTTTGAGCTTTTAAAAAGTATTTGCAATTACCAAATTTACTCTGTAACATTATACTAATATTACACCAAATCACAAAATATTCTTGTCTATTTTATACCAATCCTTTTTTCGTTTTTGTGCTACTTCTACAATTTTTCTTCGCTTGCAAAAAATATATTGACGCATTGCACAAAGCCGTGTTATTCTTAGCTCATGTGGAGTTTAAGGAAATGGGAGAGCATGAAACGAAAGGAGAGTTTTATGAAAAACGAATCACAACTAAAGAGTTCAAAGAGGGGCGTACTGTTAAGACTTGCCATATTTATGGCTTTGATGATTTCCGCATTCATCATACCAAGTTCGGCTTTGGCTGATTTCGGTTACACCGAGGACAGTACAAATTACACCATAGACACGGGTGCAAACCTTGTGTTTAAAGTAAAACGTTCAAACGGTGATATTTCATCGCTTATTTACAACGGAACTGACTACAACGGCTACACAAACAAAAATTCACACGTTGAAATCGGTCTTGGTCAGTCGGACGTAACAATTTCACAGCCAAGCAGTTCAGTAATAATGGTCAAAGTAGTTTACGGAACATTAGAGCAATACTACGTTGCACGCAAAGGTGAAAACAACATCTATATGTTTACATATATCGCCGATGACAGTGTAACCGTAACACGCTACATTGTCAGACTTAAACCGTCACTATTCCCTGTTTTGAATACTTCTAACAGTTGGTATAGTTCGTATTCAACCCTTGAGGCAAAGGATATATTCACCGATACCTCAACCGGTTACACATATTCAAAACATTATTCAGATACAAGAGTAATGGATTATAATTACACAGGTATATCAAACGGCAACGTCGGTGCATACATTGTACGCAGTAATCACGAAAAAGCATCCGGCGGTCCGTTCTATCGTTCTCTTATCAGAGATAATACAAATGTTGCCGTAAATCTTTACGAAATACTTTACTACGGTATGGCACAGACCGATGTTAAGCGTTACGGCTTACAAGGTCCTTATGTACTTGCATTCACTGACGGCGGCGAACCTTCATCAAAATTATATGCCGGCAATTTAAAGACAGATTGGATTGATTCGCTTGGCATTCACGGTTGGGTCGGTTCAAGCGGCAGAGGCAGAGTTGCCGGAGTAGGTATCAAAAATATGAAATCAGATTATGAGTACGTTGTAGGTTTCTCAAATGACGAGGCTCAATATTGGACAAAAGCATCTGATTCAAACGGATACTTCTCCTGCACAAATATGCTGCCGGGAACATATACAATGACAATTTACAAAAATGAGCTTGCTGTTTACACAACTGATGTAACGGTAACTGCAGGCGGTACAAAAATTTTAAATTCAATAACAATTACCGATGACCCGTCAGACAATGACGTAACATGGAGAATCGGCGATTGGGACGGTACACCGCTTGAATTTAAGAACGGTTCACTTATGACTAAAATGCACCCGGCAGACAGTCGCGTTGAATCTTGGAAAGGCAACTACATTGTCGGCACATCAGACGCATCATCATTCCCTTGTTACATCTTTAAAGATGTCAATAACGGACTTATAGTATATTTCAGACTCAATTCCGAACAAGCCGCCAAAGACCACACTTTGAAAATCGGTATTACAGGAAGTTATATCGGCGGACGTATTCAGCCATCGGTAAATTCGTGGGCGTCTAAATTACCGTCAGCATCGAATCAACCGGGTACTCGTTTAATGACAATCGGTACTTACAGAGGTAACAATTATACTTATTCATTTACAGTACCTGCATCGGCATTTAATAAAAACACAAGAGATTGGAACCGGCTTAAACTTAACGTTATAAGCGGTAGCAGTGGCTCGGATTATCTTAGTCCGGCTGTATCAATCGACTGTATCGAACTTGAATAGTACAAAAAAGACACCATTTAGCATTTGCTAAATGGTGTCTTTTATAATACCGCTCTTTAAATTAGAACTTACCGGCCTTTGCAGCTTCCTCTACGGCAACGGCAACAGCAACTGTTGCGCCAACCATAGGGTTGTTACCCATACCGATAAGACCCATCATTTCAACGTGAGCAGGAACTGAAGATGAACCTGCGAATTGAGCGTCTGAGTGCATACGACCCATTGTATCTGTCATACCGTATGAAGCAGGACCTGCAGCCATATTATCAGGGTGAAGTGTACGACCTGTACCGCCGCCTGATGCAACTGAGAAATACTTCTTACCTTGTTCGATACATTCTTTCTTATATGTACCTGCAACAGGGTGTTGGAATCTTGTTGGGTTAGTTGAGTTACCTGTGATAGAAACGTCAACGCCCTCGTGGTGCATTATAGCAACACCTTCACGAACATCGTCTGCGCCGTAGCAACGAACGTTTGCTCTTTCGCCCTTTGAGTAAGCTGTTTCCTTAACGATTTCAAGCTTACCCGTATAGTAATCAAACTTAGTCTGTACATAAGTAAAGCCGTTAATTCTTGAGATGATTTGAGCGGCGTCCTTACCAAGACCGTTAAGGATAACTCTTAGGTCTTCCTTACGAGCCTTGTTTGCACTTCTTGCAAGACCGATAGCACCCTCAGCAGCTGCGAATGATTCGTGACCTGCAAGGAATGCGAAACATTTTGTTTCTTCTCTTAGTAGCATTGCGCCAAGATTACCGTGTCCGATACCAACCTTTCTGTCGTCGGCAACAGAACCAGGAATACAGAATGACTGCAAGCCAAGACCGATTTTCTCGGCAGCCTCTGCAGCTGTCTTAACACCGTCTTTAATTGCGATAGCCGCACCTACTGTGTAAGCCCAACAAGCGTTTTCAAAGCAGATTGGCTGAATACTCTTTGTGATGTTGTATGCGTCAACACCAGCGTCATCACAGACTTTCTTTGCTTCTTCTATTGATGAAATGCCATGCTTTTTAAGCTCAGCATTGATTTGATCTATTCTTCTTTCATAACTCTCAAATAAAGCCATTATATATTTACCTCCCTTTTCAGATTATTCGTGTCTTGGGTCAAGAAGTTTTGCAGCATCGTCAACTCTTCCGTATTGTCCGCTTGCCTTTTCCAAAGCTTCGTTAGCGTCCATACCCTTAGCTATCATTTCCATCATCTTACCAAGATGAACAAACTTATAACCGATAATTTCGTTGTTATCATCAACTGCAATCTTTGTTATGTAACCTTCTGCAAGTTCAAGGTATCTTGGGCCCTTTTCAAGTGTTGCATAAGTTGTACCAACCTGTGATCTAAGTCCCTTACCAAGGTCCTCAAGGCCTGCACCGATTGGAAGACCGTCCTCTGAAAAAGCTGTTTGTGTACGACCGTAAACAATCTGCAAGAAAAGCTCTCTCATAGCTGTATTGATAGCATCACAGACAAGGTCTGTATTAAGAGCCTCAAGAATTGTCTTGCCTACAAGAATTTCTGATGCCATAGCAGCTGAGTGTGTCATACCCGAACATCCGACTGTTTCTACCAATGCCTCTTGGATAATACCTTCTTTTACGTTTAGTGTAAGTTTACAAGTACCCTGTTGAGGTGCACACCAACCAACACCGTGTGTAAGACCGGAAATATCTTTAATTTCCTTTGCCTGTGTCCATTTACCCTCTTGAGGGATTGGAGCAGGACCGTGATATGCTCCTTTTGTCAAAGGACACATATGTTCTACTTCTGCTGAATATTTCATACTATTACTCCTTTCGATTTATGCGGCAAAATCCGCTCATTATCTTCATTATAACATATTAATTTCATTGTATCAATAAAAAAATATACAAAATTATCGTTTATTGTAACTTTCTTTTTACATAAAAACATCATATCTCAAATATTATCGTTTTACTATTGCCCAAATTCGGATAAAATGTTATAATGTTAGCGTAATTTTTAAAATATATTTTCTCACAGAAAGGCTAAATAATTATGAACGGTAATGTAATTGTAGGACAATCGGGCGGACCGACATCTGTAATCAATTCAAGTCTTGTCGGAGTTTTTCAAGGCGCTAAGCGTGCCGGCTGCGGTAAGATTTACGGTATGCGAAACGGTCTTGAGGGACTTTTGCAGGAGAGATATGTCGAGCTTAACGACTGTATCAAAAACGACCTTGATATTGAAATTTTAAAACGCACTCCTTCATCATTTCTCGGCACTTGCCGTTACAAGTTGCCACATTATGAAAAAGACAGTGCCGTATACGAAAAACTTTTTGCGATACTTAAAAAGCTTGATATTAAGCACTTCTTCTATATCGGCGGCAACGATTCTATGGATACGATAAAAAAGCTTGCCGAATACGCAAACAAGATAAACAGCGATATTACATTTATGGGCGTGCCGAAAACAATCGACAACGACCTTGACAAAACCGACCATACACCGGGTTACGGAAGTGCGGCAAAATACGTTGCGTCCGCAATGAAAGAAATCATCCTTGACACCGACACTTACACGACCGACTCAATCACAATAGTTGAAATCATGGGCAGAAACGCCGGTTGGCTTACAGCCTCGTCTGCACTTGCAAGAACGGAGGACTGTACAGGTCCCGACCTTATTTATCTTCCCGAAACACCTTTCAGCTACGATAAATTTGTAAGCGATATTTTAGAGGTTAAAAAGCATAAGTCGTCTGCTATTATCGCATTGTCGGAAGGTATACGAAACGCCGACGGTCAATATATATGCGAAACACAAAAGGACGATATGAAACTTGACGTATTCGGTCACAAAATGCTTGGCGAAACCGCACTTTTCCTTTCTGATATGGTTGGTAAAGATACCGGTATGAAGTCAAGAGGTATCGTGTTCTCAACACTTCAAAGATGTGCGTCACATATCGTTTCAAGACGCGATATAACAGAGGCATACGACGCAGGCGCACCAGCCGTTGCGGCAGCGCTTGCAGGCGAAACAGGTAAAATGGTTATATTTAAACGTATATCAAACGAGCCGTATAAAGTGTTTACCGAAACTCACGACATCGGCGATATTGCAAATGTAGAAAAGACTGTGCCTAAGGAATGGATTACCCAAAACGGCACCTATGTTTCACAAGAATTTATAGACTACGCACGTCCGCTTATTATCGGTGAACTTACACCGTTTATGGTTGACGGTCTGCCACGTCATTTGACAATAGACTAAAAAGTCTTGTTGACTGCCAAATACAATGTAATTTTAAAGAGCTTATTCAAAAATGAATAAGCTCTTTTTTCACACTTTCTCCAATTTACCCGCTATTTCACAAACATACAAAAAGCAAGCCGAAAAATCGGCTTGCTTTTAGAATTACATATTTTCCATTGACTTAATATTTTCAAGGACTTTTTCAAGCATTTCTTTATACTTTTCGCCCTTAGCTTTTTCTTCGTCAACGACCTTTTGAGGTGCTTTTGAAACGAAACCGGCATTATTAAGTTTACCTTCTACACGTTTAATTTCGCCCTCAAGCTTTTTCTTTTCCGCATTAAGTCTTTCAAGTTCCTTTGTCTTATCAACAAGTTCATCAAGCGGCAAAAATACTTCCGCTGACGGAACAACCACGTTTACGGCGTTATCGCTGATACCGCTCTTATCCGTCTGAACAACAGCCTCGCTTGCAGACGCAAGTTTTTCAAAGAATGCTGTACCCTGTTTGAACACGTCAGTTTTATCAGTTACGATAATAACCTTTGCTTTCTTTGACGGCGGAACATTCATTTCAGCTCTTCTGTTTCTGATAGCACTGATTGACTGCATAATAAGTTCCATGCTCTCAACGTCCTTAGGGAAGTTAAGTTTTTCGTCATATTCAGGCCACTCACTTATCATAATGCTTTCGCCCTCATGAGGTAGATGCTGCCAAATTTCTTCAGTAATAAACGGCATAAACGGGTGAAGTAACTTCATTGTATTTGAAAGTACGTATGTCAATACATACTGCGCCGTCTTACCTGTCGGATTTTCCTTATCGAACAATCTCGGCTTTACAAGCTCGATATACCAGTCACAGAAGTTCTCCCAAATGAAATCGTACAAGTTTGAAAGTGCGATACCAAGTTCAAACTTATCAAGATTTTCAGTAACCGACTTAACAACGTCATTATACTTTGAAAGTATCCATTTATCCTCAAGCTGTAAATCGTTCAAATCAGGTAATTTATTTTCAGTTACATCAAGGTTCATAAGAGTAAATCTTGACGCATTCCAAATCTTATTTGCAAAGTTACGGCTCGCCTCGACACGTTCAATATAGAAACGCATATCGTTACCCGGTGCATTACCTGTTGCAAGAGTGAAACGCAATGCGTCCGCACCGTATTGGTCAACAATTTCAAGCGGATCGATACCGTTACCAAGCGACTTACTCATTTTTCTGCCCTGGCTGTCACGAACAAGACCGTGAATGAACACATGCTTAAACGGTACTTCACCTGTGTGTTCAAGTGCCGAGAACATCATTCTCATTACCCAGAACGGAATTATATCGTAACCCGTTACAAGCACGCTTGTCGGATAGAAGTAATCAAGTTCTTCTGTCTTATCAGGCCAGCCAAGTGTCGAGAACGGCCACAATGCCGATGAGAACCAAGTATCAAGAGTATCGGGGTCTTGACGCATTTTCTGGCCGCACTTAGGGCAAACTGCACTGTCCTCTTTTGTAACAACAATTTCGCCGCAATCGTCACAATAGAAAGCAGGTATTCTGTGTCCCCACCAAAGCTGACGTGAAATACACCAATCACGAATATTTTCAAGCCAGTGGAAATACACCTTTTCAAAATGTTCGGGAACAAACTGTGTATCGCCGTTCTTAACTGCGTCAATAGCAGGCTGTGCAAGAGGCTTCATTTTTACAAACCACTGCTTTGAAACGATAGGCTCAACAGTTGTACCGCAACGGTAACACTGACCTACGTTATGGCTGTGATCCTCAACCTTTACAAGAAGTCCTTCGTCCTCAAGGTCCTTAATCATTGCCTTACGACACTCATATCTGTCCATACCCTCATACTTGCCGGCATATGAATTCATCGTTGCGTCATCATTCATAACCTTAATTTGTGCAAGGTTGTGACGTTGACCGACTTCAAAGTCGTTAGGGTCGTGTGCAGGAGTGATTTTAACACAACCTGTACCAAATTCTTTATCAACATATTCGTCCGCAATAACAGGAATTTCACGTCCGACAAGCGGAAGAACAAGCATTTTACCTACTAAATCCTTATATCTTTCATCCTCAGGATTAACTGCAACGGCTGTATCGCCAAACAATGTTTCCGGACGTGTTGTTGCGATTATAACGTAATCGTCACTATCCTTTATTGGATACTTGATGTGCCAGAAGTGACCTGCCTGCTCGGCGTGTTCAACTTCCGCATCAGAAAGAGCCGTTATACAATGCGGACACCAGTTTATAATTCTTGAACCTTGATAAATAAGTCCCTTATTATATAGATTTACGAATACTTCTTTAACCGCCTTACTGCAGCCCTCGTCCATAGTAAAACGTTCTCTGTCCCAGTCACATGAAGAACCGATTTTCTTCAACTGATTTATAATTCTTCCGCCGTACTGCTTTTTCCAATCCCATACTCTTTCAAGGAACTTTTCACGTCCCAAATCGTAACGGGTAAGTCCTTCGTTTACGCGAAGATTTTCTTCAACCTTAATTTGTGTTGCTATACCGGCGTGGTCTGTACCCGGAATCCATAACGCACTGTAACCTTGCATTCTCTTGTATCTGATAAGAATATCCTGAAGTGTTTCGTCAAGTGCGTGTCCCATATGAAGTTGACCTGTTACATTTGGAGGTGGGATAACGATTGTAAAAGGTTTCTTGTTTTTATCCACTTCTGCGTGGAAATATCCCTTTTCTACCCACTCATTATACAGCTTATCCTCAAATTCAGCCGGATTATAATTTTTTGCTATATTCTTTGCATCTTCCATTTATACTAACTCCTTTTAATTTTATCTTCCTAATATAAATACCGCCATAAAGGCAATTACCGCTAAAGCAAGTGCAATGTATTTGACTCGCAGGACCAACCCTTGGGTCGGCTCTTTTTTGAAAACTTTTTCAAGTATCAGTTCAGCTTTGAAAGTAAGAACTATCGCTATAAGACCGATAATAAAAGCCGTTATTTTAATAATCAAAAATACTCACACCCTTTCAATTTATACTCAGAAGAAAAAATACTCCATTTAATTATTATCGCATTTTAATGTATTTTTGTCAAGGTCAAACTTGTATAATATAAGAAAATATGTAGCATAATAAATTAATAAGCATAAAAGCGGACATATCCGAATAAATATAACTTGATGATAAAGAGCATTTAATTACAGCAGAGGAGGTTTTCTACACATGGATAACAACTTATCAAACAATCAGGCAATAATCATAGGAACTATTGAGGACGAATTTGTATTCAACCACGAAATTTACGCCGAAAAATTCTATACATTTACCGTTAAAGTACCTCGTTTAAGCGGTGCATCTGATAATGTCAGAGTTATGGTATCTGAAAGACTTATAATGGACGGTGAATACTGTATCGGCGATATGATTGAGGTGACAGGTCAATTCCGTTCCTATAACAGTTACGAAAACGGTGACAATCGTCTTGTTCTTACGGTGTTTGCAAAAGACATCTGCCACTTTGACGAAGAAGAAAGCAAAAATCCAAACACACTTTTCCTAAACGGATTTATCTGTAAAGAACCCGTTTACCGCACAACTCCGTTCGGTCGTGAAATTACGGATATTCTGCTTGCGGTAAACAGAAGTTACAACAAATCCGACTACATACCGATTATTGCATGGGGACGCAATGCTCGCTTTGCAAAAAATCTTCACGTCGGCGATAATGTAAAAATATGGGGACGTATTCAGTCACGAACATATCAAAAACGTATCAGCGAAGAAGAAACAATCACCAAAACCGCATACGAGGTATCTATCAATCGTATGGAGCTTGTTGAAAAAGAAGAAAAAGAGGAATAAAAACAAAGAGCAGACAAAACAGTCTGCTCTTTGTTTTTACAGTATTCTCACTTTATAATCTCTAAGCAAATAATTCATCTGCACAATATATCCTATAAACTGCGGTCCTGCCATAAGCTGACCGAAAAACGGCTTACCGTAATCCGACGAACCGCCGTCCAAAAGTGACGTTAATTTTGTTTTATCGCAAAGCGCCAAAATAGGTGCGTTCGGATCGGATATAATACCGTCAAGCAACGTCTTAACCGCCTCCTCATAATGCGGATTATGCGTTTTCGGATACGGACTTTTACGTCTTAGACGTACATCTTCAGGCAAGATTCCCTTTGCCGCTTCACGCAATACATTTTTAGAAACATTGTCACGATTTTTCATTTCCCAAGGTATATTCCAAACGTACTCGACAAGTCTGTGGTCGCAGAACGGCACACGCACTTCCAGTCCGCTTGCCATACTCATTCTGTCCTTTCTGTCAAGCAAATTCGTCATAAACCAATTTATATTCAGATACGAAATTTCACGTCTGCGTTTTTCCTCATCATTATCTCCGTCAAAAGTCGGCACTTCCGCAATACTTTCTTCATATCGCATACGCGAATAATTGTCTATATCCAAAGTTTTACGAACACTGTCAAGCAAAATATTATTTCTTATCGACAAATCATAGCACCATGGGAAACCGTGTGTTTCAAACGCTTTCTTCTCCCTAAACCATGGATAACCGCCGAATATTTCGTCCGAACATTCGCCGGAAAGCACAACTGTATGATTTTTCTTCACCTCACGACAGAAATACAGCAGTGACGCGTCTACGTCTGCCATACCCGGCAAATCCTTCGCCAAAAGTGCCTCCTCCAAAAGCTCCGTAAGCACGTTATTCGGGCAAACAAGATATGTATGGTTTGTATTAAATGCCTCCACCATTCTCAGCACCCACTTCGTATCACTGTCCGGCTGAAAATGCGACGCTTTGAAATACTTATTATTATCCTCGTAATCAAACGAATACGTTGAAAGTCTTTCGCCTTTTTTCTTCATTTCCATAGCACCGATTGCGGTTATAATACTCGAATCAAGTCCGCCCGACAGAAATGTTGCAATAGGCACATCTGAAATAAGCTGTCTTTTCACCGAATCATACACAAGCGAACGCACCTTTTCTATCGTTTCCTCGTAACTGTCTTTATGCTCACCGCTCACAAGCGACCAATATTTCTTTATTGTCATTCCGTGACGGTTGATTATCATATATCTTGCCGGTCGAAGTTCTCTTACATCTTTGAACACACCGACACCCTGTGTTCTTGCGGGACTTAGCGCAAACAGTTCACAAAGTCCCGTTTTATCAAGCACTGCCGATACGTCCGGATATTCAAACAGTGATTTCAGTTCGGACGCAAACACCGTCACATCATTTTTCTGTGTATAGAAAAACGGTTTTACGCCGAATCTGTCACGACAAGCAAAAATTCTTTGTCGCATAGAATCCCAGATAACAAACGCATATATGCCGTTCAGCATTTCGGCACATTTTTCGCCGTAATGTATGTAGGCATACAATAGCACCTCCGTATCCGATGCAGTGGTAAATTCGTATCCGTGAGATTTCAAATCGTTTCTTATGTCGTTCGTGTTATAAAGTTCACCGTTATATGTAATCACAAATTCGTGTCCCTCGACTGTACGTTTCATCGGCTGAAGTCCGTTTTCAACGTCTATAACCGCCAAACGGCTATGAGCAAACACTGCGTGTTCGCCAACCCATTCTCCCCAAGAGTCCGGACCTCTGTGACGCAGTTTTTCTGCCATACGGTGAGCAACAGCAAGATTTTCTCGTTCGTTCTTGACAAGGTTTGTCTTAAAATTTATAAATCCGCATATTCCGCACATATCCTCTGCCTCCCATTCGATATTATGCTATATCATATGCAAATTGCAAAATTTTGTGCAAGAAAAAACAGATAGACATTTTCGTCTATCTGCTTGTTTTTTCTTCTTCGTCCCACGGCAATACATCGCCGTCCTCACGCAAATAATCAATTATTTTCCAAACGCCCTCGCCCGTTTTTGAATCAACTCTGAAAATCGTTTCACAACCGGCAAGTCTTAACCAGCTTTCCGCTCTGTCGGGATCAGCACCGTCACTGTTTATCTGTGTAACTATTCCGATAACAGGTCTGTTACAAAGCGGTGTTACGCATGGCGGATACAATGAGTACGGCTCTCTTGAACTCATCAAAAGTCCCACAACGTCCGCTTCAAAAGTATACATTGCAATCGCATTTCCCAAGTTTTTGGTTTGTATGTACTCACCAGGCGTATCGATTATAACATCAAATCTGTTGACATACTGCGTCTTATGATAATGTATTTTTTCACCTTTAAGTGCCTGTGTAAGCGTGGTTTTACCGCACTCACTTCTACCGATAAGTATTATCTTCTTCATGTTTTTGTTATCTCGCAAACAGTAAATTTAAGAGTTCTTTCGGCATAGTCCATAATTGCACGAAGTGACGTTTCAACGTCCGCAACCATACCCGTAATTATAAGCGTACCGCTGAAACGGTCAACAAAGCTTAAATCAACATTTGATGTTTTTGTCGCCAAGTCCGCCGCTATAATCGCTGTCTCCGCAGGACTCATTGTAAGTATTCCGATTGCACTTCTTCCGAAGTCAATTTCGGGATTAAGTCCAAGCTTCGTATATAAAATAGGGTCAGGACTTGCAATAACGTGTGCAAGGGTAATTTGTTTACCCGGTACAAGTTCCTGTATAATTCTCAATTTATCGTCTGTCGATAAAATATCTTTCAATTCCACTGCCGTATCTTCCTTTCCGACAAATTCTTATTTTATTATATCACACTTTCTTTGAAAATTCCAGTCCTTTTAGAAAAACGTCCAAAATCCCAAAAATCCGAGTATGAAACTGTTTAAAATAAGCTGTAATACGAACAAAATCGGTATACCGACCGAAAATTTCTTTTTCAGCGTCTTGTGACGGAACACATTCATACCGATAATACCGCCTGTCGCACCGCCGAAAAAGCATACTTTCATCAATTTACTTTCTTTTATTCTTCTCTGTTTTCTCTTTGCATTTGATTTATCCGCACCGAACAGTGCGAATGCCCATATATTCATCAAAAGCAAGTATATTGCAATACCAAAAAACAAATATTTATTAGCCGTATCATTGCTGAAAAGCTTTATCGCATTCGGCCATGGCAGACTTTGAAACCAATCTGCCAACATTCCGAACAGCTTTTGCAGCCCCTCAAGCAATGCACGAAAACCTATATAAATATACTGTCCGGCGGTTTGCAATGCCTCATGTATATCCAATTAAACCCTCTCCCAAATTACATAGTTATTAATGTATTTTACAACAATTCTTTCATTTTTGCAACACCGTTTTTAATAACAATTATAAAGTCTTACCATTGTTGCAATAGCCTGTTCAACGGTGTAGTTGCCTTTCGGAGCAAATTCAGTATCAGAAACTCCTTCCATAATCTTCATTGAATTCATAGTCGAAACAGATTCTCTCGCCCAATCAGAAATTAATTTTACATCATCAAATGTCGTACCATTCGGCTCGACAATCGTCTTGTTTCCCAAAAATCCAGCCGTTCTGTAAAGAATAGCCGCCGCCTGTTCACGGGTAATATTATCATCGGGTGCAAAAGTTCCGTCGTCCATACCGTAAATTATCCCTGCACCCGACAAAAATTTAATTTTTTCATCATCACAATCGGAATATGAAACTTCGCTGATTTTATCTTCAAGCTGTCTTTCTGCAATAACCTGCTTTATTGCGTCCTGTTGACCTTTTCTTGAGTCGGCAATCGGATTAAATTCCGTTGCGGTAAGACGATAAATCAAATCACAAAATTCTTTTCTTGTTATACTTCTTGTATATTCATTTGTAAAATCTATCGGCAGTAAATTACAAGCCGCTGCCTTTTGCATTTCTTCTTTCGCCCAATCGCTCGCACCGTCTGATGAAAATATATTGTCTTCAGGCACAACCGCCACATCATCAGATGTAACATCACGCAAGTTATATCCTTCATATAAATATTTGGTTTGCAATATTGAATTTTCCGTATATAACGCATTTCTTGCATTTCCTATATACGGAAAATACCACAAATAATTTTCCTTAACCTCTCCGTGAGATTTGCTCGGTTCACCGTATCTTCCTACTAATATACCCGAATTTGCATTCACAACATAAGATTTTGTTTTATCCTTGTTCCATAGCTTAATATAATAATAGCCGTTATTCGACTGCGGTAAAATCACAGGCTCATAGCCCTGAAAATTCCAATACACATTAAGCCACTGTTGTAAATCTTCCTGTTCAATATCCGCACATTTTCCGTTATCTCCCACTATAACCGCGCTTTGAATATCGGATATATCATTCACTCCCAAAACGCTCTGAAAAGAAAACATTTCGGCAAATGCCGTTGTTGACATCATTGTCGCAAATATGATACCTATAATACAAAGCAATTTTTTCATAACTCTTCCCCCTTAACTGTTTGTCATTTTCATTATAATTTCATGAACTCCGTCACTGTCGTTTTTATAGGCTTTTTCGTACAGCTTATCAAGCATTTCCGCAAAATTTTCTATACTGCTGCCGTTTACACGCAATATTTTTTTATAGCGTGTTTTTTGCGGTTGTTCAAAGTCAAAAAACAGTTTTTCGTGAAGTTTATCCCCTTTTCTCAGATCTGTAAACTCAATTTTTACATCTTTGTACGGCACTTTTCCACCGTCTTTTATAACTTTTTCCGCAACGTCAAGTATTCTCACCGCTCCGCCCATATCAAGTACAAAAATTTCGCCGCCATTCGCAATCGTCATTGACATAAGAACAAGCTCAACCGCCTGCGGTATAGTCATAAAAAATCGCGTAACGTCTTTATCCGTCACCGTCACAACTCCATTTTCGATTTGTTTTTTAAACAACGGAATAACAGAACCGTTGGAATTTAAAACATTTCCGAAACGCACCGCCGAAAACTTAGTGTGTTTTGATTTCAGCGACTTTTCATACACATACATTTCACAACAACGCTTACTTGCACCCATCACGCTTATCGGCTCAACCGCTTTATCAGTCGAAATGAGTACAAAATTGTCCGCGTTATATTTTTCGGCTAAATTGGCAACCGTTTCTGTACCCTTTACATTGTTTTTAACAGCCTCCTCGGGACTAAGCTCCATAAAAGGAACGTGCTTATGTGCCGCCGCGTGAAATACAATATCGGGACGATATTTATTCATAATGCAGTCCATTTTCTCATAATCGCGAACAGACGCAATTTCAACCGCCACCTTGTCGCCGACTTCACATTTTACACTGTACGCACCGTTTTCGTATATATCGACAATTACGATTTTTTCCGCATTGAGTTTTGACAGTGAACGCACTATTTCACTGCCGATTGAACCTCCGCCGCCAGTAACCATACAGACTTTGTCCTCGATATATGGCTGAACATCTTTTAAATCCATAACAGTACCTTTCTTTTCAAAAAAGACTGTCCTACGACAGTCTTTTTGACAATAAACAAGCCACGGCTTGCCTACTTTATTTTAGTCCTCTTTAAACGGGAATATATCACCTAAAAGTTCTTTGGCTTTTGATTTTACACCCTCGCCCTTTAGCTTGATTTCCCTTGTAGCGTCCATATCGACTTTTTCAGACTTTTCGTTTTCTTTCTCGTCCTCGAAATCTTCGCTCGGATTACGTTTAGGCTGATAATTCTTTCTCTTTATTTTCTTAACGTCATCAAGTTCTTCGTCAAATTCTTCTTTTAATACTGATTTAGGCTTTACTCTTTCATTTCTCGGTTTAGACTGTGCCTCTTCCCATCTTCTGAAACGTGCTTCTTCTTCCGCACTGACTTCATTAAGTACAGGCTGTTTTGCAGTCGGCTTTAATCCTTCATCATCAAGCGCAAGACTTTCGTTTAAATTCTTAATATCAACTTCTTGTTCTGAAAAACCGCCTACGTTGTTTACAAATTTTTCTTCAATATCTTTTCTCAATGCTCTGATTTCAAATGAAAGGTGATTATCTTTCTTTGAAATTTTGTAAAATCTGTTTCCAATCCAAAAGCTGATAATTGCATTGATTATAATAGTGAATATAAACCAAAATACAGCCCATCCCTTTGACAAGTATTTCTTATTTGAAACTTGTGTTGAAGTGTCCGTTTGAGTCTGTGCATTTCCGGCTGCCGGAATTTGTGCCTGTGTATTTTGATTGGCTGTGTTATTTTGATTAGCCGTATCTTGCTGGGTTGTGTCAACTTGTTCTGCCTGTTGAGTGTTGTTTGCAGGTGCCGGAGTTGCCGCCAATACGAATGGTGATGCTGAAAATGCCATAATACCGGTTGCAAATATTACCATAATTTTCTTTTTTATATTCATCATAATCTCTCCTATTCAACTACGTCTTTAAAAGTTTCACGCATTTTTTTCTTTGCCGGAATTCTCGACATTTTCGCTTTACTTGCACTGTATACTCTCGTATACGCAAGCATTTTATCCTCATCTTCCTTGCTCTTGTTATAGCCGATTAAGAACCAATTCCAAAAGCTCGGAGGCATTGTTTCCGTATTAATCATAACTTCGTGATAATGTCCCGGTGACTCGATTATTTCAAGTGCCAATTTAGGAATCATAAAATTAAAGCACGAAGTCTGCGTTTTTCTCATTTCCAAAAGCAGTTTTCTGACTCTGTTTGCACACTTTTCGGCTTTCATCTGATTGCCGTAAGTTCCCTGCCAACGATAAACCGCATAAAGCAGTCTTGAAATCAAAAGCGGTGAATTATTATTTCTTATATCGTCCGTAACTTCAGGTTTCAAGCTCGTATATGTCGCACGCTGATACGGTATATATCCGACCTTTGAAAGCATACGTCTGATTTTCTGCAAATCCTGTTCTCTTTCGCCTTTTGTTTTCGCATGAAGTGTTTTTGAAATACCGTACTTAGACCAATCCAAGTTACTGTTGTAGATATACTTTATACAGCTTTTCTTCAAGAACGGATCTTTTGTCGAAGATTCAAAATATGCAACCAATTCTGCCAAATCGGACTTTTCCCAACCATTTACCTGCGTAAAGGCGTTAAGTCCCGTACCTGTTATGACAATCTGCGATGCCAAAAGCACGAATAATTTTAAATCTTCTTTATTTGTAAACAACGATTTCCAGGTATCAACCTCTGCCATATGCTTTATACTTCCGAACAGTCCAAGCAGTTCGGTTTTATTCTTATCTGAAATATCGTCTATATTTTCACGAACAAAATTCATATAAATCGAAAGCTTTGCTCTTATCGCATTTGCCTGTTCTTTTGCGTTTTCGCCATTGCCCAAAGGATTTACAAATTCAACATTCTCGCCTTTGCAAAGTTTTTCGATACATTGACCCATATAAATTTCCGTCACGCGTTCTTTTTCGTTTGGGAACAATTCAATATTGTCAAACATAATCTTTGAAAGTTCAAATTTTACGTTTTTCATATTAAGGTCGTTTATAGCCGGATAAAGTTCAAGCACACGTGTTTTGAAAGCATTGTCGCCTGCCGATTTTTTTAGCTTAATAAGTTTTCCGCCTATACCTGTTTTGGTTGTATTTTCCCAAGTTGCCTGCCAGTCAAGCAGTTGTGTCATTGACGTGAAATGATACTTTCTGTATATTTCACGAAGTTTATCAATGTCAAATCCCAACAGCATTGACTTTGCACTATGCGGAAATTTTGTATTTTCTATATCAATATAGATACAATTTTTTCTCGCCTCAATGGCTTGACCTGTTATGTTATTATGCTGTTTTATAGTTCCGTGGAACACAATCTGTTTTTGTTTATCCGACGGTAAGTACACATTATACGTTGAAATACCTGTGTTTTCGGAAAGACTGATTGGTAAAATCCACTTTAATGCAAGCAAATACATTTGCACTGTTTCCGCGTCATTTGCCGCGATACATATATTTTTAATATCATCTGAAGTCAGAAGTCTTGTCGCTCTGTCTAAAATATAAGTCAATTCATACTTATGTTCGCCGATAAAGTTGATAACCTTATTTTCGACACCTTCAGACGGTGCGATATTATCAAGCGGTTTCAAATAATGAACAATCTGACCGTTCAAATCCTTTTCGGTAAGATGCGTTCTGTAACGCTTATGTCCGATATATCTTTCCGGCAAAAAGTTTTCGTCAACATCATCAAATATAAATGCATGAGCAAACACATTGCCCGGTTGACCGTCAAAATCATAACCGGCATAAGAAATCTGCATTGCAACATATCTTCCGTCCGAAAGTCTGAACGTTCTGAAAATTTTCGGAAACAGTTCAGGCACTGTCGGATCGCAAGGTGTCTGTGTATATTTAATTTCATTGTTTTTCGGAAGTCTGTAAGTAGCAAATCTTATTGTTTCATCAATATTTTGCTTTGTAAGTCCCTGTGTGCATGAAAACACTCTCAGCCCCGACTGATTGACAAGTCCAAGTTCGGGATCGGACAGGCTATGCTGTACAGAGGTATAGATTAACTGATATACCTTCATTTTATCTGACCATTCCTTTCTATGCCATATAGCATAAATTAATCAAGTTCTTTGAGTCCCGTATACAATTCAAAATATCTGCCTTTCTTTTCAAGCAGTTCTTCGTGAGTACCTCTTTCGATAATCTCACCGTTTTCAAGTACCATAATCGCGTCCGCATTACGAATTGTAGACAGTCTGTGTGCTATAACAAACGTGGTTCTGTCCTCCATAAGAGCGTCCATACCCTCATTGATATGTTTTTCCGTTCTTGTATCGACGGAGCTTGTCGCCTCGTCAAGCACAAGTATCGGTGCTTTTGACAAAGCGGCTCGCGCAATATTCAAAAGCTGACGCTGACCTTGTGAAAGGTTTGAACCGTCCCCCTTTAGCATTGTATCATAGCCTTCAGGCATATTTTTTATGAACATATCCGCACAAGAAGTTTTCGCCGCCTGTCGAACTTCTTCATCGGTAGCCGAAAGTCTGCCGTAACGGATATTTTCCATAATTGTGCCTGTAAACAAATGTGTATCTTGTAAAACCATCGCGATGTTTTCTCTTAAACATTCAAGGCTTATATCCTTAATGTCAACACCGTCAATAGTGATTTTTCCTTTATTGATATTATAAAAACGTGTAATCAAGTTGGTTATTGTCGTTTTACCCGCACCTGTTGATCCGACAAGTGCTATTTTCTGTCCCGGGTGGGCGAAAACAGAAACATCTTTCAAAATTGTTTTATCGGGATTATATCCGAATGTCACACCTTCAACCAAGACGTCACCGTGTACTTTATCAAGTACAAGTTTTTTACCGTCATCTATTTCTTCCGTCTCGTCCATTACGTTAAATACACGTTCCGCACCGGCAAGTGCCGACATAATATTTGTAACCTGCTGTGCAAGTTCGTTTATAGGTCTTGAAAACTGTCTTGAATAGTTTACGAAAACAGTAAGACCGCCTATGTCAAGTGCGGAAAACGGAACACCTCCGCCCCAACGTGACGCGAAAGCGATTATCGAGCCGACACAAGCCGTCAATGTGTAGTTGACCTGGCTCATTGCGTTCATACAAGGCCCCATAATTCCGCTTATAAACTGTGCCTTAACCTGTGAATTTCTAAGACTTTGATTAAGCTCGGAAAATTCATTTACGACATTTTTTTCATAATTAAATACCTTAACAACCTTTTGACCTGTAACGGTTTCTTCGATATAACCGTTTACTTTACCCAAGTCGGTTTGTTGTTTCATAAAATATTTTCGCGATTTACCGGCTATGGCAGTTCCGATTTTTGCAATAATCGGTGATACTACAATCGTCACAACCGCAAGCACCCAGTTTGTGTAAAGCATAAGTGCAAGTGTACCGATTAAAGTTATCGTACCCGAGAAAATCTGTACAAGAGTCGAATTAAGCATTTCGCCGATAATATCAACGTCATTAGTAAAACGGCTCATTATGTCACCCGTAGGGTTTGTGTCAAAATATCTGACAGGAAGTTTCTGCACCTTACGGAACAAATGCTCTCTGATACGTTTCAGAGTACCCTGTGAAACGCTGATCATAATACGTCCCTGCAAATATGTTGCACCGACACCGAGTACATAAACCACTGCCATAAGTGCAAGTCCTGCCATAAGCGAAGTGATTTTCTGCTGAGATGTTTTGGTCGAATCTATAAGTCCGTTAATAATCGGTCTTAAAAGATACGAGCCGCACAATGTTGACGCAGAACTTACCAAAACACACACAAATGCCGCCGCAATTTTATGCTTTTCCTGTTCCAAATACGAAAACAGTCTTTTTGCAGTCGCCTTTGTATTTTTAGGTTTCTGTTTTTTCTGATTTCTGTTCCTGTTCGGTGGTCCCATTGGAGGCATTTTACTTCCATAGCCTTTCTGCCCACATAGTCAATACATTTCTTATCGTGGGCTGATAAGATGTACAAATTAAGAAACTTCTTTTTCTTTATCTGTTTGAGAATAGTAAATATCGCGATATTCTTCACAATTCTTCATAAGCTCATTGTGATTTCCCATACCGATAATCTTTCCGTCCTCAAGCACAATTATTTTATCCGCGTCTATTACGGATGTAATTCTCTGTGCTATTATTATTTTAGTCGAGTGTTTCAAACTCGTTGTAAACGCTTGTCTGATTTTAGCCTCTGTGGCTGTGTCAACGGCACTTGTACTGTCGTCAAGTATAAGAATTTTCGGCTTTTTCAAAAGTGCTCTTGCGATACACAATCTCTGCTTTTGTCCGCCTGAAACATTGACACCGCCCTGTCCGAGCTCCATATTATAGCCGTCCGTAAATGCGTTTACAAATCCGTCAGCCTGTGCGGCGTCCGCAGCGGCACGAATTTCTTCCATTGTGGCATTTTCGTCACCCCAACGAAGATTTTCTTCGATACTTCCGCTGAACAATACATTTTTCTGAAGTACCATGCCGACGCCGTCACGCAAATTTTTAAGACCGTAATCCTTAACATTCACGCCGTCAACAAGCACTTCACCGTCTGTAACATCATAAAGACGCGGTATAAGCTGTACAAGCGACGATTTACCCGAGCCTGTTGTGCCGATTATACCGACAATTTCTCCCGGCTCTGCGGTAAATGAAATATTTTCAAGTACGTTTTCTTTACGTTTTTCGTAATACTTGAAAGAAACATTTTTAAATTCAACTCTGCCGTTTTCAACTTTCTTATCCTTTTGACCTGCATTTTCATCTGTAAGGTCTACATCTGTTTTAAGCACTTCCGTAATTCTTGTCGATGACGCAAGCGCACGCGAAAGCTGTAAGAAAAGCATTGAAACCATCATAAGTGACATAAGAATTTGCGTAATATATGTTGTAAACGCAGTAAGGTCACCAACACCCATACTTCCGCCTACAACAAAATTACCGCCGAACCATACCACAAGCAATGTTGTTATATTCATTGCCAACGTCATAATCGGCATTGTCGTTATAACGATTTTCAAGGCTCTCATTGTAGTATTCATAAGGTCTGAGTTGGCATTTTCAAATTTTTCTGTTTCAAAATCCTGTCGTACAAAAGATTTTATAACTCGAACATTCGTTATATTCTCTTGTATACCCGAATTAAGATTATCAAGTTTTTTCTGCATTGCACCAAATCGCGGAAACGCGGTTTTTAACAGCAATCCTATCAATACCGCCAGTATCGGAATAACGAATGCCAATATAAGCGCAAGTTCTTTATTAATTGAACAAGCCATTATAATACCGCCTATCAGCATACCCGGTGAACGCATTGCCATAATCAGAAGCATTCTAACCATATTCTGCACTTGCGTAATGTCGTTTGTCAGACGCGTAACAAGTGAGCCTGTCGAAAAGTTGTCTATATTCTTAAATGAGAAGTTCTGTACCTTTTCAAACACTCCCTGTCTTAAATCCGCACTGAAATAAACCGACGCCCTAATCGCAAAGAAATGACCGCCGATACCGCCGATTATCATAATACAGATACACGCAATCATAAGCAACGCCCGCGACAAAATATATCCCGTTCCAAGTCCTGCGACTTCCGCACCGATACCGCTGTCAATCATTGATGCCATAATTTTAGGCAACACGATTTCCCCTGCAACTTCCGTAAGCATAAGCAAAGGACCTAATATGAAAAACAACATATACGGTTTTATATACTTCCAATAATATTTCAAGTTAATCTTACCTTTCTGTCAAGCAGGCAATCCAATTATTCAGCCGCCTTATTCTTCTTGTCCAATGCCGCCTTGATAAATGAGGCAAACAATGGGTGCGGACGGTTAGGTCTTGACTTGAATTCAGGGTGGAACTGAACACCGATATACCATGGGTGATCAGGAATTTCTACCATTTCAACAAGTTTATCGTCAGGTGACTGACCTGAAATAACCATTCCCTTGTCTGTTATTTCATTTCTGTAGAAGTTATTAAATTCATATCTGTGACGATGTCTTTCATAAATAAGGTCACTGTTATAAACCTTTTGTGCAAGTGTGTTCGGTGTAACCTTACACGGATACAATCCAAGACGCATTGTACCGCCCAAATCTTCAACGTCACGTTGTTCAGGCATAAGGTCGATTACAGGGTGAGTTGTGTCAGGGTTAAGTTCCGATGAATTTGCGTCCTTGTAGCCAAGTACGTTTCTTGCGTATTCTATAACCGCAATCTGCATACCAAGACAAATTCCAAGATACGGAATTTTGTGTTCTCTTGCATATTGAGCGGCAATAATCTTACCCTCAATACCTCTGTCACCAAAACCGCCAGGTACAAGAATACCGTCAGAATCTTTAAGAAGTTTATCCGCAGTCTTTGCAGTAACTTCTTCACTGTTTATCCACTTGATATTAACATTTGAGTAATTCTGTATTCCGCCGTGCTTTAGCGATTCAACGATACTGATATATGCGTCGTGCAATGATACATATTTACCTACAAGTGAAATTGTAACTTCTTCCTTGCCGCCGTTCATAAGGTCTTTAACGACGTCAACCATCTTTGTCCAATCATCAAGCTGTGGTTTTCTGTCCTCAAGTCCAAGACGGTTACATACAACCTTTGCAAGTCCTTCTTCTTCAAGTGCAAGAGGAACTTCGTAAAGTGTATCAAGGTCAAGGTTTTCGATAACACATTCAGGTGATACATTACAGAATAGCGCAATCTTTTCTGCAAGTCCTTCTTCAAGAGGCTTTTCAGTTCTTAAAACAAGTACGTCAGGCTGAATACCAAGGCTTAGAAGTTCCTTAACACTGTGCTGTGTCGGCTTTGTCTTTTGTTCACCCGATGTTGAAAGATACGGTACAAGTGTAAGGTGGATATACATACAATTTTCCTTACCGACTTCCTTTACAACCTGTCTGATTGATTCAAGGAACGGTGTAGATTCAATATCACCGACTGTTCCACCGATTTCCGTAATAACAATATCTGTGTCCTGCGTATTTGCAACACGGTAAACTCTTGACTTGATTTCGTTTGTGATATGCGGAATTACCTGTACAGTTCTTCCCTCATAGTCACCGCGTCTTTCCTTTGAAATAACCGACCAATAAATTTTACCTGTTGTTACGTTTGAATTTACGCTTAGGTTTTCGTCGATAAATCTTTCATAGTGTCCAAGGTCAAGGTCTGTTTCCGCACCGTCATCTGTAACGAAAACTTCACCGTGCTGATACGGACTCATTGTACCCGGGTCCATATTGATATAAGGGTCAAACTTCTGCATTGTAACCTTATATCCTCTTGCCTTTAACAATCTTCCCAATGATGCGGCTGTAATGCCCTTACCCAGTCCTGAAACAACTCCGCCTGTTACGAATATATACTTTGTATCCATTTTTTCCTCCTATTTACTGTGTCTTTTAACAAACTTCTCTATTCTTTTAAGTGCTTCTTGAATGTTCTCAATCGAATACGCATATGAACAGCGTATAAATCCCTCTCCGCTCTCGCCGAACGCATTGCCCGGTACGACAGCGACCTTTTCTTCCATAAGCAGATTTTGACAAAATTCTTCACTTGTCATACCCGTAGATTTTATGCAAGGGAATACATAAAATGCTCCGAGCGGTTCAAAACAACTAAGTCCCATTGCTCTGAAACCGTCCACTATGTAGCGTCTTCTGTAATTATACTCACGACGCATTTCTTCAATATCATCGTCGCAGCTCTTTAGTGCCTCAATCGCAGCGAATTGTGCGGTTGTCGGTGCTGACATTATGCCGTACTGATGAATTTTTGTCATAAGCTTTATAATTCTTTCAGGACCTAACGCATAACCAAGACGCCAACCGGTCATAGCAAATGTCTTTGAAAAACCGCTTACAACAACAGTTCTTTCTTTCATACCCTCAAAATTTGAAAACGGAATATGCTTTTCGCCGTCATAACGAAGTTCAGCATAAATCTCGTCTGACAGTACCATTATATTTGTACCGCGAAGCACCTCTGCAATAGCCTCCAAATCTTCCTTTGACATAATTCCGCCTGTCGGATTATTCGGATACGGCAGAATTAAAAGTTTTGTCTTGTCGGTAATCTTTTCTTTCAGCTGTTCCGGCAAAAGTCTGAAATTGTCCTCTTCTTTTGTTTCAATCGGAACAGGAACACCGCCTGCCATAACCGTACAAGGGCGATAACAAACGAAACACGGCTCCGGAATAAGTACCTCGTCACCGGGATTAATAAGCGTTCTTACCATAAGGTCAATCGCCTCACTGCCTCCTACCGTTACAAGAACTTCTTTTTTCGGATTATATTTTATATCGAATTTTCTGTCATAGTAATTGCAGATTTCTTCACGCAATTCCATAAGTCCGGCATTTGCGGTGTAGTGCGTCTGTCCTTTTTCAAGCGAATATATGCCGGCTTCACGAATTGCCCAAGGTGTTGTAAAATCAGGCTCACCGACGCCAAGCGAAATAGCATCGTCCATTTCTGCAACTATATCAAAAAACTTTCTTATGCCTGACGGCGGTAAAGCCGAAACTACCGGTGAAATAATTTTTTCGTAATCTATCATAGCGTAATTACCTGTCTTGTATCCTTTTCATCGTCCTCGAATACAATTCCTTCCTCTTTGTATTTTTTTAGCACAAAATGAGTTGCCGTTGAAATTATCGAATCCATCGGTGCAAGCTTCTGCGCAACGAACAATGCCACTTCTTTCATACTCTTGCCCTCGATTGTAACGGCCAAGTCATATGCTCCGGACATTAGGTAAAGTGATTTTACCTGTGGGTATTTGTAAATTCTCTCTGCCACCTTATCAAATCCTTCACCTCTTTGCGGAGTTATGCGAAGTTCGATAAGTGCAACAACAACGTCTTTGTCGGTCTTATCCCAGTTTACAATGGTTTTGTAACCGACAATAACGTTTTCCTTTTCCATTTTTTCAATCTTGTCGGCGACTTCCTTTTCCTCCATACCAAGCATCTGCGCGATTTTCGCTCGTGATACATTACCTTTTTCCTTGTCAAGAATGTTTAAAATTTCTTCCATAAAAGTCAGCCTCCAATACTTTGTTCTGTAACCGTTTTCACATTTTTACATATGAATAGTCATTTTATCTTATAATTATATCGTATTTACGCTAAAAATGCTATACCTTTTTTCAAAAAAGTTTCACAAATTTAAAAAAAATTAAAAAATCGGTGTTTTTACACCGATTTTGGTTGTATTTTTGCCACCACTCCGTCACTTCGTGACACCTCTCCTCAAGGAGAGACTTTTAATCGGCTCCCATTGAGGGGAGCTGTCAATGCCGGTTGACTGAGGGGTGGCTTTTCGCTATACTTGGGACGCCGAAGGTGCCGCCCCCTACTAACGTATTTTTGTCCACTCGGGCGACCGATGATCACCCCTACGAATTGCTACACACTTTTTACTTTTCCACTTCCACAAGTTTAACGTCCTGTTCGGCAAGTGCCACTTGCCATTCATCTGTCAGTTGTGCGTCTGTAATAAAGCAATCTATACCGTCAAGGCCCGAAATTCTCGGAACACCTATTTTACCGATTTTATTTTTATCGCAAAGGAAAATTGCCGATTCACTACACGAAAGCATTGCTTTTTTTATTTCAGCCTCGCCCTCGCTCGAATCAACAAGCCCACGACCAAGCGTTACACCTCTGCATGAGAAAAAGCACTTATTCGCATAATAATTTTCTTTTATTGTTTTTTCCGCAACACGTCCGATATACGACATATTTCTCGGCGTCAGTTCACCGCCGACGCACACAACGTGAATATGGTCACACATTGAAAGTTCATTCACGATTTTTTCAGCATTTGTAATAACAGTTATACCGCGTTTACCTTTTATGTATCTCGCCAAGTGCCATGCCGATGTACTTGCGTCAAGAAATATAGTTTCACCGTCTTTTATAAGGTCAGCCGCATATTTTCCTATACGTTGTTTGCCCTCATAATTCACCGTATCACGTTCCGTTATTGCAAGTTCGATTTCGCTGTTATCGACAAGCGTTGCACCGCCGTATGTACGAACAAGCACACCTTGTTTTTCAAGTTTTTCAAGGTCACCGCGAATTGTTTCGGTTGTAACCTCAAACTGTTTTGCAAGTTCCACCACAAGTACACTCTTGTTTTTATTTATTATCTGCTCTATTCTGTTTCTGCGTTCAACTGCAAGCATATCTAATCTCCATTCTTATTTGTTGTATGTATTTTATCATATTTTCCCTATCTTTTCAATACGGTGCAAAAATAAAAAGAATACTATCCACATGGGCGACCAATGGTCGCCCCTACGACTGTATTCCGCCACTACTCTCCGTTTCCCCTCTCCACCCCTCAGTCGACTTTGTCGACTGCTCCCCTATATGGGAGCCTTATATGCCTCTCCTTGAGGAGAGGTGCCCGTAGGGCGGAGTGGTGGTTTCGTGCGGAACGGCGCCCTCGACGTCCCCTTTTTATCGCCACCGCAAATTACCTTGCTACACAGGCGACCAATGTTCGCCCCTACTCACACAAAAAGAGAAGCCATTGACTTCTCTTTTTAATCTATCCTAATAATTATCTCACACATTAAATAAATCATCATATTCAACATTTAGTATCTCTTTAAAATGCCTAATCTCATCAGGATATATATGACGCTGACCAACTTCTATTTTTGCAAGTGCACTACGTGTTATGTCACACCCTCTAACTTGCAGTTTTGCAGATAATTCCTCTTGTGTAATCTTTCTTTTTTCACGAATACTTCGGATTTTATTTCCTATTTTTTTCTCATATAATGCGTCCATATTTCACCCCGTCAAAATGCACTAATATAAGTACAAAACTATTGACTTCATTGTAGCATTGTGTTATAATAATTTTGCACCTATATAGGTGCAAAATATACATATATGGAGGGAACACTTATGAAAAAATGTCCTAAATGCTCAAAAGAATTTACTGATGATATTGTTTACTGCACTGCTTGCAATACACCGTTAGAGAAAGTTGAGCAAACAACAAATACCGACACAAAAAACACTCAATCAGAAACCGCCTATACTCAATCGACTCAAACACCGCAACAAAACACACAAACAACAGACACATCACCTATACAACAAGTTCCTCAAGGGAATAATAATCCAAATAAAAAATACATTATCACAATTATAATTGCGGCTATTATCATTATTATTCTTTTATTTACAAAATGTTCTTCATCTGACGAACCAACCCAAAAAGATTCAACTGTTGTCACAACAGCACCTGTCACCGAACAACAGTCGGCAACACCCGTACCTATTGCTACTCCCACTCCGGAACCTCTGCCAACACCGACACCTGCTCCCGTTGCAAAGGAATTTATAAGAGAAAATTATGGCTATGTTGACTACAAAGAACTTGCAAGGAATCCTGACCCATATAAAGGAAAAAGCCTTACATATAGCGGTAAAGTCATTCAAGTTATAGAAGGTGATACTGAAACTCAACACAGAATTGCTGTGAACGGAGATTATGACAACGTTATATATGTTGCTTATCCGAAAAATATAGTAACATCAAGAATTCTTGATGATGATTATGTAACGGTTTACGGAACTTCTTTAGGACTTTATTCTTATCAATCGACTATGGGCGGAAAAATCACAGTTCCTGCATTGTATCTTGATAGAATAGAATTACAACAATAAAACTTTTATCAAAAAAGAGAAGCCATTGACTTCTCTTTTTTACTATTCACCATACTTAACCCCTTGATATGTATCGCGTTTAACCATAAGTTTATCAATTTCATTAAGCACTACAAATTTCTTCAAACTCCACAGCGGACCTACAAGTGAATCACGACCGCCGTCACCGGTAAGTCTTTGTATTACCGTTTCTTCCGAAAAAACTTCAAGCTGATTTACTATCGTTTCAACGTAATCTTCAAGAGTCATAAGTTCAAACTCACCTCTTGCGTACATATCTGCAAGGCGAGTATTTTTCAAAACGTGCAGCAAATGCAATTTCACGCAATGCGGATTTAGTTTCGCCACCGCCTTTGCACTTTCAAGCATCATATCTGTCGTTTCACCGGGCAAGCCGTCAATAAGATGTACGCACACATTTATATTTCTATCCTGCAATTTTTTATAACCGTCCAAAAACTCCGCATATGTATGGCAGCGATTAATCTTTTCACCCGTTTCGTCAAAAACAGTCTGCAAGCCGAGTTCGGTCACAAGATATGTTCTTTCATTCAATTCCGACAAATAATCAAGCACATCATCTTCAAGGCAATCTGCACGCGTCGCAATACTTATCCCAACCACGTTATCCTGTTTCAGCACAGGCTCAAACCTTTCACGCAACACGCTTGCAGGTGCATATGTATTTGTATGTGCCTGAAAATACGGAATATACTTAGCCTCGTGCCACTTCTTATGCATACGCTCCTTGACTTCCTCAAACTGCGTAAGAATATTATGTGACGGATCACCCGCAAAATCACCGCTGCCGCTTGACGAACAATATATACACCCTCCGACGCCCTTTTTACCGTCGATATTCGGGCACGTAAAACCGCCGTTTAACGCCACCTTAAACACCTTACCGCCGAATTTCTGCTGAAGATGATAGTTCCATGTATGGTATCTTTTATTGTCGTTTGAATACTTAAATTTATTCTCCATAATTTTCTCCATAAACAAAGGGACTGTAGAAAAAACATAATTTTTCTACAGTTCCTTTTAGGGTTCTGAAATTTTTTATTACTTCTTCAATTCAAATGAGTTACAGTCTGTACATTCAACCATTGTAGGATTAGCCTCGTGCGTACCCACTTGAATACTTGAAAGTGAACAATAATCTGCTGAATCACAGTGGTTTGCACACTGTGTTACAGTACATTTAATACTTTCGTTCTTTTCACCGTTACAACATGCCATGATATTTTACCTCCATAAAATAATATTCAATACCGCTCCTGCGGCACATAAATATTATTTGCAGTTAGGTTTAAAATATCACAGGAAAATCATACTAATTTTCAAGCAAGTTTGAAACTGCCGTAAGTGTGATTTCGTTGTCTTTTCTGTCGGCGGTAATTACGCAGCCCGATGTAATCTGACCTGTAAGCGACAAGATTGAAAGTTTATCCTCCAAAAGCTTTTGGATTGCTCTCTTAAGCGGTCTTGCACCGTATCGCTTATCGTAACCTTTTTCCAAGATAAGCTCTTTCGCTTCATCGGTAACAACAAGTTTTGCGTCTTTTTCCGCAAGTTTTGCGTGAATATCCTTTAGTAATAGGTCAATAATCTGTCTTAGATTTTCCTTTGTAAGCGGTTTGAATGTTACGATTTCGTCAATTCTGTTAAGGAATTCAGGCTTAAAGAACTGTTTTAAACTCTTATCCACGTTATCGTCAAGTTTAACTTCATCATTCGAGTTAAAACCTGCCGCCGCCGACTTAAATTCAGAACCTGCATTTGTTGTCATTATAATAATGGTATTTTCAAAATTAACTATTTTACCGTGACTGTCCGCAACACGTCCGTCATCAAGAATTTGCAAGAACAAATTAAACACTTCAGGGTGTGCTTTTTCGATTTCGTCAAGCAATATTACGGAATACGGCTTTCTTCTAACCTTTTCCGTAAGCTGACCGGCATCATCATATCCGACATATCCCGGAGGTGAGCCGATTAATTTTGAAACCGAATGTTTCTCCATATATTCCGACATATCAATTCTGATAAGTGATTCTTCGTTATCAAACATAACTTCCGCAATCGTCTTAACAAGTTCTGTTTTTCCGACACCTGTTGGGCCTGCAAATATAAACGATACAGGACGTTTTCTTGTAGTAATATCGGCTCTGCCGCGTCTTATCGCACGCGAAACAGCCTCAACAGCCTCATTCTGACCGATAACCCGCTCATGAATACGCGATTCAAGATTAAGAAGTTTTGTAGATTCGTCCTCCGTCAAGCGATGTACGGGAATTTTAGTCCACCCCTCGATAACAGCCGCAATATCGTCAAACGTAATCTCTGCTTTTTTAGCCTCGTTTTCAGCCGTTTCAATGTCTTTTTCAACTTTAAGTTTTTCTGTTTTTAAGTTGGCTATTTTTTCAAAATCGCCATCATCGGTAGCCGTTTCAATATCTTCCTCTATGACATCAAGTCTGTCCTCCAACAATTTAACGTCATAAAGTGCCTTATTTTTAAGATTTACTCTTGAACCTGCCTCGTCTATTACGTCAATAGCCTTGTCAGGCAAAAATCTGTCTGTTATATATCTTTCCGACAACCTTACCGCCTGTTCGATTATATCGTCAGAAATTTTTACAGAATGGTAATTTTCGTAATAATCCTTAATACCTTTCAAAATCTCGATACTTTCGTCAATAGAAGGCTCGTCGATAAGGACAGGTTGGAAACGTCTTTCAAGTGCGGAATCCTTTTCTATATGTTTTCTGTACTCTGTAAGAGTTGTCGCACCGATTATCTGAATTTCACCTCTTGCAAGTGCCGGCTTCAGAATATTCGCCGCACTCATTGCCCCTTCTGCGTCACCTGCCGCAACGATATTATGAATCTCATCAATTACAAGTACAACGTTACCTCTTTCGGCAGCCTCGTTTAAAAGACTTTTCAGTCTTGCCTCAAACTGTCCTCTGAACTGTGTACCTGCCACAAGTGCCGTAAAGTCAAGCAAATAAAGCTGATAGTCAAAAAGTTTAGGCGGAACATTCTTTTCATATATTCTGCAAGCCAAACCCTCTGCAACGGCAGTTTTACCTACACCCGGCTCACCCAAAAGAACTGGATTATTCTTTGAACGTCTGTTCAAAATCTGAATTACACGTTCAATCTCCGCATCTCTGTTTACAACTCTGTCAACCTCGCCTCTTGCGGCTTTTTCGGTAAGATTTGTGCCGTAAGTATCAAGCATGGTCTTTTTCTGTTTTTTCTTCGACTGCTTTTTGTCTTTCGACTTTTTATTCTCCTCGGTACTTTCGTCACTGTTTGAGTTAGAGCCAAGATTATTAAAGAAATCTTTAAACGCATCAAGAGGAGCGGTAGCCGCACCGCCTTCGTCGTCCTCACCGCCCGAAATCTGTCCGAGCATTTCCGACAAATCGCCGTCCATACCAGGCATACCTTCCATACTCTCCATAAATTCGGACATCTGATTATTTATATTTTCAAGTTCTTCGTCAGACACACCGAAATTATCTATCATTTGATTAATCGGAGCAATCCCCAACTCTTTTGCACATGACAGACAAAGTCCTTCGCTTGTGGTCTTTCCGTTTTCCATTTTTGTAATGAAGAAAACCGCAGGGTTTTTCTTACATTTTGCACATAATGTCATCACTTTTTTCCTTTCTATATATCTTAAAACGGTTTTACCGCCGAAAATACACAATTTTTGAAGTTATTATACCATATCAATCTAAAATTTTAAACCCCTTTTTAAGTATGTTTACAAATATTTCACTTTTCGCAAAAATAATTGGAATATATTGTAAATTTATTTCATATACTTTATATATAGAATAAATTTCACAAAAAGGACAAGTTTTATTATGAATACACAACAGTTAAAAAACAGTAAATGTATAGCGGTTTCAAACTATACCCGCCGTCAAAAATCTTCACGTCTGAAAGGCGAGCTTATAGCATTCTTTTCAGTATTATCTATTATATGCACCTGCCTTTATATTATAATTTCATCTCTGCCATACTAAAAAATTACCCATATATAATTTATTTATTTAGAAATAATTATAGAATTTGCAAAAAATATCATAAATATATTGCTTTTTTCAGCCAAAGATAGTAAAATAGACTATGAATATTTTATAGGGGGTAATTTAATGTCAGACGGCAGTATGTTTTTGACTGTGTTTAGCATAATTTTACAGGTATTTTCTTTGTCAATCGGTATTTACTATCTTATAGTCGGGATTACGGGTTTTTTGCCGATAAAAGACAAGAATAAGAAAATTTCCGACAAAACACATAAATTTGCACTTATAATATCTGCACATAATGAGGAAGTCGTTATCGGTAATATGGTTGAATCTTTGAAACAGCTTGATTATCCCGATGACGCATATGATATTTTTGTAATTGCCGATAATTGCGACGACAATACCGCAAAAGCGGCTGAAGATGCCGGTGCACTTGTATATGTAAGAAACGTTCCGGAGCTTAGAGGTAAGGGACACGCGCTTGAATGGATGTTCGACAAGCTTTATAAAATGGACGAACAATACGACTATATATCGGTATTTGACGCGGACAACCTTGTTGATAAAAATTATCTAAAAGCTATGAATGAACGTGCAAATCAAGGCTTTAAGGTTGTTCAAGGTTTTCTTGACAGCAAAAACCCATACGATTCTTGGATTACGGCAGCTTATTCATTCTGTTTTTGGAGTGTAAACCGTATATTTCAGCTTTCAAGATACAAACTCGGTCTTTGCTGTGAACTTTCGGGTACCGGCTTTATAATCGCACTTGACACTTTAAAGAAACTCGGTTGGGGTGCAACCTGTCTTACGGAAGATATGGAATTTACAATGAAACTTTCTCTTAACGACACACGTGTGGCATTCGCTTACGACGCCGTTGTTTACGACGAAAAACCTTTGACCTTAAAACAGTCGTGGCGTCAGAGAGTTCGTTGGATGCAAGGACATTGTGACGTTGCATCAAGATATTTCTTCAAACTTATCAAAAAAGGCATTAAAGAGAGAAAACTTTCGTGTATTGACTGTGCTGTATATCTTGTTCAGCCGATAAGAATTATCGCAACAGGTATCATTACATTCTTCGCATATGCACAAACATTTCACCCCGACGGTGACTTAGGATTCATTCAGCTTTCATACATATTCGGTAATTCGTGGCTGTGGAACGTAATCGTTATTTTGCAGTTCTGCTATACACCGTTCGTTATATGGTATGAACGCCGCGAATTTAAGCCAAAAATGGTATTTTACTACTTCACATATATTTTGTATAACTTCACTTGGGTGCCTATCGCAATTCAAGGTATGATCGGTAAAAACAAAACCGAATGGTCACATACAAAACATACTCGCACAATTTCTATGGAAGAGTTAAATCGTTTAAACAGTAAATAGTATATTTTAAAAACCGCTTTATGCGGTTTTTTTATTGCCCCAAACGCTTGACGTATTATTTCATTTATTGTATAATAAATCTTATAGAGAGAAAAGCAGTGCGTGGCAGTCAAATTGTATGATTTGCTATTGTTTTTCGGAAAAATAATTAAATATTTAATTAATGGAGGAAGAGAGTAATGTTAGTTGAAACAAAGGCTAAAGTAGGCGTATTTTCTATTGCATTAGGAGCTTATCTACCTCAGTTCCCATCATTGGTACCTGAATTTGAAGCTCAATACGATGCGTTCAAGAAAACACTTCCTGACACTGTCGAAATAATCGACGGCGGAATGGTAACAACAAAGGAGCAGTCACAAGCAGCAGGAGATTTATTCCGTGCCGCAGACGTTGACTTGGTATTTCTTCAGTTACTTACATATGCAACATCATACAATATGCTACCGGCAGTAAAAGACCTTGATGTACCGGTTGTTCTTGTAAATATCCAAAAGCTAAAGGCTTTGGATTATGACCACACTGATATAGCGTCATGGCTTGGCGAAGGTTATGCCTGCGGTGCAGTCGGCGAAATGGTTGCAGACCTTGAAAGATACGGCAAAAGACACGCTGTAATCACAGGTGTTGTTGAAGGCGGTGACCCTGGTGTACAGGCTGAAATCGACGATTGGTGCCGTGCAGCTCAGGTTAGAAGAAGATTCAGAGATACAAATATCGCTCAAATCGGCAGACCTTATCCGGGTATGATGGACCTTTACATTGACGAATCAAACCTATACAGAAGAATGCACCTATATACAAAGCAGTTCGACTGGGAAAAGATGTGGGCAATCGCTGACAACATCACAGACGAAGATGCAATTCGTGCAAAGGCTCAAGATATTCTTGATACATTCGACATCGAAGGCGGCGGAAGTATCGAAGAAGTTTGGGATATGGCTAAATACGTTGTTGCTTTTGAGCAATGGGTTAAGGACGAACATCTTGGCTTAATCGCATCTCACTATGACGGTTACGCTCAAGGTAAAGCCGGCGTACTTGACAGTATGCTTATCCCTGCATTCTCAATGCTTATTAAGCAAGGTACAGCTTGTGCCGTTGAGGGTGATATGAAGGTTGCTATGGCTATGAGTATCCTAAAGACTATCTCAGGTACAGGTCAGCTTGCTGAAATGTATTCAATCGACTTTAACGACGATATTGCAATCATCGGTCACAGCGGTTCGGGTGATGCTGATATTTCAGATAAAAAACCTACAATGAAGATTGTTAAGGTATTCCACGGTAAAACAGGCGGCGGTTACCTTACTCAATTCTATCCGTACACAGGTCCTGTTACTTATCTTGCAATTACACAAGACGGTGACGGTCACTTTAAGTTTATCGTTGCAGAGGGCGTAAATGAAGAAGGTAAGATTCTTTCATTCGGTGATACAAATATGAGAACACGTTTCACTTGCGGAGCAAGAGAATTTGTAAACCGTTGGAGCGAATGCGGTCCTACTCACCACTTTGCAGCCGCTACAGGCAGACATATCGATACAATCTTAAAGGTTGCTAAAATCTTTAATGTTCCTGTTGACATCGTAACAAGATAAATAAAACATATAAAAGCAAGCTATTCACGTGGCTTGCTTTTTTTGTACATTTAATATGAAATTATTGCTTTAAAGTTTAATATGTGTTAGAATAAAAAAAGGAGGTAGAGCCATATGTCAAAATACGAAGAAAAAATAACAGATAATTCACTTTGGTACACCGCCACACCAACTCCGCTTACACTGACATTGCCTTTTTACATAACCGAGGCAGGTCATTTTCGTGCAGAGGCTGATTATAAAGTGGAACGTGACGAACACGACAGTTATCTTTTGTTGTACACAATAAAAGGCAGCGGTACGGTTGTGAGTGACAAAGTTTCTTTGACTGCTCTTCCTCACAATGCCGTTATGATAAATTGTCATAATTATCATAAATACTTTTCAAATAACGAAGAATGGGAATTTATATGGATTCATTTAAAAGGCAGTGCAGTGTCGGCAATGTTTGATGTTCTCTACCCTAACGCGGTAAATATTATTTCCGTAAAAGACTTTTTGAGTTTTGAACAACAGCTGTCGGAGCTTATATGTAACGTGACAAAAAATGATGTTCTCAGCAGCATTTCCACTTCTTCGCAAATACATGATGTTCTGAATACACTTGTTATTTACACAATCGAAAATGAACAAAAAAGTCAAAAACGTCAACATTCGGATGATATTAATGTGGTAATTGATTTTATTCAAAATAATTACTCCGATTCAATATCCATTGATGATATGATACAGAATATCCATATTTCAAAATATCATTTTATCCGCCTTTTTCGTAGGATTATGGGTACAACTCCGTATAATTATTTGACGAATTATAGAATAAATAAGTCAAAATTGCTTTTGCGTACAACAAATAAATCAATCGCCGAAATATCCGAAGAATGCGGGTTCCTTGATACAAGTAACTTTATATCACAGTTTAAAAAGAATACCAATCAAAAACCAACCGATTATAGACGCGATTTTACTTAGTTTTTCTTCCCCACTTTTACTCATACACTCCTGCGGAACGAAAACAGTCTGACGTACAGTAAATATAATTTAATGAAATAGGTAGTGAAGTGTATTATGTTAAAATCAAAAAACATTAAAATTATGATATAAGGAATGATTAAAATATGAAACTTATAGGATTTAAAGAATTAAACGGTTGTAATAGTTGTTTAGAAAGTTTGTATAGTAATCTATCTGATGTCGAATATGAAAACAAGGAACAAATATTGAATTATCTAAAAAAAGGAACATTTATCTTTGTACGTTTAGATATTTTGCGTGATATATTTACGGGCGATACCATATCATATGAAAATCATGTTTTAGGCGATAACGAATACGTATGGAGTGATGAACTAATATATTACGTAGAAAAATACAATGCAAAGTTGCCTAACGAATTTGTAAATCATATATTAAAATCATATTAAAATATGATTTCACCCAAAGTAGTTATAATGTCATATGTTTAAGTGCGATTCTAAATATGACATACGAGTTAAAAATGCATTAAAATCTGTTGCAAATGTCAAAAAATATGGTATAATAAAAGAGAATACAGACAGTTAGGAGTGATTTAGAATGAAAGAACTTAAACCATCACCCCAATTAGACGGAACACTTGAAGAAAATAAACGAGCAATTCAAAGAATAATTGATAGCTTAACAGAAGAAGAAATAGCGGAAGCAATGTCAGATAAATACGCATACCTTGACGAAGATTAAAAGCACGTTTTTAGACGTGCTTTTTTGTATGCAAGTAAAATCAGAATTTTTGTTATAATTCAATCTTTTCACCTGTTTCACGATTTATAAAATTGATTTCAAGTTCATAGCCAAGAGCATTGGCAATGGCGGTCAATTCCCTTTCGTCAAAATTATTACGCGACATTTTATTTGACAAATTCTGTCTTGAGCAATTTAATTGATTGGCTAATTCGGTCATTGTAAAATTATTGCGTTTCATAATTACTTTTATTTTTTCTGCTGTTGTAAGCATATAAATCATCCTTTCTATTGTATCATCTCATATTAACATTATACACTTAATAATTTAAAATATCAACAAAAATCTAAAATTTCAACTCACACGCTCCGCGGGAAGTGTGATGGTATCACATTTTCGGCAAATCTACTTAGTAATTTAATATTACTATACATTTGCATATAAATATGATTATATAAATATTACGCTACACAATCGAATTTGTCCGATTTAGACGTAAAAAAGGTACTGCATACGCAGTACCTTTTTAAGCCGTAAAATCAAATTAAAGTACAGCTTCCCACAATTCAGGATGTGGATTAGCAATAACTTCTGTATTGATAAGCACGCCTTGTTCAGTCGCAATTCTTGCTCCTGCCTCAACGCCTGCTTTAACGTCTGCAACATCACCTGTCATTGAAACAAAGCACTTACCGCCCAAACCACGAGCCACACGAACTTCGATAAGTTCGATGTCACCGGCTTTAACAGCAGCATCGGCTGCTTGAATTGCACTTGCGGCAGTAAATGTTTCAACAATACCGAATGCCTTCTTTTCCTCAACATCGGCTGTTCCGCAAATTGCCTCAAATACGTTATCACCAAGATTACCTATTACAAATTTATCAATAAGTGCATCTTCCGCGATAAGTTCCGCTCTGTCAACAGCCGCATGAATAGCAGAAAGTTCTCCGCCTACGATTGTGACAAATTTACCCGGACAAACCGAACCTGAACTTATAAGCACGATACCCGCACTCTTTAGCATTTCATCAGTTACAACAATACCCTTAGATACGTTTTTTACTTCAACTAATCCTATTGAATTCATCATCTCTCACCCACTATCTTTCAATAATAACAAATCTGTCTGTGACTGCCTTAACCTTGCCGTCAATGCTTGCGTGCATTGTTGTACCAAGATCCTCGTATGCTGTTTGAGCAACAACGTCACCAACTTTAACTGTATCGCCGACCTTTACAGTAGCACTTGCCGGCTTACCAACGTGTTGTTTAAGTTCGATATAAACTTCGTTTGGAGCAAAGTCTATATACTTTCTTTCAACGTGTGCTTTAACATACTTTCTTATTCCCAGTCTGTCAATCAGAACAGACGAAGATACAAGTCTTGACGCTCTTTCAGGTCTTACCTGTTGTGGCGCTTGATTATTCTGACGTCTTAGACCCTTTCTTCCAAGAGCACCTTTTACGTCCATTGAAATCTTCTGCGGGTCAAGCATTTGCTGACAACCGATAACGGTACAGACACCGCAACCGCAGCATAGAGCCGACTGCAAAAAGCTTTCTGAATCTGTAACTTCGCTGTGCGATGCCGCACGAACTGTCTTATGCACATTAATATTATATCCAAGCAAGTTTCTCGGACACATATCACTACACATTGTACAGTTACAACAAGCTGCAGACGCACGCTTTAATGTCATTGAAATTGGCATTCTCTTACGTTGAATGATAGAATGAGTTTCAGGGAATATAAGAAGTCCCTTAGTTGTCTTAGTAACAGAATCGTTTTCCAAATCAACAAGTCTACCCATCATAGGACCGCCGTTAATAACGGCCTTACCGTCAAGGTCACCGTGTCCTGTTGCCTCAAGCAACGCCTTAATCTTCATTCCGACAGGAACTTTAACTGTAATATCCTCATCAACGTCACCGCCGATTGTTACATACTTTTGAGTAACAGGCTGACCGTTTGTAATTGCACAGTGAATGTTATAAACAGTTTCAACGTTAATAACCATTACGCCGACCATTACAGGGATTGCTCCCTCCGGAATAATCTTGCCTGTTGTTTCATATGTAAGTACAACTTCGTCACCGGCAGGATAAATGTCGGGAATTTCCTTAATTCTTACCTTTGTACCCTCAAGTGATGCAACAATTTTTGTATCCAAAAGGTGCATATTCTTACCCTTGATACCGATAATTGCCTCATCTGCACCCATTGTATCAATAAGTACATTAAGTGTATCAACAAGTGCCTGAAGGTGATGTTCCAAAATGTGATGGTCAACCATCATCAACGGCTCACATTCTGCCGCATTCACTATAATCTGTTTTACTTTGTCTGAAAATTTTCTGTGAGTAGGGAATCCGGCACCACCGGCACCGACTATACCTGCATCATATACAATTTTCTGAAGCTCTTCAAATGTCATTTTGCTTCTTCCTCCCCAAAGAGTTATTATGTGGGTTTATTTACTGAATTTAATCAGCATTGTTTCTCGTCAAGTATACCGACAATCGTTGCGTCAACAGGTGAATTTGCATCACCGATTGCAACTCTCGCACTGCTACCCGTAGTAATTATAACGTCCTCACCGATACCGGCGCCGACTCCGTCAACTGCTACAAGGAACTTATCGACAAGATTTTTATTTTCAATACATTGTACAAGCATAAACTTATATCCCACCAAACCTTCAAGTTTATGAGTTGATACAACGCTTCCATATACTCTGCCAATAATCATTATTATCAATCCTCTTATTAGACAAAAAGCCTAATATGGTTATTTTTCTAAAATCACAACTCTGTCGCCTGTCTTTATTGCACAGGCATTTGCGTCATCAGTATCGATGTGCATTTCCGTATTAAAGTCTTCTCTAACTCTGACCTGAACGTTATAGAAACGTGTCGGTTTTGAGTTTTGGATTTCAACATCAACGATGTCATTATCCTTAATTCCATACTTTTCTGCCTCTGCAGGAGTCATATGTATGTGTCTGTTGGCTATGATACAGCCTTCATTTAAAAATATACTGCCCTTTGGACCAACCAACGCCATCGGCGCACTGCCCTTTAACTCGCCTGAAGGACGTACAGGCGGACTAACCTTTAATTTAAAGGTATCTGTTCTTGAAATTTCAACTTGTGATTGTTTTCTGACAGGACCAAGTACACGAACACCCTCGATTGTACGAAGTGACGGACTTACCAATGTTACACATTCTTCTGCCGCAAACTGATCACCCATAAGCATTTTCTTTACAGTAAGTTCGTGTCCCTTACCGAAAAGAATTTCCAAATGTTCCTGTGATAAATGAACATGTCTTGCCGACACGCCGACTTTTATTCCTTTATTATCTTCTTTTTGCTTAATAATATCTACAACTGCCTTAGCAATCATATCTTGCAAATTGTTGTCCATTCCTTTTTCCTCCTAAAAATTGAGGTTTCATTCCCCATAGCTGTGACGGGAAAATTAAAATTCCCCGTCAGCCATGTCGGAATCGGACTTAACGTCCATACTTCGCCTTATGTATTTCTACATAAGAATTTTTACTTACTAAATCAAACAGCAGGTAAAATCTTTTCAACGTCACTGTGTGGACGAGGAATTACGTGAACTGATACAAGTTCACCAAGTCTTGAACCTGCTGCAGCACCTGCGTCTGTTGCAGCCTGAACTGCACCAACGTCGCCTCTTACCATAACTGTTACAAGACCTGAACCGATTCTTTCTGTACCGATTAGTGTAACGTTTGCAGCCTTAACCATAGCATCTGCTGCCTCGATTGCTGCTACAAGACCTCTTGTTTCTACCATACCTAATGCTTCTACTGCCATTTTAAATTTCCTCCTATTTTTTCTTGGGCGAATGCCCTTTTTTACTTAATTTATTTATCTAAAAGCACCAATGTGCAAATTAGAACTTAATTATTGTGTTTTCTTCGGACGACCGCGTCTTTTTGTTGCCGGTTTCTTTTCGGCAGTTGTTTTCGCAGTCTTTTCCGTTTCTGTTGATTTCTCAACTGTTTTTGGTTTTTCAGCCTTAACCGGAGTTTCTTTTATCGCTCCGACGTGTGTTCCCGCAATTTCCGAGTTAGGCTTTTTCTCCTCCTCGTCAAGATGCAAGAACTTTAATATCTCATGATGAGGTCTTGCTATAACCTGTGACGCTTTCAAACATCCGTCCTTTGTAGCTCTTGCCACACCGGCGTCAACTGACGCTTTTACGGAAGTAAGTTCGCCTCTTACGACTATTGTTACAAGTCTGCCTCCAAGCTTACGCTCTGTCGCAACAAACTCAACATCAGCCGCTTTCAGCATATCGTCAAGCATTATAATAGCATTTCCCAACGCTGAAACCTCAACCAAACCTAATGAATATTCCATCTGCTAACCTCCTACTTAAATCGAAGGCAGGATTTTGGCAATGTCATCATGCGGACGAGGAATTACATTAACTGCATAAACCTCTCCGATTTCTTTTGCCACTGCCTCACCGGCTTTAACAGCCGCCGTAACAGCGTCAACATCGCCTTGAATCACTACATTCACAAGACCTGAGCCGATTTTCTCAGTTCCGACTACCCATACGTCAGCGGTTTTGGTCATAACGTCGGAAGCTTCAATAGAAGCGGTAAGACTTCTTGTTTCGATAAATCCTAATGCCTGCACTCCTATATCATTCCTTTCCTTAAATTTACGCTACGCGTTATTTGGTATATGACCTACCTTATCTCTGCCGACACTTGTTCGGTTCGCCATTTTTTGCGAATCGTCGGTTGGTCTTGCAATTATGTGCTTATTTATAAGTCCGGATATGCTCTCCGCTGTTCTTGCAGCCGCGTCAACCGCCGCAGTAACGGCACTGACACTGCCTTGAACTTTGACAGCCATAATAAGCGGTACTTCTACCGAATCGGCGTTTGCCGGCTTATTTGAGTCAATTGCAATAACTTTAACGTCTGCAGCTTTTGCAGCCGCGTCTGCCGCTGTTATCGCAGTAACAAATCCGAACATTTCTATAATTCCTATTGCGTCATTCATACTTATTCAGCCTTTCTTCCGAGGTTTAGATTAAGTCTTTTCTGACGTAAGCTATTTTCAATCCCTTCTGAGCAAGGTTTGTTTCAAGTGCCTCGTTCATTTCTTCAAGTGGGAATCTGTGTGTAATAAGTTCCTTAATAGGCAATCCGATTGCGATTGCTCTCTTTAAGAAATCAAATGTTGTAGCATAATCTCTAAGAGTATATACCCATGAGCCTACAAGCGTAATTTCCTTTGAGCAAAGGTCAAAGTGAGGATTGATTGTAGCGTCACCGCCGTTGATAAAGAAACCAAGTTCACAAAGTCCGCCGCCGTTTCTGATGAACTTATAGATATTGCTGTGAGCAACAGGAGAACCTGTACACTGGAATGCAAAATCTGCAAGATGTCCGCCGAAAGCGTCCTTTACAGCATTTGCAAGGTTATCGATACCCTTGTAATTCATAAAGTTAACTGTTTCACCGGCACCCATTCTCTTAGCGAATGCAAGTCTTTGTTCATTACCGTCAACTGCAACTATATTTTCAATACCCATTGTGCGTAGAACTGCTATACAGATAAGACCGATAGGTCCGCAGCCCTGAACAACAACTCTTGAGTTAAATCTCAAAATGTTAGTTGTCTTTGCTCTTTCAACAGCGTGTACCAAAACCGCACATGGTTCGATAAGAATTCTTGAATCAAGATCAAGGTCGCTTACGTTAAATACTGTTGAACCGCCTCTGATAAGAATGTAGTCACTGTACCAGCCGTTTAGGTGAACGTCATCATCAGGAAGAAGTCCGTAAACGTCTGCACCGCCTACATTTTGCTTATTAAGGTCAAACATTGTAATATCAGGATCGTCTTTGAAAATCATACAAGTAACAACCTTATCACCGATGTTTAAAGGCTTACCTGCGCTATCTTTCTTAACGTTTTTACCCATCTTTACGATTTCACCCGTACCCTCGTGTCCAAGAACAACAGGGATAAGTGAGAATGGGTCATTCTTATATTCGTGAGCATCTGTACCGCAAACACCGCAGCCTTCAACTCTTACAAGAATATCGTCATCACCCAACTCAGGGATTGGGTATTCCTGAATTTCAAAGTGCTTTAATTCTGTCATCATAGCAACTTTTGCAGTCTTTGGAATGTCACCGCTCGGAGCTGCTTGTGCTTTTGGAGCTGATGCAGGAGCACCGCTTGTCATTTCTTGCAAAACCTGTTGTACAAGCTTTGCTACATCATTTTCGTTTATATTCAAGGTTTTCACTCCTTTTTATATGATATTAAGCGCGTCTGAAAGTACGCATCTTCTCTGGCGTGTAAAACTTCTCGGAGAAGTGATACCCTCACCTGTCGGACCGGCAATAGTAAAGGTTGTCCAACCTTCAGCATTAAAGCCGATACCTGCATATGACGGAGCATTCTTAACAAATATTGTTGTACAGATTGCTTTTGCATATTGCGTCATATGGTCAACATTCTTTGAATGAAGATGAGCGCTGTGACGATTGCCGTGTTCAGCCTTAACAGCCATTTCAACAGCCTCGTCGAATGTATCTACTCTGACGATAGGAAGTATCGGCATCATAAGTTCTGTTTGAACAAATGCCTGTGAAAACTCTGTTTCACAAATGATACATCTAATATCGTCACCGACATTGATACCGATTTGAGCAAGAATCTTCTTTGCGTCACGTCCAACCCAATCCTTATTAATAACACGTTTTGGCTGTTCGCCCTCTTTTTTAGGCTTTGACCAAACAAGGACAACATCCTCAAGTTGTTTAACTTGTGCCGCATTGATTAGGTAAGCACCGTTCTTCAACATATTCTGAATAAGCTCGTCCGCAACATTTTTCATTACAAAACATTCTTTTTCAGCGATACAAGGAAGATTGTTATCAAATGTACATCCGTCGATAATATCTTTAGCCGCCTTTGGAATGTCGGCAGTATCATCAACAACAACAGGAGGGTTACCTGCGCCTGCGCCGATAGCTTTCTTTCCGCTTGAAAGCAGCATTTTAACAACGCCAGGACCGCCTGTTGCAACAAGCATTCTTACTGATGGGTCATTAACCATCTTAGCAGAAGTTTCTCTTGTCGGTTCTTTTACTGTACATACGATATTTTCCGGACCGCCTGCCGCAAGAATAGCTCTGTTGACAAGGTCAACAGCATATGCTGAAATTCTCTTTGCGTGCGGGTGCGGATTGAATATAACACCGTTACCGCCTGCAAGCATACAGATACTGTTACAAATAACTGTACAGCTTGGGTTTGTTGACGGTGTGATTGCACCGATAATTCCGAACGGAGCCATCTCAACAAGTGTAAGACCTCTGTCACCGGATAGTGCACGGGTTTCAAGGTCAGATGTACCAAGAGTTTTATCGGCAACAAGGTGATGCTTTAAAATCTTGTGATAAACATTACCCATTTTAGTATCCTCAACAGCCAACTTAGCCATTGGTTCAGCCTCTTCATGAGTAAGACGTCTGATTTCCTTTATAATATTTTCCCTTTGTTCTTTATTATAATGTCTAAAGGTCGTGTAAGCTTTGTTACAAGCTGCAATGGCCTCTTCCATCGTATCGAATACACCAAGCTGCTTTCTTGCAGGCTTGTTATCGAATGATGAAATATCCATTCCGGCAATAACGTTTTTAACGATTTCGCTTACTTGCTTTTCATCTACCATTAACTTTTCCAACCTCCTCAAGCAAATCGGGCTTTAAAATACGCGTCGGCAACCATTGCAAGAGCTGTATCTTGTTCTTTTGTGCCGCCCGAAACTCCGATTCCGCCGTATATTTTTTTGTCTGTTCTAAGCGGATAACCTCCGCCCAACAGCAATATTCCGTTTCCGTTTGTAAGTCCGTCAAGCGAACCGCCTCTTGATTCATCAAGTGCGATATGTGTAGGCATTTTCAATGCTACGGCTGTATAAGCCTTATCCTGTGACGCCTGAACACTTGCTATGTAACTATCGTCCATTGCGTGAAGAAGTACAAGATTTGCACCCTCGTCACGAATTGCAACAACTACTTTAACTCCCAAAATAGTCGCCGCTTTTTCAACTGCCTCGGCAAGTTCTTTCGCCATAGCAATAGTCATCTTTTCGGGACTTTCATGTTTGCAATTTCCGCCGCACTTACATTGTTTTTCACACTCTTTTTTCACTTCCGGTTTAGGAGCAGAAACAGGTTTTGCGACTTTTTTTTGTTTAACGGTTTGTCCAGAGTTAAGGCGTACTGCCAACTCATCGACAAGTTCATCAATAGTTTTCATGATGTTTCTCCGTTACTTATTTATTAAGTTGTTCCATAACTTTCTTTGTTACTTCTGCAACAAGGCTTTCCATATCCTTATTTGATGATGAAGGAGTCGGGCAAACCTGTGAAGGAAGCGGTTGGAAACCATGATAAGCGGCTGATGATTCTACGCCGTACTTTTCATTAGCCTCTGTCGGTGACATTGAGCAAGTATCGTCACCTTCATAACAACCCGGACAAAGCTTTTCCATAGGGTGCTTACCCGGAACGCCGAATTGCTTTCTAAGTTCAACAAGTTTCTTAACTTCACCGCAAGGGATTTCCTTTTCACCGCCAAGCATTCTTGCATAGAAAAGTAGCTTTGCGTAAAATTCTGTTGATTCCATTCTGAAGAATGCTGTGTTTAGATCACAACCGAATGAAAGTGCACCGTGGTTTGCAAGTAGAATTGCATCATAATCTTGAAGATATGGTTCAAGTGATTCAGGAATTTCCATTGTTGACGGTGTACCGTATTGTGCGATTGGCACTGCACCAAGGAAGATGATAGCTTCCGGCATAATTAGCTTGTCAAGTGGAATACCTGCGATAGCAAATGAAGTTGCAATCGGAGGATGAGCATGAACAACGGCATTTACGTCCGGTCTTTGCTGATAAACCTTCAAGTGCATTTTAAATTCTGATGAAGGTTTCCAAGGGCCGTTAGCCTCTTTTAGATTACCTTGTCCATCAACTTTACAAATCATTTCAGGAGTCATGAAACCCTTACTTACGCCTGTCGGTGTAACATAGTAAGTGTTGTCATCAATTTTGACTGAGAAGTTACCGTCATTTGCGGCAACAAAACCGTCATTATAAATTCTCCTTCCGATTTCGCATAATTCTTTCTTAATTTCAAAGTCAGACTTATACATTTGTTTTCCCTCTTTTCTTTGTTTTTTTTGGTTTTATTTTGTTTTGTCTTTATTATACACCATATAAGTCTTGTTGTAAAGACTTTTTTCTGTGTTTTTGTGCTGTTGACCGCACAGACAAATTGTAAATTAATATCTTTAACTGTACATTATTATTTTATCACAAAACACCTATACTTTGCAAGTCTTTTGCGTAACATTTTGCACAATAAAACTTATTATTTTTTCCGTTTTATCAATAATATACAATCGTAATAAGTGAATTTTGTGAAATGTAACCAAAATGTAATATTGTTGTATTATAATTGCAATCTTGTATTTTATTTCGCCATAAAAATAACGGACGCATTCGCGTCCGTTATTGTATTATTATGTTCAGAAATTAGTTTACAAATCTGTAAATAACGATTTCTTGTAGAGCACCCTTATCACAGAATCTTGCTATTGCATAATCACCTGTTTTTGTTTCAGAATCATATGGCTCAAGATCTGAAATCTCACTACCGTCTGTATCAATAGAAGCCTTACCGGTCTTTATATTGATTTCAATAGTATCCATAAGCTTTGATGAGTCGAATTGAAGAGTATTCAATGCACTTGCATCAATTTCAACCTTAGCCTCATCATCAAGATCTGATGAAAGCACTGCACCATATACCATCATATTACGAGCAATAAATTGGTTATATGCACCAAACGGTAGAGCATCGGCTACAGTCTTACCTTCATATACTTGTTTATACACATCATCTGCGTCAAGTACCAAGACAATTCTATCTCCACCATCATAAAGAATATAATCGCCCTCTGATAAGTAATCAGTCAATTTAGCACCAGATTGTGCATTCCAAATATCTGTTGTTGAATAGAACTTGCTACCACCCTGGTCTGCAATAATGCCGTTATTCTTACCCTTGTTATTCAACTTACCTAAAACAGCATTCTTTGTTGTTGTAAGAGATACTTCTGCACCATTAAAGTAACCATTGATTGTGTAAACTGTGTTGTCATCATCATCAACACCAGTTTCAATTTCATTAACGACCATTGTCGGATTGTTAGCAGCCGTATCAATATCCTTTACTGCTGCAAGAGCATCCGCACTTGAAGTAAAGTTGATAAGAATTGTAGGAACATTTGTATTTTCAAATTGACCAACAACGAAATCACGACTTGAACCGTTTTCTCTTACCACATAAGAACCTGAATTTACTGTACCAACCTTATAGTTGTCTGCATTTTTCATATCTGCTGCAGTCTTTGGAACTGACATTTCAACAATACCGTCACCAATCTTATATCCGCCAACAAGACCAGATACAACCGCAGTACTCTTTAAGTTTGTTGGATTAATTCTAAGAGCCTTGTCATCAGAAACTGTTTTAGCATTAACTGCACAATATAATCTTGTAATATTGCCACTTGAATTAACTTTATACTTTACAAGTCTAATTGCAACATTTGCATCAGATGAAAGTTTCATAAATGAATTTGCACTTACAAGAGCTGAAATTGTTGACTTAGCCTCTTCTTTTGAAGAAAGTGTTGTAGCAGTTGTTGCTGTAGGAGCCCAGTAATCAATACTTGAGCCAAGCTTATATTCAGCTGACTTACCGTCTTGAGTCATCATTTCAATAATGTAACCGCTACCGTCTTCTAAATCATAGCCGTTCATAATCCAACCATACTTTTCGCCTGACTGAAGAACACTTCCGCCTGCTGATTCAATATAAGCTATACGACCGAACATATCTGTATAGAATGTTGATTGTGTACCGCTTACAAGATCGCCAACTGCAACGTTTGCAACATCGTACTTTGTACCGTTGATTGTAGCATAGCTCTTGTCAACCTTCTTTGAAATACCTGACGCCGAACCTGTAAAGCTTTCGCCTGTTACAACAACGTCAACAACTGTATCGTCAAGACTTCTTCTGATTGTTGCTACATCGTTCTTCTTTAAGTTTCTAAGTCTGATCTCGTTACCTGCTTTTGTAACAGAGATTGTTCTGTCTTCTGAATCGTCAAGTTTGATTGTTAGCGCCTTTGTATCGCCGAAGTTATCGTCATCTGCTACTTTACCTACGATTCTTTCGTCTGTTGCACTTGAAACTACCATTGTTTCATATGAATCTACAAATACAACATCAAATACATCGTCCTTGTCACTGTCTACAAGTCTGATGTTACCTTTTTCAGGAAGAAGTAGGTCACTGATTGATTCACCTAACTCTGCAAGTTGGCTCTTTGATATAATCTTACCGTTATATACGATTGATGCACCGGCACAGTTCTTTTTCTTGCTTACGCCTTCGATTTTGAATTTACCTTCATCTGTATCAAAGCCTTCAACTGTTTGAATATCATCAGCATCAGCCTTGAATGTTGTTGTCTTTGATGCGTCATATGTTACTGCAAGAACTTTTGGTGTAAGACCGCTGTTTTCCTTGTAGTAATATGTAATCTTTTGAGCAAGGTAATCTTCAAGACCTGTTAGGTCACAGTCAAATAGCTTAGCTTCATCGTCTTCATCTGAAACGATTTCGATTTGACCGTCTTGAACGTCTGTTGAAGATACGCTTGTCTTTGATGTAGCTGTAAGAACACCCTTCTTATCGATAACGTCAAACTTAGCCTTTGCCAATGTGCCGTTAGCTTTGTAAGTAGGAGCACCGTTCTCATAGCCGTTGATTTCCTTGTATTGACCAAGAAGTGCATTATACACCATCTTGATAACTACGCCACGGTCTGAGGCAACGTCTGCCGCACCCGGTGCGTTCTTTGTGATTTCAAGGTCTGACATACCTGCAACCTTGATATAACCGTTAGGATATCCGCCGTAATATTCAGCGTCATCCTGATAATTCATAGCATTTACAAGCATTACACATACTTGAGCATATGTAACTTCGCCGTCAGGAACAAATGTTCCGTCGCCCATACCGCTGATGATATTAGCCTCTAAAGCTGTTTGAATTTGATCAGCAGCCCAGTGTGATGATGTTACATCTGTAAAACCGTTCTGATATGTAGATGTTGATGTTAAATCAAGCATTCTTAGAACGATTGATGCCATTTCCGCTCTTGTTACCTTTGAATCAGGCTTTACACTACCATCTTCATAACCTGTGATAATACCAAGTGCACTACATAGTGAAAGTGCCTTGTCATAATAACTGTCGTTATCATAGCTGCTACCAGATGTAGTAGGAGCAACTGTAGCTACAGGAGCCTCTGTTACAGCAGGAGCCTCTGTTGCCTCTGCATCGGCAGGTTTTTCTGTTGCTTCTGCAGAAGTTGTTACAACTGTTTCAGCGTTTGTATCTTCATCTGCAAAGCCGACAACGCCGACTGAGCCTACAAGCATTGCTGATGCCAAAAGCGCACAGATTAGTTTTTTCATCTTGTTACCCATTTGAATACCTCCATAAAATTTAAAAATATAATACAAATTGGATTTTTCCAATTTCTATTAACGAAACTCACAGACAATTATATAGCATTGTCAATACAATTAACAGTTAAAAATCAGTTATAATTGTCTAATTTAAAGACTATTTTCGGTTGTTTTTATAAATTCAACCTGCTTCATTTTTTTCTCTTGCCAACCTTGCAAATTCCCTGTACTCCAGCGGAGAAACTCCGGTATATTTTTTAAATACCTGACTGAAATATTGTGAATTTGAGCCGTAACCGACTTTTTCGGCAACTTCGTAAATTCTGTCCTTTTTACCCTCAATTATGAGGTCTTTCGCCATTTCCATACGTTTTTCCATAACATAATGAGAAAAATTCTTGCCTGTTTCTTTCTTAAACAGCTTTCCAAGATAATCGACATTCGTATATAATATCGTTCCGGCAAGCCATCGCAGCGAAAGATTTTCATTTTCGATATTCTCATCAATTATGTTAATCGTATCACGAATTAGCGAACTGTATATTTTGTTAGATTCCGGTGCATTGGCTTTTGCGATTTCAAAACCGTTCTGTTCAATGAAAGATTTAATCTCACTAAGCTTTTTAGCCGCTTGAACAGAAACAATTCCTTTCATATACTTTTCGATTTTTTCAACACTGCAACAACGAATTATGCAGACATAAAGCTCTAAACAATACGTTTTTGCAACCGCCGGAGTCGGCATTGCCTTTTCAAGTGTTTTAAAAAATCCGCTCAAAAGCATTTTCAGCTTTTCCATATCACCGGTTTTTACGGCGTGTTCAATAGCGCCGTATTCAGCTTGTACACTAACAGCATTTTCGTTGATTTTAATATCGTTTTCATACAAAATCTCGCAGCTGTCAGAATAAAACGAATATCCCATACATCTTTTCAGACGTTCGTATGATGCAGGTGCATCAGCTATTGACGCAATCTTGCTGTATACCGCCATAACATCATATCCATAGCACGTTTTCATAGTATTATGAATTTTCTCAAGTACCGATGTAATCTCTTGCTGTTCCAATAATGTTGTTATAAGAAACAAATGATTTTTTATTGTTGTGCTTAATAATAATCTATCTTCACCGATGTACTGCTCAGAAGTGTTTTTTAAGAAGAATATATCTTCATCTTCACTTTGCTGTGCCGGTTTAATGATTATCATTCTTGTTTCAAGCATACGGTCTACGCCAAACGTCTTACAATATATATTGAATATTTCATATGTATCGCCCGTACCAAGAATGTATTCTCTAAGAAATTGTTCTTTGATAATAGGCTTAACTCTGTCCGCCTCGGAAATAACCATTTTTTCAAAATTGCCTTTGTTTCCGACATCATAATTATGTATATCATTCAACTTATACATAGACACCTCTCCCTTATAGGCACTCTCTCGCACTATACATTTTATATTATATACTGTTTTTCTTATAATTTCAAGTAAAAAATTTTAACAGAAAGTTCTTTGATTGTTCATAATAGATTATTTTGTATTTTTACCAATTTCAAGCACTATATCTTGTCTTTGTTTGAAAAAATTTTTATAAAAAAACCGACATCCCAACTGTTAGATTTTGGTCTGACTTTTGGGTGTCGGTTCAATATATTTCCGTTTTTTAATAAGTAATCATTCCAACCATTCAACTTCCAAACCAAGTGCCTCTGCGACGAAACGCACAGGGATAAATGTTCGGTCGTCTTTTATTATTGCGGTTGTATCCATTTGTGATGATTTGTTGTTTACTGTCAAAACATCACTTCCGAGTGTCACTTTTACAACATCGCCATTTTCTTTTGTAATGGTTGCCGTTTTTGATGTATCGTCCCAATCAACCTTGCAGTCAAGCATTTCAGATACTGCACGAATCGGCACTTGTGTCCGTCCGTTTTCATCAACAAACGGCTGTGCGTCTGGGAATACTACGTCTGTGCTGTCTACTTTTACCGTAACGGCATTGCCTGTTTCAACCGTAAGCTTTTTCGGTTTTGCAGCCGGTGCTGTTGTTTCGCTCGGTTTAACCGTAGCAGTCGGCTCTTGTGTCGGAGTTACAGATGATGTTGGTTTTAATGTTTCTTTTGCGGTGGATACAGATTCATCTTTTTTATTGACTTTAGGTAAATCTATACCTGTATGTTCCTTAAATAACACATAAAATCCATCTAAAACATATTCATCAGAATTACTGTAAAAATTCTCCGGCAGCTTTATATTTGGGTCTTTAAATATTACATTTTCTTTGTGGTCATAATTTATATAATAACCATCTAACGGATATTCTTCAATATTTTTCGGTGCTCCCTCAAAAGTCACTTTTTCCATATACGGACACATATAAAATGCCCAACTTTCGATTGTATCAACATTTTTAGGAATAGTAATTTCTTTTAATGTTGTACAGGTAAAAGCACGTTTTTCTATTTTTTCAAGGCTTTGCGGTAAAGTAACCGTGTCTATATCGCAAAACGAAAAACCATCTTGAGTAATACTTTTAACACCTTCTGGCACTTTTGGATTTTTGTCATTTCCGGTATATCTCAACAAGGTATTTTCGACAATTACAAAATCTTTATCATTACCGATTGTTTTATTTGTTTTGCCTTTTAGATACTTATCTTCACACCAAGCTGAACCACGAACCATATTGTATATATTGACTGTCATATCCGAATTAAACGTGATATTATCCCCATCAAAATAACAACTTACTTTATCAAGCATTTTATCAGGTATATTTATTTCTTTTATATTTGTACCGTCAAACCAACAAGCTGTTTCTTGATTTTTATTTTCATGTGTATAAGTTAAATTATTTGATAAATGAACTTTATCTAAATCACCGCAATCTGAAAATGCTTTATATCCCATATGTGTAACAGTATTAGGAATTAAAATATCACCCGTCAATGAATTTAAACCGCTGAATACATATTCGCCTATATACTCAAGATTGTTCGGTAAGTCAATATTCTCTATTTTAGGGCATTTAGAAAAAGAATTATTTCCTATTTTCTTTAGTGTTGACGGAAATACTATTTTATTGAGAGAATCGCATTCCTGCATTATACCGTCAGGTATTTCTGTGATTCCATCTTTAAAATCAATTTCTTCCAAACTGCTTGATGAATTAAGAATCGAAAAGTTTACATTTTTATTTATAATTAGTTTTTTTATTGCCGTATGTGTTTGCTTGATATGATTTAAACCAAGCAAATTTGAATTTTCAGGTATTTCACAAATATCTGATGTACCCACATACGCAAGAATATTATTTGTACCCTTTTCGTAAATGAAATCTCCTCGTATTTCCTCGTCTTCAGCTAAATCATTTGCAAATGATGTTACACATAATGACATCATTATTGCAAATATGCTTATTATTGAAACAATCTTTTTCATAATTCTACCTCTTTCCTAATCATTCCAACCATTCAACTTCCAAGCCCAGTGCCTCTGCGACGAAACGCACAGGGATAAATGTTCGGTCGTCTTTTATTATTGCGGTTGTATCCATTTGTGATGATTTGTTGTTTACTGTCAAAACATCACTTCCGAGTGTCACTTTTACAACATCGCCATTTTCTTTTGTAATGGTTGCCGTTTTTGATGTATCGTCCCAATCAACCTTGCAGTCAAGCATTTCAGATACTGCACGAATCGGCACTTGTGTCCGTCCGTTTTCATCAACAAACGGCTGTGCGTCTGGGAATACTACGTCTGTGCTGTCTACTTTTACCGTAACTGCATTGCCTGTTTCAACCGTAAGCTTTTTCGGTTTTGCAGTTGGTGCTGTTGTTTCGTTCGGCTCAACCGTAGCAGTCGGCTCTTTGGTTGGCACTGTTGTTGGTAGTGCTGTTGCAGTTGGAACGGTAACAGTAGGTTTTGTTGTACTTTCCGTTGTTTCGGTTGGCTCAACTTCTTCAACTTTGTTCCAACCGATTAACTCTCTGTTTGAATTTATCAATTCATAAAATGCAGGCAATTCATATTCTGAAATTCCGAAAGAAAGAATACGATTTTTAATATCTGAATTATTGACTTCAATCTTATTTTCACTAAGTCTATCAGAAACTAAAATTGCGTTTGAACCTATTTGCGTATTTCCGTTGATTGTTACTTTTTCTAAAAACGGACACCAATCAAAAGCATCATCTTCTATTTTTTTGACGTTTTTAGGAATTGTAATATCTTTTAATGTCGACAAATAAAATGCTGCCTCTCCTATTTGGGTTAAGGAATTTGGTAATTCGACCGTATCAATATCACAATATGTAAATGCACGTTTACCTATTGCGGTTATTCCATCGGGAACTATTGGATTTTTGTCTGTTCCGATATATCTAAGTATGGTATTTTCGGCTGTTGCAAATCCTTTATAGTTACCCATACTTTTATCTGTTTTGCCTTTTAAATATTTTAAATCACACCAATTAGAATCTTGAACTTTATTGTATATATTAACCGTCATATCTGAATTGAATGTTATTTCATCTCCGTGAAAATAACAGTTAGTACAATTAAGCATAGTATCGGGAATGTTTATTTCTTTTATATCTGTCTGCGGAAACCAATAACAATATTTTTTGTCTTTTTCGCATTCGATGTTGTTTGACATATGAACCTTGTCAAGATTGCCACAATCAGTGAAAGCCGTAACGTCCATATGCGTTACAGTGTCAGGAATATTTAAATTACCCGAAAGAGTTGTTTCAGAAAAAGCATATCTGCCGATTGATTGAAGACCATCATTTAAATCTAATGTTGATAATTTGCTACATTCACTAAAAGCCTCATCATCTATAATTTCTATCGTTGACGGTAATGTAATTTTTTCAAGATTATTGCAGCCTTTTAAAAATTGATAAGGAATTTCGGTTACTCCTTCTTTTATTTCAACTTCTTTTAGCTTATTTAAATTTACAAGTTCTCCGGAGATAATCATATTGATATCTACATTATCATTAATGATTAGTTTAGTTATAGGTGCCGCATCTTTTGCCCATGACGGAGTTAAACCTTTTAGAGTTGTATTCTCGGGTATCTCACATATGCCTGTTGTTCCTACATATGCAAGAATATTATTTGTGCCTTTTTTGTAAGCAAATTGACCGTCTGTAATTGTTGTATCATCTGAATAATCAGCAAGCACAAACTGTGTTGCTGATAATATTATTGCAAATATACTTATTATTGAAACAATTTTTTTCATAATTCTACCTCTTTAAAACTGCATTTAATTTTACATTGAATATTCTTTATTGTACTATTATATTATTGCATAATTTTATACGATAACTGATAATAATCAGCAGAAGTGCTTCCTGTCGAAACACTATTAACCGATATGATTTTTTCGCCTTGATATGTAGGGTCGCAATATATTACCATATCTGTATTTTTTGGTATTGTGTATACTGTTGTAGAGTTCCAATTCACAACTGTATCTTTAACATCAGCAGACCATAATGTTAAATATTTTGCTTTTCCGCCATTTGCTTTTTCGCCTCTTTCAAGCTTTGCTTGGTCAGATAAACTGCGATTTCTAATTTCTATTTTATATATTTTTGAATCAGTACCCCAATAATCCATACAAAAAGCATCTACATCCCATGCATCGGTTAAATAAAATTCTGTATTATTTAATTCACGATAATTATTGCCTTGCGTGTATTGGTCTCCTTGTATCCCGTTATACGCATCGTTTATTGAACCATTAACATCATCTTCGTATCCATTAATAGGTTCAACATTAATCATACCATATCCATCTACAGCAGATGTAAAATAGACCATTACATAAAAAGAAATAAAATCAGCTGTTTTTTGATAATCACTTGTTCGGATATCGACGTAGGTGCTATTTTCGTTGTTAGAAGATGTATATGTTCTTAGTGCAGTTGGAGTAGTATTTTTCTTGGTATGACTCCATAATTTCATAGCAATTTTAGATGTGCCCGTAACAGTTATTCTAAATTGACCATTCTTATCTGTTGATCCTACATAGGAATCTGGTAAATAAACTTCATAAACAGCATATTTCCCAGAAGAAGATGACTCTTTTAATCTAAAGCTACTATCTGATATTCTTAGTTCAGAGGCTTTGTTTTGAATATCCGATATGCTAACAGAAGGTAATGACATTTCAGATGGAGCGTAGAAATCACTTTCTGTATATGTTTCTATTGTTAAATTATAGATGTTATCGCCATAATCTTTAGAAAAGAATCCGGCATATTGTCGGTTATCGCTAATTGTAAATACTCTATAGATATTTCCGTCAGGTAGAGAATTACAATAATCCTTAAATTCATTTGCATGTATTGGGGTGTATTTAGCTATTTGTGGATTTACAATGATTTTCCCATCATCATCGGTAGTTTCACCACATCGTAAATCATTTGTATTGGCAATAAGTACAATATCGTTATTGTTTTCGCTAGGATTTGTTACATATGAAGGCATTTCAGCATCTTCTTTTTTTACACAAACGATTCGTTTATAATTAGTGGTTTGACCATCAATAACTTCTGTTAATTCAACATCATATTGACCTTTTTCATCAAGAACAGGAGAATAAAAACTTTCTTCAGTTAATAAACTATTATACACTATATTTCCGTCGTTTAAATCGGTTATGGTTAAAGAAACTTTATCCATATCCTCAAGTTTCTTCATATATACAATATCAAGTGATAATTCCGAAAAATCATTTGTATAACCAGTCATTTTCATAGGAAAATTCTCGTATATTGCCGGTGCAGTGTCGCCTAATGCCTCCTTATTCCAATGTTCTGCATCTAAATCACTTTGAGTGATATTGATAATATTGTTATTCTCATCAGCATAAGAATAAACAATTTCGTTATCACTATCAGCAGCAAAAGCATTGATTCCGATTGCTGAAGTTGCCATAACCGCAGCCAATCCTAACGTGATAAATTTTTTTAGTTTCATAACAAAACCGCCTTTCTTTTTATAATACTGTATTCATTTCAACAAAACAAAGTTCTTATAATGTGTTTGACAAACTATGACGATTTGTTATATAATAACACACATAAGAGGTACACAATATAACTTAATGTATGCTGACCCGCAAAGATTAAGAGCATTGGTATCTCTTTATTTTATTTTAAAATAAAGTCAGTATTATATTTTGTTTTTTGTGTTGGCAATGTTCTTTTATATTTCAAGCTATTTTCATATCATATAAAATTTATAATATTTATTAATGATAAGCTCATTGAACTGATGATATAAATAGTTATAATATATTTAAACATCAACAACATTTTCTTAATTTGTAACCCCCCAGTAACAAATGATTACAATTAAATTCTACCCAGTAATATTATGTTTGTCAACATTTTCCGACTAAGTGGTAGCTTATTCCGGAAACTTGGTAGCAAATAATGTAAGTATTTCAACAAAAAGTGAATTGAATTAATTAAAATATCGAATTACAAAATATTTGAGAACACAAAAAAATCGGAACAAGATAACTTGTTCCGATTATGGCTCCTCCAGCTGGGCTCGAACCAGCGACATCATGATTAACAGTCATGCGCTC